>Ga0307966_1000132_pt1 | contig 60421 bp, 47 predicted proteins | sample OrgLakmetagen646_FD_203141 | JGI IMG/M metagenome (GOLD analysis project Ga0307966, IMG submission 203141) | Saline water microbial communities from Organic Lake, Antarctica - #646 | ecosystem: Environmental > Aquatic > Non-marine Saline and Alkaline > Saline | place: Antarctica: Organic Lake... | reverse complement strand
TTTGCGGACGCGGGCTGATTGCTGACGCCGGTGTAGCGTCCGCGTTTGACTTTGCGCTCGAAGAATTTCGGCGTCATGAGGATCGAGCCTGCGATGACGGGTGTGGTGATATCCCAGCGATCTTTGAGAGTCGCTATATTTAAGAGTCCGCAAGTGGCTTGGAAGCCCATCTTGGCGAAGTCCCCTGCTTCGGCGGATTGACCTGGCTGCCAGAGCTTGCAGGCTTCAATCGGTTGAAAGGTGAGCTTGCTGGCGGCGGTGCCTGCTATTTCCAGGATCTCGCCAGCGAGCGTGCGCGCGGTGTAGAAGTCGGCGACTTCGCGTTGGCGCCATTCGCGAGAGATATGATCGGCGATGATGACGAAGCTGACGGATACGAGTTCGATCATCTCACCGTTCACTTCGCGATAGACGTGGCCGCGCTCGAAGAAGCGTGTGGCACCCGTTGCGCGTGCTGCGTTGAGCTTGAGCACGTCGAGGAGCCCTGGAATCAGCGATGGGCGGAGGTGGCTTTGGTCGCTTTGCAGTGGGTTGTCCAATGCGAGGACCTTTGCACTGTCGTCGCCGAAGAAGAACTGCGTTTCTTCGGGAGCTCGAAGCGAATAGAGGAAGGCTTCGTTGAAGTTTTGCCCGGTCAAGTAATCGGCTACGGATTCGTTGACGGTGTAGATGCGATGATCCTCGGTGCTGATGCCGCGTGCGACGACTTCGGACTCGGGAATACGATCGGTGCCATAGACGCGGATGATTTCTTCGATCAGATCGACGTCGCGCTGGAGGTCTTGACGGTAGGATGGAATGGAAACTTCCCAACGAATCGTGGCGTCAGCTTCATCGTAAATGGATATGCTGAGGCCGAGAGATTCGAGCACGGTTTGCATTTCGTCGTCACTAACATCGAAACCGATGAATGCGCGGACACGGGCGGGGAACAAATTGACTTCAGTAATCGTGGGAGGCTCGGCGCCCTCCTCGATCATGTTACCATCAACGGTGCCGCCGGCGACTTCGAGGATGAGGTCCGTGGCGCGAAGTGCTGCGTAGATGACGCCCTTGGGATCGACGCCCCGTTCGAAGCGGTAGGAACTGTCTGTAGACAGACCGAGTTGACGCGCGGTGGCGCGTATGGAGGTAGGCGAAAAATAAGCAGCTTCCAAAACGATGTCGGTCGTCTTTGCATCCACTTCGGCATCGACAGAGCCCATCACACCAGCGACGACAAGTGGACGCTCGGTATCGGCAATGACAGCCATGTTGGCGGTGAGCTTACGCTCTACGTCGTCGAGTATGGTGATGGCTTCGCCTTCGCTGGCCATACGAACGAGCAGTTTACCGCCGCGGATCTTGGCTGAATCAAACGCATGCAAGGGTTGGCAAGTCTCGTGAAGGACGTAGTTGGTAACATCGACGATATTATTAATCGAACGTTGGCCAGTCGCTTCGATCACAGCTTTAAGCCACTGTGGACTCGGGCCGACTTTAACGCCCCTTATGCAGATTGCGGTATAATGCGGGCACACCTCGGCGGCGCTGACCTCGACGCCGGAAATGAGTGGGTTTCCCTTACTTTCGTTTTGTGTGTTCGCTTTAACCTCAGGGTATTTCACATCGAGGCCGAACTTAGCCGCGAGTTCGCGAGCTACACCAATATGGCTGAGCACGTCGACTCGGTTCGGAGTGATCTCTAGATCGAAGACGGTATCGCCATCAGCGTAGAGTGCATTCAGCGAAGTGCCCAGCTCGATACTACGATCCACAATCATAATGCCGTCGTGGTCTTGGCCGATCCTTAGCTCCTTGGCGGAGCAAAGCATGCCCTCGGAAGGCTGACCACGTAGCTTGGAAGCTTTAATTTTAAAGTCACCCGGGAGGACCGCACCTGGCAGGGCCACCATTACCTTATCTCCCGATTCAAAATTCTTGGCGCCACAAACGATAGCATGGATTTCGCCCTCTTTGCCCGTGGAGACCTTGCAGCAACGCAAGCGGTCGGCGTCTGGGTGCTGAACGTATTCGAGGACTTGTCCCACCACGACATTGTCGAGCTGCGGCGGACCGAGCTTCTCGTATTCTTCGATATCGAAACCAAGGAGTGGAAGCACTTCCGCCAGCACCTCAGGTGAATGCTCGATAGGATCGAGATCGATGTAGTTTTTAAGCCAGTTGTAGGAAATTTTCATTTCAGGAAAGGTAATTTAATTTAACCACAGAAGGCACAAAAGACACAAAACGGCTTTGACCCGTTAAGGAAGAATTTTTGTGATTTCTGTGTTTTTTGTGGTTAATTCAGATCTTAAGCGAACTGCTTTAGGAAGCGGACGTCGTTTTGGTAGTAGTAGCGGATGTCGTCGACACCTTGAAGGATCATGGCGATGCGCTCAATGCCCATGCCGAAGGCGTAGCCGGTGTAGACTTCGGGATCGATACCGACCGCCTTAAAAACCTCTGGATCGACCATGCCGCAACCCATGATTTCGAGCCACTTATTGCTCAGCTTACCAAGATCGGGTGAGAAGAAGTCCATTTCGAAACTGGGCTCGGTGAATGGGAAGAAGCTCGGGCGGAGGCGGGTTTTGGCTTTGGGGCCGAAGATCGTTTTAACGAAGTGATCGAGGGTGGCTTTGAGATCGAGGAGCGTGACGTTCTTGTCGACATAAAGGCCTTCAATCTGGTGAAAGTTGGCACTGTGGGTGGCGTCGGGGGTGTCGCGGCGGAAGCAACGACCGGGCGCGACAATACGGATCGGCGGTTGCTCGCTCAGCATAGTGCGGATCTGCACAGTCGAAGTGTGGGTGCGAAGCAGGTATTTCTCATCCGCGTGTTTGCTGACGTTGCTCACGGAAAGATCATCCGGCAGATAATATGAATCCTGCATGTCACGTGCAGGGTGATCGCTCGGGATGTTGAGGGCGTCGAAACAGTAATGCTCGGTCTCGACCTCAGTTGCTTCGGCGACGGAGAATCCAATACGGCGGAAGAGGTTAACCATTTCCTCGCGGACTTGAGCGATGGGGTGCACAGTTCCTCGGCTTTTGTCTATAGAGGGAAGCGTCGGGTCAATGGCCGGACCGAGCTTGGCAGCCAACTCAGCAGCCTCAAGACGCTCGATTACGGAAGAAAAGGCAGCTTCCACCGACTTTTTCGCCTCATTGATGAGCTTACCCATGGCGGGCTTGTCCTCTTTCGGAACTTTACCCATCGACTTCATCACATCCGTCAAGGCACCCTTCGGCCCTGAGATTGTGGCCTTGTAAGACTCGAACTCTACCCGGGTTTGTAGTTTGGGTGCGGATTCCTCCACGCCAGTAACAATGGCTTGTAACTCTGCTTGCATCTTAAATATCAATTAAATGTGAGTTAGGTAGCGTCTCAACCTTTGAAAATTTGTCGAGCGGGTTTTCTAACTAATGCTGAGTATGGGTGTGATTAAAAGTGCGGGGCAGGGTGCTTAGGTTCTGGCGGACACGCGGAGCGCGTCCCTCCATAGTGTAGGAATGGAGGGGCACGCTCCCGAGGTTGTCTCAAAACTTTCAGAAATTTAGCCAATTCAGAGCCAGGTAGGGCGGTTTCGCTGAAACCGCTGTTCGCCGGTACGCTGCCTATGCTAGAAAACGAAGGGGATTGGCAGACCTTTTCACCTGTAGGACTGACGCCTCGGCGATGCGTCCCTACCCCAAGAACCTAAGCTCAATGTAGTTTTGAGACAGACTCTCCCGCGTGACTACGAAGGTCAAACAAGGCTGGAATCACCCCGTTGATAAAATCGCACCCGGTGCTAGTGGCGTAATTGATTGTGCGGTGCAGAGTGCTTAGGTTCTGGCGGACACGCGGAGCGCGTCCCTCCATAGTGTAGGAATGGAGGGGCGCGCTCCCGAGGTTGTCTCAAAACTTTCAGAAATTTAGCCAATTCAGAGCCAGGTAGGGCGGTTTCGCTGAAACCGCTGTTCGCAGGTACGCTGCCTATGCTAGAAAACGAAGGGGATTGGCAGACCTTTTCACCTGTAGGACTGACGCCTCGGCGATGCGTCCCTACCCCAAGAACCTAAGCTCAATGTAGCTTTGAGACAGACTCGGAGGCGCGTCCCTCCATACGTTTCCGTAAGCCGTTTTAAAGCGCGAGCCACCTTCGATGATGACACAAGCTCGCACGCCACGGAAAGCACCGGAAATTCAAATGTTGTAGGATTCTAATTGAGAACGGGGTAAGGGTCACGCCAACGACTTATAGAAACTCCAGCAAATTAAAAGTTGGCCGTTCAATGTTCGACGTCCCCGCTTTTGGTTCACTTACTGCTTAATCAAAAAACAAGTCATGGATATTATCAATGGAGACCACCCCTGGAATTTTCGTCGCATCGGCGGAATCTACCAAGCACAAATCGAAACCGTAGAGGACCTTAAAGCGCTTCCAACACTTGATCCGAAGCTCTGGGTTGCCCTGAGTTGCCCAGTCAACGACCTTGAGATCGACGTCAAAACACTTGCATGGATTGATCACGACGCCGATGGCCGCGTTCGTATTGAAGAAGCTCTCACGGCGGTTGAGTGGTCCTTACAACGCTTATCCGATCCAGGATCACTCTTTAAAGGCGGGCCACTTCCACTCGCCGCGATCAACACTGCCGACGACGAAGGTCAGGCACTTCTTAATTCCGCAAAGCAAATTCTCGAAAATATAGGCAAGTCCGATGCGACGCACATATCGGTCGATGAAGCGGCTAACACTGATAAAATTTACGGGCAATCTCGCCTCAATGGAGACGGTGTCATCGCACAGGACGCCACCGACGATCCCCTACTCCAAAAGCTGATTCAGGAAATTGGCGACTGTCTCGGCACAAAAATCGACCGCAGTGGTGGAGCCGGCATCACGCAAGAGATCGTCGATACGTTTCTCGCAGGAGCTAGGAGCTTCGATAGCTGGTGGCAGCTCGGCGAACAAGACTCTGCCAAAGGCGAAGACATCTTCCCACTCGGAGATGCCACTCCTCAAGCCTTCCTCTCGCTCAGTGCGGTTGAAAAAAAGATCGACGACTATTTTGCTCGCTGCGCCCTCGCCGCCTTCGACATCCGGGCCGAAGAACCGCTCAACCACGATGTTGCACTCTTTAAAACGATCGCGGTTTCTGATTTTTCCGAGCATAGCGCCGAAGTCGCCAGACTCCCCATCGCTAGAATCGCAGCCTCTCCCTACCTCGACACAGGTAAAGGTATCAACCCAGAGTGGATCGCGGCAACATTTATGCTACGCGAAACTGTGCTGAAACCATTGGGCGGCATCGACGGTGAAACGCTCACCCCCGAACTATGGAAACAAACCAAGGCCCGCTTTGCAGGTTACCGCAAATGGCGTGCCGCGAAGCCAGATACAGGCGTCGAACCGCTCGGTATAGCCCGTATTCGCGAAATTCTCGGCTCCGACTTGCTGGCAAAACTCTCCGAACTACTTGAAGAGGATCGCAGCATTGCTCCGAAAATGACGGCTGTGAGCGCCGTCGAAAAACTCGCTCGCTATCACCGCGATCTCATTTCCGTGCTGAATAATTTTGTGAATTTTAACGACTTTTACGATACCAAGACCCATGCTTCCTTCCAAGCAGGCACACTCTATCTAGATGGACGAGAGTGCCGGCTATGCCTCAAGGTAGCCGACCCGGCAAAACACACTGTGCTGGCCTCACTCTCACGCGCCTTTGTCGCCTATTGCGAATGTCGACGTAAAGATAGCCCAAACAAATTTTATATTGCCGCGGTCTTTTCGGATGGTGATTCCGCAAATCTTATCGTCGGCCGTAACGGTGTCTTTCGCGATCACGCAGGAAAGCTTTGGGACAGCACAATCGTCCGAATGATCGAAAATCCTATCAGCATTCGCGAAGCCTTCTTCCGCCCTTACGTGCGCATAGGCCGGTTTATCGGCGAACAGCTTGAGAAGTGGGCCACATCCCGCGATAAGGCGATGCAAAAGCAAATGGAAACAGGCGTCGAATCCGTCGCTGACGGCAAGCAAGACGCTAACACGAACAGCAGCGCCAGGAACATCGGCGGCATCGCCGGAATGGTCGCCGCCGGAGGGATCGCACTCGGCGCGATTGGGGCCGGATTAGCCTCGCTCTTTAACACCTTCAAGACACTCGATTGGTGGGAATTCCCAGTGATCCTCTTTGCGCTAATGCTAATGATCTCTTTCCCATCGATGATCATTGCTTGGCTCAAAATCCGTAAACGCACCCTCGCGCCACTGCTTGACGCCTCAGGATGGGCGGTTAACGGGCGCACACTTATCTCAATGAAGCTGGGTCGCATACTAACCCGCCGTGCCACCGTGCCTGTCGAGGCGCAGTGCAAGTTCGACGAACGCGCCCGCGGACGTCACTGGCTCTGCGCAGCCATCGCAGCACTCATTCTAGCCGCTGCCCTCGGCTGGATACTTTTCTTTGCCTAGGTCGCTCCCAAACATCGAAACTTAGTCTTGGCTGTCTAAACAATCTCGAGTTCCAATAGAGCAATTCACTGCTAATCGAAGTATGATTCTATGGCGATATGACCCTAGAACAAAGTGTTCGCACCGATCTATGCCAAAAGTCAGATCGAGACAAAATTTTCGTCATGCTTACCCACTGCTCTGTTTGCCAGTTTGGTAAACAAGCAACATTACAGTAACATTTAACGACCGGTTTGAAACACAAAATCACGTTTGTGACAGTAGCTCTCATTTGTCACGGAAGTCTGACTGAAACGTAACTCATGTGTCAGTCGTCCGCTCAATTGATCCGGTATTCTATTAAGTCTGCACATTTCGCAGCCATACTTAATCAAACAGAATACTCGATCATATGAATAAATATATATCCACTGCTGTATGCTTTGCTTTAGCATCAGCAATCCCTGCCCAAGCGCAGGTAACTTACACGCTGCAAGTACTGCACGCGTCCGACCTTGAAGGCGGAGTTGAGGCCATCGGCCGTGCTCCTAACTTCACCGCACTCGTTGATTTCTACGAAGACAACACCACTGCAGATGGATCCATCCTGTTGTCTGCTGGTGATAATTATATTCCAGGTCCGTTTTTTAATGCGGCCAGCGATAGCAGCCTACGTTCATTCTTCCAGACAGCCTATCAGGATTTATTCAATGAAGCAGGGCTCACTAATATCCGCGAAAGCAATGGTCGCGTCGATATTACGATTATGAATATTGCGGGCTTTGATGCCGCCGCGATCGGTAATCACGAATTCGATCTAGGTTCCGACACCTTCCAAAGCATTATCAAAGAGGATGTTCGTGGAGGTAATCTGGGCGACATTCGCTGGCTAGGTTCCCAATTCCCATACATCTCTTCGAATCTTGATTTCTCGGGAGACACATTCCTTAGCGCATTATTCACAAGTAATATTTTGTCGAGTTCTGACTTCGCGCTCAGTCCGAACGATGCGATTGCAGGGGGCAACCCTTTCAAAATCGCACAAGCGACTATTATTGATGTGAATGGCGAACCCATCGGAGTCGTCGGTGCGACCACCCAGCGTTTGAACATCATCTCGTCACCAAGCGGCACTAGTGTGATCGGAGCAAACAATAATGACATAGCACTCCTTGCAACACAGCTCCAACCTGTGATCAACGCAGTCGCTCTAGGCCTGGACGGCATTGGATCGACAGCTGACGATGTTAACAAAATCGTTCTCGTTACTCACCTCCAGCAAATCGCACTCGAAAAGCAACTCGCTGCTCTCTTGTCGGGTGTTGACGTGATCATCGCCGGAGGTTCGGATACGCTGCTTGCAGACGGTGATGATACACTGCGCGCAGGTGATGTTGCCGACGACGTCTACCCACAAGTCATTGCCGACTTCGATGGCAATGACACCTTGATCGTTAGCACAGACGGTGAATACAGTTACCTAGGCCGTTTGACGGTTCCTTTCAATGCAAGCGGTAACGTCGTCACAGCGAGCCTAAACTCGACCATCAACGGACCGATCCCTTCAACAGACGCAGCTGTCACTACAGCATGGGGCTCCCTGGTGAACGCATTTGCCACGGGAACGAAAGGACAGCTCGTGCAGGATTTAGTTAATCCCGTAGAGGCCGTCGTAGCGATCCAAGACGGCAACGTTTTTGGATACACCGCGGTCTTTCTAGATGGTGCTCGTTCTGAAGTGCGCACTGAAGAGACCAATTTGGCCAACTTATCCGCCGATGCGAATCTTGCGGCCGCTCAAACGGTGGATGCTTCGACTGTCATCTCTCTGAAAAACGGTGGTGGCCTCCGTGCGATTATTGGCCAGATCGACGGCATCACAGGCGAATTACTACCGCCGGCAGCTAATCCTAATGCAACACCTGCGAAACCTTACGGTGCGATCTCAGAACTCGATATCGCAAACTCGGCGCGCTTTAACAACACGCTCGAGCTCATGGACCTCTCCGTCCAAGACCTTGTATCCATTCTCAACTACGGATACTCAGATAGCTTTGAAGGTAACACACCTGGACGCTTTACCCAAGTAGGTGGTATGCAAGTATCCTTCGTTCCTCCAATGGGAACCAACCCAGCTTTTGTTAACTCAATCGCACTCATCGACTTCAATGGTCAAGTCACCGAAGTCCTTTATAAAGATGGAGTATATGTTGCTGATCCTGCCCGTGAGCTACGTATCGTCACGCTTAATTTCCTCGCCAACGGTGGTGACGGATATGCGTTCCCTACACTCGGCTCAAACCGTTTCCTCACTACCATCGGAGAACAAGAAGCCTTACAAAGCTATCTAGCGGATAACTTCGGTGCACCTGAAGATGCTTACAGTTCGAAAGAGCTCGCTCCGACCATGGATACACGCGTGCAAAACCTGGACTACCGTTTGGATACTGTTGGTATCAATGCACCCGTCGAGCCCGCAGGCGCCCTACGCCTCACTCCAGTCGCTACCTATGCTTCAGGAGTGTTTGATGATTCAGCCGCTGAAATCGTGACCTACGATCCAGCATCGCAGCGTCTCTTTACGGTGAGCAGTGCGGGCGATCTAATTCGCGTCCTCGACGCCAGCGACCCGGAAGGAAACGGCTTGCCACAAATCGATACGATCCCTGCACCCTTCACTGACTTTAATCCGAATAGTGTGGATTTCTTCAGCGGAGCACTTGGTTCAGCAGTCGCCGTAGCTTGGGCCGATAATACCGGTGTCGCTGGTCGCGGAGTCGTCGCACTCTACAATCCTAGCACACTGGCCATGATAGGCACACTGATCGAAGTCGGCTATTTACCCGACATGCTCACCTTCACTCCAGACGGCACAAAAATCGTCGTTGCGAACGAAGGTGAAATGGTCGGTGCTGTTAATCCAGTAGGTTCTGTCTCGATCATCACCTTTTCAGGTGACTATGCGACAGCGTCCCATGCTGAAGTCGGCTTTGACCGTTGGGATCGTAGAGAGTCCGTGCTACGCGCGCGGGGTATTCTACTCACACAAATGGATGTGGGACTCGCTGCAACCGTCTCTGAAGACTTAGAGCCGGAATACGTAGCTGTCACAGCGGATAGCAACTACGCATGGGTTGGACTCCAGGAAGCCAATGCAGTGGCAATCATTGACCTTCGCCGTAACGCCGTTCGCAACATTCTGCCACTCGGCCTCGTCAATCACAGCAATCCGAACAGTATCCTCGATGCGAGTGATCGTGACGGAGGCATTCACCTGACAACTGAGCCAATGTTTGGCGCTCGTCAGCCCGACTCGATCGCACTTGTGCAATGGAATGGTAAAGACTACCTGTTGACTGCCAATGAAGGCGACGCGCGTGACTTCGAGGAGCTTCGCTTCAAGGACGTCGGCGACACGGGCGAGCCAGTCTTCGACTCCAGCGTATCTGCCTTATATACTCCCTTACAGGACGATGCTGAACTCGGGCGACTTGAGTTCAACAAGATCGCAAGCGACATCGATAAAGATGGCGATATTGACACACTGATCGGATACGGCGGTCGCTCGATGACCATGTTCGAAGCACCTATAGTCGGCCGTTTCCGCGCCGTCCGTGATACCGGTTCAGATCTCGAATCGTTTACCGCTTCGCGCTTCGCTAACGTGTTCAACTCAAATAATGACGACAACGATTCGTTCGAGAGCCGCTCAGATGCGAAAGGTGCGGAACCCGAGGCACTCACAGTTGCTGAGATCAATGGCCGCTCCTACGCCTTCTTAGGTCTAGAGCGTCAAAGTGCGATTATGGTTTATGATGTCACGAATCCGACTCAGCCCATCTTCCATGAATATGCGAGTAACCGGACATTCGTTGATTCTAACAATGCAGTGATCGATGCAGACACAGCGGCCGCGGGTGACTTAGGACCTGAAGGAATCGAGTTTATCTCAGCTAGTGATAGCCCGATCCCAGGAGTTCCAATGATAGCCGTCGCTAACGAAGTAAGTGGAACAATCACTCTTTGGAGAATCGATTTCGGCATCTAAAAAATCTCCAGTGTGGAGCACTCTGCCCCACACTGGATTCTTTTATTACAATTAAATATAGAACAAAATTTATGAAAAAAATAGCTACATTAGCAACGCTCGCACTCATCACAAAGAGCAGCTTTGCCGTGATTTTCACAGAAAGCTTCACGGGTTCATTTACCAGTGGAAATCTGACGGGAATTACCATCAACGGGTTTATCGAAATCGATGACAAAGGCCTTTTCAGCGGAACGGCTGATACCAACCCACTGACAACAGGCGATGGCAGCCTTCTAGACTTGAGCTTCGATTTCGGGGATGGACTAGGTGATACCATATTCTTCGATTTGTTCGACGACTTGGAGCCACTCGCAACGTTTAGTGGTCAAAGCTTCGTCGGCCTCGACTACTTCGGCAACAACTTCAATGGCGAACAGCTGGACATTTTATACGATGCCTTCGCTGAAGATGCACTCTCTGGCATCTCAGTCGTCTTTGAAGACTTCGGTGGTAATATATCCAGAGGCACCTTAAATCTGCCAACAGCAGTTCCTGAACCGAGCACATACGCAGCTATCCTTGGCGCGCTTGCCCTCGGAGTCACAGTATTGCGAAGACGACAAAGAAACTAAGATTTTAAAATCTTTTATTCAAAAGCGTCGTCCGTTGGGACGGCGCTTTTTTAGTTTACCTGACTTCCACCGTATCAAGGCTGCGGAACTTCTTCACCAAGATACCATACCTAGGTGCACAAAACGCAACCACCACGAAAAGTAGTCCAGCCATCACCGCCATCATTCCAGATGTCGATGTATCCGTAAAACCAAACCAGACTGGAACCGTCAAGGCACTCACATGACCGAGCACGGCCGTCACTACTGCGAAAAGTGCGCTCAGTATCACCATCACATCCAAACGGTCCGTCAACAAGTGCGCCGCCGCTGGCGGCACGATGAGCATCGCAATCACAATAATGCTCCCGACCGCTTCAAATGCAGCCACCGTCGTCACCGCGACTAGAGTCATCAGCAAATAGTGAATCAGATTCGCATTGATCCCCATCGTTGTCGCCAAAGCAGAATCAAAACAAACAATCCGCAGTTCCTTAAAAAAGGCCATAACACAGGCCAAATTAATTAAAAGAACACATACCAGGACCATCGCTGCCCTCGGCACTGCCAAATCCATTCCGAAAAGCTCGCCCCGCCAAACAACATCCAAGGGCGTCAATTCAATCGCCCCGTAAAGCACACATCCAGGATCCAAATCCACACTATCCGCCGCCTGCACAATTAAAAGTAATCCCGCCGCAAATAACGTAGTAAAAACAATCCCCATCGATGCACCCTCGTCTACTTTACCAAAGCGACTCACCCATTGCGTAAACACAGCCGTTAAGACACCAACGACCGCCGCACCGATAAACATGGTGAAGCTCGCCCGTGCCCCCGTGATCAAAAACGCAATCGCCAGACCCGGTAAGACCGCATGGCTAATCGCATCCCCCATCATACTCATCTTACGCAAAACCAGAAAGTTGCCTAAAAGTGCGCAAGCGACTGCAGCAAGCGCTCCCACGATCACAATCCAAGTATCTATCACATACCAATCCATCTTAGTCATTCATGCTCACTTATTAAAATCAGTCCCATTGTGTAATTGGATGCGGACTCTCCGGCACGATCATTCCCTGTGCATTTCGATACGTCTGTAACTTCGCTTCCAACCGAGCCACCATTTGGTCACCCAGCACATGCTCAACCGCATCCGCATCACGGTCTACCCGGCTCGTCGCCACGTCCGCATACTCTATTAAATACAACTCCCACAATCGGTGATTCCGCGTGACCAAGGCCGCTGCCGCTAACCCGGCTTCTGTCAGCATGATCGCCTCGTCCCGAGGCATCTTCTCAATGAGTCCAGAATCATACGCCGCCTTAACAAAACGCCGAAGTTGCAGATCGCTCCAAGTTCGACGACCCCGAATCTGACGAAACGGCACCACTCGAATAGACACCTTCGCGTCCGGCCCCTGCCCCGCACGATCCGCCTCCACGATTTCATACAAAGCACGAAGCAAATGCTGTCGCCCCATTTTTCGTTTCAAATGCACCTGCCGCACGTAGCGTATCAAGACACCTCGCTCCGAACCGAGCAACATACTCACCAAAAAACAAAAAGCCGCGACTAAGACGATCAAAGCCCCCGCCGGCATACGTGGATAAAACGCACTAAAACTCGCCCCCAACCAGCCACTCAGACCACCAATCAAAGCGGACAATAACAACATACGATCCAGTTGATCGGTCCAAAACCGAGCCGCCGCAGCAGGTGTAATCAAAAAAGCAATGATCAGAATCAAGCCCACAGCCTGCAATCCAGCAACCGTCACCGCCGTGACCAGTCCAAGCAAAACAATATCCAGCAAACGAACCGGCCAGCCTAAAGCGGCCGCAAACGTTTCATCAAAACACAGCAATCGAAACTCTTTATACAATAAAAATGAGATACCCAAGACCACCATCGTCACCGAAATTAATATCTGAAAATCACGCGCAACCATCGAAGCCGTTTTGCCATAGATAAAACTTTCCAGCCCAGCCGCACTCCCCTGGGGCATCGTCTGAATCAGTCCCAGAATAGCCACTCCCGCGCCAAAGAAAACACTCAGCACAATCCCCATGGCTGCATCATCTTTAATCCGCGTGTAGTTCCGTATCCACAACACACACCCACATCCTAGAATCCCAGTCAGCGCCGCGCCCAGCAAAAGGATCGGCAAGGACTTACCATCCTGACCCAGCACCGTCACCGAAAAGATAAAAGCCAAGCCTACGCCGGGTAGCGTTGCGTGCGAAAGCGTATCCCCCATCAAAGAGCGTTTTCTCAGCAATAAAAAGCCACCCATCATCCCACAAGCGCACCCCAACAGCAGTGTGCACACCACGACTAACCGCGTGTTATAATCACGCAGTAAAAGCACATTCAAAATGTCATTCAGTTCGGGCATTCAAATAAAAGCAAATTTCGACCTTGGATCACACTTATTGGGACTGGCTCAGCGCATCTGCCGCTTGTGACAGCAAAGTCAACTTGCCGCCGTAGGTCTTCCGCAAATTCTCATCATTAAAGACCGAGGCAGTCGGCCCTGAGGCCACGACGCGCATATTCAGCAGCACCGTCCAGTCGAAATATTCTTTCACCGTCGCCAAATCATGATGCACCACCAAAACGGTTTTACCCCGTTTTTGTAATTCACGCAGCAAGTCAACAATCGCCCGCTCTGTCGCCGCATCGACCGCCGCAAACGGTTCATCCATAAAATAGATATCCGCATCCTGCACGAGCGCTCGCGCAAGGAAAGTTCGCTGCTGCTGCCCACCCGAGAGCTGACTAATCTGCCGATGCGCGTAATCCGCTAAACCTACGCGCTCCAACGCCTGGAGTGCCAACGCTTTTGACCGCTTACTGACCCTACGAAACAGGCCCAGGTTTCCATAGGTGCCCATCGCAACCACATCTAAAGCACTCACCGGAAAGTCCCAATCCACGCTCTCACGCTGAGGCACATAACCAACCCGTTTCCGCGATTCCCGATACGGCTGACCAAACACCTGCACTTCGCCTGATGACTTCGGGATCAAATCCAGACACGCTTTCAATAAAGTGCTCTTACCCGCTCCATTCGGCCCAACTACAGCCACTAACTTGCCTGCGGGGATCGATAACTCAACATCCCAAATCACCGGCTTACGGTGGTAAGCAACCGTCAAATCGCGCACACGCAATGGCCAGTCCTTCCCATCGACGCTAGCATCAATTTCATCCTGTAGGTTATTTTTAGATACACTACTCATAATTAACGACTCCCTTTTTATCTTCTTTAAAACCATTCGCAACCCCACCCAGCGCGTTCGCAATCGTCGTTACGTTGTGATCAATCATCCCGATATATGTGCCCTCGTAAGTGCCCGTTTGCCCCATTGCGTCTGAATAAAGCGAACCGCCGATTACTAGACGATGACCACGAGCCTGCGTGCCTTCTACCAAAGCGCGCACATTTTTATCCGCAACCGAAGTCTCCACAAAGACTGCTGGTATTTTTCTCGCGACGATGAAATCGACGATATCCTCCAAGTCGCGCACCCCTGCTTCAGATTCCGTGCTCACCCCTTGAATACCTCGGACCTCGATGCCATACGCTCGCCCCAAATAGTTAAAAGCATCGTGCGCCGTTACCAGTATCCGCTGAGTTTCCGGTATCGTCGCCATAGCCGCCTTTGCATAGCGATGGAGCAGCGCTAACTGCTCCAAATAGTCAGCCGCGTGTGTCGCGTAGGTCTCTGCCCTCGCTGGATCATACGTTTGTAGCGTCGCTGTAACCACGCGCACTACTTGCATCCAGCCACTCACATCCATCCAAACGTGCGGATCATGATGTCCACTGCCGCCTGATAGCAAATAATCCGTGTTCTCTACGATCCCATCAGTCACCGCTTGCACTGTCTTACCCGTTCTCGCAACACTCTCTAATACTTCGGTCATCTTACCCTCCAGGAGCAGTCCATTATAAAATACCACATCTGCCTGACTCAGCTTGACCACATCGCCCCGCGTTGGCTTATACAAATGTGGGTCCACACCTTCGCCAATAATCCCTTCAACCACAGCGTATTCTCCCGCAACATTACGCACAACGTCAGCAATCATCCCAATTGTGCAAACGATCGTGTAAGGCCCAGCATCCGCTTCACTAGGTGCAGAGTCTTCCGTAGGCTGACAACCCACCGAAATAAATAATCCAACAAACAAAAAAAAGTTCTTAAAAGTATAATCAAATTTCATACTTTGACCATTCAAAGTCGTTTTTGGAGTTTGTCAATTTCGCAAACCATAGTTGTGAACACGTCGCTGGTTCGAGGTTAATCCAGAGCACCCGCCGGAAGCAGTGATTCCGGACCAACCAGCAGTGCCACCCGCTTCCCCATGTCGAAATGTCGGTTCGCGAAGGCTGCCAACGTAGGCACATCCACAGCATCCAGTTTAGCCGCATGCTCGGCATCGTCATCAAGTGGTAGCCCATAACTCGACTGAATTGCGGCATGCATGGCACGCGCACCAATCGTCTGCTTACCCATCGGTCGAGCAGCTTTTAAACGCACACGGCACCGCTCCAACTCTGCTTCGGTAACTTCGCCCGCTTTTACGCGCGCCACCTCTGCATCGATCTCCGCATTCACTTCAACCGCACGATCCGGGTGTGTCCCTGCATAAAAGACAAATAGACTGCGATCCAGTCCGATCACTCGGCTCGATCCCACATAATAAGCCATTCCCTTATCCTCCCGCACCCGCTCAAAGAGTTGGCTAGACATGCCACTGAAGAGCTCATTGAGCACTTCGCCCACCACATATTCATCGTCCAACAGCCCCACATCCGGATACCCTTGCAAGACCACCGCTTGTTCGCGGTCCATCACTTCGACCGCATCGACTGCCGCACTCGGAGCACCCTCAGCGACTGCATCAATGGTTTCCAAGGCTTCACTCGCCAACAAATTCTCAAACAAATGCTTAGCACGTGTTTCCAGAACCGCTAAGTCGAAATTACCACAGACCGACAGCACCACATTCGGAGCCCTGACCAGTTTCGCATACTGCGCCTGCACATCCTTTACTTCTAATGCCTCCAGATCTTCGACCCGGCCATCCGCACTCACCGCGAAAGGATGCGTCTCGAAAAACCGCTCACGCAACTTTCGAAATCCAAAATCCAGAATTTCGTCATCCGACTCCATTAAATCAGACACCTGTGAGTCACGTTCCGTCTCAAAAGTGGCTTTCGCAAAAATCGGTTGGGTCAATGCCTCGTCCAAAAGATCCAGCGCAATGGGCAAGTCTCCCGGCAGCACCTCCAGGGCTAAACTGATCGTATTATTGCCACCCGTCGCTGAAAAGCTTCCGCCGATCCCATCGACTAGATGCGAAATATCTGCCGCCGTCCGGCTTTGCGTGTCCAGAGTCAATAACTCAACCAGTAACTGCGAAATCCCCCGCTGATTCGCGGCTTCATACATTGGCCCACCTCGAAGGACACAGCGTAAATGCACCTTAGGCAGCTTTCGATCCAACTGATACAGTAACCGTCCGCCATTTACATATTCGACGCTTTGAAACGCCTCGGGAGATAGCACTTCTTGGAGCGCCCGATCCGACAGCGACTTGAGCTCAGGGCCAAGCGTAACCGACGATTTCCCTTCCTCGACAAGATAACGCTCGGCGACGACCTGAAGATCACCGGGCTGGATTGCCTGTAATCGTTTTAAATATCGGCGACCATATAGTAAATCGCCAACCACCACTTCACCGACACCCAGACGCGATGCCTGCCCACTCATCGTCTTGCGTCCATTAATTTCCGAACTCAGTGCTTGCCGCCTTGCCTTATCAACGACCGATGCATCCAAGCCCTCCAACTTAACCGACTCCAGTAATTGCAGAATAGCGACTTCGACCTCGCTCGCTTTATCCGGGTCACATACGTAGGAAATCCAAAATAACCCCGCCGCCCCCGGACTCCAACTCCGGCAATCAATATAGCTGACCAAATTAGCTTCATTTCTTAGGCGTTGCCATAATAACGAACTCTCACTCCCCCCCAGCGCATGGGCCAAGGCATCCAACCTAGGCGAATCCGGATGACTCATGTGCGGCACCTTAAAGCCCATCCCCCCACGAAATACGTTATAGCTTCCCACAATATCTTCTCGTCGTGCAGCTAATTGAACAGGCTCTTGCTCGACCTGCACAGGTGCTAAGCGCCCCCTGGGAATTGCCCCAAACGATGCTTCAACCACTTGCTTAACCGTGTCAGGGTGCACCGCACCCGCCACCGAAACCACCATGTTATTAGGAACGTATCGCGATTTATAATACGCATATAGCTCTTCACGACTGACCTGCTCAAAGAGTTCTCGGTGCCCGATCACAGGCTCGCGATACGGGTGCCGTTGAAACGCCGTCCGAAACAAAGCTTGCGAAAGCTGGCGGTCCGGGTCGTCCAAGCCCATATCTATCTCTCTCAAGATTACGTCTCGCTCGCGAAGCACTTCCGCTTCGGGCAAGGTCGAATGCAGCACCAAATCCGAAAGCACATCGACTACCTGCTCAAACGCAGTCGATGGGGCATCGATATAATACACAGTGCGGTCAAAGGTCGTGTAGGCATTAATCCCACCGCCCATCGCGTGCACCTCGCGACTGATCGATTTTCCATCGCGTCGCTCCGTGCCTTTGAAGAGCATATGTTCCAAGAAGTGCGAAAGCCCCGAGCCGATCAACCTATCCTCGTGGATGCTTCCCGTCTTAACCCATACTTGCACCGAAACCACTTCACTGGAAAAGTCAGGACGATGCACGCAGGTGAGCCCGTTAGATAAAACAAGTCGCTCGACAGGAACCTGATATAATTGCTCGATTAAATCGTTTGCAGCGGATTCGGAAAATAGTGATGCATTCATAGACATAAAGAAATCATCAAGACTCAATACGCGCGAATATCGAACCAAAGTTTAGGAAAATCTACAAATACCACGCGATTCACGACCAGCAAACGTAACAAACCTGTTTAAGTCCTTAACTATCATATGCTTTTACTTGTATATTCATTACAAGTTGGCAGTTTAGAAAGGTAGATCATGCATCCACGAAACGAAGTTAACTTACCCCCACCTAATCGCCGACCGGAACGGCGACTTAGCTTGCAACGTGCCATGAAAGCACTCGACAGCAGTGATCACCCCCCCCGCTTCGAGCCACAAACGAAGCCACCGTTTTCCAACTCTACAGCCGAACCAACCATTCAGCGGACCGGACAGGAGCAAGAGAAAGAAGCCTACTTGCTGGAGATCCAAGCAGAAATTTATCGCCGCGAAGAAGCTCTAAGCGAAAAAGAAATCAAACTTAAGAATTTAGAGCGAGAGCTTTACGAAAAGGATGCTCTACTCGAAGCACGTCTTAAATTAATGGAGTCGACCTCCAATCGAGTAATCGAAGCGGGTTCTGAAGCTGAAGAACTCGATGCCCTTAAAAAGTTGAAAGCTGAGCTCGATGCACAGGAAGCTGCCCTAAAGTCTAGCCGCGAGGAATTACTGGATCGCGGTCGCTATGTCGAAGAGTGTGAAAATACACTCGTTCAGAAATCAACTGAGCTCACCGAGCGCGAAGCCGCTCTTGAGCAACTTGAAGATAACCAGAAATACGACTCTGCCCAGGCAGAATCCAAGCAAGGCTAACTAAAACGTGGCCGCTTCATCGCAGGCTTTTTCTCCGGCAAAAAAGGTCGCTCGAAAGCTGCCCTAAAATCATATCCGCCGTCGAAGTCCTCCGGGCTGTCTTTGTCAGTCTTACCGAGCACATTGCAGGATACTAAATTGAAAACAATATTTCCGAAGTCGCGCGAATTGTTAACCCCCCAATATTCAAAGACACTCGGCACCATCGGACCGTATTGCTCCAGCGCGTATATTCGAATGCCCTCCAGTAACTGCATCCCCGTTAAGTGATTTGTCTTATCCAGTTCGCCGCGCTTATGCATTTCCTTTAGGCTGAAATCTAAAGCCTGACGCAGGAAGTAATAAGCGCCACGTGCATAGCGGGAATCGTCCTTACGTATCGTGCGGATGACTTCGTTAAAATCTGTATGTGGATCATTCAATAACCAACAGTGAAACTCAAAGCAGCGTTCCGTCAACCGTCGGAAGCGGGTGTGATTGCGAAAGTTTTTAGTAATTTAATCATGTGACACAGGCATTCCTGCCTGTCGCTAATCAAAATCTAACAGACAAGACGTAGGTCTGCGGCTCGACTGATACCGCCGAAGTCCGGATATAGAGTAGCCATGCCTGTGCTACAGAATGACAACTTCGTAATTACATCCTTTTCCACCCTGTCCAACGAATGTAAGTTGACAGCAGAGAGCCGCTTGCCCGTGATAATAGCTATAATCTTAGGGTTTACTCATGGCATTATATAGTTGGTTTCAGAGAAGCGGTCTCAAGCTCTTTCCTCTCTACAATACTTTACGGAATTATTCCGTATCGAAGGGCATTGCTGACGCTCGTGCTGCCGTAAATGTATCCATGCTCGATTTCACTCAGGGCATGGCTTACGCGCTCATTGCGGGACTTCCGGTTCAAAACGGAATCTTTGGCTCAGCGCTTTCCAGCATCAGTGGTCCAACTCAAGCAAGCTCTCGATTCGTAATGCTCGGGCCGACCAATGCGACGGCAGTTATGCTACTAAGCACCTTTCTCACTCTGGGTTACGCTCCCGAGCAAGCGGTCTTAGTCCTCCCCGTGCTCTTGCTCATGGTCGGACTTTTCATGATCGGTGGGGCTTTTCTTAGAATAGCGAGCGTCACCCAGTTTATTTCACGAGCCGTCGTCGTTGGCTATATCTCAGCAGCTGCCTGCCTCATTATTGTAAACCAATTGAAAAATGTGCTTGGATTGGAAGTGCCGCGCTCAGGCACATTCGTTGGCTCGCTTTCAAATCTATTAAGCAGCTTACACAGCACCCAGCTGTCCACTGTTCTCATCGCCGTCATTACCTTGGTCATCTTCCTTCCCTTGCGGCGATGGGCAAAAGCACTCCCAAATGTGGCCGTCACACTCGTCGCTGTTGGTTTTATAACACAGTTTGTTCTGCAATACGGAGTCACAACCGAAATGCTCGACCCTATTCGCATCAGCACGTGGAAATTGACGGTTCCTCAAGCCAGCTTTTCCGAAGTTGCTTTACTCGCAAATGCCGCACTCGCCCTGGCTTTTCTTTCTCTATTGGAAAGTGCTTCTATCTCAAAAACACTGGCCGCTCAAGCCGGTGACCGGATCGACCTCAACCAGCAAATGCTCAGTATCGGCACGGCCAATATTATCTGTGCCTTCGGCGGGGGCATGGCTGCCTCCGGCTCGCTCACCCGATCCGTTCTTAATTTTAAAAGTGGGGCAAAAACGGCTCTATCCAGTGTTTTCAGTGGCTGCCTTCTGATCGGAGGCCTCTTCCTCCTCGGCCCATACATAGCTTACATTCCTAAAGCCGCGCTTGCCACACTGGTCATAGTCATCGGCTGCTCCTTAATCAATCCTGCCAACATCCGCGTCATGTTGAAGACAACCCGCAGTGATGCGGTTGTCTTTTCCTGCACTTTTATCAGTGGCCTCTTTCTCCCCCTGGATACCGCCATTTACATCGGTGCCGCTACCTCAATCGCCTTCTTTTTACATAAAGCCAGTAAACCGGATCTTAAAGAAATCTCCTTTGATGACGGCGGAAATGTAGTTGAACAAAACCTCGCAACTAAAAAGGAAGAGCGCCCAGAAATCGCGATCGTCCACGTCGAAGGCGACCTCTTCTTCGCATCCACCGAGCTATTCCTCCAACAGATGCGTAACCTTGTCGAGCACCCCGCCCTCAAGATCATTGTCCTACGTCTGCGCAATGCCCACAACCTCGACGCCACCATCGCACTAACCCTTAAAGACCTCGTTGTCTTTGCCCGAAAAAATAACCGGGATGTCATCGTCAGTGGTGCGCACCCCGATATCGAGCGCGTCTTTAGAAACTCCGGTCTCCTTGCGGTCCTCACTGAAGAAAACTTTTTCCGCTACCACCCCGAGAATCCTACAATCTCCACCCGCGACGCGCTTAAACGTGCGCAACAAATCACTGGAACGGATAAAGCCGATATTAAGATTTACGCAAACGCCGAAAAGAAAAACAACGGGGATAGCTAACACCACGTTTGAGGTGCCGCAGCATCAACTCTAACTTACGTCAAAGCACGACTACGAAACGAACTCCGGCGCGCGTCCATCGCCCAGCGGTAAACATTTTCATAGACCCCGGCGGAAACATCCCAACTGAAGTCAGCCGTCATACCATTTCGCCGTAGCATCGCTAAATCCTCTGGACGATCATAATATGTGGAGCAAGCCCATCCAATCGTGTCAAAAAAGGCCTCTGGTGTCGCCGCACTAAATAAGAATCCAGTGCCCGTATCCGAATTTTGGATATACTGGTGAACCGAATCGATCAAGCCACCCGTTGCCCGAACAATGGGTGGCGTCCCGTAAATCATACCATACATCTGGCTCAGTCCACATGGCTCAAAACGGCTCGGCATCAGTAAAAAGTCCGCACCCGCTGCCGACAAGTGAGCCAGACCATTATCAAAGCCCAAGAATGCCGCGAACCTACCTGGATGGCGGTCCGAAAGTTCCTTGAAAGCGGCTTCCAGGACAGGATCACCCGTTCCTAGAACTGCCACTTGCACGTTCATTTCTTGCATTAAGCGATCTCCAATTGAAGCCAACAAATCCAAGCCTTTTTGATCGACCAGACGGGAAACGACCGAAAACAATGGAATCTCCGCATCCACTTTCAAACCATAGGCCTTCTGCAAAGCCGCCTTACAAACCGCCTTGCCCTCCATATCAGTCAGCGAAAAATTCTTTGCAATGAGGGGATCAGTCTGAGGGTTCCATTCTGATTCATCTACCCCGTTGATCACACCGATCAAATCCGCTGCTCGATAACGCAGTAAAGTATGTAAGCCATACCCACCACTCGGTTCTTGGATCTCGCGAGCATACGTGGGGCTCACTGTCGTAATTTTAGTAGAGTGATAAATGCCACCCTTTAGCATGTTGACCTCGCCCATCGACTCCAAGCCATCCGGACGAAAAACATAGTCCGGCAAGCCCGCAAAGTTTAGAATCTGGCGAGGAAACCAGCCTTGATGCTGCATATTGTGCAGAGTCATTACGGAGGCCGCACGCCCCATCGGTTTATCCGCTTCGGTCGTATTCATGTGGACCGGCGTCAAGCCTGTCGGCCAGTCATGGCAATGCACCACATCCGGTATCCAATCCAAATGATAACACAAGTCGATCGCCGCACAGCTCAGAAAACTAAAGCGGTAACCATTTTCGCGTTCGTCACCTGAAGCACCCACATACACGCCCGATCCGCCGAAATACCCGTTGTGCTCGATAAAATAAGTCTTCACGGAAGACCCCGGCAAATCGCAATTCCAAATCCGACCATACGCCTCGTGCCCCCCTAAGTTAACAATCAACGGTCGCTCATCCGGCGTGGCCGAATCGATCCCTTTTAACCCGGCATATTTCGGCATGACGATGCGCACATCGTGCCCACGAAAATCAAGTGCCTTCGAAAGTGCGCCAACAACATCAGCCAACCCGCCTACTTTTACAAAAGGAGCCGCTTCAGGGGCCACCATTAATATCTTCATCCGCTTTGCCATAATCGTCCTTAAACTTTCTCGGCAGCTACTTTCGGCTCCACCACATCCATTTCTCCAGTCTCCTCAAGCAAGCTGCTCAATCTAAAATTAAAAATCGGTAAGAGCGCAATCAGTCCAATACAAGTCAGCACGAGCACGCTGTATCCCGCCAGATCATGCACACTACCCATATCTCCAAGAATTGGCAGTATAACATGCTCATCAATCGCTTCGGCTCCGTTATAATAGGCCCAGATAGTTAAAAAGAAACTACGAAGCAAATTAGTCAGCACGGCAAAAACCATCGCCATTCCGACCAAGAGCACTTTTTTCCAAAAACGATTCAAAAATACTGAAGCCAGAAACGAGCCCGCAAATAAACAAGCCGTTAAAGAACGAATACCCGAACACGCCTCCTCTACCCCGACCATACTCTGTTCGGCCGTATCTTTATGGAAAATTAATACATTTACCGCCCGCGTGATATCAAACTCCAGAAAATACAGAACATTGTAGACCACAATAGTCACTTTCGTCAGGAGAAAGACTCGGATCTGTGTTTCCATAATAGAAACCATCGGTGCCGATATTAGCCAAATCAGCGCCGGAAAGATAAATAAACAGGCCAATAACCAACGTGCTTTTAGCTCAATCGGCTGACCAGACGGCGTCGTCTTGGACTGAATAAAAATAGTCGACAGCAATAACGCGCCAAAACCTGCAGCCAGTGCCAAAGAAGCTGGATTTTGGGGCCCGGTGACAGCACGTAAGAGCGCACCCACTGCAAAAAGTGCCGCTCCACCAATAAAGCCCAGAAGCGCCAACCACTCTAAAAATACCATTAATCGACTCCGCTCCTGCCCGCGTGTAGGCTCTGCCTGGTCTGGCTGGTGACCCAGTAACAAATAATTTTTAATCACTGGCCAACGATCATAAAGTACGTAAGCGACAAAAAGAGGCACTAAGTAACCAAAACTATAATCATCGCGTTCACCCCACCAATGAAATTGGTCCCATATCATCAAGCTGGCAAAGCCTAGTAGCATGACTGCCGCTACCAATTGATCATTGGTAAATTGTTTAAGCTGACTGGATAAAGACTTCGTATTCACAGCATCGGGATAGGAGCGCAGGTTGAGAAAAGTCGAAAAGAATTGTCGGTCCGGGGTTTAATGGCAACCCATAAAGCCTTCACTTGAGAGTTGGGCTTATCAATCGACTAAAAAACTAGATTTTTACCCAAAACGGGGTATCGAATAAGTATTCGACGCCCACCCTGAAAGCACTAAATTGTTTCACCTTATGAGTGAATTGAAAACAACAAATCACCAGCCAGAGGAGCTGACCGATAGTATGCAACGCTTGCATGCCTACTGGCGCATGCCCTATATACTTGCACCCAAAAATAAGCAAGCAGGCGAAAATCCATTTAAAGAGCTACCAAATACCGATGACGATCAAAGCGAATATATCCTCTTTCGTGGTCAAAAAAACTACATCGTGATGAACCGCTATCCCTACAATGCCGGACACCTTCTCGTCATCCCATATCGGGAGGTTCCCACGCTGGAAGAACTTAGTATCGAAGAACGCCACGAACTCATGGACCTCATCGTGGAGGCTCAACAAATTTTGAAGCGAGCCCTCAAACCCGATGGTTTCAATACGGGCTTCAACTTTGGAAAGGCCGCTGGAGCAGGGATTCCTTCTCACTTGCATTGCCACGTCGTCCCTCGCTGGAATGGAGACACCAACTTCATGCCCGTCATAGCCGACACCCGCGTCCTCCCCGATGCTATGGACGCGATGTGGACTCGACTCAAAGAATGCGTCGAAGCATAACTATAACCATCTGAATCGCACTCCTTCGTTACCAAGCGCTGAGGCAACCAGTCTCACTGTCCACGAATCAAAGCATGCCAAAAGAAGAACTACATTTCCCGAATGCCCGCCAGCTCAGTCAGCTCTATGCCGATGACAGCCGTAACCTCGAGGCGCTCGAAACTACTTTCGATCTCCGCGTCGCTAGCAGGGACGATTGGGTCTCCTTCGAAGGCACATCCGAACAAATACAAAATGCCAAAAGTGTCTTCGAGTTCCTCGAAGCAGGCCGTCAACAAGGTATCCGTATTCGCAGCTCCGACTTCCACTACACCCTACGCACAGTCGCAGAGGGTAAGGCCGATGAACTGCGCGCGGTCTATAAAAACCCAACTGTAATCAAGCTCAAGCGACAGAGCATCATACCGAAAACGCTCAATCAAAAGCGCTACCTGGAAACCATCGCATCCGCCCCCATCACCTTCGGCATAGGTCCGGCAGGCACCGGCAAAACCTACCTCGCGATGGCCATGGCACTGAAAGAGCTCTACGCGGGCACAATCGAACGTATCATTCTCACCCGCCCCGCGGTTGAGGCCGGCGAAGCCCTCGGGTTCCTCCCCGGCGAGCTTCAAGAGAAAATTCTTCCCTATCTCACCCCCCTCTACGACGCAATGAATGAAATGGTCGGCAAGGAAACTACCCTCCAGCTTGTCGAAAAGGGCATCGTCGAGATCGCCCCCCTAGCCTACATGCGGGGCCGCACTCTAGCCAATGCATTTGTCGTCCTCGATGAAGCTCAAAATACGACCCAAGAGCAAATGATGATGTTTCTCACCCGCCTCGGAGACGGTAGCCGAATGGTCATTACTGGCGACATCACTCAAGTCGATTTACCCCGCTCAAAGCAATCTGGCCTTAAACAAGCTGCTCAGATACTTAAAAATATAGATGGCATCCACCTCTTTCATTTCGACAGTCAAGACGTCGTCCGCCACCCGCTCGTGCAGAATATTATCAACGCATACTCCGAACAGGCTGTCTAAGCATTCGTAGCAGCGAGAAAACAGATTGCCCATGGCCGCATTTATCAAAAAAAAGACCTCCCGAAAGTCAAAAGACAGGGGATCCAAACTCCCTAAAAAGAAAGTCCGGGGCGATGTCGGTCGCAAGACCCACTTCTTCGAAACCAGTCGGATTGTTGAAGGGGGGCTCTTTTTCGTCCTCTCCGTCTTAGTCATTCTGATCTGTTTTCTAGGGCAAGAAGCCAAAGGCCCGCAGCTACTGCTCAACGCCCCCGCACAGGCACGCATAGTTGCTGAATTCCCCTTCGAATACAACAGCACACTACAACTCGAAGAAAAGCAACGGGCCGTGCGCGCTCAGGTCCCCCCAATCTTTGAGCGCACGATCAAACCATACGAAGACTTTAGCGAGGCCATCAATAACCTGAATGAAAGTATCGCTAAGACACAGATTGACTACGAAGAACTGGGTGAAGATACCTTAAAAACGGAACTCGAAAAAACCGCTAAACAATTTGCGGATAACTCAGGCTTCGGCATTGAGCCAGAGTCCATACTGAACATCACGACGACGACCTCTCCGCGTGAACGATCCGACATATTCACCGATGCGCTGGAAATCCTCAAAGCACTCTACGAAGACGGAATATACACCACCACCGGAGCCAGCACGGGCGAAGCTCAAATCACCGTCATTCAACTCGTCGATGAGGAAGGCCGCTACAACCTACCCGATGCCCGCTCCCAGGATGACGCACTCATCGCGCTTCGAGTCCGTATAAACGAAATTTCAAGTAAACGAGAAACCGCCCGCGCGCTCTTTGATCTTTTCCGGAAAGGTATCTCCCCTAACCTGCAGTATAGCGCCAAAGGGACTGATCGAGCCATCGAACGCGCCATCATCAAAATACCTCCTGTTAGTCTGGCCTACAAAGAAGGGCAAACGCTTATCGAGCCCGGAATCATCGTCACGCCCTACGAAATCGAGCGTCTGTCCGCCTACATTGAGGCAGAAAACGAGCGCGGCGAAGACTCACTCTTTTTTAACCTCCTCTTCATCGAACGCGTCGTTCTCAGCACGATACTTCTACTCACAGTATTAATCTATCTAAAACAAGGACTCCGCGAGGTCCAGAAGCGTAACCGCGCCCTACTGATCATCGCATTTTCCATACTTTTAAATCTACTCGTGATTCGCGCTATTGTAGAAATCGGTGAAATCGCGTTTGTAAACGAAGGGGTCGCTCGCAAACTACTCCCTTATTTTGCCCCCGTAGCGCTTGGCCCAATTCTCGTCGCCGTCCTCATCGGTGCAGCACCCGCCGTCCTGACTGCCTTAATTATATCTGCACTCTTCGGAATTATGCAGAATAACTCGATCGATTTCCTACTCTTCACATTCCTCGCTGGAGTCGTCGGCAGTTTCGTCTCTGTCAACATCCGCACGCGCTCGAAATTAGTGCGAGCGGGTTTCCTCTCCGGTGCAACCGTCTCCATCGCCGCCGCCGTGCTCAGCTTGATTGACGGATACACCATCGCTTTCGCTGGAGAGCAAACAATTGTCGCCCTCATCGTCGGATTACTCACCGGGATTCTCGCCGTAGGGCTCCTCCCCATCTTTGAGCAAATCTTTAAAATCACGACTGAGATTACACTCCTCGAACTGACCGATTTTAATCACCCGCTGCTCCGACGCATGCAAGTCGAAGCACCCGGCACTTACCATCATAGCTTGATGGTCGCCAACCTGTCTGAGAATGCTGCCGCAGCCATTGGTGCCAGCCCGCTGCTCTGCCGTGCTTGCTGCTTTTTTCATGATATCGGCAAGCTGGTTAAGCCCGAATACTTTGTCGAAAATCAACGTGGAGGGATCAACCCACACGTAGAGAAAAACCCATCCATGAGTGCGCTCGTTATCAAAGCACACGTTAAAGAAGGCGTCGAACTGGCTCGTAAATACAAGCTCCCCCGCGTCATTATGGAGGTGATCCGTCAGCACCACGGCACTGGTTTAATTCAATATTTTTACTATCAAGCTCAACAACAACTCAAGCTTGAGAATCAAAAGGAAACCAACGGTAAATCGCAGGACACCTTAAAAGTCGACGAAAGCACCTACCGCTACGACGGCCCAAAGCCAGCATTTAAAGAAAGCGCAATTATCTTCTTTGCCGATGGGCTCGAAGCCGCCAGCCGCACCCTGAAAAAAGTCTCTCAGCCAGCCGTCGAAGAACTCGTCGACGGAATGTTTAAGAGTCGAATAGAAGATGGGCAACTCGACGAATGTCCGCTCACCTTTAAAGAGCTCGACCTCATTCGTAGCAGCTTTGTCTACACTGTGCTTAACACACTCCACTCACGTATCGAATATCCAAAAGAGGAAGCCGAAAGCAAAAAGACGACCGGTGAAAAACAACCCGCTCCTAAAGATGAAGCCAATACAACTGGAAGTAAGCAACCAGTCTGATCGGCTAGCCGACCCTGAAGCCGCCGTCGAAGCCCTCTTCCGCGCGCTCGAGGAATCAAGCGAATTTCCTATATCCGAAGGCGAGCTCTCTGTCGTCTTTGTCTCCGACGAAACCATCGGGCAGATTCATAACGACTTCATGGGCGACCCCAGCCCAACCGACGTGATCACTTTTCCAGCCAATCCGGAAATGGAATCGGCGGGCGAAATCGTCGTCTCCGTCGATCACGCCATCGCGCGCTCCAAAGAGTTCGACAACCCCTTCAGCCGAGAACTCAGCCTCTATCTCTTACACGGCTGGCTCCACCTCGCTGGCTACGACGACCGCAACGCGACCGACCGCGCCAAAATGCGCACCGCCGAACAACGCGCCCTGGAAATCACCAAAAACACACTCCCCTTCAATCCAAACTAAATGGAGGGACGCGCTCCGCGCGTCCGCAAAGGCATTAGCCTTTATCTTAAATCTGCGTTGCACTGTGTATTCTGTGGAAATTATTTTAGAGCTGTATGGGTATCAGGTGCTCTTCCCTGCCCAGTTGCCCGTCGCAAAACTCCCCTGCAATAAATACCCACCCGTCGGTGCTTCCCAATCGAGCATCTCACCGGCGCAATACACGCTCGGCAAGCGCTTGACCATTAAGCATTCATCCAACTCGGCCCAAGCTACGCCGCCCGCCGTCGAAATTGCTTCTTCGATTGGACGTGCCCCGTAGAGCGGAATTCGGCACGCCTTGACAATCTTCGCTAACTTTTCGGCTGTATCCATTTCTCCATACAACTGACGGATGATCGCGCAAGCCGCAACCGGTAGCTTCCAACGCAGCTGTGCTTCTTTATAAAAATCCCTTCGAGCCGATTCCATTTTAGCGACCAGCCGCTCCACCGTAAAAGTGGGTTTAAAATCAATCACCAGTTCTGGTGTTTCCATTGCACGCAGCACTTTTCCCAGCGCGTAAAGCGGCGTCCCTTCCAAGCCATAGCGCGTCACCAAAAGCTCACCCTTTTCCAAGACTTCACCCGCTCGTATCTCTAAGTGGTGAAGCGGTTTCCCATCTGCCTCAGCCAGAGTCATCTCCGACCATCCGCACTCCCAACCACAATTCGCTGAAGCAAGCGGTGTAATCTCCACGCCTAAACCTTCTAAAATTGAAACCCAGCTTCCGTCCGATCCCGTCTGTGGCCAAGTTGCTCCGCCACAGGCCAAAATGACCGCAGTGTGCTCCCGTGTAACCTCGCCCTCCCTCGATTCAAAATCAATTTCCACGCCATGAGCCACAGCGCGTAAGCCCACCCAACGATGCCCCACCTCGAATTTTACGCCGCTCGCCTTCAACCGAAGCACCCACGCGCGCAGTAACGGCGCCGCCTTCTTTGACATCGGAAACACCTTCCCGCTTGAAGCCACAAACGTTTCCACACCCAACTTTAAGGCCCACTCACCCAACGCGTCATTATCAAACGCCGCCAGCATAGTTTGCCACCGCTCTACGGGGAATTCTTTACCCGAATACTGCGCGTGAAAATCCGAAAACTCTGCCGCGTTCGTCAAATTTAAACCGCTCTTACCCGCCACTAAAAACTTACGCCCGACCGAACGCTTATGCTCATAAACGGTCACTAGAGCACCACCTGCCGCAGCCACCTCTGCAGCCATCAAGCCGGCAGGCCCACCCCCAATTACCGCAACACTTTTTTGAGAACTTACCATCCCACAAAGCACCAGAACCCATAACCACAAGCAAGCCAAGTAACAACTTATTCATGCGCTGCGTGAATCCCTCAAATCTCCGGATCAAAATGCATCACGGGTGCAATTATTTGTGCGGGCATGCCATGCAGACTCCGGCGAACGCGCGGGAGCGCGGAAGAGGTTGTCTCAAAACTACATTGAGTGTAGGTTCTTTGGGTAAGGACGCCTCGCCGAGGCGTCGGTCCTGCAGGCGAACACGTCTGCCCATTCCCTTCGTTCTCGGGCATAAAGCAGCCTACCCGCGCACGGCGGTTTCAGCGAAACCGCCCTACCTGGCTCTGAATTGTCACAATTTTGAAAGTTGTGAGACAGACACGCGGAGCGCGTCCCTCCATGGTATAGAACTGGAGGGGCACGCTCCCGCGTGACTACGATGGTCAAGCAACGCTGGGATGACCCCGTTGAAATAATTGCACCCATGCATCACCCCAGTCAATTATCACGCTTGCCCCAACCTCATCACCTCCATTACTTGTAGCCACTTATAAAAACATGACAGACACAGGCACAGGCGAATACGCGGTCAAACCAACCGACCTACGGGGCATCCTTAAATATGTGCCCATGTTCCGCGATCACGTATTCATCGTCGCGCTGGATGGTAGCCTCGTCGCCCATGAAAACTTTCAAAATGTCCTCCTCGACATCGCCGTCCTCCGGTCCCTGCAGATTAAGATCGTCCTCGTGCACGGCATTGGTCAACAACTCAACACTCTGGCAGCTGAGCGTAAAATCACCCTGACAAATGCGCATGGTGAAGGACCTACAGACGAAGCCACACTCGCCCTGGCGACTGAAGTCTCCGCACTCGTCAGTATGCAAATCATGCAGGGCTTGACTCGCAACGGCCTTCGCTGCGCCCAGACAAACGGCGTTCGGAGCAAAGAATTTGGCATCGTTAAAGGCACCAACCAACTTCACAGCGGCAAAGTAGATAAGCTAGACCTGACCCTTTTCAATCAGCTGCTCAGCGCGAACACGATTCCCGTTGTTAGCCCGATTGCATTCAACCGGGACGGTGCCTCGCTGCGCATTAATTCCGACTTGCTGGCCGCTGATCTCGCCGCGCAACTCAGCGCCAGTAAACTAATTTACATGACCACTCAGGACGGTCTCCAAATCGACGGCATACCGATTACTAACCTACCCGTTGCGGACTTAGAAAGCTTCTTCGAGAAATCTCATGAGGCCATTCCCGAACGCCTGCTCAGTAAAGTCGAGCACGCCGTCAAAGCCATTCACGCTGGCATCCCCCGAGCTCACCTTTTAAACGGTCGCACTTTTGGCGCGCTCCTCAACGAAGTCTTCGATAAGGTCGGCATCGGAACCATGGTTTACAGCAACGACTATCAATCTATCCGACCAGCCGTCAAAGCCGACGCCTACGCCATTTATAACATCACGCGAAACGGCGTCCGCTCTGACACTTTGCGTAACCGGACTCAGGCGGAAATCGAAACCGCCATCGAGAACTTCCTCGTATACGAAATCGACGGGAGCCTCATCGGATGCGTCACCCTGCAAACCTATCCCGATAGCACGGTCGTCGAAATCGGCAGCGTATACGTGCAGCCCTTTTATCAAAATAAAGGAGTCGGCCAGCGCATGGTCGAATACGCTTGTAAAGCCGCTGCTGAAAAAGGCGCGACTCAAGTGGTCGCCGTCAGCACTCAAGCCATAAAATTCTTCACCGAAGTTTGCGGCTTCGACGAATTCACATCCGACGACTTGCCAGAACCTCGTAGATCTGAAGTCAAAACCAATGGTCGGAACGCTAAAGTATTCGTTAAGCAGTTATAAGTGACTTCTGTATTCACTCTTTAAAAAGTGTCTCTCTACCACACAACGGACATGGACGGTATCACCGAGATCAATCCGGATCTCGCTACCCTCCGCGATTTAATCGAAAGTCTGCAAGACGAGTCTGCCAACGACTACGATCACCCCGACGTAGCACTCATCCATGATGACAGCGGTTGGTCGATCTCCTACTATCCGAATCGCACCGCACTCCTTGAAAACCTTGAAGACGAAGACGAGTCGCCTCGTTATCGGAAGAATGTCAGCCCCGAACAAGCTCTCGAATTCTGGACCATGCTAGCCGATGGAGAAATCAAAGCACTCTTAGCCCTGACTTGGCAACGCCGCGATGTTTTGTAGCCGTTTCGCTTGCCGAAACATTCATTGTGGCGTCTGGGGTTTGCTCACGCTTTTCGATCTGCGGGGCATTCAACCCAAATCGAGGCGCGAGCAGGGAAACTGCCTCAAAAACCTCAATCTATATACAAGAAGCTAACTTTGGCATGCAAATCAAGGGCAGGATGCCCTAGTTCCGTGGAAACCGGTCCCGAGGTCTGAGACTCCGGGCATCCTGCCCTTTTTTTGTGACTTTTGAGACAGTTCCCAAGCTCGCACGCCGCGTGTCCTCGAAACTCAGTTTCAGGGTTTGTAGCCGCCCCGCTGTAGACTCGTCCAAAACATTTGCAATTAAACGCGTTGAAACCGCAACGCGGCTACAATCGACGTTCAATGTTCGACCGCTCACCCACCGGCGCGCACGGGCTTGTAACCACGCTCACGGAGCGCCGCAATCACCTGATCACACACATCACCTTGCAGTTCGATCACGCGGCCTTTCAAAACGCCTCCGCACGCAAAGGATTGCTTCATACCCTTGGTCATTTTTTCTAATTCAACGAGCGGTATGTGCGTAGGAAACTCTTTGAGCGTGGTCACCGTTTTGCCCCCGCGCCCCGCTTTTTCACGTCTTACTTCGACGCGGCCTTTCGATTTTTGCGGCTTCGGCGTAGGCTTCTCTCTTTGCTCGGCAGGTAGTCCTTTCGCTAGACCTTCTCCGCTCAAAGCTCCAAATGGATTTTGGCCCAAGCCATCCGAACCGGAAATATCTAACTTCTTCTTATTTCTTTCGCTCATGGGTGATGTTTCATATCAGGATTGTCCAACCAAGCCAAGGCTTTCACATAACTGCGCTTGCTCAGATAGTGCTCAAGCCGCTCCGGTAGCGAGGGTTGCTTAGCAAATTGATCGAGCCGCGCCAATACATTGACCAGTCCTTCCCCTTCTGGCAAAGCGCGCGACTGAGTGATATATTCCAAGTCTGTGCGTATTTTTTCAAATTCCATTAACTTAATCAAAAGCTCACACAAAGACGCGCAAGCCCCGACATCACAATTCCTGATATTAGCGTTTTGAATAACCTCAAGATCGGGGCTTAAAACTTGTAAGATACTAATACCTAACTAAGTTTTCTAACTTTATTACCCAAAACATACGCTATGAAGCAATCAACTATCACAAGTCGCTGGAACGCAGACTTGATTGACGAAAAATACGACGCTTGGCTCGCCAATCCCGACAGCATCGACTCCGAGTGGCGCGCCTTCTTCGAAGGTTTCGAACTCGCCCAAACCAACGGTAGCAGCTCGCACTCAAAAAACGGAGCCAGCACCGCCCCCGCGAGCGATTCCGATGCGATCATGCAAGGCCGCTTCATCGGTTTGATCTACAGCTACCGATCGATCGGACACACCATCGCCGGATTCAACCCGCTGACTAAAGAGGCACCCTCTAATCCGCGGCTAACTCTCGAGCGACTCGGCTTCGAGGAAAGTGACTTGGATAAAGTCTTCCACACTGGCAACTACCTGGGCGGCACCGAAATGTCCGTCCGCGACCTAATCGAGCGCCTCGAAAAAACCTACTGCCGCACCATTGGCGTGGAGTATGTTCACATTCAAGAGACTCCCAAGCGCCGCTGGCTTCAAGCCCGCATGGAGCCCGAGTGCTTCGAGCCCATCTTCAATAAAGATCAGAAGAAGCGCATCCTTGAAACGATCGTCAAAGCCGAAAACTTCGAAAACTTTCTTCAAACCCGCTACGTCGGACAAAAGCGCTTCTCACTCGAAGGCGGTGAAACACTCATCGCCTGCCTCGAAAGTATATTCGAGCGCTGCAAGAAAAATGACGTCAGCGAAATCGTCATGGGCATGGCCCACCGCGGACGACTCAATGTGCTCGCCAACTTCCTTGGTAAATCACTCGATTACATCCTCCGTGAATTTTCTGCAGACTACGTTCAAGACAGCATTTACGGTGATGGCGACGTCAAATATCACCTCGGTTTCGAAACCAAGCGTAAAACATCGGAAGGCCATGAAGTAGATATCCGTCTCGCCGCAAATCCGAGCCACCTCGAAGCCGTCGACCCCGTCGTCCAAGGCAAAGCACGCGCCCGCCAACGCATCATTGGCGATCTAGAGCGTAAGAAAGTCCTCCCCTTACTCATCCACGGAGATGCCGCCATTGCCGGGCAAGGCATCGTCGCCGAAGTCTTCAACTTTTCGCAACTTAAAGGTTACCGCACAGGTGGCACCATACACATCGTTATAAACAACCAAATCGGTTTCACCACCGATCCATCCGAAGCTCGCTCCAGTCGCTATTGCACGGATGTTGCCCGCATCATTGAAGCGCCCGTCTTCCACGTTAACGGTAATGACCCACTGGCAGTCATCGCTACCTGCGAAGCTGCCTTCGATTATCGCCAGACCTTTGGCTGCGACGTCGTCATCGACATGTATTGCTGGCGTAAGCACGGCCACAACGAATCAGATGAACCTGCCTTCACACAACCCACGCTATACAAACAGATTTCAAGTATGAAGCCGATCGGCGAGGCCTTTGCTGAACGACTCGTTGCCAGTGGAGAGTTTTCTCAAGAAGAAGTAGAGACCATTAAATCCGATTATCACAAGAAGCTTGAAACTGCATTTGACTCCGTTAAAGAAGCGGAAAACGGCAAATCTTCCGATGTCTTCAAAGGATCCTCTGCAACCGTCCAGCCCCCCTACAATTTAAAGGGCTTCGACACTCGCGTTAAAAAGGAAACCCTCCAACTCATCGCCGAGCGCATGACCCAATATCCGGAAGGTTTCAACGTTAACAAGAAGATCCGACGTCAGCTCGACACGAAGCTCAAAGCATTTAATGATAACACTGGTATCGACTGGGGCATGGCCGAAGCACTTGCATTTGGCAGCTTACTTCTGGACGGCAGCCCTGTTCGACTCAGTGGGCAAGACAGCGAGCGAGGCACCTTCAGTCACCGCCATTCAGTGCTCTATGATATCGAGACCCGTGAACGCTACGTGCCGCTCCTCGACCTCGCCGAAGATCAAGCTCAGTTTTGCGTGCATAATTCGCTCCTATCCGAAGCAGCCGTCCTCGGTTTCGACTATGGATACTCTCTCGACTACCCTCAGATGCTCTGCATTTGGGAAGCTCAATTCGGCGACTTCGTCAATGGCGCACAAGTCATCATCGATCAATTTATAACCAGCAGTGAATCGAAATGGGGCCGTCTGAGCGGACTCGTCATGCTTCTGCCGCACGGCCACGAAGGCCAAGGCCCTGAGCACTCTTCAGCTCGCCTCGAACGCTTCTTACAGTCCTGTGCCGAAAATAATATCCAAGTCTGTAACCTAACAACACCTGCACAATATTTCCACGTGCTGCGCCGCCAAATGAAGCGCGAGTTCAAGAAACCACTCATCATCATGGCACCGAAGAGCCTACTTCGCCACAAAGAGTGCGTTTCCAAAGTTGAAAACTTCACAGACAACGAATTCTGGTCCATCCTCGACGATGAAACCGTGACCCGAAAGACCGCCAAGCGGGTCGTCTTCTGCTCCGGCAAGATTTACTACGACCTCGAAGATTACCGTAAGCAAAACAAGATCAAGGACACCGCGATCATTCGCATCGAGCAGTTTTATCCACTCAATGTAGACCTCCTAAAACGCATCCACAAAAATTATCCTAAAGCGGATAAAGTTGTCTGGTGTCAGGAAGAGCCGAAGAACATGGGCGGTTGGACCTTTATCGCACCACGTTTAATGGAGGCACTCGAAAAAATGCCACTCTACGTCGGTCGCAAAGAATCAGCCAGCCCAGCTGTTGGCTCCAATGCGAAACACCAAGTCGAACAAGCGCGCATCGTCAAAGACACCTTCGAAATCTAAACTCCCGTGCATGCGAAACGCCTCTTTCGCCACACCCTGCCTCTTAGCAAATTCCTAATCCTTATTCGTAACTCTTAATTAAAAAGTCATGGCTACCGAAGTAAAAATTCCCGCAATGGGCGAATCCATCAGCAGCGGCATCCTCGCTGTCTGGCACGTTAAAGACGGCGACTACGTCGAAAAAGATCAAGTCCTCTATGAACTAGAGACCGATAAGATCACCTCCGAGGCCAATGCCGAAGTGTCCGGCACAATTAAGATTCTCATTCAAGCCGACGAAGAAGTCGATATTGGCCAAACAGTGGCCGAGATCGACGAAAGCGCATCCGGAGGTGCATCGCAAAGCGAAGCTAAAGCTGAGAGCGCTCCCGAGCCAGAAACAGCAGCACCCGAGGAAAAAGAAAAACCTAAGACTGAAGACGCGGCCCCCTCGGCAAGCACCAGCCCTAAGGCTGAACCATCGTCCGCCCTTTCACCAGCAGCCCGCAAAGCTGCCGCCGAAACAGGCGTCGATACCAACAAAATTGATGGCTCCGGTAAAGATGGTCGCGTGACTAAGGGCGACATTCTCGAAGCTGCTTCGAAGCCAGCACCCGCACCCGCAAAAGCTGAGCCTAAGCCAGCTTCGCCCACAACAACAGCATCCGCCAGTTCCGAGTCTCGTGAAACTCGCAAGAAAATGAGTCCGCTCCGCCGTAAGATCGCTGAGCGCCTCGTCACAGCGACCCAGGAATGCGCCCTACTGACTACTTTCAACGAGGTCGATATGAGCTCAGTCATGAAATTGCGTAAGCAACATCAGGAAAAATTCGTGGAAAAGCACGGCATCAAACTCGGGTTCATGTCCTTCTTCACAAAAGCCGTCACGCATGCGCTTCAAGCCATTCCAGCCGTGAACTCACGCATCGAAGGCAACGAAATCGTCACTCAGCATTTCTACGATATCGGCGTCGCTGTCGGCACCGAAAAGGGCCTGATGGTGCCAACCGTTCGCGACTGCGATCAAAAAGGCTTTGCCGACATCGAAAAAGACATACTCGGCTACGCCAAAGCAGCACGCGATGGTAAGATCCAAATGAGCGACCTCGAAGGCGGCTGCTTCACTATATCAAATGGCGGCATCTACGGCTCCATGTTGAGCACTCCGATCATCAATTATCCACAACCCGCGATTCTTGGACTACATAACATTACCGAGCGCGCAGTCGTCGTGAACGGAGAAATCGTCATCCGCCCGATGATGTATCTCGCACTCAGCTACGATCACCGCCTCATCGACGGTAAAGAAGCCGTTACCTTCCTCAATCACATCAAGAGCTCAATCGAAGACCCAAGTCGTCTACTCTTTGATCTGTAAGAAAATTCATCCGCAGATTTTACAGATTAGACAGATGTATCTAAATTCTAACATTTAATGTGTGCCGAAGACATCAGAGACCCTGTAACGTTTGCGATCATCGGCGCGGCCATGACCGTCCACAAGGAACTTGGTCATGGTTTCCTCGAAGCAGTTTATCAAGAGGCACTTGAACAAGAATTCATATATAGAGAAATTCCATATCAACGAGAATGCGACCTACCGATCTTCTATCGTAGTCAACAATTAAAGACTACCTACCGCTCCGACTTCATTTGCTACGAAAGTATTATTGTCGAACTCAAAGCAATCAGCGTTGAACTTACAGGCATCGATCAATCACAAATCCTTAATTATTTAAAAGCTTCAAAACTGAGCAAAGCCCTCCTCTTTAACTTCGGCCGATCTAGCCTAGAATACAAACGCCAAATATTAACTCAGCACTAAGTTTCTTCCGCAGATTGCACAGATTAAACAGATTAGTTTTAGAGCCCATAACCTAAAATATCAACTCAGCACTAAAGTCATTCAATAAAAGTCATGAAATCAAAATCATAAAATCTGCGTAAATCCTATAATCTGCGGACAAAAAATCATTTCCCAGTATCCCATTTCCTAATTTTCACATCCTAATTTTCAATCCCTCCAAACATGTCTGAAGAAAATAAATTTGATCTCGTCATTATCGGCTCCGGCCCTGGCGGCTATGTTGCTGCGATCAAAGCGGCTAAGCTCGGTCTTAAAACGGCTATCATCGAGAAAGACCCACACCTCGGCGGCACCTGCCTAAACGTTGGCTGCATCCCGAGTAAGGCACTCCTCCACTCCACCGACATGTATCACTTTGCTGGACACGGCGCTGCAGATCACGGCATCGATCTGACGAATCTCTCGATCAGTATCCAAAAGTTAATGGAGCGAAAAACGAAGGTGGTGGATCAACTCCGAGGAGGCGTCGCCCAACTGATGAAGGTCAATAAAATCAAAGTCTTTACCGGCTTGGGCATGCTCGCTGGCGAAGGCAAAGTGCGCATTAAAAATAAAAAAACCGATGATATCCTGCTTGAAGCCAAGCACATCATCATCGCAACCGGCTCTGCCGTGGTCGAACTCCCCTTTCTTAAATTCGATGGCGAAACCGTCGTCAGCAGCGACCAAGCCATCGCCTTTGAAAAAGTCCCCGAAAAAATGGTCGTTGTCGGAGGAGGCGCTATTGGCCTCGAACTCGGCTCTGTCTGGGCACGCCTCGGTGCCCAAGTGGACGTCATCGAATTCCTCCCGGCGATCGCTGCTAGCTTCGATAAAGACGTTTCAAAAATGGCGGAACGTGTATTCAAAAAACAAGGACTCAACTTCCACCTCAATACGAAGGTGACCGGCGTCAAAAAAGTTAAAGGTAAGACCGTGCTGACCGCTGAAAAAGGCTCTGACACAATCGAGTTTGAAGCCGATAAGATCCTCGTTGCTGTTGGCCGTAAGCCCTACACCAGCGGCCTCGGACTGGAAACCGTCGGTATCGAGACCGACGACAAGGGCCGTATACCTGTCGATAAACATTATAAAACAACCGCTTCCGGCGTCTACGCCATCGGCGACGTCATCAAAGGCCCCATGCTTGCGCACAAGGCTGAAGAAGAAGGCGTCGCGTGCGCAGAACTCATCGCCGGTCAAGCCGGGCATGTGAACTATGATGTCATTCCAAATGTCATCTACACCGATCCTGAAATTGCCAGTGTCGGCATGACAGAGGCCGCCGCAAAAGATGCTGGAATTGAATTCAAAACCGGCAAGTTCAACTTTGCTGCGAACGGCCGCGCCATCGCGAGCGATGCTACAGATGGATTCGTTAAAGTGATCGCTGACAAGAAAACCGATAAGCTCATTGGTATCCAAGTCATCGGTAAAGGCGCCTCAGAACTCATCGCCGCAGCCGTAACCCACATGGAATACGGCGGCAGCGCTGAAGACATTGCCCGCACCGTTCACGCCCATCCAACTATGAGTGAAGCCATGAAAGAAGCCGCCATGGCGGTGAATGGATAGTCGCTTGTTGGGCTCAATGACCTTCAGCTTTAACGGAGATTATAACGTAATATCTTTAATGCGGAAAACTCCCTCATAGCAAAATGACCCTAGAAGAACGCCTTGATAAATTTCTGTCCGTGGACCCGGCTATCGCTGATTCCGCTTACGTTGCATCGGGAGCTACCGTTATTGGATCTGTTACCTTAGGCGAGCATGCCAGCGTCTGGCACAGCTGCGTGCTACGAGCAGATATTCAAACAATCGAAGTAGGTAAATGTTCCAATGTTCAAGACGGCACCATCGTTCACCTATCCGATGAATACGGCGTCAAAATCGGCGACTACGTCACGATCGGCCATGCGGCCATGATACACGCTTGTACGATTGAAGAGGGCTGTCTCATCGGCATGCAAGCCACCATTCTCGACGGCGCGGTGATCGGTAAAGAATCCATTGTCGGTGCTTGTGCCCTCGTCACAAAAGGCACCCTTATACCCGAAGGGTCGCTCGTCCTCGGGAGTCCCGCTAAAGTCGTGCGCGCCCTTACTCACGAAGAGCGCCTGCAAGGTCGCCAACTTGCCGAAAAATACGTGCGGGTCGCTCGAAAACATAAAGCGAAGTTTTCTAAAAAGTCCCAATCCGCCCACTCGTAAACTGAACCGCTGCCGAACCGCGCAGTGATAGATCAATCCGCTTTAACGAAGGATTCCCCCGTGCGGCCACGTATTCAAAGATATAAGCAAGTCGATCCAACTGGACAGTAAAGTCACTCGAAGCGCTAAACAAAATTCTCGGCACGTTGATGGAGCGAACCTCGATCACCTGCCCTGGAATGTCTAAATCGCCTGAATAATACTTCAGAGAAATCACCTGCCAGTCATTAGCGATACTCGGATGCGCTTGCCGGGCATAGTCTAATAGTTCAGCCACTCGCTCGATACCATGCATGGGTAAAAAGCTACCGTCGCTATGCTGATACGGTAAAACGTAGGGCAATCGTTGCAAAGTTGCCTTTGGATATCCAATTCCCGGATACACCGTGCCATCATCACCAACAATCCGAACGCTCCGCTCAGCACGGGAATTAGTGACGGCAAGTCGCATCGCAGGCGTCCGTTCAGTTACGGTGATTCGTAAATCAGCAGGGAACACGCGTTCGACCATGGCCGACTTCACCTGACCATTCGTTTCCAGACGTTGCTTTAAACTAAAAATATCCGCCTGCATCATCGTCATGCCCGGCTTGAGATCAACTACCTCCGTGAGCCAAGCATCCGGCAACATACCATTCGTTTCAAAAAGTATTCGCTCAATCGGTTTTGAGGGCGCCTTAATTTCAATTTCGGTATCTCGAGCATTCCATTGCTGGACCCCCCATCGTCCCAAAACGAACACTAATCCTATCGAAACAAGCACAGACAGCCGCTTCAAAATCTTCAAGCGACGGCGCTTAACCGCCTGCTGCGAATGAATCTTCGGGCGCCGGGAACCTGTGGTCGCTAAATCACGCCAGCTCTGTTGTCCGGTAGCTGCCGTAGCCCCTCGTTCCTTCCCTTTGCGCTTCATGTGCCCGCACCTTTCTTGACTTTAAAACGAGCGATCGCAGGGGCCACCATGGCCGAGACTAAACCTACAAAATCATAATCCGCACACGACGCACTTTTCGGAAGCAAACTCGTCTCCGTCATGCCGGGCAGCGTATTGATTTCTAAAAAATAAGGAGTCGATCCTTCTAATAAAAAGTCGATTCTAGCAAAGTCCCTGCACCCACAGGCATTAAAAATAGATTCTGCCTGTCTTTGAATTTGATCTGTAATCGCTGGGTCCAGCTCCGCGGGATAGAGATACTCCGAAGCTCCTGGTGTATACTTAGCCGCATAGTCATACACTCCGGAAGCACTCACGACCTCAACGACTCCCATGGCCTGTCCGTCCAGCACACCCACCGTTAATTCACGCCCACGAATTCGACGCTCAACCATCCAATTACCCACATCTATATGACTCAAGGCAACTCCCAGTTCCGAACGGTTTTCCGTAAAATAGAGTCCCACACTGCTGCCTTGATCCGTCGGCTTGAGCACAAGCGATGTGCCTAATTGCGCGATGACCACATCGGCGAGCGGCACTGAATTTCCATCAAAAAAATAACATTCAGGAACAGCCACGCCCAACTTAACAGCCAGCGCCTTTGTCGTATCCTTATTCATACAAACACGACTCGATGCAGCATCACTCCCGCAATACTCGATCTCAGCCGCTTCAAACAAAGCCTGCAGCCCGCCATCTTCGCCAAAACCACCATGCAGCACAGGGAAAACGATCGAATGCTGCCCCTCAATTGATTCAGGTAACGAATCCGCCTCGAGTTGCAAAAACTCAACCTCATAAGCCGCCCCCAGAGCCTTCGCCACTGCAGCCCCACTGCGTAAAGAGACACTACGCTCTTCACTCGTGCCTCCACACAATACGACGATTTTAAACTCCTCTTTCATCTGTATAAATTAATGCGGTTTTAACGGAGTTCCCAGCACAGATTCCCAGGATTTTCCGACTAGTAAAACCTCTGGTTCTAATAAATAACCCGACGCTTGATAGACTTTTTCACGCACATTGCCGACCAACTCAATCACTTCTGAAGCCGTTGCCCCCCCGTTATTGACTATGAAATTCCCATGTTTAGCGGAGACTTCTGCCGCTCCCACGCGCATCCCTTTGATCCCATGGATGTCGATCAACTTACCCGCGTAGTTCCCTTCAGGATTTTTAAAAATACAGCCCGCGCTCGGCTCCCGTGGTTGTGAAGCTTTCCGAGTCGTCGAATAGCTATCCATCCGCACACGGATATCAGTTTCTCCATCATTGTCAGCACTATGAACAATCGCTCCCAAAGCGACTCCATGACTAATTTCCTCTACCTTTCGGTAGCCAAAATGAAATGCGGACTTCGGCGCATCCAAGTAAAGGCCCGACGCATCCAAATACTGCACCCGCTCCACGATATCGAAAATCCAACTACCCATCGCTCCCGCATTCATCCTCAAGGAACCACCAACTGAGCCCGGAATCCCCTCTAAAAATTCAAAACCCCCGAGCCCTGCTTTCGCCGCTTGACCACATATTTCCTTCAAGCGGGCACCCGCAGCCACCCACAAGCGGCCCTCGCCCAAGACTTCAACTGTTCTCCAGGCAGGCGCATTCAAACGTATGACCAAACCGTCGAACCCTTCATCCGGAACGACCAGATTAGAACCACGCCCAAGATAAAATACTGGTAAGTTCCAAAGCTTTGCCGCCCGCAATAAGCCCTTTAGTTCCGACAAGTTAGCTGGCTCAGCATAATAACGTGCGGAACCACCGACCCGTAAAGTTGTTTTCTTGGCAAGGGGTTCATCAGACTTCACAGTAGCTGAGTTCGCGACCTCATTGCGTAAATAGTCTAAACACGCAGAGGCCACGTCGTTTGCGCCTAAAGTCAAAGCGACATACATCCGCGCAAACTGATCCAAGTCACCCGCACCGACGAAGGCGACCGTCTTAGGACCATCTGGCATCCGGGTATTCAAATCGGTGATACCCTGCAAATCCATCGAAAGTATGTGAGCTGATTCTCCATCAAAAACTTTTGCAAAATCTTCAGTTAAACCACCCGCCGAAGGCTTTTCATGGGCCGCGTAAACCGGTAGCAAGTAGCAATGGTCCGCTTCACTCAGTGCTTTGGCCAATGCATGCTTAAACTGTTTCGTCCGACTGTATCGGTGTGCTTGAAAAACGATCACAAGCGCATGTTCCGGTTCAAGCGCGCGTAACCCTGCTACAAGTGCATTAATTTCAGTCGGGTGATGCGCATAGTCTTCAACCACCAATAATCCTGATTGTTTCAAAAGAATTGACTGCCGACGCAACATACCTGGGAAATTCGATAATGCAGTCGGTTTAAATACTTCCACAAATTGCTGACATACAGCCAAGGCCGCGACCGCATTATACAGATTCATACGGCCCACGCTCGAAGCGTCCAGTTGTGTTTCACGAAATTGACCGCTCAAGCTCAAGTGGTTCTTCGGTAAAATATCAGCCGCAAACTGCCCCTCTTTTCCAAAGGTATAACATTGGGCCGTTGCCTTGAGATTCGTTGCTAATTCCAAGTCTTCGACCGGGAGATAAACCACTTTCGCTGTTCGCTTTAAGAGTCCCAGAAAGGCCGCCTTAGAATCCGCAGCTTGTGCATAGCGATCCGCATGATCCCAGTCCGTATTTAACAACAGGGTAACTTCAGGCTCAAAGTTTTCAATCGTGCCATCACTCTCATCCACTTCGGCGAGCAACCAATCGCTTGATTCGACAGACGAACTCGGAGGCAGTTTTGAATCGTTGAATAACCCGCCCAGTATATAATTAATAGATACAGAATGTTGACTCAAAATATGGGCAATCATCCCGGAAGTAGTCGTTTTCCCGTGGCTGCCGGCAACCGCGATTAGCCGCTTGGTCCGTGAAACCTCTGCTAACAATTCACCCCTTCGGAGTGTTCGGATACCGGCCTCACGCGACGCAGAGAGCAATGGATGCTCCTGAGATATCGCACTGGAAAAAACCACTGTCGAAAACTGCTTAAGTTGCTCGGCGAAAACAAAATCTCTTACGTTGACCCCCGACTGCTCCAAAAACCCACGAACCGCAACTTGCAAATTATCATCGTAGCCACAAACAGCCTTGCCGGACTGCGCCAACCATCCAGCTAAGGGAGCCATCCCCATACCGCCAACACCGATAAATAAATAGTTTTCTTCTTTTCCAGACATCATATCGCAGATTTCGACTCCTTATCATTACCAGCCTTCTGCGCACTTACTAAAGCCTCAATATCCTCCGCAATCAACTTTCCGCTATCTTCCGTATTGATACGTTCGAGATTGGCTCGGCACCGGGCAAGTGCATCCGGGTCTAATATAAGCGCCTCCACTGACTTCGTCAGTTCCTCGATAGCGGTTTGTAGAACGAGTTGACCAGCTCCCTCTTTCGTGTGCATCTCGGCATTGACCTGTTGGTGATTATCAGCGGCATAGGGATAAGGAATCAAAATAGAGGGCGCTCGACAGCGAATAATCTCTGCAATCGAGCCTGCACCCGCGCGCGAGACGACCAAATCCGCAGCCGAAATCACTGCACCCATTTGATCTGAAAACGGAACAAAAGTCGCCTGCAAGACCTGACCTTGGCTGTTTGTGTAGCTGCGTTGCGCAATCGTCTTTCCTAATCCGGTCACGCAATACAGTGAAATCCCCTGCCCTGCCAGGCGCTCAAACTGGGCAAGCGCCCAATCGTTGAGGGCTGAAGCCCCTTGGCTACCACCAATTACGACCAAAAGTTTTTCCGCTGACGGAATGCCTAACTGAAACTGCGCTTCCGCTTTGGGCAGTGCCTCGATCTCTTTACGAACTGGATAACCGAAATAACGTACACGCTCCAGTCGCGCACTTTTCAAAACGAGGTCATCCGGCAAATAAACGCGCGTCGCATAGCGGCTAATTAATCGGACCGCTTTACCTGGACTACAATTCGCTTCATGCACCGCCACCGGAAGGCCCTTAAGTCGAGCCACCAGCCCAAGTCCGACCGATAGAAAACCACCAAACAACAAAACCAGATCGGGCCTTTCTTCACGGATCAACCTGCGCGAAAAGAGAATCCCGCTAAATAAACTCCCCACCGAGGCCAATTTACCGACGATACCACCTGCAAACGCCCGCCCGGGAGCTCGATGAAAGGTCAAGTGCGCATACTTCTCAATCAAGGCCGAATCCACCTGCTTCTGGCTGATCAATAGCACACACACATGCCCGCGCTCCTGCAACATCTCGGCAATGGCAATCCCCGGAGCCAAATGCCCTCCGGTGCCGCCACATGCTATTAAAATACGGCTCATAGCTCACGCTGCCTCCGCAGAGCAGGCAACTCCCAGGATCGAAAACCATTTAAAATAATCCCCATCAAGACAAACATGAACACGAGATTCGAACCACCATACGAAATGAACGGCAAAGACATCCCCTTCGTCGGCAAACAACCCGTAACCACCCCGATATTGATCAACGCCTGAAAAGTGACAAACAACAGTGCCCCCATCACCAACAAATACTGATACAGATTCGGAGCGCGCTTGAGCTGAAGCAGACCAACGAAAAACAACGTCATAAATAAAACGACCACTCCAATCGTAAACAAGAGTCCCAACTCCTCTCCGACAATTGCGAAGATGAAGTCCGTGTGTGCCTCTGGTAAGAACGACATCTGCTGCCGCCCGGAACCCAAACCGACTCCATGTATGCCTCCGGCCCCAAAGGCCAAAATCCCCTGCCATAGTTGGTAGGCTGAATCACTCCGATTGGCCTCTACATCCAGAAAAGAAGTCACCCGTTGCAAACGAATTGGATCCAGATAAACCGCTAAGGAAAATAGCCCCACACCAAGTATTCCGGTCGGAATCAAATACAGCAAACGAACACCCGCCAAAAACATCATAACCCCACCGACCAGCCCACAGAGAAAGGCAGTCCCAAAGTCCGGCTCAATTATAATCAAGCCACAAATCGTTGCCAACAAAGTGCAGGGCACAAAATACCCCTTCAAGAAATCATCCAGATCTCTTCGGTATGAGGCTAAATAATGCGCCATCATAAATAAAAGGCCCAGCTTACCAATTTCCGATACCTGCAAGCGCATTGGCCCGAAGTCAATCCAGCGCTGGGCGCCATTCACCCGCACTCCGATCCCAGGCACCATGACTAAGACCAAAACCAAGACCGAAGCACCTGCTAAATAGTAAACATAGGGTCGCAATGCCTCCAAATTCACAAGCATAGCGATCGCACCCGCGATAGTTGCGATGACTAACCAAATCGATTGCTTACGCAGCAAGACAGTAGGATCGTCATGCATCGCCTGCGAGGCGCTAAATAACACAACGAGCCCGAGAAACGTCAGCGTAATGACGATCAAGCTCATAAACACCCCCGCCGGCGGAATGCGCCAAAAGGAATTTTTAGAAGCCATACCAATCGTCACTCGATAAGATACAGTAGCTTAATGTAAGCCCGCGGCTAATTACTGCCCGTCCTCTAAACGAATTACCGGGATTTCAACTGCATTTTCAAACATGGAATCCACTTCCATTTGCTGGACTTCAGATTCGACCAGTGGATCTGCCTCGATCACACGGATCTCTACCGGACCACTCGAAGCCGCCGGCACGGATGTTCTTCCGCCAGTGACCGTGGAAGTCGAGCTGTCCACATTGGCAGCACGCCCGGTAGCACTCACTTGTAGCTTCTGCCCAACCTGCAAAGAGCGGGGATCTGTAATTCCATTTACTGCAAGTAATTCAGCAGTCGTCATTCCATACTGCTTGGCGATCGTTCCTGGATACTCGCCAGCTTTAACAGTATGGGTGCGACCAGTCGAAATCGCTGGAGTGGAACTGAAAGAGACACTAGCACTCGGAGCGCTCGATGCGGGAACCGATCCACCTGCAACCGGAATTGTTAATTTTTCACCGATACGGATCACGTCACTTGACTTGCCATTGGTTGCTTTAATTGCCTGCACAGTCGTGCCATATTGACGGGCAATCTTTGAGAGCGAATCACCGCTTTTTACCGTGTAAGTCTCAGTCGACATGTTAAGTGAAGTTGGCTGGTAAGTGTCTGCATTCACTCCTGAGACCATCGCACTGGAACCTTCTACTGGTATTTGAATTTGCTGACCGACCTTGATGATCGAATTTTTAGATAAGCCATTAGCCTCATACAGTTCGTTCACGGAGACGTCATAGGTATTTGCTATTTTCCAGAGGCTATCGCCCTTTTTCACGGTGTAAGTTTCCATCGAGCTACCCGCGATATCGACGTAACCCATCCCACCGGAAAGGGGTTCAAGTGGCTGCACGCCTGAAAACTCTGAAAAATCGCCACTAGGCCGCATCGGCGTCGAGCGAGTGGATTCGAACCCAGCATTAAAAGCGGGGTCAATCCCGGAATCCATCGAAGGAATCGGTTCGACCATGTCGGTCGACTCGGTCGCTAAATCCTGCGTGACAACCTTCGTCGGAGGCTGCGTTGTGCGGCAACCCGGTTGCATGATTAAAATAGCTATCACCCCAAGGTGTAAACAGAGAACAAATCCGAAGACTTTTGAAATATTCATATCAGTATAAAAAACAACAGTGTAAGTAATGTCACATTACTCCATGGTCCTAGTCTCCATCAAACCTAAAACTATGGAAATGAACGATTTTCCACGTTCCGCGTAACTTGTGAACTGATCAAAACTAGCAAAACCGGGACTCATTAAAACAATCCCTTCCCCACGAGTTAAGGCAGCTTCCCCCGCCAATCGAACCATATCCTCGAAACGATTTGCAAAACTCACTGGAAAATTAACCGCCTGAAAGCCCTTTACAAGTTCTGGGCCGACTGCCCCAAAAGCAAATGCCGCTTCGATTTTACCACTAATCCGTTCAGTAAACCCTGCGATATCGCCCCCCTTGGACACGCCCCCGCCGATCCAAAAGACAGGGCCGCTAAAGTTGTCCAGAGCCGATTCCACTGCATGGAAATTCGTCGCCTTCGAATCATTCCAGAACGTGACATCGCCAATCCGTCCACAACAGGCGAGGCGATGAGCCGATAGCTCGAATGCATCAGCAGCCCGTTGCAATGCCTCCATCGGGAAACCGAGCGCCGCCCACAGCGAACAAGCCATTGCATAGTTTGCAGACTGCGGTGCTTGCGCAAAAGGCGAACTAGCGCTCAAAGCCAGCATCACAGTGTCCTCCATTAAACTAGCGCTCGCAGGTAATTCCAGTCCGTAAATACCCGCCCACTCGACCACGCTCGCGCCGATCAAACAGGGTGCGCCAACTTTTAAACACCCAAACAAACGAGCCTTCGCTTCAAAATAGGCCTGCTGACTCGAATATCGGTCCAAATGATCTTCCGCAAAATTCGTCCACACCAAGCCATCCAGCATTAAACCCTCCGGTAATTCCGCCTGAAAAGAGCTCAACTCGCAAACCGCCCAAGTATCCGCCTGGCTAGGCACATCGACCACAGTATCAGAAAACGCATGCCCTATATTGCCCACCGCGGAAGCCTCCACTCCCACCTCACGCAAAGCAGCTACCAGTAAACGGGTCAAACTCGTCTTTCCGTTTGTCCCAGTCACACCGATCACTTTGCCTCGCCAGTGACTTGCCGCAAAAGCAACCTCACTTTGAGACAACTTACCCAAGCCCGCGACTAAAGCTCGCCAAGCATGACCTTCCGCAAACCCCGGACTCCATACAAAACGATCAAACTCGGAAAGATCCGCCGCCGTAATTTCACGTCGGTCTCCGTTTCCTTTTTCATCGAACAATACTGAGGCGTAGCCTCTATCCTGACAGAGTCGGCGCGCCGCTTGGCCACTAACTCCCGCACCAAAAATCGCAACTCGATGAACCAATTCACTCTGCTGGGCCATAATTTCACGCATACCGCATCATCAGGTAGCTTATTCCACTTGCAGGATCAAACCCTTGAGCACGACACTCTCGGGTAGCGAAAGTAAACTAGGGAAGTCGAAGGGTTGCCCCGTCTTCGCGAAGATACGTCCCTCCCGTCCCTGCGCCGATGCTGCCCTCGAAATTAAGCGCTCAAAAGATTCTTGTGACACTTCCATTCCTCGCGAGTAGACTGCCAGCAATCCTCCTTGTGCCAAAACTCGGAAGACTTCCATTAATAACTTCTCAAAGTTTTCAAAAGAATACGCTTCGGGGGGATCCAGAATGACCGCATCAAACGCACTTGCTTCGGCGCCCTCCAGATACGACAACAGATCGGCCTCCACCGCCTGCACCGAAAAACCATTCTTTTGGGCATTCGCTCCAAGCGTTTTCGCCGCTTTGTCAGAAAGATCTACTGCAACCACAGCACGCGCACCTGCCTGAGCGGCCTGAAGCGCGAAACCACCTTGCCCCGCGAATCCATCTAAGACCCGGCGATCATGACAAAGGCTCCCGACCAGTGCATGTTGCTCACGCTGATCTAAGTAAAAGACTGGCTTAGCCGGATTAAGGAGATCGATTCGATACTGCAGTCCATCCACATCGATCCAAAAGCCTTTGAGATTATTCCCACTTTGGGTGCGCAGTGTCCCGAGCTCATCGACCACAATCTCACGAGGTGCAACCAATTCCGTAAAGACATCGCAAATCGTAACTAAGTGGGCAACCACCGCCGCACTCTTCGCTTGCACACGCAACACATCGCCAAATATATCGACCGTCAATCCAGGCAAATAATCCGCATCCGATGCGATCAACCGCTGGCAGGCCTCATCACTGCGACGCTCCAGCGCGGCATGAATCGCATCCACCAAATAAGCCGAGTCAAAAAGCACATCAGCCTGCCAACTGAAACGCCGCCATGCCGCGACCGCATCTTTTGGATCGTAGACACCACTGCCGAGCAAATCACCGGTTGAGGTGTGCACTGTAGCCGATACCGGAGCCACTATACCCGTGGGCAAATCATGAAATGAACCAGCCACTAGCCACGGATGGCCCGAGCGCTCAGCCACGAATTCCGCGGTCAAATAAATCAGCTCATCATGTGTTTCGCTTACTGGCTCCATATCGAGAATTACCGCGCCTTTCTAAACAGAATTACCGCGACCAACAGCATAACTATATTGGGAATCCAAGCCGCCAATGCGGGCGGTATGAGCTGCCGCTCACCCAGGATCGATGCGACGCTCAGTAAAACATAAAAAACCATAAAGAATCCCAGGCATTTGGAGACTCCAATCATCGGATTTGTGCGGACACCGGAAACTGCAAACGGCACGGCCAAGCCAACCACAACCAGACAACTAAACGGCGCTGCCAGCAACGAATAGTAACGCACTAAATATGCATTCACAGCCGGATTCTCCTCCGGTGGGACCTTTTCTATGATTCGACGCAACTCAAATAAAGACAACTCATTCGGTTTCTTGTGCAAAGTAAGCATTAAACTTGGATCTTCACTGAAGTCCGTAAAGCTCTGCTCTTTAAATGGCCTAATTCGCAGCGGATCACCCGTTTCTGGATCGATGATTAGCTCGCGCCCGTTCACAAATACCCAACTCCCCTGCGTGTCGTCGTAATACGCTTCTTCAGCTGAAATACGATGCGTTTCGACCCCATTCGTATTGCGAGTGTGCACATCGACCCCGGTCGCCAGCCAAGCACGCTCACTAAAACTATGTATAAACCACAAGCGACCATCCTTTCGATTATCAAAACCCAAGTTGTTAATCACACTTTTATCGAGCCCCGAAGAGAGCGCCTCTTGCTGAGTATATTCAAGGTTCTCGAAAAAGGTTCGGGCCCGCTCAACCGTTAGCGGGATGACCGAGGCGGTCAGGTAAAATAATAAAGCGGATAACAGCGCACCGACCAGCCAAAGACTACGACTGATTCGAAACAAACTCACACCAGCCGCGCGCATCGCCACAATCTCATTATTCCGATGCAAGCTACCAATCGAAAAAAGCAAAGAGACCAAAAATGTAATTGGCAAAATCGCCGGAAAGTAAGCCGGTAACGAAAGCAGGTAAAAAAATAGAATCTCCGTAAAGCCAGCCCGTGTATCGATTAAATCCGGTAGAGAGTCATACATATTTTGCAAGAGCAGAATACCAACAACTACGCCCATGGTCAGCGCAAAGCCCACCGCCCATTCTTTAAATACATATCGGTCAAATAATGACATAACTATGTTCTAAGACAGACTAGCCATGGAAGTCACTCTGTTTGCGATTTTTTTTTCTATCGATCCCTTCCGATAAAATAAAAGTCGTCAGATTACGAATGAGGCATCTGTTATAAGACATCGCCCCATCAAGCGCCTGCCTAGCGATTTTCCTAACCAGCTTATTAGACAATCTGCGCGCTCTGAGAGATTTGGGATTCAATACCTTACTGCATAGCTTTTATCCTAAATCCGGCAGTTGGGAAGGCTTGCCGTCAAGACAAGGCGCAAGCCTCTTAGCTGTGGTCACCACTGCAAGTGGCTTGGAACGCAGGATTGGCGGCAAGACCTCCCAACCCTCAGTGGTCATAAAATGAGAAAAACTTCGTCGCCACTCTGGCGCAAGTTCGCTTGCGCGTAACCCATTCATAGACAATTGATTGACCCTTTTTCTCATTGTTGACTGCCGGATTTAGGATGAATAGGATAATGGCATTGAGCTACACGCAACGGTCAAGATTGCCTAGTCGCTGTGGCATTGAAAGTGGCTCAGGCAGTAGGCATTTTTACGGTGTTTCAATTACGCACAGACAAGAATGTCTGTTACACTTGAGGAGTCGTTCCTGCCTTTGCGATTTCCGCTTGCTTCCGTTGGGCTTAGTTACACTTGTAGTATGCATATGAAGATCGTTCTCGCGTATTCTGGAGGCCTCGACACCTCCGTCCTAGTTAGTTGGCTCAAGGAGCATTATTCCGCAGAGATTATTACCTTTGCGGCCGATGTGGGTCAGGAAGAAGAACTGGATGGTTTGCCGGAAAAGGCAAAGGCCACAGGTGCATCTGCTCACTACACAGTTGATTTGGTCGACGAGTTTGCCAGCGATTTCATTTACCCGATGATGCGGGCAAACGCCATGTATGAAGGTCAGTATTTGCTCGGCACATCGATTGCGCGGCCTTTGATCGGTAAGGCTCAGGTTGAGATTGCCCAGAAGGAAGGCGCGGATGCGGTTGCGCACGGTGCGACTGGTAAAGGTAACGACCAAGTGCGTTTCGAACTGACCTATGCTGCCCTAGCGCCGAAGTTGGAAATTATATCGCCTTGGCGGATGGATGTTTTTCGTAAGAAGTTTCCCGGTAGGTCTGAGATGATTGCTTATTGCCGCGAGCATAACATCAATGTCGAAGCAAGTGCCTCGAAGCCCTACTCAATGGATCGTAATTTACTCCACATTTCGTATGAAGCGGGTATTTTAGAAGATCCCTGGTTTGATCCGACCACGGATGACAACAAGTCCATGTATAAACTGACCACTGCGCCGGAAGATGCGCCCGATCAGGCGGAGTATGTAGAGCTCGACTTCGAGCAAGGTAATTGCGTGGCGGTGAATGGCGTGGCGATGAAACCGTCGGCTATTTTGAAGCACTTGAACAAACTGGCGGGTAAGCACGGCGTGGGTCGCGTGGATTTGATCGAGAATCGGTTCGTTGGGATGAAGAGTCGCGGTGTGTATGAAACTCCGGGCGGCACGATACTCATGATGGGACATCGTAATATGGAAACCTTAACCATGGACCGCGATTTGATGCATTTGCGTGACAGCTTAATCCCTCGGTACGCTCAATTAGTTTATAACGGTTTTTGGTATGCGCCTGAGCGTGAGGCACTTCAGGCCTTTGTTGATGAGTCACAAAAAAGCGTCACAGGCACAGTCCGTTTAAAGCTTTATAAAGGCAACGTAACAACAGTTGGCCGTAAGTCGATTTTCTCTCTATACGACGAGAACATCGCCTCGATGGAAGGTGTGGCCAGTGACTACAATCCAGATGATGCAACTGGCTTCATCCATTTAAACGCGCTTCGTTTGCGTCGCCGCGCGCTCGCGCAAGGTGGGCCGATTATTTCGACAGAAAGCAATCTGAAGAAGGGGTAGTTTCACTCTGCAGCGTTTTGAAGGGCGTCGCTCTGTAAGCTGTCTAAAAATACCAGATACAGCAGACGAACTTATGTTTGCAAAAGAGGCATTTCGAGTGGATTCAATGAAATAGTGGTTCACTGAACAAGTAAGAGCGATGTACCCAAACTACTAAAATAGATCGTTCTAACTAAGCCAGCGTTTGAGGGTTTCTATACCAGCCAATTCTGGATTAAAGGTCTGCTCATAGAATTTTTTATGATCAGTGATGTGATGGGTGCCGTCGGCATCAATTCTCCATGGGAGAGGATATTTACTGGTATACTCAATCACTTCTTCTAAGAGTTTTTCTGAATAGGCGAGGGCGGTGCCATTGACGAGTTGATTCCCACTATAATTTGCTATCAAGCCATCACTGCGTTGCCTGATTAGGACAGGACCCAAGGGACCATCAATGATGAGGGCGTCGCCGGAGGTGCGAACTGACTGAGGGGTCATGCGCATTTTAAGTTAACCAATGTGTTCGAATGTTCACTGGTAACTAGTATGTCGCTTGGGGTGGGACATCTGCGGGGGGACCTATGTATTTTTTAGAATTTTTTCAGCTTGCTTGCGAATACTGTTCTTTAGCTTTGCGGGTCCAAGCACCTTGGCATGCGAGCCCCAACTGAGAATCCAGCGCTCTATTTCAAAGAGGTCGGCGAGTTCGATTTGGAATTCGATACGTCCGTCTTCGAGTGGCTTGATTGTTTGAGCTGGGTGCCAGTCTTTCTCCTGAATCAGTTGCGCGGCCCATGCGTCGAATTCGACGCGCACTTTGTATTTCGTTTCACCGACAAATACACCAAAGGCATCTTTTAGGTGCTTTTGGATGTCAAAGTCTTTCGGGCGCTTAAAGCGCTTGCCGGGGAACATCAATTTGCGCATCCGGACCAATGCAAATGTTCGCAAGGCCTTCCGGTCGAGGTCCTGGCAGACGACATACCACTGGTTTTCGACGCAGCACAAGTGGATAGGCTGGGTGTGGCGTTTACTAAAGCGGGTGTCGCTTAGCTTTTTGTATTCAAAATGAAGCTCTTGCTCTTGGGCGACGGCACGCGTGACAAACTGGAAGGTTTCCAGATTCGCATTAGAAATACCAGTTGACTTAAAGCTGATGGGTGTATCTAAGCGGTCGAGTGAGATGAAAACTTTATCCTTAAGGCCGTCAGAAAGCTTCTTGAGTGCCGACTCCAGTGGTTCTTGAAACGGTGTCCCCTTGTAGGGCTCTAATGCCTTCTGGGCGACGAGTAGGGCAAAGAGTTCACCCTCGGATACTTGGACTGTAGGAAAGCCATCTACATGACTCGTATACCAATATCCATTCGATTGGGCATCCCATTCAATCGGTAAGCCTAGCTGGTCGCGCATGAAGCCGATGTCCCGGTTAATCGTTTTGGTCGAGGTCTCAAGCAACTTAGAAAGGGTCGTCGCATTGGGTAGGCGGTTTTCCTGTAGCTCGTCATGGATGCGCATCATACGGGCGAGGGGAGGGCGAGAGGATGGCATCGGTCGAGACTTCTTAGGCATAGATGAATAACGTATTTTAGGGATAGGACTGTCAATGTCTAAGGGTGTTTGATATTATAGTATCATGTGGTTAGCTACTCAGCATGGTTTTTACAGTATCGTTCAAAAAGAGAGTGATCTCTACTTCGTCCGGGCGCGAGTGCGTCAGGACTTAGAAAATTTAAAGCAGTTAGTCGATCTGGACTCCGAGATACAGGAATGGCCTGATGCAGATTATCGTTATCGTATCTTCGTGAACTTGGAGGACTTTTTAGAGATCATGGTTCAAATGACCACTGCCTTGGATTATCCCAATTTTAAAGGGCGAATCTATGAGGGCGAAGAACAGAGTCACAAACTCGGTGCGTATCATAAAGTCTGGGAGTTGATGGCAGGTTTACAGCAACGGGAGGTCGCTTTGGATGGGAAATGATTTTGTGCACCCACAGTCAGTGAAAACTCCACAGGGGGTTATCCATTTAAATCATCCAGATAAAGCGACAATTCATGCGCTATTTGAATGCCTACCCATGGGCTTGAGGATGTTTCCTGAAAAGTATCAAGGCGCCAGCTACGGGATCGTGGTCAAGAAGGGCGAACAAGAGATGAACTTTTTGAAACAGCAATCCCCTGAAGTTTCGAAGGAAAATGCAGGAACCATACTACGGGCTAATTCGATACTCATTGCGGCAGCACTTGCTGAGTATCTTTCGCTTGGCCGGGACGGCTGGTTCTGGCCTTCTGCCTACTTAAAGCAGAAACAATCCGGATTGGAGGTTGGGATTTTTTACGCGGGCGGAGGTAGTTTCGACGCGTATGATAATGAAAGTATTTTAAGCACATACGATGATGCTCTGGGGAATGGTTTTACGGTTCGGATGAAGGAGTTTATTGACGGGCTCAAAGCCCAATCTCGAAGAACGGGGATTACCTTATCGCCTACGATTGGTTTGGATATCCGTGCTCGTAGTCAGTTGGGGAGTCTGGCTTTTGGATTTCTGCTGTTGGATCAGAAAGTGATTTGTTTAAAAACGTCAGTGCGAGAGGACGACCCGATATGGGCGGTGATTCGCTCTAGTGGCATCGACACTTTGACACATCTGCCATCTGTTCCTTTAGAGTTACCTGCGGATACTTAATCTACGTAATCAGGATCTCTTTGCAGTCCAATCGACTCTCGGGTATTCTACAGCTCCACGCTGAGGAAGTATCGCATTTTTGAATGATCACACATATATGAAAATACTGGTTATACCCGATATCCACGAAGACCTGGAATACCTTAAATACATTATTCGTTTTGAAGATACTTCGAGCTTCGACCATGTCGTTATGCTGGGAGATTATTTCGATCCACCGGGCGTGGTGAATCCTTCTGAAGATACCTTGCAACAGGTAGCAGGCACTTTGTTTGGCTTGAAGGAAATGCTTGGCGATCGCTTGCACATGCTCTGTGGAAATCACGATCTGCCCTATTACGCACTTCGTCCAAGCTGCGTGGGGAAGAAGGGACGTTCGAATCAGATCATTGGACATTGGCTCAAAAGCACAACTCTCTCGAGAGCAAGGATTATCAACTCACTTTGGGACGAAGCCTTTTGGAAAAGTCTGAAAGGTTCCGTTATGCTCGACGGTTGGCTCTTCTCCCATGCTGGCGTGCATCCGGACTGGTGGAACGCGGCAGCGCGCAACAGCACGGAACGCGCCCGCCATCTTAAATGGGCCTGGGATGAAGCATTCGACCAAATCTTTGAAGAGCCCGAACATCCGATCTTTGCTGCGGGTGTTGCCCGCGGTGGCGTCCTTCCCTTTGGTGGTCCGCTCTGGCTGGATTGGAACAAAGAGTTCGAGGATGCGTTGGAAGTGCCGCAAATAGTCGGGCATACCCGCTGCGCCAAGCAGACCCAGAAGGGGCGCTCCTATTGCATCGACATGGCCCAAGCGGCGTATGCGGTCGTCGAGGATGGGGACGTGCAGTTGAATATCCTGCCAAAGTCCTGGCTTGGAGAGTCGATGTTGGATTCGGTCTGAGTGATTGCTTGAACCACTTATTTATTTTGATGCGGACCATCACCTTGACAAGTTCTCCTGGATGTCGGATAAATATCTTTTTATCCGACATGGCTGAAACATAGTCTCGATATCCGACATGGTAAAACTCTATCTCTGGCAAGACGCGAACTTCCCGCATTTTTACCACAATCCTGCCGTGGTGAAGCCGCTTGAGCAGGCCTTTAAGGCCGAGGTTGAGCGCTTGGACGCTATGTTGAAAGCTCAAGACTTGGGTTTTGAGGATGTATTTACCGAGGAAATCTTGGCTAACTCGGAAATCGAAGGGGAACTGTTGGATCGGGAATCTGTTCATAGCTCATTCGTGCAAAATATTACACCTGCCCGAGAGAAGGAGCAGGGAGCGGTCGCGCTCACACGAATGGCTTTGGCCCACGCCAATGAACCCTTGAGTCATGAATTACTTTTCGAAATGCACCGGGAGATACTGAAAGGGCCTACTGGTTTCCCCGCAGAGTCGATCGGTGCTTATGTGGGCAATATGAAGATAGTGAGCGGCACGCGGCTGGATAGAGAATCCAAAGTCATCCATGAAGGGGTGAGCAAGGAACTCGTCCTGGATAAGATGACAGAGTTTATTGAATGGTATAATCAATGCCCCGCAGATAGACCCCTTTTAAATGCGATACAAGGGCATGTTCACTTCGAAACGCTGCATCCGTTTTGTGATGGCAACGGACGCATCGGGCGTAATCTGATATTGATGGGGCTTTGCCGTGATCTGGGACGGCAGACGCCGCTCGCGCTTTCGCGCTCCTTTAACACGGACTTGGTGTCCTACTATCGGCAGTTCGAGGCAGGCCTGGATCTGACTGGGACGATTCAAAGTATGAGTCCCTTGTTTCTGAATGCAGTGACTGAAACGGCACGCATTCTCGAACTTACGGCGTATCGGACAAAGGTCGCCGACCAAAAGGATGCGCTGAATGAGCGGCAACTCAAAGTGTTGAACCGCTTGATCGACTACGAACTGAGAGGTGGCTTTGAGGGAGGAATGAATAATACGAAATATCAAAAAATGACCGGGATCGGAGATCGCACAGCACTACGTGATTTGAATGACTTGGATCAACGCGGCCTGATGACTAAGGTCGGGCAACTCAAGGGTACACGCTATTACCTCAACATACCCCATCTCGTTGAACGCTTGTAGCCTCAGGGATTCCGGCTCGGTTATCTTTTTGGATTGCATCGCACTGAATCGAATAGATCGGATACTATTGTTTATTACGGGTTACTTTCTTAGGTAGGACTACAGATGTCTCTGGCCCTACGGTATGCTGTTTATAAATGGAGCCAGACGACAACACGCGCCCAATCCCCGAGCAGCTCAGCTTCTTTGAGCTGCCGGAAGCTCCAGTCGGCCCGAAGCAAGCCTTAGTCTTACTTCGGCGCCGCTTGGAAACGGTCAGTCATTGGGCACCTTTTGGAATGCGGAAGGGCGCTCCTCGGGTATACGAGTTTCCCGGGGCACAGGAGCAACTGCATGCCGTCCCTTCCAAATTACCGACATGTCCATTTTTCTACGCGACCCAAGAAGTGTTCGGTCGTATGAGCCCTGAACTGGGCGGCGATGCGATTGCCCAGTGGTGTTTTCATGGCGATAAACTCCCGTTTCCGCCCTGTCGCTTCTGGGCCTTTTCGATGCACCGCACCGACTGGATTGGCTCCGGGGGGATTTACCATGAAGATGGCCTTACCATGGCGAGTTTAGATAAAGGCCTTTATGCTGACTTCGCCCGCTACGAGAAGGATGCCCACGGGCTTATCCTTGTTATTTTTACGCACCGTATGGTGAAGAAGTTGTGAGTTCTTGGGTTCGTCGTTATACCAATTAAAAGTAGTGCGTGAGTAGTTCACTGGCTCGCTGGCTGATCGCGTCGGACAGTGCTTGCACGATGGGATGCGAAAGACCTTGATCCTTAAAGTTTTTCGCTAACTTGGGCGCGATGGGTTCAACGCGTTGGCACATGTCATTGAGACGTTCAATGAGCGCTTCAGCTGGGAGACGCAGTTGTTTTGCGCAGGTTCGCCAATGTCTGGGCTCGATTTTCTTTAGGTGGTATTCGCTACCAATTTTCATCGCTAACTTCGCCTTGTGCGGGGAAATCTGTCTAGGGTAAGGCAATGCGCTGGCGATGTCGTAAATAGGTGCGAGGCGTGCTTGATTGTTGCCTGCAAGTAAAAGGGAGTAGTTCTTGGCGTGGGCATCCGTTCCGGAGATCAGAAAGTTGAGGAGTAGGGCGTCGGCGAAGCTTCGTATGTCAGTCAGCGCATCGCTGGAGGTATCCCAGATGGTATTAGCAATGTCTTCGACGGATGGGCCACCGTCGCTTTGGTATTTGAGGTCAGGATACTTCGCCTGCGCTTGGCAGAAATCTTCTTGGTGGATGCGTATGTAGTGATCCCCTACAACGTGACGATCGTAACGGGTCACTGCGATGACGGGCAGATCGTTTGCGTGGATTACTGTAGATTGAGCACTTGTCATACCCAGAGACGCTGCAAGCGATAAGCAAAAATGTTCGTTTTCTACAAAACCGGGTAAGCTGGGAGGGGCCGGTTTGAGAATGTGTGTGGTCGGCGTCATGCCTCTGGGGATACCCCATGCGCCGGTTTCCGGAGATCGGTAAAGAGCGATTTTAGCCTGTGCCCCAGCAAGACTGAATTGGCCGAGGTCGCTGGAGAGGCGCTGGCTGGCATGATTCTCCAAGACCAAGTGCATGCGCTCGTTGAACTCGCTTTCGCTGAGCCATTGCACCTGCTCGCTATAAGGCTGAGTGATCAAGTTATCTTCATTCTCCTCGGGAATAAACTGAATCGCGCCCGCGCAGTCTTCGCCCACATGTTCAATCAGTCGAAATACATTTCGGGGCGAGACCTGAAACTGCCGACCCCATTGATCGAGCACACTTTGATTATCGGGCAGGAGTCCCCATAGAAATGCTTCGATGGTTTCATGCGAATGCTCGTCGCGTGTGAGTGGCATCGAGACTGATAGGGGGAAGGCGACGTTGGATGTTTGCCACTCAGGGGCATAGCGGAAACTCAGTCTGTTCTTGTGATAAAGGACCGTTCCGAGCTTTTGCTGATTCGCGATGACGCTGAGCTTGTTTGTTGTCATTGGGATTCGTGACCGCGCTGTTTGGTCTGATTGAGAATCTCGTTCAGATTGATCCCCGCCTCAGCATTTTGATTCGGCTTGTTGATAGAGAGCGGGAGATTCAGTGCCTTCAGAGTGCGCAAGACTAGCGCCAGCTCAACGCTTGGTTTGGCTTGTTCCAACGCGATGATCCAGTCTCGGCTCACGCCGGAACGCTCGGCAAGCTCCGCCTGAGTCCAGCCACGGGTCTTCCGCTCCTGCTTGATCAGGCTGGCGAGATCGTTGACGTTAATGATGTTCATGTAATGTGGGTGATCATCAACAATCTGTAGATGTCGTCGTTCGTCAATATTTAAGTATTATTGCTGAACGCCGACAATCTAGGTGGGTGTAAAAGTATTTTCACTGAAGCAGTCGTTCGCCCACGATTCTAATTTGCCCTTAGAGTTATTATATTTTAGGCGAGGGCGGGTGCTAAACTTGGCGTGGCTTGGTCGAATGGATACGCTGCACTTTTTGCGAAACCTCGGAATTCTGCTTGTCTGGCCTGAGCTTGTCGAAGTGTCTGGCATTGAGTCCGACACCCGATTTACAAAATACAAAGATTTACGGAACGACCCCATCTAAATCATTGCTGCGGCCAGGGCGATCAGGGTTTTCTTAAAAGTCATCGGTGTACTCCTTGGGTGAATATAAAGGTTAATTCGCCGTTATTTACGGCTGAAATGTATAACCAGACGATCGCCTAGCATTTGCAGCA
>Ga0307966_1000131_pt1 | contig 60653 bp, 54 predicted proteins | sample OrgLakmetagen646_FD_203141 | JGI IMG/M metagenome (GOLD analysis project Ga0307966, IMG submission 203141) | Saline water microbial communities from Organic Lake, Antarctica - #646 | ecosystem: Environmental > Aquatic > Non-marine Saline and Alkaline > Saline | place: Antarctica: Organic Lake... | reverse complement strand
TTTTCTGGGTATTCCTTTTCCAGAAAGGTCTTAATGGTTTTAGTTTGACTATCCTGAGACCAAAGGTGAAGGCTTAATGTGTTTGCTAATAATAGAATACAGATCAATCTTATGTTCATGAGTTTGTCGTTTTAGCGATTGATTTCAATTAAAGTGCCAACCATGACTAGAATCATCCTTATAAACCCTATTTAAACCTTCAGTAAAGGGTATATCTTTATTTAGAACCTTGTTTTTATTCTCATCTAAACTAACATTTTTATGTATTTTTTCCAAAGACTTTTTTATAGAAGATGAAGAATCACTTTGATTCCAATGGCCTATGGGTGTCTTAAGTTTCATTTCTATTGTATTTAAACAGTAGCAAGAAAAAACCTAATAAGATAACCCCGAAATATAACTTACAGGCCTAGTTTATAAATCTTTAAACCTAGAATAACAGTGTCTAAAATTAATAAGGAAAAGAGTTGTTTTTTACTTCAGTTCATTGTTATGCGCTTTCGTTATTAATGAAATTTTCAATAGCTTGAGATAATTCTTCTCCAGCTTTGATTTGTTCTTCATAAAGTGGAGTAAGAAAAGTAGTGTTAGTACCTCCTCTAAATAAAATATTCATAATAATTCCATGTCCAATATGTTCACAAAGTTGATCATCATATAATGAGATTTGTTTGGTAAGATCTTGGTGTGTTTTGGTATCAAGTTCTAACAATTTATACATAAACCCATTTTTATTTAATTCCAATTCTAACTCATTACACCATTTTAGCAAATCATTTTCTTGATTTTCAATATTATCTACCAACCTATAATAATTGTAAATTAAATCTTCAATATTAGAATCTTCAATCTTGCTTAAATTACCAGAATTTTAGAGCGATTCAAAAGCTGATCTATTAAAATTTAATGATATTTCTATAAGCAAACCAGAAATAGCATTCTGTATAGTTGCTTGGTCACTGAAATCCCTATTAATTAGCATTTCTGAAGCTTTTACGCATTGCGCAGAATTATTTATTCTAAACTCTAAAAGACTCTGAGCCATTTTCAAGTCTTGTTGTACATTCGATTCAATTTTTTTTAGATAGCTATTTATTGTTTTTATTTCGATTTGGTTTTCGTTCCAATTATTAATGCTTAAAGCAATTAAAATTCCAATAACGACAAGAAGAATTTCGCCACAGGCATAAATAAGATACTTGCTGAATTTATTTTCAGTCAGCATTTTTTGGCGAATTTTTCTGAAGAATTTTATCATTGGTTACTGGTTTGTCCCGATAGCTAACGGGATGAAGCACAACGTGATGTGTATGGTGTTCTGTCATCCTGAGGGTTGCTGTGCATCATACTAATCAATTGTGCTCTGTCTGGGCATCTTTAAAACTACTTAAAAGTAGTTTATTAATCTAGAAGGTGCAAGTCGCTTATGTACAGGGGTATGCCTTCGATTTTACTCAAGACAGGCTTTTTGAACCATTAGTAAGCTGCAAGGTTGCTATCCATGAGGTTACATCTGAAGAAAGCGAGACTACAATCTCGATAAATATCGAGACGGTACTGACCCTTTGGCTTCGCACAGGGTAAATTAAGCAGAGAATACATATAGGGGCATAAATGCATGGAGAAGAAGTATTGGGCATTCCGTCAAAGTTCACATATCGATCTTTGAAACGAAACTGGAAGCATTATGATAGTGAGATAAAAGCTATTGAAGCAAAGATTCTTTCTCTGGTAAAAGATGACCAGCAATAAGAGCTCACATTGCTAACTAGCGTAACAGTGATAGGCCAGAAGACAACTTTATTTTTAATCGTGGTTACTGTTGGGTTTTTCAAAGTTTAAAAATGTAGCACAACTTTGCAGTTATGTCGGCATCACGCCAACGATACGAGAGTCTGGGAGCATTTGACCGAAACAGGTGGCACCATCACTCCGAAAAAGCTTGCAGAGATCTTTATGAAAGAATAGTTTCCAAAGGAAAGAGTAAAAAACTAGCATTAACTGAGGTCTGTAATACCCTATTAAAACTAGCCTTCGCCATCGCCAAATCAAGTTTGATTTACGATGCTACCTATAGAAGTACTTTAGTGAGAAATTAATGAATTTTTACTTGTTTTCTACCACAGTACTTTGTTGAACTTAATACTTTTTTTATTTAGAATCTGAATTAGATATTTTTCCTAATTGCCACATCAAAATTCCTGCAGTGAGAAACATCCATATAGCATAAGCTCCAATTGGAATACCCATTTCTACATTATTTAATATAGACGTTGCAATGACGAGTGCTAAGGTCCCGTTTTGTATGCCGCTCTCAATTGTGATTGAAATGGTGTTTTTTAAATTTAATTTAAATAACCTAGCGGTGAGATACCCTAATCCCATAGTCGCGATATTAAGGACTAATGTCACTAATCCAGCTTCTTTCATTCCAGCTATTAGTTTATTAGCATTGGCAGCTAATACTGCGATAAAAACTAGTATAAAAATTACTGTTGAGGCTGTACGCATTGGTTTTTCCATTCGTTTCGCAAAACTGGTTTTGTGTTTACGAATGAGCATTCCTATCGAAATGGGAATAACAGTTATTCCCACTATTTGTAGTATAGTATCAATTATGGGTAATTTAATTGTAACATCTGTGTTACTACCAAAATACTCTAAAGCATAAGATAGAATAAATGGTATTGTCAAAATACTTATAAGGCTAGCAACAGCAGTTAAAGTGACCGATAATGCAATATTTCCTTTACAAACTTGAGTAATCAAATTACTAGTTGGACCACCAGGGCAACTTGCTAAAATCATTAATCCAACTGCCATTACTGGATTTAGATTAAAAGCTATAGCTAGTGAAAATCCAATAATAGGCAAAAAGATAAGTTGATTGGTAAGACCAATTAAAATGGCTCTGGGATATTTTATTACTCTAGTGAAATCTGAAATAATTAAAGTCATTCCCATTCCTAGCATAATTATGGCAAGAGCTAATGGCAAGAACACTTTACTTATAAGTTCGACTGCAGTCATCATATAATTGATTATTTAAAGTTCCTTGTTATCCTTTTAAGCCCAGGGGTTTGGCTTTAAAATGTGGCAGAATTTCTGTCTGCTTTTTGTCATCGGATAAAAAAGGTGAAAAAAAAAAGCCCGTATTTCTAACGAGTACGGACTGCCATATTTTATTCGCCGTTGCCTATTTCCTTTGCACGGAAAATCGATTCTTCTCTTTTAGCGCTGCCTCAGTCTAAGGCTAGACCGACCTCCATTACGACCTGCTCGTCGTTCTCGGACTCGACTTTTTTGGGCTCCGCCAGGAGGACCCGTTTGGGCTCGACTGCGGAGCCTTCTTCCTGGTCGTTGGAAGCATTTGCGAGCAGGACGTCCCGCACGGCGGCGGCCCTTGCCTGGCCCAGTGCCGCGAGATCGGCATCGGTGACGGGTTGCGCTGCGATCACCTCCTCGGCGAGATGGGCTCGATAGGCGACAGCGTCGAACTCTGAGCTACCTTTCGGATCCTCGTCCTGCTTGCTGGTAAAGCGCTCACGGATCTCGCTCAGGCTGGTTTCCGAGTAGGCGCTTGAGAAAATCGCCTCCATCGCGTCTTGCGTCGATTCCTCGGTCAGGTCCGGGGTCGAAACCTCTCTTCCCTTCTCGCGCAACCAAACGGCGAGCTGCTCGATGGCGCTTTGGCGCTTGAGTGCCAGGCCGTCCACATCCGGATCGAAGGGTCCAGCGAGTTCCAGTACCAGTTCCGGACGCTTCACGAGGGCCTTGCGCAGCAAGCCTACGCGCTGGCGTTGCGGCGGTGTCAGGTCGCTGCTGCCCGCTGGGTAAGCGATCCGTTGCAAGTCCTCTTCGCCAGCCCCAACTAGCCCCGCCAGAAAGCGGAACGGCGCGCTGACGATGCTGCCAATCGCGTCACTGATGGCGCTGCGAACCGCGCCGCCCAGGTGGAACTGCGGATCTCCGAGATCTCCCGTGACCGGGATATCCATCTCAATCACGCCCTCGCTGTCCTTGAGCAGAGAGACGGCAAGGCTGAGCGGCAGGTCCATTGCGTCCGGGCTCTCGACCTTCTCGCCCAGTTTCAGATCGTGTAATACTATCGTATTACTGCCCTTGAGCTTGCCGTCCGATAGGTGATAGCCAAGATCGAGGTCCATGCGGCCTTCCGCGATTCGGCGGCCGGCGAAGGCGATCGTGTACGGCGAATAGCCCTTCACCACTAGGTTGCGGAACGTTAGCGTGACGTCCGTGTCCCGTGTCGGTTGCCAGGCGTGGATCGTGCCCTCGATGCGCGCCAGGCCGTCCTCACCCACCTGACCTTCAAGCTGCACCTCAGCTGGAATTTGTGTATCTGAGGCCAGTGTGGAGACCTCGCCGTTCAGTTTGTGTATGTTCGTGGAGAAGGGCAGCGGCAGTGAATAATCCGTGAACTGGAGGCGACTATCGCCCAGGACAATGCCAGCGATGCTGATGCGTAATGGGGCGGCCTCTTCGCCGTTTTCCCCTTCGGGAGCGGGGGTTTCCCACTCAGCCTGCTCCACCAGTAGGCGCTTGAAATTCGTGGTCTGATCCTCGTGGATGATAACCCGGCCGGATCCGCCCTCGATGGACACACTCGAAGTCTCGAAGCTACGCTTTGCTATGCTCAGGTCGAGCTGCTCGATATCCATCGCTTGCCAGCCTACCACCGGTTCGGTGTCGTCTGGATCCAAGGGCGCGAGGCTGAGCCCCTCCACGCCTGCACTTCCATGATAGGCCAGAGGCTCATCGCCGCTGACGGACAGTCGTCCGTCGAGGCTTAGGTTCCCACCCTTGATTGCCAGCCGCGCGAATTGTTGCAGGTAAGGCTCGGCTGTGCTTAGGGCTAGCGCCTCCACGCGCAGACCGCCGTTGATCTCGAATGCCGGCGACACCTGCATTTCGCCGTCGAACGAAAAGGATCCGCCCTCCTTGAGCTTCCCGGCGAAATGGATTGGGAACTCGGTGTTCTCATGCAGGGCGGCATCATTCATCGATAGAGAAAATTTTTGCACTTCGATAGTGGAGGTTGTACTTGAAGGGTCGGAAGCGGTGGTCAGGTGATCCGCAAAGCGGAGCGTTCCCTCCACAACCTCTAAATCCCGGATCACCGTTGCCGGCATCCCTTCTTCGCCGGTCGCTTCTGGCTCGCCAGAGGCGTCATCCTTTAGACGGGAGAAGCGCGACTCGCCCGAGGCGAAACGTTCCTCCTGAATCACCAGACCTTCGAGGCGTACCTGCTGGAAAATCCACGCTTGGTCGATGAGGCTGACCAACGTGAAGTTGACGAACAGCCGGTCGAAGATGGCGAGCTCGTGACCGTCGGGATCCGAGAGCGTGAAATCGGTTACTTCCAGGGAGAACGTGTAGGGATTGAAATCGATATCGCCGATGCGAAGCTCCCGACCAAGGACCTCTTGCACCTTGTTTTCAGCGATCCTACCGGCCAGCCACGGCACCAGGAAAAAACCCGCGAGCGTATACAACGCGACGGCCACCAGTAACCAGAAGCGAACCCGGCGCACATTGATCCAATGGTGGCGCAGGTACCCCCACCAGCGCGATAGGAATGGACTACTCATGACGCGGGGTAATATTAGCGGTCACACCAGTGCCAACTTCTCCATACAATCTGATAAAATCACCCAAAACCGGTTTCCCTGCAGGTCTTTTGTTTAAAAGGATTTCTTTATTCATCTTTTCTGAATTTAATTTTTTTATAACTGTAAATTACGGTTCTTTAGTTTGAAAGTTGTTGTAAATCTCAGGTTGTGAATGGTTTAGCAGCTTATGTTTTTTGTATTTACTGCCTTTCATTATTTCCTTTATCTTTTCCGGCCACATGATCGGCATAATAGCCGCCACGCTGTCCCATGGGTTTATCTTCACCTGTTGTGGTATCCCGGCTCGTTTGGTGTTCCATTTCAGAATTGATTTCCGCACCGAGTAGGATAATAAATCCCGTAAGAAAGAACCATAGAATAAGGATAATTACTGCCGCAAAACTGCCATAGGTTTCATCAAATCTGCCAAAGTTATTTACATAAAGGAAAAAATAAAATGCAATTCCTGCTGAAACGATGGATACATGATCCTTTGTCAGCCGGTCTTTTACTCGTAAGGCAATATCTTTCCAGCCTTTCTTGGGTATTTGTGTCGGTTTTTCGGCCTCGTGACCTCTGTCGCCTGTTGAAGTAGTGCCCATATCTTCAATGGATTGTCCGTCTTCGTTTGTCGATAAGATAGAAATCCCGATTACTTTAAATTCCGCCAAGTTCTGTTCCATATCGTCATTGTTATCTTTACAAGATAAAATAATGGTCAACATTACTAAATTTGCTGTTGCCTGTTTCATTTTTAAAATGCCATGCGTCTCGCGCATAAGAATAGTAGCAGCTACAAGCTCACAAATCTATTGCTTAAACTTTTACTCTTTGAAAGATACGATAATTCTCGATTGGTTAAGAAATTCGCCATTATTTTTATGCATTGCTGGCTTTTATTCGGTTTTGTATAGTTTAACCTATGCACTTCCTTTGTCTAAATTTACCGTTACTTCATTAATGTCATTTGGTTCAAATATTCTTCTATTGGGTCTAATCCTATTGATTTGTGTCTTTAATTTACTGGAAGTCTTTGCAAAACCAGGGATTTTGTCATGGTTCAAGGCCAGTCCTCCAGCCGGCGGATGGAACCGGAGCGAGGCTGTCCAAAAAGGAACATAATAAGTTGCTAAGCTTTAATAATTTAAACTTTAAATCCCTCTCTATTAGATAGAGAGGGAAATAGGGTGAGTCAGAAGAAAATTCCTGAATTATTTAAGCGGATTAAGGGCAAAATGTTTTTTGGACAGCCTCGTGAGGATTTCAATGTCACAATAACGACGAAATCTGGAAAAAGCACGGTTTTGCAAAGACTTTTACTGATGTGCTATCAGCCAAATTTTTGGAAAAGCCTGTGCAAAATTAAAGTTTCAGCCAACTTGAGATCCGTAGATTTGTCTGAGTTCAGTATTAAGTTTTACCTGGTCAAAAAAAAGTCCATAATTGCGTGAGTCTGCATTTCCCTTTTCGACCTCAATTCTCTTTTTTTTAATTATCTCCGTAATCTTTATGTCATTTAAGAAATTGCTTGTGTTAGTCTTTTGTTTATTTATTCACTTAAGAGCAAGCCATGTTTTTGAAATTGTTTCTTTGGACAATACAAGAATAGAAGGGCAGAATGTTAGAAATTATTACTGCTCTCTTTAGTTTTTTATATGTTTATCAGGCATAAGCTGTTTCCTATGGTTTTTTTCTAACACCTGAAAGTAATTTTTTATCGAATCTCTCATTTTTATAGCCATCTGAAGCATGCAACACAGAGAGATCACCTGTAGTTTCAAGTACAACGGCAAAGACTTGTTCGAAGTTTAGGACATTGGCTTCACGCAGCTTAGAAATTAGCTGTTCTTCTGCAATTCGAGCGGATTTTAGGTTCACATGCAAAATGGTACTCCCATCCATAAGCAGTAAAGGTGAGTTAGAAATTATATTATTTAATAATGAGAATTTTCGTTGTAAGAAAGAAAAACTAAACGTTATCATAAGAAGACATGCAATCGCAATCGAGCCATGAACCAACGAAGTATTTGATGTAAGGGTAGAAGAAATTATACTGCCAATGGCTACAGTAAAGGCAAAATCATGAGCCGTGAATTTTGCAAATGCCCTAAGTCCAATTATTCTGGTTAATACTATAATAACTACAAATATAATGGCAGATCCAATTAAAGTCTGAATAAGCGGGTCAGCGGTACTATATATCCAATCCATAATGTCTAATTAAATGTTTAAGTTTTAAATTGTCCATAACGGTCTTGTATAATCGTCAGTTGTGGGTTTGGGAGTTCGTTATGTCAGCTTAGTCTTAGAATTCTTAGTTTTCTATATTCTCTATTTTCAATTCATTAGCCTACAATTCTGGTTAAACGATGTTAGTAACTGGCTTTTTTATTCATATTCCAAATTGTCTCAAATGATGGTCAGAATGCTTGTAAGCTAATACTCATATCTGCTCTTTTGTCATTGTGCCGAAATAATCGTGGACGAAATTCGGATTATTGAAATTTTCATATTCATTTATCAGTGATATCCATTTATATTTTTCGGATTCTAAATCCCATTGGACTCTTTCACTTTGAACTGATCAGATGTGGGAATATTTTTGTCAAAAGGATTTTCACCTTTTATTATTCTTTTCAATGCTATTTTATCAAATATCTTCCAATAAGGATTTGTTTATAGGTGTGAGTACTTTTACGAGAATCCACCTACTCCAATACGTACTATTCTTTAGCATTTGAATAACGTTCATTTTTCCCAATCTGCTTTATTGCTTTCATTAATTTGCCTAACCCGGTCTATGAGTTGTTCCCTAATATTTTTGTCGAAAATTGTTTTCATTCTCTCAATTCTGTTTATGACTAATTTACTTCATATAGTCACATTTATGTTTGCTATATGACAAGTATTACTGTCTTTTCAGCTTGTTGCCAACGTTCCCGAATATGGCTTCTGGTGGTTTTTCGAAGCATTTTCCAGTCCTTCAAGAAAGCGGACTTTGACAGATAAATAAAAGCCTTGTTTGGAAGTTGTATACACCATAAGCACTATGCATAGTGTATCCCCGGCATGGGTGACTTTGGCTTACGCTAATATAAGCCATTATTTTTGATGGTGCCACAAAGTGATCACCTTGGCAAAAGTCCCTTATGAGCCCCGCTGAAAACCGGGGAGCAATTAGTAAATCGAAAGCAATTCTAATTTATTATGAAACTGCATAAACTGGAATAGCAAACAGCGGCCGGGTGTACGTAGAAACCGTTATTTTAAGGCGTTTAGGTGCAGGATTAGAAATTATATTCCGGGTTAACGGTCTTGGTTATCGCAAATGGAGGGAGTAGGTACGCGTTTTTGTCAACTATGTTGTTGTTACATTATTTCAAAAACATCACTATTTTTTTCAATTGCTCTCCATTTTCGATTACCGATGTTGTAGATAGTTTTTCTACTATTTCTTGTAAATACTCGAATCAAATTGAGTTCTATTACCTTGGAAGGTATCTAAATATTTGATCGTATAATTCAGTGGCACAAAACTCAGCTCTTCCTTAGCTATCTTCGCAATTACTAAATTAAACATTTTTATAATTTCGTTCATAGTTGTACCTAAATTTAGAATGAAAATAGTCTTTAGTTCTACCTTATCTTGTTCATCTATGTTTTCATTTTTAAGAGTCAAATTTATTATCCTTGCCGAATTATATAATTGATTAAATATATAATTTATCGATTCCATATTTTCTAATATCAATCGCTTCACTTCCTTCTCGTACAAAACTTTGTTTTCAATAACGTAAATTAAATTATCGACTTCTGTTTGTTTATTTTCGAAATTCATAAATCTTTTTAGTTTTTCAGATAATTCTCTAAAACCAGATTCCCCAACATATATTTTATCCTCAGAATCAATAAATGTTAATTTGATATCATCAAGCGCACTATTGTATTTCTGAACTTCGTGGTAAATTACACTGGTTATTCTGTTTATCTGAAATTCTTTTCTTTGATTGTTTATTTCGACTCTTTGAGTTTTCAATTCTTTCCTTTGAATTAATATAGTGTATATAATTCCGCCAAAAGCTAAAGAAGATACAAAAGCATTTAATCCTCCAAACGAGTCACCGAATAAAGCACGATCATTTGAATTTCCAAATACCAAGTTCAAAATAGTTATATATAAAATCCACAAAATTATGGTCGAGAGTATAACTAAGAGGAAAGTGTAAACTGGTTTTCTATACATCGCAATAAAATTATCTTTACGGTTTCGGTTAACGCAAGTGTCGGGAATAGGGACGCGGCCTTCCGGATTAGACTTATTTTGTTGGTGAATTTAATTATTTTCTATCAAAAGGTACCCGTCATTTGTGATAACCGTTGATGTAGCTAATACCGTTACCAGTAAATAAGATAAGTATGCAAATTTATTGCTTACGGGAAATGCATCAGATTTCGCTGTTGGTTAAACTAAATGAATTTAGTGGTAACGGCACTAGTTTTTTTCATTTCAATATGATTTTCTGTTTCAGACGTTTCTATAAATCCGAAATTTTTATAGAACCTTTGAGCTCTAAAATTTATTTTAAAAACTTGTAATCGAATTAATTTTTTTCCCGAATTGGCTCTGTCGATTATATTTTCCATAACTTCTTTTCCAATTCCTGAATTCTGAAAATCTTTTTCGATTAGTAAATTTTCCAAATAAATTTCGTTGTCATTTTCTTTGATTGCCAAATATCCAATTTCTTGCTGTTTATGTTCAATTATTTTTATGTCCGAAGCAATATAATCCGCTTTGTGAATTTCCCTTTGATATGCTTCATTCCAACCCCATATTTTTTCCACATACGGTTTGATCGACTTTCTTTTAATTCGATATGTTAATTCTAAATCCGATTTATTCGCGTTTCTTATATTCAATTGTATAGCCGGTTTTTCTTAAATTTGCCGCAACATTGGCATACTACAAATGATAGTCATGTTATCCTTGCATCGTACACAAGTTTTATGGTTCTATGCTGTGTAGTGTGGGTAGCATAAGTATTTCAGGTTTTGCTGGAAACATTGCGAAGCAGTAAAACCACTTCTAAGTACAATTAAAGACGTCCTGGTTCATTTTGCCTTGAAGTCCCAAAGGTATCCTTGCAGGGCAAAACGAACCTCCCGAGGGATGCCTGCGGTAAAAAATCAAGGCTGCGATCCCGACAGCTCGGGAAGCGGCGGTCACGGAATCTCCCACACCAATCAGATAAGACCCAAACTTAAATTAAGAGAGTTCAAACTTCTTAAATCGCCAATTCCTTTAGCTGTTTATAGTAGGGAGAACATTCTTCCAGCAAGGGCTTTAATTCAATTGGAAATGGATTATGTTTAGGTTCATACGCCTTAAAGCCGGTAGAATTGTGAACGCTTTTATACCAATATTTTGCCCAAACTCCATCCTCAGCTCTGGCCCCTTTTTCCCAACTTAACATCGCCTCATCAAAAGTTACTTCCAGTTTCTTACACAATTTAATGAGCTGTTCTCTTGGGTTTAATAATACGTTGGTTGAATCAATAACAATAAAAGGAATTTCATTTTTAATGAAATATTTTACCAAATCGCAATGAGCTGAATAGCCAACATCTTTTAACGTTGGGTTTTTAATGACCGCAACGAAAGACGGCAGCATCTCCACAGGGTTTCTGGTGAGCAATATGTTTGTTGTCTTCTTGAGAAAAGTAAGGTCTAAATCTAACAAATGATGGGTCATTTGTTTGTAAAATTGAACCGTAGACGAGGTGTTTTCCAACATCTTTTGAATCACTTTTTTTCCACTATTTTCTTGACTTCCCATTATTTCTTCTGCACCGGGGTGAAACTCTTTTGCTGAACTGTTTTTTAAATAAAATGCATAAAGGGGTTCATCATATACTTTTGTGTCAGACCTTTGAGCAAAGGAATACATTAAGGTAGTCGAAATATTTCTAGGTCCCGACCACATACAAATTCTTTTATAATCATTGGTCATTTGAAATTTCTTGCTCTACCAGTTCTTTATATAAATTCGATAAATGATTGGTCATTGATGTGTTTTGATCGTTCTCTATCATCCTTCCATCAATTTTAGTTACCGGAGTTACACCACCAAAAGAGCCTGTTACAAAACATTCATCAGCATCGTAAACTTCAAAAAGTGAAAAGTTTTTCTGAACACAAGGAATATTATTTTCTTTACAAACTCTGATAATATTGGCTCTCGTGATGCCATTCATGCAATATTCTCCGGTTGAGGTCCAAACCTCTCCATTTTTAACCATAAAAAAGTTGGTTGCATTACAAGTAGACACAAACCCGTTTATATCTAACATCAATGCTTCATCATAACCTGCTTCAATGGCTTGAATGAGCGCTTGTACTTCATGTAATTTTGAATGACAATTCAACCTTGGATCTAAATAATCGGGTGACCCACGTTTAACCGAGCTTGTAAATAAGGTAATGCCATTTTTCCTGGTTGATTCATCTGCTTTTTTATATTCAGGAATGATCACAACATTTGGTCCGCTAATGGTAAGCCTTGGATCTTGTGAGGGTGTTTTTTTTATTCCTCTGGTGACCATCAATCGAATGTGAACACCATCAGTCATATCGTTGGCATTCAATATATCCCAAACGCTCTTTTCAAGTTCTTTCTTAGAAAACGGAAATTTCATGTGCACAGCTTTTCCAGATTGCCAAAGTCTGTTTAAGTGTTCTTTTAGAAAAATTAGTTTTCCATTCTTTAACCGAAACCCTTCCCAAACTCCATCGCCCACTAAATAACCACTATCAAAAACGGATATTTTAGCTTCGTTTCGTTTGAAAAACTCTCCATTAATTGAAATTAAGATCTCCTCATTTCTGGGATCTTCAACTGCATTATGTGTTCCGTGTAACATTTTTTAAAAATAGTGAAATTAGTTTATAAATCTTTCAGTTTACCCGGATTATTCACCAAGGAGGTTGTCCAAAAAGTATTTTTCCCAGATATCCGCTTAAATAATTTAGGAATCTTCTTCTGACTCACCCTATTTCCCTCTCTATCTGATAGAGAGGGATTTAAAGTCTAAATTACTAAAGCTTAGCAACTTATTATTTTTCCTATTTAGACAGATTCTAATTAAAAAAGGCGACGTGCAAATGGCGACGGAAGGGTACTTTTGTACCCTGAGTAGGTCATTTGCACGTGCGCTATAGGCATGCCTTGGGCAAACACAGTACACGTTAAAATTACGCCGCAAAAAATCCACACCCAACTTTGAGCTTTACGATAAATAACCTACACACATTTTTTTTAACACGTTAAGGTACTCATACACGCGTCATCGTGAATAATCCGCGTTAATGCACACTTCACCACTCATAGAATTAAATTCAGTTGAGTCGTTTCTCTTTTTTTTGGCGGCAAAAATTTTGCATATCTATCTATCTATAATTTATACGCTTGTACAATATCAATCGTTAAAAAAATCATAATGAATTGGAAAACACAAAAATAAAAAGAAATTGATAATGATACTCTCTTTATGTGCTTTTATAATGTTCATGATGTTACATATCTCTGTTAATGTTGAAAAAGAAGAATCATCTATCTATACAAATTCTACGGGATTGTGTTTAGATTCTGTTAGCATGAGTGTTGGAGTAAATAATGCACAAGCTAACAATACATGTAGAGGATGTTCTGATTGCTTCGGATGGGGAGGAACATGCGGTTCAGGTAACAATCATTACTGTGGAACTATACAAAATGTAGATTCTAAAGAAATGATTGAGTGTTATAGAGAACATTTCTAAAGTGTTTTAACAGTGAGAGTCTTTCTAAACAATATAGTTTAGGCTCTCACTTAATTTTTTAAAGTTATGATAAAATACATTATATATTTTAGTTTCATCCTGGTTTTTCTGCTTACAGGTTGTGATAATTCCCAAAATATTAACACTCAATTTACTAAAGATAAACAACTACAAACTGAACGAACTATTGTAAGTAAAGTTGTACTTCAGGACAGTATTCATCTTTATAATAGATATGATATTAATTCAGGTCATATTTTAAAAAATGATGAAAAGTTTCTATATGTATCAGATAGGGCTGGAAATAAATTAAGCATTATAGATAATAGAAGTTTTGAAAAAATTAATACTATCACAGTTCCGGAAGGAAGGGGACCTGGTGAGATGGTTAACATGACCAATTTTACAATTGAACCACCACACATTTATTTCTTTTCAGAACAACTAATAAAAATTCAGGTATGGCATAGAAACGGAGAACTTCTAAGTGAATTTGTTTTGGAAAATTCAAAGCCTCACCGAATGGTTGCCTGGAATGATGGTTCCATGACCATACTATCACCCATGTCACCTGATTTTGAGTATATTTTTCATACAAAAGATGATGAAGGGAATTTGCTTTATAGTTTTGGTGCTATTCCTGAAGATGAGTTTAATTATATCAAATTTTCCGGGGAATTGATTAATGATGACAAATATTTTTATTATGCTGGTTACTCTGAACATGTTCTACAGAAGTGGGATAGAGAGGGGAATTTATATTATTCAATTGCGACGATAGAGGATTTTCCGAGTGAACTTAACTACGCGGTTATGCAAAGTGAAGAACAGCGATCTGTAGGTTATTTGGATACTGGAAACTTTTCAGCAAAAGGTGTCACTCTTTATGAAGACTATTTGATAATAGCCCATGCCGGTGTATGGGGAGATCCGACTACTGAATTTTTAGATATTTATAACAAACATGATGGGCGTTATTTAGCAAGTTTTCAGATACCACATACTATTGGTTATGGACAGATTGTTGTTGATGATGATCGTATTTATACCATTCATAGTATAGACGACGAAATGCACCTTGGAGTTTATGATAACTTCTTAAAAGAGTTGGACAGTAAGATTTAGACCTTGCTTTGAAGAATTAGTTCGGGATCTCCTTCCCAAAATCTGGACTATAGATTAAGATTAGTAGATTAATGTATTTAAATATGAGATAGTAAAATGATTTTATTCAGGTGGATCTAAAAATAATGAGGATAAAATGAATAAATCGGAGTTAATATCAAAGCATGAACACCGTCTTCCCTGAAAGACTTAGAGCGAAAACAAGCTACGTGCTTGCCATTGCAGTTCAACCATTTTTCAGGTTTATTAAGGCCAATTAAATGCTACCAGTTGCATTAGATAGAATATGTATTATTTTTTGATGGTTGGATAAAAGCTTAGAATATAACACTTCCATAATGCAGTAGCTGCCGGTTCAATGCTCTCAGATTTAAGTCCTATAACAGACTATCCATCCCCCCTGCCTTTTACTATCTTGGCACATCACAATCAAATAATTTATTCTCACCATGCCAGACACCGCCAACGGTATTCCCTCATTTGAAGACATCGAAGACGCAGTTTCACGTATTTCGCCTCACGCTAACAGAACTCCGGTTCTCACATCCCGGACCCTGAATGATCAAACCGGCGGCGAGATCTTTTTTAAGTGCGAAAATTTTCAGAGGGCAGGCGCTTTTAAATTTCGCGGTGCCTGTAACTCTGTCTATTCCCTTTCTGATGAAGATGCCGCTCGTGGCGTGGCGACTCACTCATCCGGAAATCACGGGCAGGCGCTTGCACTGTCCGCCCGAATGCGCGGAATTCCCGCCTACGTCGTGATGCCTGAAAACTCCCCTACTGTTAAGCTGAACGCGGTTAAAGGGTATGGCGCTAAAGTCATTCGATGTGAAGCAAACCAAAAGGCGCGGGAAGAGACCCTTAAGCAGGTGCTTGACGAGACAGGCGCACTTTTCATTCATCCCTATGATAGCGAGAACGTGATTGCAGGCCAGGGAACCTGCGCCTATGAACTTCTGATGGATCACCCCGGCCTTGATATCATCATGGCACCGGTAGGCGGAGGTGGTTTGATTAGTGGAACGTCTATTACAGCAAAACAACTGAGACCGGACATTCAGGTTATAGGAACTGAGCCGGAAATGGCTGATGATGCCTATCAATCCTTAAAAAAAGGGACCATTCAGCGGTTCGACACCACAAAAACTGTCGCTGACGGATTGCGCACTACCCTCAGCGACCGGACGTTTACAATTATTCAGAACAATGTGGATGAAATCCTTACCGTCAGCGAAGAGTCGATCATCAGGGCGATGCGTACGATCTGGGAGCGCATGAATATTATTATCGAAACATCCTGTTCGGTTCCGGTTGCAGCCATTCTTGAGAAGAAAATAGATATAACTGGCCGAAAAGTGGGTGTTATCCTCACCGGCGGCAATGTTGATTTGGATCACCTCCCCTGGCAGAAATAGTCAGGGTAGTTCCCTGAAATTTATCCATGTGTGAATTTCATATTTTGCTGTTGCTGGTTCAATGGACCAGACTATTTTTACCCGTCTGCCGGGAATTTTCCTCCAATATTACATCACCTGATTACCTGCAAGTAAAACAACAGTTTTATCGGAAATTACTGGTTTTAAGTGCCCTAAATACCCGCTCTCAGATAAGAGTAACTATTATGTCTTGAAGTGGTTTCGTTATTTAAATGATTCTCTAAAATATTCTTTCAGGATATAAATCGACAACCTATTCTTTTGCAGTGGTTTGGATCATTCATTGAATACTATATTGACAGCATTATTCAGACAAATTAAAATAATGTAAGCGTTTACATTCTTTTCATAATCATTTCTTAAGTTAAGAGAAGTCGTTGGAGATCAAGCAAATTTTAAACCCTTTACCGGCTCAAAAAACCCGGTTGAGTAAGTGCTTTCATTCCGACGATTCAGACACAAATTTTTCTATGGACCCCTATTTCATTTAAAACGAAAATTAAACTCAGAGTAAATGAAACGTAAATTTTTACTGATGTTAGCAATGATCTTTGGCTTGGGAGCAATTGCAGGAAGTGCAATTGCGCAGTCGCAGATTAATGTAAGTGGAACGGTGACGGAGGCCGAGACCGAAACTACCCTGCCAGGGGTAAATATAGTGGTTAAGGGGCAGACCGACCGAGGTACCGCAACAAATATAGTTGGAGAATACTCTATTAATGTACAATCGGATGCAGTGCTGATATTCAGCTATCTTGGATTTATACGCCAGGAAATATCGGTGAATGGCAGAGATACAATTAACGTGCAGATGCAGAGCGACGTTGAGGCTCTTGATGAGCTCATCGTTATTGGTTATGGCGTTCAGGAACGCAGTGATAACACGGGATCTGTAAATGTTATCAACTCTCGCGATTTTAATGAAGGAGCGATTACCTCTCCTGAAGAACTCTTTCAGGGACGCTCAGCCGGTGTGACTGTTACCTCAAACAGCGGCGCACCCGGAGCGGGCGCAACTATCCGGATTCGCGGCGGCTCATCTCTCTCCGCAAGTAACAACCCTCTATTCGTAGTAGATGGTCTTCCACTTGAAGAAAGTGGTATTTCAGGGATGAGAAACCCGCTAAACTCAATCAACCCGAATGACATTGAGTCTATTACCATACTTAAAGATGCATCAGCGACCGCTATTTACGGATCACGTGCTTCTAACGGTGTTGTTCTGATAACAACGAAACGAGGTCAGGAAGGTCAGCCGCTGCAGGTGAACTACACCGGGCGCTACGCCTATCAAACCAATAACGACCGTCTTGATGTTCTGGGCTCATCTGAGTTCCGAACACTGGTCAATGAACGGTTTAGCGAATCTGTAGCAAGCCGGCTTGGGGCCGATGCAACAGACTGGCAGGATCAGATTTTCAGGGATGTGTTCACGCAGGATCACAATATCAGTATCACAAACTCCTACAAAAATGTTCCATATCGTGTTTCTTTAGGGTTTTCAGGAAACCAGGGCACTATTAAGACATCATATAATGACCGATTGAGCGGTTCAATTGCGCTGAATCCTTCATTTTTTGATGGTCAGCTTCGAACCGAACTGAATTTTCGGGGATCTCGCGTTCAGAATCGTTTTGCTGACGGCGGCGCTATTGGAACAGCCATTTCGTTTGATCCCACACAGGCGGTACGCCTTGAAGGTGAGAATGAACAGTTTGGCGGATACTTTACCTGGCTTGATGGAGACGGTAATCCAATTCCTATTGCCCCTTCTAACCCGCTTGCCTTAATTGAACAGCGCAGGGACGAATCTACCGTACACCGGGCACTGGGTAATATAAAACTGGATTACGACCTGCCCTTCTCGGAAGAGATTACCGCAACAATTAATGTAGGATTAGACTACTCTGATGTTGGAACTGATGTTCTGGGCTTCTTAAACAGCAGCGGAACCGTTCGGGTGCCTGAAGATGCAGCATTTGCATGGACCGGTCCGGGCGAAAATAACGCACGCGGAAATCTCAACGACTACACACAGAGAAAGGAAAATGAACTTCTTGATTTCTATCTGAACTACACGAAAGATCTGGCTGACTTCGACAGTGATCTCGATCTTACGCTTGGGTACTCATGGGAGCATCACGAGGAAAGAGGGTCGAACTTTTCAAGAAGTGCAAATACTACTACTGAAATGGTAGAGAATCCGGAGACGGGACAGATGGAAGAATCTGAAGTACCAGTCAGTATCTTTAACGAAACCAACTTCGCTACAGAGTACTATATTGTATCCTTCTTCGGCCGGGCGAACTACTCGTTTAAGGACAAGTATCTGCTCACGGCCACTCTTAGAAATGATGGAACATCCCGATTTTCTCCGGATAACCGCTGGGGTCTGTTCCCTTCTTTCGCATTTGCATGGAAACTGAATGAGGAAAATTTCCTTCAGGATACAGACTGGCTGAGCGAGCTGAAACTGCGTCTCGGTTATGGTGTAACGGGGCAGCAACGAATCGGCCAGGGTAACTACCCCTATCTGCCGGTTTACACAAGTAGTGAAACCACTGCGCAATACTCTTTTGGAAACCGGTTCATTACCACACTTCGGCCTGAAGGGTACAATGTAAACCTGAAATGGGAAGAGACAACCACATATAATATTGGCGTGGACTACAGCATTCTCAATGAGCGGTTCTTCGGATCTATCGAAGCGTTTTACAGAGAAACGGAAGACCTTCTGAATGTGGTTCCTGTTCCGGCCGGAACAAATTTCACAAACCGAATACTCTCAAATGTGGGTAACCTGGAAGTTCAGGGGCTAGAATTTGACATTACGGGACGCTTGATTTCCAAAGAGAACACATTTCTGCAAGTCTCGTTCAACGCAACATATACGCAGGATGAGATTACAAAACTCACCACGGTTGACGATCCCGCATTTGTCGGTGTTGAGACGGGTGATATAGCAGGTGGTACGGGCAACACCATACAGGCCCACAGCGTAGGTCATCCAAGAAGTTCATTCTTTGTTTTTGAACAGGTTTATAACAACAAAGGACTCCCTATCGAGGGTCTCTATGTAGATCGCAATGATGACGGTGTACTTGATGACAGTGATAAATACCGGCTGGAAAGCCCCAATCCGGATTTCACATTTGGTATCTCGTCACGATTCGAGCATAAAAGCTGGGATGCATCGTTTGCCGCTCGCGCTAGTGTAGGAAACTACGTGTACAACAACGTCGCATCTAATAACGCAATCTTCAGCCAGATCACAAATACGACCGGATTCCTCACCAATCCAACATCGTTTATATTTAATGCGCCGTTTCAGAACGCTCAATATCGCTCTGATCATTACCTCGAAAATGCATCATTTATCCGGTTGGATAATGTAAGCCTGGGTTACACTGTAGAAAACTTCCTGAACGTTGTGTCATCACTCAGAATTTCAGGAACAGTGCAAAACGTGTTTACAATCACAGAGTACAGCGGTCAGGATCCTGAAGTATTCGGGGGCATTGACAATAACTTATACCCACGGCCAAAAACCTTCTTGTTGGGACTTAATCTCAACTTTTAATAAATAAATTTAAAAAATGAAGATTATGTTGAACACAATATTCAGATATACAGCAGCCTTCGCTCTTTTGGCGATGGTATTTGGGATAGCGGTCTCGTGTACGGATGACCTGTCAACGACACCGATCGATGACAGCATCACAACGTCCGCGGATGTTTTCGAGACTCCCGACGATTTCGAGCAGGTACTGGCCAAACTATACGCCGGTTTTGCGGTAACAGGCCAGCAGGGACCGGCCGGCAATGCTGATATCCAGGGAATCGACGAGGGCTTTTCGAGCTACGTTCGTCAACTCTGGGTTCACCAGGTTTTACCAACCGACGAAGGCATTGTAGCATGGAATGACCCCGGCCTGCCTGACTTTAACTTTCAATCCTGGGGAGCGTCCAACGACTTCGTAATGGGCATGTACAGCCGAATCTACTACGAAATTGCCATCACCAATGAGTTCATCAGAGAAGCTCAGAAGCGTGATGAAGCCATAATTAAGCAGTATATTGCGGAAGCGCAATTTCTGAGAGCTCTGAGCTACTGGCACGGACTCGACATGTTCGGCGGTAATATTCCTTTCGTTACTGAAGACGATCCTGTTGGTGCCTACATGCCGGAACCTACTACATCAGAAGATCTCTTTACGTATATCGAAAGTGAACTCCTTGAGGTGGCCGACCTACTTCCCACGGCAAGTGCGGTTGAATATGGACGAGCAAGCAGAGGAGCAGCATGGACCCTCCTCACTAAGCTCTACCTTAATGCTGAAGTGTATACTGGCAACGATCGTTATGATGATGCTCTCACTTATGCACAACGAGTGATTGATGAAAGCGGCTATCAGCTCGCTGATAATTACGATCACTTGTTTATGGCAGACAACGACCGACCTGAAGTCAATCGGGAAATAATCTTCCCCATTCGGTTTGATGGAGATAATATCCAAACGTTTGGTGGAACCAATTTCATTATTCACGCACAAATTGGCGGAAATATGAGCGCCGGTGATTTTGGCATGGATGGCGGTTGGGCAGGTCATCGTGTCACTCCACAGTTCGTTGAGAAATTGAATCAGAATCAAGTTGATCCGCTTCTCGGCACTACAACTGAAAATCCCGGTGGTGCACCTGAAATTTATGTTCCCGGAGCTCATCAGGCTTCCAGTGGATACATCACAGACTGGACGCCCGCGGTAGCTCCCCCGCTTGTTTCAGCTAACAGCGACGGCATTTATTCCGGACAGGTTTACTTTGCAAATGCCGGAGTTGAATTCAAATTCACGGCTGAACGAAACTGGGATAACGGAGACTGGGGCGGTTCCAACGGCACGCTTGCGACGAACGGTTCCAATCTTGTAATCGGCGATGCAGGCCTCTACACTATAACAGTAGACCTGAATAGTATGAGCTATACGATTACACTTGAACAGGCATCTGAGCCGGAATATGCTGACAACAGGACGAACATCTTTACTGACGGTCAGACATTTGAAATTGAGTCATACCAGGAGTTTGGCCAGGGTTTCGCCATCACTAAATGGAGTAATATGGCCTCAACCGGCCAGCCCGGTAAGAATCTGCAATATGCTGATACCGATTTCCCAATGTTCAGACTCGCTGATGTTTACCTAATGTATGCTGAAGCCACAGTTAAAGGTGCTGCCGGCGGAAATATTGGCCGGGCCGTTGAACTCGTTAATGATCTGAGAGAAAGAGCCTATGGCGATGACTCCGGAGACATTACAGCAACAGACCTGCAGCAGGATGATTTCATCTTGAATGAGCGGGCACGTGAACTCTATTGGGAAGGACATCGTCGAACAGACCTCCGACGGTACAACCAGTTTACCGGGGCAGATTATGTGTGGTCATGGAAAGGTGAAACTCAAGAAGGTTCGCCTACTGAAACTACGTACCAAATCTACCCTATCCCATCCACAGATATTAATTCTAACCTGAATCTTACCCAGAACCCAGGATACTAATCAGAACTTCACATGACGTATAAAGCCATGAAAAAATTAATCATATCGACCATCGCACTACTCGGTCTTCTTGTCTTCAATTCATGTGAAGACTCCGTGGGCCCGAATGTTAACTCAAATGAAGACTCCCCCACTCTCACATCTCATAACGGGGGCGAAAGCTATGTTCTTAATCAGGAAAATGCAGATGAAAATTTGCTGACCCTAAAATGGGAAGCTCCTGATTTCGGATTCTCTGCCGCGATCACATACTTTATAGAATTGGATCCTGACGGAACAGATTTTGATAATGCGGCAACACTGATTGAAACAAACCGGGACTCCGTTACTTTGACTGTTCAGGAAGTCAACACCCGGTTGATATCCGCCGGAATTCCTTCCGGTGTCCAGTCGGAGATAAACATGAGGATTCGCGCACACGTGAATGACTCAGTCGAGGATCGAATCTCCGAAATATTTATGCTCGCCTTTACGCCTTACGCGGTTGTGATAGACTTCCCTGAGATTTACGTTGCCGGAGGCTACCAATCCTCAAGCGGATACACCGCCGATTGGTCACCCGCTGATGCGCCGCCTCTGACCTCAACGGAAGATAACGACCAGTACGAAGGCTATGTTTACTTCTCGAACGGTGGTAGTGAATATAAATTTACGGCTGAGAGAAACTGGGATAATGGTGACTGGGGAGGATCAGCCGGTTCTCTTGAAGCGGGTGGCTCAAATCTCGTCATTGACGATGCCGGTTACTACAAGATGAACGTAAATCTGAACGACCTCACCTTCACAACATTGAACACAACATGGGGCATGATCGGAGCCGCAACACCTGTTGGCTGGGAACCTGAGCAAGACCTGCAGATGGAGTACAATCAAGCTGATAAGGTTTGGAGAGTTACGACAGATCTTACTACCGGTGAATTTAAGTTCCGTGCCAACAACGCTTGGGATCTCGATTATGGTGATGACGGTGGTAATGGAACTCTCGAACGGGGCGCAGCTAATATCTCAGTTGCTGAAGCAGGCAATTATACCGTGACACTTGATCTCAGTAGTGTTCCCTACTCTTACTCTCTGGAAGCTAACTAACACGTACTCCTTTTACGATTTTCATCAAAACCTGCCCTCATAACTGAGGGCAGGTTTTTTTATGAACTAAACATTCGTTTTACTCAAGATATCAGTAACACTGAATAACGCCTTACTTGGTAGCTCGTTCATAGGGAAACAGGTCTGTTCCGGGACATTAACACGGATTATACACTAAAAAATCTACACCCTAATTTGAGCTATAAGATAAATAACGTAAATACATTAATTTTAACACTTTAAGTTACTCATACACACTTCATGGTGAATAAACCGGGTTTAAGACAATCCCGAAAACCGCTCTGTACTGCTGTTTGAGCCTTTCACAAAGAGAGTCCTGCTGCCATGGAGTACGAACTTTTTTTTCGCTCGTGTGATTGCCGTATAGAGAAGCTCTTTGGTAAGCACGGGAACGTATTCTTTTGGCATCAGCAAATTAATTGTATCAAACTCAGAGCCCTGGCTTTTGTGAACAGTCAGGAAATATGCAGGCTTAAAATGTTGGAGTCTTTCCGGTCGTATTTTTTTAATACCCGCGCCTGACTGAACATACATCACATATCTGTTCTCCTCATTACCAGAGAGCATACAAACGCCAAAATCTCCGTTATAGACGCCTAAATCATAATCGTTTCGCGTTACAATGACGGGCCTGCCGCTGTACCAGCCCTGATTCATCCGAACGGTGCGTTTCGTCGCTAACGTCTGTTCAGCAAGCTGGTTGAGCCGGTCTGATCCCGACAGGCCCCGCCTGACCACTGTCAGCCAAATCTGCTGTTTCCAAAAATCGAGCAGGTCAGACACATCCGTTATTTCTGAGGCGATGCTCACTCTCTCTGAAATGTTCAGCATCATGCCGCTGAAATCATCTTTTGTATAGCTGAACGGCACGTGATCGATGTCGTCATACTCCCGAAATACAGTATCAACAGCATGGGCACTTTCCAGTCCTGTCTTAACGGACTCCGCCAGAGTACCAATACCGCTGTCTGCATCAAATCGATAGCTTTTTGTCAGATATACAATGGAATCGTGCGCCGCAGACATCTTTCCCGCATAAGACTCCGATAGCTGTATGCCGCCAGCCTTAAGCTTGTCAAGGGTCTCACTCCTGAATGCATTTCCCTCCTTACCGCAGAGATCAGCAAATACCGATCCCGCCTCAACCGATGCCAGCTGGTTTTTATCACCTAACAGAACAAGCGTGGTGTCCGGGGATAAATGTTTGATAAGCCTGTGCATTAGTGAAAGATCTATCATCGATGCTTCATCAACAATCACCATATCATACGGAAGCTTCTTCTCTCGTACCGGCGGAAGCAAGCCTCTCTCCTCCACACCTCTGAGCAGCCGGTGTATTGTTTGTGATTCAGATGGGTAATTCCGGAGCTCATCGTCTGAAAGACTGAGTCTCTTCATTTCAGCTTTTAGTGCTTCACCCATCCTGCCCGCTGCTTTTCCAGTGGGTGCTGCCAGTGCAATTCTAAGTGGTTTCTTACTACTTCGCTGATGCATCACCAACAGGCGGGCCACCGTGGTCGTTTTCCCTGTGCCGGGTCCACCTGAAATTATGATAAATGGCTTGAAAGCAGACATAGCAACCGCAACTTTCTGCCAGTTGAGTGACTGGTCATCATTATCGAACAGCTCATCCAGATGCTCTTTTTTTTCGTCCGTCAAAACCCCGTTATGTGATGTGCTCTTCTCCTCTATCCACTGCTTTAACGACTGCTCCATCTTATAGTAGCTGCTCTGGTACAGTCGATTTCCGTCTAACACAAATGGCATTTCATCTCCGGGATCTCCAATGATTGCACTGCCCGACAAGTCCAGCGGCCGATCAGGCAGCTGCTTTAAAATCGATGGTTGAAGTTCGAGAAGTTGCCCCAGGTCTCGTAGTGATCTGTCAACGGGCAGGCAGACGTGTCCTGCCATTCTGAACTGAACAGTCAAGATCGCGGCCAGCTTCTCTTCCGGCGTCAAAGCACCGTGCTCGGATTCCAAAAAACGAATCAGCTCCTTGCCAAACCGTTCAGAGATCAGGTCCGTTAACTTAGCCATAGCTTCATGTCCGGCGTTGTTCAAGGGATATACATTATCAAACAGCGTTGGGTTATTTTTTGTCATGACGATCGGCTTAACACGTGTTCAAGTTGCGTGATCACACTCTTCTCCGGCTTATGAAACCAGATTCCGTTACTGCTTCCCTCCTTCATGCCTCGTACAAACAGATATGCGATCCCGTTAAAATGTTTATCATAGTCGAAATCCTCAATCTTGCTTCTCAGGTACTTCACAAGCGCCACGGTATATAAATGATACTGCAGATCATACGAGGCCGCTTTAATTTCCGGCTCCAGATTTTCACGTGTGTAATCGTCCGGCGAATCTCCAAGATAGTTCGATTTGTAATCGATGATCGTGTATTTACCATCCTCCCTGGCAATCAGATCGATAAAACCTGTCATATATCGCTGCCCCAGATTGGCCGGAATGTCCGAAACCGTTTCATTCCGTATGATTTGAAGCAGCGTGGCTCCATCAACCGATGCTGACGGAAAGTGAAACTCCATCTCCCGCAGCTCATTTTTTGTGGATAGTTTATTCAGATTGATCCCCGGGATGTTTGATCCTGCCACATCCCGAAGCATGGTTTGAAGGACGGGCGTCCAAACCTCAGTAAAATCATATTCATCCAGAACTTCACCTATAGCCTCCGTATAGTTTGCTGTTTTTGCACGGTTGAATTCAAATGATTCATGTTCAAAAAGTTTATGGATGGCTGTACCGGCCGTCGCACCTTTGGGAAAGCTGTATATATTCATATCGCCGGATTCAGTCGCTTCTGCCCCATCCTCAAACGGTGCTGAAAAATTGTCCAGCAGCTGATCGTAATCAGGCGTGCCGGGTTCGGAACTGTGCCCCGCCAATGAGGTGAAACTTTCAAGGCGTTTCTGAACCGGCAGATAGTCCCGCCCGGTGTATACATCAAAGAAAACCAGACCGTCATCCTGATCCCTGCTGATCGGATCATTTATTGTCTCAGTATCATCGCCGACCAATTCAAGCTCAATCAATTTACCGGACGCTTCTTCCAGCTCACGAAACCGATTTAGAAATTCAGAAGCAGGCATTCCTTTTTTTTCATCCACCTTCAATTTATTCTCGATACTCTCTGTAACTTTCTGTTGGCCAATAAGTGAAGCACCTAACCCAGAGATGTTTGAATGGGTGTGTGAATCCCACATTATCACGGTGGCATACTGCGCCCGGGTTAGCGCCACGTACGTTTTCCGTACATTTTCAGCAATGGATTCAATGTCTGATGCCCGCTCTGCGGCCATCCGCTGCTCTGACTTTTGACGGTCATAATTAATGATCAGCCTGTCACTATCATAGGTATGGTACTCTACCATTTTTTTTACCTTGCCTTCAAAGCTTGCCGGCTTGTACCCCATCCACAGGGTGGGGCAAAAAACCACCGGGAACTGGAGTCCTTTACTTGAATGAATTGTCATTATTTTCACAAGGTGCTGGTCACTCTCAAGCTGAAGTTCCTTCTCTTCCTCATCGGTATCTTCCATCTGGCGAAGCAGCCATGTATGAAGTTTTTCCGGACTGTACAGATCTTCTTCTTCAGCTTTTGCACACAGATCTGCAAGATGAAAAAAGTTAGTGATGACACGTTCCGAGCTTGTTACCGACGCAAAATTGACGAGCCGCTGATCGCTGTAGATCAAGCGGTAGAACATCGAGTAAAATCCTTCCCGTCGCCATATATCTGATAAATCCAGCATCTCCTCGATCAGATCCTGCCTTCGATCATCATCCTCGCTCAAATCGTGAAGCCGTCCCAAATCAAACCCAAACATTCCGGTCAACAGAGCCGCGTTTAACGTTTTATGATCTGTTGGATTCAGCACCGCGTTCATAAGCATCTCTATTTTACGAGCCTCGAGAGTATCAAATATGCTTTGGTCCGTTTTGGTTACCGAATCAATACCCGCATTTTTCAGGCGCTGCTGCAGGTCAAATGCATCTTTGTTTCTAGATACCAGGATGGCAATGTCACCCGCCTTTATCGGCTTTTTTCCAATCAATACGGTTTCATCTGATGCACCCCGCAGTAAATTGACAATTCGTGAAACGGTCTGGCTGAAGACAAAATCACAAGCGGATTCTTTACTCGACTGAACTCCTCTGCGGCTGACGACCTGCAGCAGCGCCTTAGGCTGTCCCAAAACGGTCACCCCCTCCGTATGATCGGGTCGTCCGGGAGCTGACGGCTGAAACTCAATTTCATCTTCAATAAATGGGCGTTGATCGCTGCCAAACAGATGATTTATTGCGCTGATATAATCAACGGTACTTCTGTAATTTTGTTTAAGCGTGTACTCGGCGTCTACGCCTTCATGCCGGGCACGGAAATAGGTGTGCAGGTCAGCACCCCGGAATGCATAAATAGCCTGTTTGGGATCACCAATCATCATCAGGCTGCTGTTTGTTTCTTTGGGAGGATAGATTGAGCTGAAGATATCATACTGAATCGGATCCGTATCCTGAAACTCATCAACAAGAGCCACCGGGTATCGCTGCTTTAGTTTTTCAACAAGCAACCCTCCCCTTTTCTCATCGTGCAATGAGTCTCGGATTTTTATTAGCAGGTCATTGTAACTGTATGAATCATTTGATTTTGACAGCTTTTCTCTGCGATCTTTTATATCCTCAAATGCATCGCGAATCAGCGTTGATTCAACAAGCTTGATATCCGCGATAAGCTCATCAAACTCAGTACACAACTCAAAAAATGAGTGGCGCGGAACCGGCTTGCCGCCTTTTTTCAGATTGGATTCGTCATACAGGTAGTCAGAAGTGAAATACATCAGTGACTCCGGCGAGTCGGTTTGAAAATGAATGTCATTTAGAAAGCTTATTAATTTGTTCAATCGGGAATCAAGGTGTTGCTGGTAACGTGAGACATCACAGCTGTTCATAATGTCACGAATCTCATCTTCTTTCGATTCCCATACATGCCTGAGCTTTGATCTCAAATCAATGAGTTCACTCAGGTAGTCTTTAGCACTGTCCAGAACTTCACCCTCCGGCACCGCATACTGTTTGTCCAGAAGCGGACTCAGGCCATCCCTCCCAATCAGTTCAGCCGGAGTCGAAGCAATGCTCATCAGTTTTGAGATGAGATAGCGGCCCGATTCATCATCTCCATGCTCTTCAATAAAGAGACGCCAAAAATCTTCCGCCGCTGTTTCATAGAGGCTGTCGGATGGATTAACCGTCATTTCAAACGGCGTCCCGGCGATGAGCGCTTCTTCCTGCAATATTTTTTGGCAAAATCCATGGATGGTAAATACCTGGCTGTCATCAAAATTTCGAATAGCATTTTGAAGTTTCTCAACAGCAGCACTGTCGCCGGTATAGCGGCTCATGAAATCGATAAGGAACTCATCGCCAGATTCCGGCACATTACCCGTCTCAAGAAGTGATAGACACTCACGCAGCCGCTCCAGGATCCGTTCCCGCAGTTCTGCAGTCGCCTTCTTGGTAAACGTCACGGTAAGGATCTGATCCACCGTTAACTCTTTCTCCAACAGTAATCGTACATAAATGCCAACAATCGTATAGGTTTTGCCGGTACCAGCACTTGCCTCAACTAAAACCCTGGGTGCGGCTTCAAGATCAAAAATACTCGTTAGCTCACTCTTCATTTCAATTCCTCCCTGTGTTCCAGCATCACCTGAATGGCGGCCAGCATCTCCTGATCCAAATACTCTTCACGAAACGCCGCATTCTCGCCCAGCATCAATGTAACATAGCGGTCTCTGTTCTCTGCATAGGGTGAATAATCTGATCCTTCAAACGTGCTCCTGGCTACTGAGGTAGCGTTATCTTTATTTTTAAATTGCGCCTCCTGGTATTTGTATGATGCGTTTGGAAACAGATACAGAGGCCGGGACATCCCGCGACTGTAAAGCGACAAGTAACGGCTGAGTTCTGCTTCCGGGTCCTCTACAGGGGTGAACATGTACCATTTGGGTTTACCTTTTTTGAGGTCACAAACGAACACAGACCCTTTTACCGGAAACAGATTCGCAAACTGGGATGCAAGATGCTTCATCCAGCTTTTTATAAATTTGTCCCCCGATTCAGCCGATGGCGTGATATCCAGAAATTGTTGTGTTGAATATGAGAGAAGCTCACCCTCTACTCTTTCTTCATTCAGATCCAATGTGAACTCTATATTTGATATTGACGGGTCATAACCTTTTTCATTGGCTGAGTTTATGGCGATATCCACAGATTGAATAAGATTCCGCACTACTGTCTCTCCCTGCCAGCCGCCCGGAAGTATACCTGATCCGGCAAGCAAGTTACTGATGTCCTGTTCCGATCTTTGCTGCAGCCGCCACCCAAATATCCGCTCGAACAAATTATGTTCCTCAAGTGAATTAAGGTCAAATTCGTACTTTAATTCTTCCGGGTCATTAAAGGCAGGATTGAAATGTGTCTTTAAATATGACTTCAAAGGATTTGAGATAAATGCCGTCAAGTCATTGAACATCAATTTATTACTATCATCTGAGACAGGTATTTTCTTGTCTGCAGTCAGTCCCGGATAGCGTTCTTTTTTGTGATGCAGTTCATTCGCCGTTTGATACCCTGTTTTTGAGTAGGACCTGTTCAGGCGAAAATTATCGACTGAAAATCCATGCAGTGGTTCTTCAATCAAAATCTCTTTTACCTTCTTACCGGAAATGGATGAGAGAGTTGTCAGCCATTCACTGACAATCGGTGACGGCGGAATGACTTCATTATCAGTTCGGCTTCGACCGATATAGCTACAGTAGTGAAAAGATCCGCCGGCCAGAATCGATTCCAGAAACAAGGCTCTATCCTGATTTTTGGGATTTCTCTCATACGGTTTGGGATTACGGGCCATCAAATCGAAATCAATAGTTTTCACTTTTCGGGGAAACTCAGATTCATTCAGTCCAATTAGGGCTACAATTTTCGCCGGAATCGACCTAACCGGAACCATAGAACTGAAGGTAACTCCCCGGGTAAAATGTGCCGGTGAGGCTGACTGCTGATCCAGTAGGCTGCGCAAATGCGACCTAAACATTGAAAATGAAATTTCTCGTTTGAAGCCTGCAGCATTACTCTCGTCACGTACTTTGTCGAGAACAGACCGGATAAACAATCCATGATCGCCGCTTTGAAACTCAGAAGAAAAGATGTAATCGATTTCGTCTTCCATCAGCTTGCACCACTTTTCAGGCGGCCTGTTCGTTTTCACCAAGTCATTCAGCGATTTGAAATGCGACATAAGATTTGAAAACCCGGCCCACACCTCCTCCATATCCTGCCCCTGAATATCACTGAAACGCAATGCAGCCGTATTTTCAAATGGTTCAGGTTGTTCTCCATGCAGAATACCGCTCCATCCACGCGAAAGAGCGGACTGCCATGTTTGTGAGCTTGCATCAGGCTGTCCCTCCTGTTTCCGGTGAGCGCCGCTCAGGCCCCAGACCACATTATTCTCTTCCATCCAGCGTTTTAACCGTCTCGCGTCCGTGTCTGAAATATCAAATGAATTGTGTACAATCGGCTCCATGAACAGATCCATCACATCCGAAAACCGAAACCGGGAATCTGCAAGTTCCAGAAGCTGCAGAAACGGACGCACCATTGTCTCTGCACCGGATCGTCTGAAATCTACGTGATAAGGAATCGAAGGCGTTCCCTCCTGCTCAGTCCCAAACACCGCATGGATAACGGGCTTGTATCTGTCGATGTCTGGCATAACAACAAGGATATCATCCGGATGGAGATCAGGATCTTTTTCAATATGACGCATCAAAAACTGTTGTAAAACCTCAATTTCTCTCAGTGGTGTATGGCAGGAATGAACCTCAATACCGGATATTTCATCCCTTTTATTCGGTTTGATTTCCCGATCGTGAATAATTGATTCCTGTATAGCTTGTAGTGCAGTACTGGCTGAATTCTGGATGTTGAAATCATCAGTAACGTTTCCACCAAGACTGTTCAAGAGTATGTCAAGTCCCGCTGCCTCTTCACCAAATGCGTTTAGCATCCGATTAGTATATTCGCCCCCCATCTTTTCAGTCACTGCTGTTTGATATATGATCAAATCTTTAGTGGCTGCTGCTTTTCCGGCCATTTGAAGTATTGGCAGTGGTATTAGCCCCGTGTTAAAGAAAAGCAGGCTGTGGTCGGGCTTTATTTGCCCCAGGCTGAGCGCCTTATTTGTTTCATTTATGAGTAGAGCTTTGTTCGGAAATCCCTCACCCTTTTCATGGATATGTCTCTTTTTTTCAAGCAAGTTCCATAGCTCCGCCTGCCATTTTTCATCTGCCTCTTCGATACTATGGTTACGATGCCATTTCAAAAGTAACTCAGGCTTGTAGACAAGATACTGATCGTAGACAGAAGCAATTTTTTTCGAAAGCTGCATCACTGCCCTTTCTTTTGTCTCAGCTGGCTGAGACGTCACATATCGATCGGGACCTGGAAACTTTTTCCGGGCACTGTCGTCCATCAGGATGTCAAATATGGCCCAGGATAACGGACCCGGATCACCGGGTAAAACGGTCGGCAGTTTTGGGTACAGTTTTCTGATGATCTGAAACTGCCATTCAGCAGGCAAAATGAACGCTATATTAGCAAGAATCTCATTTTTTTCAGCCAGATAGAGTTTTAGCCATCGTGCTGTATCTCTGTTTGGTACAACTATCTCAAGCGGAACAAGCGGATCTGCCGGTGCATGCGGTTTCAGATCATCTGCCAGACGATCGGCGAGAAATTTTAGCTTGTGACTACGATGTATACGAATCATAAAAAAGCGTCTCTGTTTATATTGACGGATGATACTGAATTCAGCTGCATTCCTAAAATATGAAACAGAGGTGTCACCTCGTGTCACCCATCAATATATTTTTAAACGATGTTCATTTTGATCTAAGTTTTATCAAAAAAACAAGACTCTTTTCAAAACCTTGGTGATTTTTGTAAAATTTCAAACCCCACCCTTTGATTATTACTATCCAATTAGTATAATTTACTATACACATCGTAGACAATTCATTATATCCCGATTTCTCAATGAAAAGATCCCTTCTGTTACTCATCCCGTTACTTTTGAGTGCCTATACCGGGAATGCCCAAACTGAAGTGAGCGGATCAATCCTGAGTATTAGCGGTGATCCCCTGCCCATTTCAACTCTTGATATAGCTTCAAGCGGCCCCACGGATATTTTTTCAGTGCCGGGCAAACAATTTGCAGAAGCTAACGGTCAGTTTCGGATAATGTTCAGTGAACCGGGCATTTATGATATTACCGTGCGCGGCGTATTTCACAGGTCCGTCACCATTCCGGTCATGATTTACGATCAGGATCAGATTAACATGACGATTTACTTAATCCCTTCATCATATAAAAAAGGCCAATACTTCGATAAGAAGCCTTACTTGAAATGGATTCGGGCGTACGGTAATTTTAGTGATTATGACTTCTTTTCAGGGGAGATTTTCAGGGCAAATGATGACGGCTCTATTTCTGCTTTCATAAAAACTGATCTGGATACAATTCATTATCAGATACGAGGCCTTTCGAATGGAACTACAGTGCTGCCCGGAGCTGACGATTATGCCGTCCGTGGCAGAGGTTTTGAAGCTCTTCTATACAATACAGATGAGCCCGATTCTGTTGAACTTCGGTTCCATCCGGACGAAAAGCACCCCTACTCCTTTGAGTTTCCTGACGGCCTGACGTCATCGCGAACACCACTCAGCGCATTCATACATTTTCCGCGGGCAACCGACAAGTTCTGGATTCAACCGCTTGAACAGGCAAACTCTTCCCTAATGACGTTTCAGACTATTTCAAAATCAAAGTTCTCAGATATGCCTGATGAGATACTTAAAAAATCTTTTTATAACAGCTATGACTGGTTCTCAACATCGCTTATGAGTGTATTCCAGGATTCTATTATCCGTGATCTTCTGCTCGAAAATCTCCACCCCCAGCAGCGATCAGCAATGCTAATTTCATATGTCGGGTTGATAGACCACCAGCTGGATCGTAACCGTTACTTAAGCAGATTTAGTAAAGAACGTGAACCTGAACCAGTTTCTGTAGAAGTGGGTGAGGCAATCTTTAGGGAGATCATTGAAACCGTAGATCCCCGTAATCCGGTCTGGGCGCTGAATCCGGATGCACCATTAACATTTTTGGAACAAACAGGTTATTCAGCTGACGGGGTTGAGTATGCTGAGCAGATGATAAAATTTCACTCGGATGATATGGTGGTGAGGAACCTGGTTCTGAAATTAATTGAAAGACGTGCCTGTCAGTTCGGGGATATCAGGGAAATGCCGTACTACAGCTGGATAGTTGATCGATACGGGGAGAATAATCTTGCCAGAAGGGCGATCGTAACGTTTCAACAGTTTAGTAAATAATCAGAAGAATCGTCTCCTACTCTTCTACCGAAACAAGGTGCTTTCTAATAGACTCTTCCACCACTGATGAATATGATACTTCGTGCTTTTCAGCCCACAGTTTAAGCCGTTGCAACGTCTCTATTTCAAGATAGTAGCTCGCCACTTTTTTCTTCGGACGATTCTCATCTTCCTCAGCCTTTTTAATCACCTTCTCTGAAAAAGAGCTGGCAAGTTTCATGCATCCTGACCTGTCGGCCTCTTTAAAGACTGAACTGACATTTTCAGCCCCCGCCGGTTTTCTGTCGGCCACAAAGTTAAATTGTGAGTCATCACTTTTGGGTTCGCCCAGTGGCGAATATCCCAAACTCTTTTTAATACCCATCATTTAGTATCCGTTTCTGATCTCTTTAGCGAGACTCATGTAATCTTCTGCACCGTAGCTTTGGCTGTCGTACTCAAAAATGGTTTTATGATGACTGGGTGCTTCAGCCAGTGCGATATTGTCACGGATTATAGTTTCAAATACTTTGGATCCAAAATGCTCTCTGATGTGACCTACAACTTCACGGTTCAGGTTCTTGCGCTTGTCATACAGTGTACACACAATCCCCTCAACCTTCAGATCGGGATTGAGTCTCTGCTGTACTATCTTAATGAGGTCCATCAGCTTAGACAAGCCGTGAAGCGCCAGATATTCCGACTGTAACACAATAACAAGCTCATCGGCAGCCGTGAAAGCATTTAATGTTAAAAGCCCGAGGTTTGGTGGACAGTCAAGCAGTATAAAATCGTAGTCATCCTCAACTTCTTTGAGTGCAGTGCGAAGAATATGCTCCCGGGCCGGTTCATTTACCAGCTCCATTTCAGCTCCCGACAGTTCAATAGATGCCGGCAGCAGGTCAAAATCAGTATGTGGCATGATCACATCCTCTGCAGGCGCTTGTCCTTTCAGAACATGATAAATATTCTTCTTCATCTTCGATGAATGAATCTTTAGCGAATATGTCAAATTCGCCTGAGGGTCCATATCAACCAGCAATACCTTATAGCCAATCTTACTCAGACCGGCACCGGTGTTTATTGTGGTGGTTGTTTTTCCAACTCCGCCTTTTTGATTCGTAAATGCGATTTTTCTCATGAGATTGTTTGCGCTTTATTTATGGTCTATAAACAGGAGTAATTCAGAGTGATTTTGTTACAGGAATATTAGATAAATTTAATATTTAACACTTCTAACCTTTTACTTCTACTCTTATCGGCTTTTTTGATGGATTACTTGAATCTGAATTGATTTCGGCACTTATATTAGAAGATTATGCAGGATTTCAAATGTAAGTCTCACATTACAGCACAGAATTTTATGTATCTGATAAAATCCTAATCAAACGGGCAAACCTGTTTGCTGCATAAAATAAAAGAGTTATGCCGTGAGGCAGATTTACAATATCTTAGGCATCTGTTAGACACTTAAACTGTACGATTTAAATCGCAGAAAGTATCATCAAAATACATGATAACAACGTATGCCTGATAAATTGCCCCCTATGAGATTTTTCAGCCGAAAGTTAATCAAACCTACCGACCTGAACGCACACGGTACACTTTTTGGCGGATCTGTTTTAGCCTGGATTGATGAGGAGGCCGCCATTTACGTGACGTGTCAGCTGGGAAAAGGCAACATTGTCACAAAATTCATGTCCGAGATTGATTTTGTCAGTTCAGCCAAACTCGGAGACATTATTGAAATAGGTATGGAAACTGTAAATTTTGGCAAATCGTCCATTACAGTCCGTTGCCTTGTCCGGCAAAAATTCACGCACCAGACAATTATCAGTATCGACAAAATTGTATTCGTAAACATGGATGAAACTGGACATCCAGCACCACATAATATCATTGAACCTGCAAACGAGTAGATTATGAGCACCGAAAATGGACCAATTGATTTTCAAATCATCAGAGATATGCTTTATAACGATGACGCCTACGTCAAAGAATTTTGTGACGCGTCAGTCATCTCTTTTTCTGAATTCAAATCAAACTTTAGAAATAATCTGTTAAATGAAGATCTAGTAACCCTCCGGCAAACAGGCCACAAAATAAAGCCTGTTGCTAAAATGTTAAAACTCGACCCGATTTTGAATATCTATGAAAAGTCAAAATTGTTGCTGATGGAAGGCGGAGAACCCGGCCAAAAAGAGCAATACGTTAAGGAGATGGACGAGTACTGCGAAAAGATTCTGGACCAACTCAATCAAAGAACCGAAAATTAATATTAGTATTTTAAGTGAATAGCCAGACAATGCTGGAGAGATTACAAAAAATACACAAATAATTAACACATGAACATTTTAGTTACAGGCGGCGCAGGTTTTATCGGGAGCCATACTATTCTTGAACTATTGAATGCCGCACACGACGTCGTTGTCATAGACAATTTATCGAACAGTAAAATAACATCGCTGGAACGGGTTGAAGAATTAAGCGGACGATCAGTTACGTTCGAGAAACTGGATCTTCTCGACCCTGATGGAATGAGTGAGCTTTTCGGCAAACACTCAATCGATGCGGTGATTCATTTTGCTGGCTTGAAGGCCGTAGGCGAGTCGGTAGAAAAGCCACTTTACTACTATGAAAATAACGTTACCGGCACCGTAAATCTGTGCAAGGTGATGAACGAACACAACGTAAAACGAATGGTCTTCAGCTCGTCAGCCACGGTATACGGGAACCCTGCCGAATCTCCACTGACTGAAGAGTCTGAACTGTCAGCTACCAACCCGTATGGCCAGACTAAGCTTACAATTGAACATATATTCCGGGACTTATGCACGTCAGATGCTGACTGGAAGGTGTCGCTACTGAGATATTTTAACCCTGTAGGTGCACACGAAAGCGGTAATATTGGAGAAGATCCTGCCGGTATTCCTAATAACCTGATGCCCTACGTGACTCAGGTAGCCGTGGGTAAAAGAGAACAGCTATCAGTCTTCGGTAGTGACTATCCTACACATGATGGCACCGGTGTCAGAGATTATATTCATGTGACGGATCTGGCTAAAGGTCATCTCAAAGCTCTGGAAAATCTTGAACAAGAATCTGGCGCAGAAGCCTACAATTTGGGTACAGGACACGGTTCAAGTGTTCTGGATGTCATTAAAACATTCGAAAAAGTCACCCGTAAAAAAATACCCCATGAGTTAACAGACAGACGACCCGGTGATGCCGCAATATGTTTTGCCAATACATCAAAGGCTAAAAAGAGACTCGGATGGGAAACGGAAAAAACACTCGAAGATATGTGCCGAGATGCCTGGAACTGGCAAACCAAGAACCCTGAAGGGTATAGCTGATTTGAATTTGGATAATTTGTAAATAACTTAATTTTTTCTGTAAGGATATTCATTTAAATGCATCATACAAATCTATGTGAGTATAATTAAGTAATCTTTTTTCATGGCTAATATTGATACTGCAAAAGGCGGACAAAATGTCACACAGCTCCTTAACGAGCTTAATAGTGATGGAACTGAAGCCTACAATAAGCTTTTTCCACTGATTTACAAGGAACTTAAGGATATAGCTTCTATACAAATTTCGTCAGAACGAAACGATCTTACCCTCAACCGTACTGATCTTGTCCACGAAGTATACATAAAGTGGCTCAATCAGGAAGAGCTTGAATGCAACAACCGCATGCATTTGATGAGACTCGCATCAAAAGCCATGCACCAGATACTCGTTGATTATGCCCGGAAAAAGCTTGCGGACAAACGGGGCAATGGTGCCGTAAAAATTGAGTTTGAAGATGAACGGCTCAATGTTGAAGAGGCAGAGGAATTTTTAGAGCTCAATGAAGCCTGCAATGAGCTTCGCAGAATTGATGAACGTCTTTTTGAAATTGTCCAGCTAAAATATTTCAGCGGACTTTCTGTACGGCAGGTTGCCGATGCACTTGATGTCTCAAAAAGTACTGTGAACCGGGACTGGAAAAAAGCAAAAACACTGCTCTTCATAAAATTAAAAGAGATACGGAGCCGCTGATCCATATATCTTTTAGAAGATTTGTATTTCTTCGCACTCCCCTGCTCAGGTCCTAAAAGCCTTCTCTTAGAGAATGGTAAATGTCTGATCGGGTTCCATGGAGAGCACAGATTCTGCCATAAGGTCAATAAGCTGTTTTAAATCTTTCAGTGATGCTGTTTCAACCGGTGAATGCATATAGCGAATAGGAACAGAGACCAAAGCGCTCGGAATTCCCGTTCGCTGATAAAATATGCTGTCGGTATCGGTACCGGTTCGAACGCTGGTTGCCTCGTGTTGCACATCAATTTTATTTTTTTCTGCCGCTTTTTCAATCAGTTCTACCAGTTTGGGATGATTTGCTCCCCCATGCTGAACTGTAGGTCCGCTGCCAAGCTTAATTTGTCCGTGCTCACGCTGGTCAATTCCCGGTGAATCTGTAGCATGCGTCACGTCGGTTACTATAGCTGCATCAGGCATGTGTCTGTAACTCATCATGCGGGCTCCAAAGCCACCCACCTCTTCCTGTACAGAGTTGAGGGCAATCACATTGACGGCCAGATTTCTTTTATGTTTACTGATCTTTTTCATAGCCTGCGCAATGGCAAATCCTCCGATCCTGTTATCCAGAGCTCGTGCTGTAATGATATCATCATTCAGATATTCCATATCCTCCGTATACGTTACAGGATCTCCAATCTGAATGGCCTCCAGGGCCTCCTCCTTGCTTTTTGCACCTATATCAACATAAATATCTTTCCAGGATGGTTCTTTGCCCCCCCCATTCTTTTTTTCCTGGAGGTGGATTGCTGTATTCCCGGTCACACCGCTTATTTTCCCGTTTTTGCCATGAATGAACACCCGTTTGGCCCGGGCAATAGTTGAGTCGCTGCCACCCAGTTTATTCAGATATACAAATCCATCATCAGAAATGTGCTGTACAACCATGCCAATCTCGTCAGCGTGAGCCTCAAGCATAACCGTCATTACATCTGCACTGGTATTTATTTTAGCGATCGCCGATCCGTATGGATCAGACTCAACCTTATCAGAAAACCGGGAAATATAATCCATCCAGACCTTCTGCCCCGTTGATTCATAGCCTGTTGGACTTGGAGTAATTAGCAAATTTTCAAGAAACTCAGATGCTTTTTTGTCGAACATAAATCTGTAAATGGTCCGTTAAATTTTGGTTTAATGTAATGATTTCAATAACCAATCAAGAGGGAATATCGATCACTCGCATGATGAATAAAAGTATCGGCTCTATGCCCGAATACATGTACCTCTCATCGTAACCCGAATTATTTACTATGACGTGTGTATTAGTACCTCAACGGGTTAAAATTAATGTATGTACGTTATGTATCTACTAGTGCCGTTACCACTTAATTCATTTAGTCTAATTTACAGCGAAATCTGATGCATTTCCCGAAAACGATAAATTTGCATACGTATCTTATTTACTGGTAACGGTACTATCTCAAATTTGGGTGTAGATTTTTTGCGGCGTAATTTTAACTTGTATAATCCGGGTTAAATCTAAATCGAGAAAGTTGTATGTTCACCTGACTGTTTTATTTAAACTGATATAAGCTCATGACGCCTGATTTTAAGCGAGACGATTTTTTTCACGAAACAACTATTCACATTCGGTTCAGGGATCTTGATCCTTTAAATCATGTGAACAATGCCGTCTTCAACACCTACTTTGAAGAGGCCAGAATACAATTTATCCATGCGGTTCCAGAGCTCAGTGAGGGAATTACGCAAGGCTACAGTTTTGTACTGGCCCATCTTGACCTTAAATATATCCAGCCAGTAGAGTATGGTGAATCCATTGTCATTGGCAGTTCTCTTGAGTCCATCAGCAACAGCAGTATTGTGGGTATTCAGGGACTTTTTGCAGATGATAATAAGCTTAAGGCAGTCGCGAAAATTACAGGATTCTGGTATGATGTGAAACAAAAACGACCGGCTCGTCTGCCTGAAATAGCAAATGCAGACAGGTATTTATTTGAGGGATCCGCAAATGGATAAAAGCAGCCAGTACAAGATTTTCAGCGACCCCATCCATGGTTTCATTACCGTTCCAAAAGGAATTATTCTACGCCTTATTGACCATCCCTATGTTCAGAGACTCCGGCGAATTCGTCAGCTTGGTCTTGGTTACCTGGTTTTTCCCGCTGCCGAGCACTCCCGTTTTTCGCATGCTCTTGGTGCTCTTGAGTTGTGCCAGCGTGTTCTCAAGAATCTCATAGAGAAAGATACCACCATCAGTGATGCTGAAATCCGCGGTACTCTTATCGCGATTTTGCTTCATGATGTGGGGCATGGACCGTATTCTCACACTCTTGAACATACACTTATCAAGGACTTTACTCATGAACAGATGAGTTTAAAAATCATGCAGGAACTCAATAAACAGTTTCAAGGAGAGCTTGAAACCACAATTCAGATTTTTACTGACCAGTATCCCAAAAAATTTCTGCACCAGCTTATATCCTCCCAGCTAGATATCGACCGGCTCGATTACCTCAAACGAGATAGCTTCTTCACCGGCGTTTCGGAAGGCTCGGTTGGTATTAACAGAATACTAAAAACCATGAGAGTTTTTAATGGAAATGTGGTTATTGAAAAGAAAGGGATTTATGCGATTGAAAACTATATATTATCACGTCGACTAATGTATATGCAAGTATACTTGCACAAAACAGTTTTAAGTGCAGATTCTCTTCTTAAAAAAATATTTGACCGCGTTGAATACCTTCTGGACAATGCCGTAAAGGTAGATACACCTTCACGGCATTTGGAATATTTCCTGTCAAATAAACCGTCAGCAAAGAGATCCATTTCAGATACGACCATGGTTCACTATATGGCCCTGGACGACCATGACGTGCTCATCAGCATTAAAAACTGGGCGGAATCATCTGATCCTATTCTGAAAGACTTATCGTCACGTTTCCTTCAGCGAAAACTATACAGAACCACTTTCTTGACGGAGAAGAGCATCCCGGCAAAACTTGAAAGCGTGAAAAAACAGACGCGCGCATATCTTAAAAAGAGCGGCCTGCCAAGTGATGACCATTCAGCGTCTTACTATTACGATGTGGATAAAAGTTTTAGTGAAGCGTATAAGTATGAAAGCGAGAGCATCTGGATACTTGAAGGCAAAAAGAAAGCAATTGAGTTTTCAAAAGCTGCAGATACAAGACACATCATTGCATTAACACAGCCGGTTGTAAAACCCTACATCGTTCATTTGAAGAACGTGAAGTGTTAGCGTTACCTACTCTTATCAGCGTCTATCTCAATCCCAAGACGAGGTAGCAAATCATCTTCTTTGAACGGTTTCTGCATCAGTTCATCAAAGCCAACTTCTTTGAGTTCTTCAATAGAATAGCGCTGAGTTGCCGTAACAGCAATTATTTTAGGGTACGTCATTGTTTCACTTTTAGACCGAATGGCTTTCACCGTTTCTATTCCATCCATCACCGGCATACTGAGATCCATGAGTATCGTATCAGCTTTCCAGGACTCCAGTATATTCAGTGCTGCTTCTCCGTTTGAAGCTTCCTGAACATCCAGCCCGTACCGTTTCAGCATCAGTTTTAATAAGGTTCGGTTAATAGATACATCATCCACAACCAATATCTTTTTAACTTTTTTTATAGGCGCAATATTACTCTCCTCACTCGAAACATCCTCAGACCCCACTATACTTTTTATTTTACCGTCCAGTTCTTTGGAATGATGAATAATCTTTTCAAGCAGTTTTTCCTGAGCAGGCGTTAATTCTGTGTCTTTTTTCAGCAGTTCTGAAAACCCAAGAACTGCATGTAGAGGGGTCTTCAATTCATGCGACAAATCATAGTCCATGGCGCTGTCACTTTTATGGATATCGGGCAGCATTTTCAAAAATCGTCCGACAATCTCCTGATTACTATCATAAACCGTGAAATATTTAATCATGTAAGATACACCATCAAAATCGCGGACAGTTACAACGGATGCCGTCTCATCGTTGAAGCATCTCTTAAGTTTACTAAGCTGAGGTATGTCACTGATATTTCTTCCGGTAAGCGGATGATCCTTTGAATTGAATAATGCTTCAAAACCAAAATTTACATAGCGAATGAAACCGTCCGAATCCAGAATTGCACTGCTTGTTCCAGAATGATCGAGTATCGATTTAAGAAATGTTGTCTGCTCTTTTCCGGTAAGATGCAGGTCCTCTGCTTTTTTCTTTTTAAGAAAAAGAAAAAACAATAACAGTGAGAGAGATATAACTAGCACAATAAGTATGAACTGTGTAGGCCAGGCATACAGTGATATCTCGTTTAAAAAGAAAAAGTTTAACAAATCGCTAACCAAAATTATACTGTTACGGAATGATTTTCCGTAACATACAGGCTTTAAAAGCTGTTTTCAGTTAGTCTTTCTTAATTGTATAACCAAAAGAGCAGAAAGGACTTCACTACTTTATACGCTCATATTTTACGAACGATAAATTATCATAATCATCACGTGATTCCTCTCTCCAGACATCACTGATTTTATCTCTGTATTCAGGAAAGTAGGTATCTCCATCGTGGACTTGATGAACTTCTGTGATGATGAGTTCATCTGCTATTTCCATCATCTGCCGATATATCTCTCCGCCTCCAATAACAAACACCTTCTCCCGGTCTTTAAGATATTCAAGGGCTTCCGGAATTTTACTAAATGTAGGGACGTGGTTATACGTTTTAGTTTTGGACAGTACGATGGCATCACGTCCCGGTAGTGGTTTCTCGTTAAGCTCTTCGAAGACAATACGGCCCATAAGCAGCGGATGACCCATCGTTGTCTTTTTAAAAAACTTGAGATCATTTTTGTAGTGCCACGGCAGGCTGCCATCTTTTCCGATCACAAGGTTGGGATCGTGTGCTGCGATGATAATAAGCCTCATACGGCCACCGGAAATTTGATTGGATCTTGAGGGTTGTAGTTTTTAAGATTGAAATCCTCAAACTGGAGCTCGTCTATAGGCTTATCTGTAATTTCAAGCTGAGGTAACGCCCCCGGCTCTCGTTTTAACTGTTCCTTTAGACCCTCAATATGATTTTCATATATGTGGGCGTCAACTATTGTATGTGCAAATGTACCTGGTTTAAGGTTAGTTTCTTGTGCAATCGTAAGAGTCAGAGCAGAGTAGCAGGCAAGGTTAAATGGTATGCCAAGAGCTATATCTCCTGAGCGTTGAGTCAAATGGCAGTTCAGTTTACCGTCTGAAACATTAAATATATACATCACATGGCATGGGGGCAGCCTCATTTCATCAAGCACACCGGGATGCCAGGCGCTCACTACAATCCTTCTACTATTTGGATTGGTTTTAAGCATATCAATTGCGCGCTGTACCTGATCAAACTCATCATAGGACCACTCCGTATTCTCAGCATTTCCCTTTCCTGGGTAAGAGAATCCATCCGAAGACTTCAGATTGGGAAACCGCCGCCAGAGTGTGGGATAAATTGGCCCAACGTAACCGTCATCATCGGCCCAGGCATCCCAAATATGGCAATCTTTTTCATCACGAAGCCAGCGAATATGGTCTTCACCCCGGAGGTACCAAAGCAGCTCCAGTATAACCGACCGAAAATAAACTTTCTTGGTCGTTAACAGCGGAAATCCTTCTGCCAAATCAACTTTATAACTTTCAGCGAAACAAGAAAGCGTTGGTACGCCTGTACGATTCTCTTTCTTAAAACCATTGGAAAGCACATTTTCAACCAGATCGAGGTACTGTTTCATAGAAGTATACCGCTAATATATTTTATTCATTGCTCAGTTTTTTTCACGTAACTACTCTTCCCGGGCTTTCAAATTTTCTAAAGCAATTTCAGCTGCCAGCTGTTCCGCATCTTTCTTACTTTTTCCCTTACCCTGCGACTCAAGTGTATCTGAGAGATAAACACCGACCGTAAATATCTTATCATGAGCCGGGCCTTCCTCGTTGATCACTTTGTATTCTGGCAGTGGTTTGTTCAATCCCTGAAGATATTCCATGAGTGAGCTTTTATAATTATCAGCTTTTCTTTCCATCGACTCCAGGTCGATATGAGTTTGCAAAAGATTTTCAACAAATGAGTACGCGAATCGATATCCTTTCGTCAGATATACAGCGGCAACCACCGCTTCAAAGAGATCTGCCAATACACTTTTTGACACATGAATCCCCTGCCCCGACGCTCGCTCACCAATTTCCATTACTTCATTGATTTTCATCTGTTTTGCCAGATGTGCGAGGGTTTTCCCCCTAACCACCTTGGCGCGGAGCTTGGTCAGAAACCCTTCGTTGGCAACCGGATATTTCTCGAATATAATTTCAGTAACGATAAGATCAAGCACGGCATCGCCCAGAAACTCAAGCCGTTCATACGTTTCGTGCGGCTGAACTTTTTTTCCGTCAATGATAGATCGATGCCTCAACGCCCGCAAATACACCCCTTTATGTTCATCCGGAATGGAAAAACCGAGAAGTGATTCAAGTTTAGAAATACGGGAAGATGGTTCGTGAAACTGATCTTCTGGAGATGAAAACCACTTTTTTAACCTTCCCAGCATCTGTTAATCATCGAATTTTTTGAACACAAGTGTTGTGTTATGGCCGCCAAAACCAAATGCATTATTCATTGCATATTTAACGTCTCTGGCTACAGATTCATTAGGCGTGTAGTTAAGATCGCACTCAGGATCGGGTGTCTCCTGGTTGATTGTCGGAGGAATGATGCCGTGATACGTTGTGAGTAAAGCGGCAATCGATTCAGCGGCTCCGGCTGCACCCAGCATGTGGCCCGTCATCGATTTGGTTGAATTTAAGTTCATCTTATACGCGTGATCACCAAAAACTCTTTTAATCGTATTAGATTCCGCCAAATCACCCAGAGGAGTAGATGTACCATGCATATTGATGTGATCAATGTCCTCAGGTTTAATTCCTGCCATGTCAAGCGCTCCATTCAGTGCCAGCTTAACCCCATTTCCTTCAGGGTCGGGAGCTGTAATATGATGGGCATCAGCGGAAAATCCGTAACCTGCAATTTCTCCATAGATTCGTGCTCCCCGCTCAACTGCTGAATCAAGAGATTCAATGAACATTATTGCAGCGCCTTCACCCAGCACAAATCCATCCCGGTCCTTATCGAAAGGCCGGGAAGCTCCTGCCGGATCATCATTGCGGCGTGAGAGTGCCTTCATTGAACTAAATCCGGATACTCCGATCTCCCATACGGGTGATTCTGTCCCACCGCATACAGCCATATCAGCCTGACCGTATTTGATGGTATCATAAGCAAGTCCGATGTTTTGAGAACCGGTTGCACAGGCTGAAACTGCACAATAGTTTGCGCCACGGAATCCATATTTGATGGATATATGGCCGGCTGGCATATCGGGAATCAACATTGGAATAAAAAATGGATTGACCCCGCGTGGCCCATGCTCAAAATGCGATACAGACTGGTCGTAAAACGTTTTCATCCCTCCTATCCCGGTACCCACAATAACAGCAACCTTGTCCTTATTGATTTTTTCAAGGTCGATGCCGCTATCGCTAATGGCTTCGTCAGCTGTGATGAGGCCATATTGAGATACGTTATCAAGTCGACGAGCTTCTTTACGCTCAAAAAAATCACTTGAGTCGTAATTTTCGATCTGCCCGGCGAATTTAGTAGGATAATCGGTGGTATCAAAGTGCTCAATAGTACGCACCCCGCTTTTTCCTGAGACAAGCCCATTCCAAAATTCCGGGGCCGTACTGCCTACCGGCGTCAAAGCTCCAATACCTGTTACAACTACTCTACGTCCAGCCATTATATCTGAGTATTCAGCTTATGATTTTTCTTGAAGATAAGTAACTGCATCCCCTACAGTTGCAATGTTTTCCGCATCTTCGTCAGGGATACTAAGATCAAATTCTTTTTCAAATTCCATGATCAGCTCAACGGTATCAAGAGAATCCGCACCAAGGTCGTTGGTAAAGTTAGCCTCAGCAACGACTTCTGTTTCATCAACGCCGAGTTTATCTACAATAATTGCTTTTACTTTTGATTCTACGTCTTGTGACATTACGATCTGTGTTTTATTAGTGTTAATTGAAAATTATTTGTGTCGCTATAATACAACATCTAATCGAAAAATAACACGCTTTGCGTTATTGATTATTAGATATATAAATAGAGTCTTACATCGCCATTCCGCCATCAACGCGGATTACCTCGCCTGTAATGTAGCTGCTCATGTCTGAAGCCAAAAATGCTACCACATTTGACACCTCATCCGGGTTCCCGGCGCGCCCAAGCGGAGTTTCTTTTTTTATTGATTCTAAAACTTTTTCATTAAGCTGCCCTGTCATATCCGTAAGGATATATCCGGGTGCTACAACATTGGCCCTGATATTCCGGCTTGCCAGTTCTTTGGCAAAAGATTTTGTAAAACCAATCATTCCAGCTTTGGAAGCTGAATAATTGCTCTGACCGGCATTGCCGGAGATACCAACAACGGATCCGATGTTAATGATAGAGCCTCCTTTGGCGCGCATCATTGGCTTAGTGGCGGCTTTACAGTAGTTAAAAATACTTTTCAAATTGGTGTTGATCACATCATCCCACTGCTGCTCATTCATCCGCAAAATTAAGTTATCGCGGGTAATTCCGGCATTATTTACCAGAACGTCCAGTGAGCCCCATTCGTCGATAATTGAAGCAATCACCTCTTCAGCTTTGGAAAAATCAACTGCATCGGCCTGATACTCTCTCCCTTTAACTCCGTGTGCAGAAATGGCTTTCACCACCTCTTTTGCCGCATCTGCAGAGCTTGAATAAGTAATCGCGACATTTGCACCTAATGATGCAAAATGCTCAGCAATTACACGACCTATACCGCGGCTTCCGCCTGTAACCAAACAATTTTTTCCTTTTAGATCCATATTACTGACGCCCTGAAATGTTTGCGTTTGAAATAGTACGTTTCACAAGTCCCTGTAAAACTTTGCCGGGACCAATCTCAATAAAGTCTTCAATACCGTTCGCCTTCATATTCTGGAGAGTTTGTGTCCATTTGACTGGCGACGTAAGCTGCGAAATCAAATTTTCTTTTACAATATCTGCGTCCTGAGTAGGCTCAGCGGTTGCATTGCTATAAAGTGGACATTTCGGATCTTTAAAATTGATCTCTTCAAGTCGGTTTTGGAGTCCTTCAAGTGCAGGTTTCATCAGGGGGGAGTGAAAAGCTCCACTTACCGGCAATATCTTAGCAAGCCTGCACCCCTGCTCTTTAGCCATTTCCACAGCTCTCTTCACCGCATCCATATCACCCGATATAACAAGCTGGCCCGGACAGTTATAGTTTGCAGCCACAACAGGCTTATTAATTTCAGCAGTTGCTTTTTCACAAATTGAATCCACAACGTCATCATCCATTCCAATGATGGCAGCCATTCCGCCGGGTTGATTTTCACCGGCTTCCTGCATAAGGTTACCACGCAAGCTCACGAGATCAAGCCCTGTTTCGACATCAATAACACCCGCTGCCACGAGAGCAGAAAATTCACCCAGGCTGTGGCCTGCTACAGCATCAGGGGTTTCATTCAATTGTCTCAATAGGGCAACGGAATGCAGGAATATGGCCGGCTGAGTATGCTTCGTCTGCATCAGCTTATCTGCGGGACCATCAAACATAATATCCGATATGGAGTAACCCAGCTGATCATTGGCCTTTAAAAAAAGTTTTTTGATGTCACTGTCGGTACCAAAATGCTCTTTTGCCATACCAACAGATTGAGAGCCTTGTCCCGGAAAAATAAATGCTTTCATTACATCGCCCATTTTAAATAGATTGATCCCCAGGTCAAACCACCGCCAAATGCAGATAAAACTAAATTATCACCGGTATTCAGCTGGTCTTTCCAATCTGCAAGGCAGAGGGGAATGGTTGCTGACGTCGTATTTCCATATTTGTCTATGTTAATCATCACTTTATCCTTGTCAATACCCATACGGCGTGCTGTTGCATCAATAATTCTTAAGTTGGCCTGATGAGGCACCAGCCAGGCGACCTCCTCCGGGGCAAGATCATTCTTTTTCATAATTTCAAGAGATACATCAGCCATCCCTTCTGTAGCTTTTCTGAACACAGAACGCCCATCCTGGCGAATATAATGAAGTTTTTTTTCAACAGACTCTTTAGTTGCAGGCTGTATACTTCCACCTGCCGGCTGATAAAGCATACAATCTTCGTCACCATCTGTATGATGTATATAATCAATAATCCCGGTCTCTTCATCAGTTGCCTCAAGAACAACTGCAGCACCCGCATCACCAAATAGAATGCAGGTTGTCCGGTCTGTATAGTCGATGATGGAACTCATCTTATCAGCCCCGATAACAAGTACTTTTTTGGCACGTCCAGATTCAATAAAGTTTCCACCTGTAGTTAGGCCAAAAAGGAACCCGGAACAGGCAGCTGACAAGTCAAATGCATATGCCTTTGATGCTCCAATTCGTTTTTGAACAAGACATGCTGTAGCCGGAAACAGATAATCGGGCGTGACGGTAGCTACAATAATCACATCAATTTCATCGGCCTCTACACCTGCGTCTTCAAGAGCTGCGGTAGCTGCCCGCTCTGCCATATACGAAGTTCCAACATTGTCACCCTTCAGAATCCGGCGTTCAGAAATACCAGTACGCGATTTGATCCACTCATCATTGGTTTCCACCATCGTTTCAAGTTCATTATTGGTAAGAATGTATTCTGGCAAATACTTACCTACACCTGAAATCTTAGCATGTATTGAGGACATGTAATAGAATTAATTTAGAAAAGCTTTGATTTTATTATTCACTTCGTGGTCAACACACTGAACAGCACTTATAATCATGTTTTTGATAGCTAATACAGAACTGTTGCCATGTCCTACAAAACTTACGCCGTTAACGCCCAAAAACGGTACACCACCAATTTGTTCGTAATCAAACGTGTGCATCGCTTTGGTAAGAATTTTAAATACCTGCTGCTGGAGTTCAGCATCAGCTGAGATGAGTTCGAGCTGTTCTTTAACCATTTTCTGCATGACAGCAGGAATAGATTCACCAAACTTCAACAAGATATTACCTGTGAATCCGTCTGTTAGAAACACATCAGCTTTTGCATTTAGAATATCTTTCCCTTCAATATTCCCAATGAAATTATCCAGTTCTTTAAGTTTGATGTATGCTGATTTCAAAAGATCGGTCCCTTTCTCAGACTCTTCTCCAACATTGAGGAGTCCAATTTTCGGATTTTCAACCTTCAGAATTTCTTCGGTAAATATCTTGCCCATTACAGCAAACTGATAGTACATCTCTTCTTTAAGGGTAAGATTTGCACCTGCATCAATCAAAATTCTGACGCCGTTTATCGTTGGGAATATTGCAGCAATTGTAGGTCTGTAGACCCCCTCTATTTTCCCCAAAAATACGGTTGAAGCAGTTAAAAGTGCTCCCGTATGTCCGGCGCTTACAAAGCCGTGGCAATCGCCGGCTTTATGAGACTGCAGACCAACAGTAATCGAGGAGTTCTTTTTATCTTTAAGAACAGCTGATGCAGAATCTTGCATAGAGATTATTTCAGGCGCATCAAGTATATCAACTCGCGCTGAATCATACTCATGTTTGGACAGCTCATTTTTGATAAGGCTTTCCGGCCCAACAAAAAGAAGCTCAAGTTCAGGAATTTCTTCTAATGCCTGAACTCCACCTTCAACTGGATTTTCGGGATAATGATCACCCCCGACTGCATCTACAGCAATAACCATGAAATTGTTTTTGTATTATTCTGATCTGTCGATTACCTGTTGACCTCTATAGTATCCACACTCCATGCATACGTGATGGTATCTGTGCATTGCACCGCAATTGGAGCACTCTGCCAATGTAATATCTTTCAGGCTTTGATGCGCTCGTCGTTTGTCTCTGCGAGCTTTGGACGTTTTTCGTTTAGGATGTGCCATTTAATAAAGTTGTATTATTTCTACTTTAGTTTCTTAAGTTTTTCCCATCTGGGATCAATTTTGGGCTCGTCATCCGGTTTAATATCCCCAAACTGAGCCACTCCAAAATCTTCCGGATTTCCATCTCCGTCATAATATTTGGGATGAATTTTTTTTACCGGAATATTCAGGATTATTGTGTCTCTTACCTCCTCCTCAATATCTAAAACCAGATCGATCGGAGGTATTTGCCGAACAGCACTTTTTACAGTTTCTGTCTCCTCAACCTCACCTGGTTCAAAAAGAATATCAAAAACTCCTTCAATAGTCTCATTGTAAGGGTCGAGGCATCGGTCGCAAGTTAACTCTAAATTACTATCTACTTCAAAAGAGACTTTTACAAAGTGATCTGTTCTGTAAAAAGAGATTGAAACATCAGCTTCAATGAGCCGAGCTCCTTCTTTAAGCGAAAAATAGTCCTCTGGTAGATGAGCTGTTTTATGGCTCTTCCCCTCAGGTATTTTCTGTAAGTCGAATGTTAATTTTTGCGTATCCACAATAGCCACTTAAAATACGGAACTAAGTCTACGAAAGCAATTAGTTAAAAAGGCCAAACAGTCGCTGTTCAATTAGTTCAATGACCTTTCCTAAATCTTCATTACTGTTTACAAAATCGAGATTATCCGTATTAATAATGAGTTTATCATAGCTGTAACGGTCAATCCAGTCTTCATAGAGTTTATTGAGCTTTTCAAGATAATCTATACGTATAGTATTCTCATAGTCCCTGCCCCGCAGCTGAATCTGTTTTACGAGAGTGGGAACTTCTGCACGAAGGTAAATAAGCAGATCAGGCGGCCGCAAATAATAGCTCATTTGATGAAAAAGAGCTGAGTAATTTTTAAAATCCCTGTCACTCATCAAATTCATATTGTGAAGATTTTTGGCAAAGATCTCTACATCTTCATAAATGGTCCTGTCCTGAATAATATGAGAGCTGTTACTGAGCATCTCTTTTTGATGCTGAAATCTGCTCGAAAGAAAGAAAATCTGAAGATTAAAACTCCACCGCCTCATATCCTCATAAAAATCAGATAGATACGGGTTATCATCAACAGATTCGTAATGGGGTTCCCAGCTAAACTTATTGGCAAGTAATCCTGTAAGAGACGATTTGCCTGCGCCAATATTTCCTGCTACAGCAATATAACGTCCGTTTCCGGTTGTCGTTTCTTCCATACTATTTTCCAAGAAGTTTATACATCGCCTTCTTGTAGTTTTCAACGCCGGGCTGATTAAACGGGTTGACGTTTAACATATAAACATATATACCCGTAAGTAGTTCATAAAAGTAGATGAGACCTCCAATCTGCTGTTCATTTAGCTTCTCAAGTCCGATCTTTATAACCGGAACACCTCCGTCAACATGCGCCTGAAATGTACCTTCTTCTGCGCTTTTATTAATTGAATGAACGGTTCGTCCGGCCAGATAGTCAAGTCCGTCAGTTTTGGAATCTGATGCTGAAAGCTTCAGGTTTGATATCGGTTTTTCAACCGTAATCATTGTTTCCATCATATTCCGCCTTCCCTGCTGGATCATCTGCCCTATGCTGTGTAGATCTGTTGAGTATGACGCTACAGCAGGGAAGAGGCCATTGCCTTCTTTACCTTCACTTTCTCCAAGAAGCTGCTGAGTCCAGTTACAGAACTCTTTTAGTTCAGGTTCAAACGAACTAATCACATCCAGTTCAGTATGTTTCTCATGCAGAATATGGCGTGCAGCAGCATACTCAAGAATATTACCGGCCTCTTTTTCTCTGCCTTCAAACTCTGCCACTGCTCCGTAAAACAGCGTTTTAATATCCAGACCACTCACTGCGACAGGCAGAAGGCCCACAGGAGTTAATACTGAAAATCGGCCGCCTACATCCTCTGGGATAACATATTTGGAGTACCCTTCCTCAGCAATAATTTTGTTCAAAACCCCGCCATCCGCACCGGTAGTCGCGATGATCCTGGATTTTGCCTCATCTCCATACGTTTCATGCATCCATTTTCTGAGCATGCGAAACGCGATGGCAGTCTCCAGCGTAGACCCTGATTTTGATATTACATTTAGATAGACACTTTTATGGCTACCATCCTCTTTAGGCCGGTTGATGTAATCCAGAAGCTGCTCATGATATCGAGCGCCCAAATGCTGGCCAGCAAAGTAAATTTCCGGTTTTTGTTCAGAAAATGGTTTTTTTAACGCGTCAATAATAGCGCGTGCTCCCTGATAAGATCCACCAATGCCGCAGACAATGAAAATATCAGCGTCTTCACGGATAGCCGCGCCATGCTGCTCAATTTTATCGAGTTCGGCATCATTAGGACTTTTCAGAATGCGTCTCCAGCCCAGCCATTCACTTCCCAGGCCCGTGCCGTCTTTAAGTGTTTGAAATGCTTTTTTTGCCTTTAAAAGGGACTGCTCGTACTCAGTATCTGTAAGAAACTTTCTTGTAGCATCAATATTTACGTTAATCATTTCTATCGGAGTGTTTTTGATAATTCAAGCAATTCAAAATTAATATCTTTCCGCTTTCCAAAAGTCATCTTCAATGGTGTTACTTTCATGGAGTTATTTACTATACCCACCATCACCTTGCTGTGCCCGTCTTTAATGGCTTTAACAGCAGCTGAACCAAGCCTGCTTGCGAGCACCCTATCTCGAGCGGTCGGCCCGCCACCACGCTGCACATGCCCAAGAATACAAACTCTCATTTCATACTTTGAGAAGTCATCGCGAAGTTTTTCCGATAGTTTTAGTGCGCCTCCAGTTTCATCACCTTCTGCCACGACGACTAAGCTGCTCCTGCGCTGCTCTTTGAGAACATCGTTCAAACTGGATCGAACCTCGTCGATGTTTGTCATAGACTCAGGGAGTAATATGAGCTCTGCTCCGCCAGCTATTCCTGTTTCAAGGGCAATAAAACCTGCATCCCTGCCCATTACTTCTACCAGAAACAGTCGGTCGTGGGCATCGGCTGTATCCCGGATTTTGTCGATAGCGTCCATTGCAGTATTCAAGGCTGTATCGTACCCAATCGTCTCATCAGATCCTACAAGATCATTATCAATAGTAGCGGGTACGCCAATCACGGAGATTTCATGCTCATTGGACAACAGTGTTCCTCCCTGAAATGACCCGTCACCGCCGATAATGATTAGGTGCTCAATTCCTTCTTTTTTAAGAATCTCCGCGGCTTTCGCCCGTCCTTCAATAGTACGAAATTCATCACACCGAGCAGATTTAAGAACGGTGCCGCCTCGCTGTATAATGTTTGAAACATCAGCGGGGCCTACTTTTTTGAAATTACCCTCGATCAGACCTTTAAACCCGTGCCGAAACGCGACAACCTCGAATCCTTCACTACTCGCAGTACGAACTACCGCTCTGAATGCAGCATTCATACCCGGAGAGTCGCCGCCACTTGTTAGAACACCTATTGTTTTCAATGGAATTATGATATTTTGTTACAAAAATGAATAAGCTTATAAACTAAGTACCCATTAATCATATCGCAACTTTTTAATGTCTGCATTCATTAAATTATCTGATTAACTTGCAATCAATTATGACATATGCCCAGACGGGCTGATACAGATTCAAATTTTCAAAAAATATCCTCGTTGAATTCACTTAGCGATATTACAGCACCCATTCAGGACGACCTACAGATTTTCCGCGACTTCTTCAGAGAGCAAACTGATACGGATATTTATCTTCTCGATAAAATTATGCACTATCTGCTTCGTCAAAAAGGCAAGGAGATTCGCCCTACACTTGTCTTTATGAGTGCCAGAATGTTTGGCTCAATTGATCGGAAAAGTTACATTGCAGCCACGATGATTGAGCTGCTCCACACAGCAACACTTATCCATGATGATGTTGTGGATGAGGCAGACAAACGTCGCGGATTTCTTAGCATTAATAAGCTTTGGAAGAACAAAGCGGGGGTGCTCCTCGGAGACTTTCTCTTATCTAAAGGGTTGCTTATCGCACTGGACAATGAAGAGTACCGGATGCTCCAGATTCTCTCCAATGCCGTTAAAGAGATGAGCGAAGGAGAGCTTCGTCAGCTAAAAACAGCTAAGCTCTTTAATATGACTGAAGACCGGTATTTTCAAATTATTTCCGAAAAAACAGCAAGTCTGATTTCCGCTTGTTGTGAGTGCGGGGCGGCAGCTGCCACAGATGATCCGAAAATCACAGCTGCTATGAAGCAAATCGGACTGAATATTGGTATTGCATTTCAGATAAAAGATGACCTATTTGATTATGGACTTGATGATGTTGGAAAACCCAAGCGAAATGATATTCAGGAACGCAAAGTTACCCTCCCTTTAATCAAGGCATTTGAAAACGCATCAGCTATTGAGACCCTTACTATAAGGCGCCTCATGAAGAAGCGCAAAAAAAGTGATAAAGATGTCGACAAAATTGTTGAGTTTGTTCATGATAAGAACGGACTTGATAACGCCAAAAAGTCCATGGAAATCTACGCTGATAAAGCCCTGAACCAGCTGCAAGAACTTCCTGTGGAAAAAGGGCTTAACGATTTCGAGAATCTTGTTACCTATATCATAAACCGAAAAAAATAACCAGTTGGCACGATGAGCCACCTATTCTTGTCAGATGTACATATTGGTGCCTTTGAGGACGATTTAGATCAGGTCGTTCAGACTGATCTCATATCACTCATTCAGCACTGTGCCGATCAGAACATACAGATTCACATACTAGGTGATTTGTTCGACTATTGGATGGAATACCCATCCTGGAGGCCACGTCTTGGACAAGAAGTATTAGACAGCCTTCACAAATATGTAAAAAAAGTAGCTCCTGTTAGTTATATAACAGGAAATCACGATAACTGGACAAACGGTTATTTTAGCGATCTTGGCTTTAAAGTTAGCAGTGAATTTTTTGATATCACGTTGAGTAACAAACGGCTGTTTTTGCACCATGGTGACGGGCTGAAAGATCCGAAGTACAATCTGCAGCGTCCGTTAATGCACCGCTTGTTGAGAAACAAAATGTTCGTAAAGCTGTATCAATCAATTCTGCCACCGAAAATGGGTATGCGGGTTATGAAGGCATTTTCTGACTACAGCAAACGACGTGCGTATTGCGATCCCTCAGTTCTGGATAACTGGGCTGAAAATTTCCTCATGGAAACGGACTATAATATTGTAATATCCGGGCACGATCATCAGCCCCGTGTTATCAATTATGCGCATGGCACATATATCAATTTAGGTACATTTTTTAATGATCGTACCGTTGCACTGTACAACAATGGAGGGTTAGAACTCGTTGTCTGGAATGCGGCACAAAAGACGTTATACCCATTTGAAAAACGCTACAAAAAAGCTGCCAATTTATGAGTAATGATTCTAATGATTTTGACCGGGAACGCTATTTTAATGATCCGGTCTACAGAAAAAAGATTTTAGCTGAGCGCAAAAAGCGCCGGGAAGATGAGGCCCAGAACAGTTCAGGTTCCGGCAATAACAGGTTCGGCAAAAATGTTCTTTTATGGGGACTTTCAGCAGCTCTCTTTTTAATAGTGATAGGAGTCGGATATACATATTACCTTTCACAGGGAATGCCATCCATTCAGGAACTTGAAAATCCTCAAACCTCAATTGCATCCGTCGTAAAAAGCAGGGACGGAGTTATTCTCGACAGATATTACACGGAGAACAGAACCTACGTTCCCATAGAACAGATCTCCCCTAACATCGTAAATGCACTCGTAGCAACTGAAGATCATCGGTTTTATTCCCATTGGGGAATTGATGTTAAGCGCCTGCTGGGTTTGCCTGTATACTGGCTTCAGGGTAGATTTCAGGGCGGTTCAACTATCAGCCAGCAGTTAGCCCGTAACCTTTATAAAAAGATCGGGCGTGAAGTATCTATAACCCGGAAACTTCGTGAGATGCTCACCGCTATCCAGATTGAGCAAAACTATACAAAACGGGAAATTATTGAGATGTATCTCAATACGGTTGAATTCGCCAATAGTACATTTGGAATTGAATCTGCCTCACAAACGCACTTTAATAAACCGGCAAGCGACATCACCGTCTCTGAAGCAGCTATGCTTGTTGGGATGCTCCGGGCAACTCACGCCTACAATCCACGACTGTTCCCCGAACGCTCGAAAGAACGCCGTAATGTTGTACTTCGCCAATTGTTACGACGCGATTTTATTTCTGATGAGATTTATGAAAACTTATCTACCGAAGATGTAGCCCTGAATTATCAGCCCCCGTCACAATCAGGTCGTGACAGCAGGTATTTTGGCGAATTTGTCCGGCAAAAAGTTATGGAATGGACTGAAGAGAACGGATATGATATTTATACAGATGGTCTGACGATATATACAACCATTGATTCCCGAATGCAGCGACATGCAGAACAGGCTGTTAAGGAGAATGTCGCTGAATTTCAGGAGGTATTCCAGGAAGAATGGACAAGCCCGGACGGCGTATACATGGATCTTTTCTGGGAAGAGTACCCCACCTTTTTGCGGGTATTTATGCGGGATACCGACCGGTATAAAAACGGGTTCAGTAACTTCAATACGGATCAGGAATCTGTTGTTTTCAGAGAGTTAATGGCCGACTCAGCCTATGTGGATTCCGTAAAACAAGCCCGAACAAAACTTCAGAGTAGCTTTGTAGCAATTGATCCAAATAACGGCAGTGTTCTTGCCTGGGTTGGAGGACTTGATTACGGTAAGAAACAGTTTGATCACGTCTATCAGTCACGAAGACAGGCAGGGTCAACATTTAAGCCATTTGTATACTCCATTGCTGTGGATAACGGTTATATGCCGTATCATAAATTCTCTAAGTATCCCACAAGCTTCATTGAACAGTCTGGTCGGATTTGGAATCCAAAAGATGCCACAGTCGCCTCAGGGCCTGAAATGGTTCCGCTTCGGGCCGCCCTTGCCAGAAGTTTAAATAATGTAACTGTTCGGCTTCTGCCTGAGATCGCCGGAGCTCCGGGAACGAACAGAGCGAGAGATCTGATTCCTGCAGCCCGTAAAATCAGAGAGATGGCATCCAATCTGGGTATCGATATGAGCAATGTACAAGGAGACTACCCCTCTATTGCGCTTGGTACTGCGGAAGTAAGCCTTCTTGAACTCGTCAGTGCTTATACAACATTTGCAAATCAAGGGGTTCACGTTGATCCAATTGCCGTGACCCGAATTGAAGATAAGGAGGGCAATGTGTTAGTTGAATATTTTTCAGAAATGAAACAGGAAGTTATCAGCCCAGAGACCGCTTACATTATGATAGATATGATGCGTGGCGTGATACGCGGCGGCGACGGCTACAGTGGCACTGGCGTTCGTATGCGAAACGTATATAATGTTCAGCAGGATATTGCAGGAAAAACGGGTACGACTCAAAACAGTTCTGACAACTGGTTTGTAGCCATGATGCCTCATATTGTGATGGGATCATGGGTTGGGGGTCAGGATAATTACGTCCGGTTTCCTCAAAACGATGCCTACAGCATTGGTCAGGGTGCCCGAACAGCACTGCCTATTGTGGGTACATTTATAAACTATGCGAAAGACGATCCTGAAACACCCTGGAGCTATGACTCATTCAGCCCTCCACCCGGGTTTGTCATGCCTGAAGATCCAAACAGCGATAATGGCCAAATCGACGAGCGCCGCGGCCGTATTGGCTGGTAATCTGATTATGCAAGGTGGTAACTATTCAAATCCACCTTTTCGGCTGACAGTAGTCGTGTAACATTCTTAATGTTGTACAGTACTGATGATCAGCCATTTCTCTCATTTATCAAGTAGTATTGAAGCAGTTGTCCCTAAATAACAGATATAAAAAACGACGCCGGGAACTGTTCAAAATTTTAAAAAAAACGTTCCAAATTGGCTCAAAAACACCCTATATTAAGCCTCTTATTCAGGGAGTTTTTGCTCTCTGAGGCAGTGTTGGCACAAAATTTATTGATAACGTTCCAAAGACAGCTATGTTAGAACAATATTATCCTGTTTTCATACTACTCGGTGTTGCGGTAGTACTTGCCGTCATCCTGATGTCGTTATCCCGTATAGTAGGGCCCTACCGTCCAAACAAAACTAAACTCAAAGCTTACGAAAGCGGCATGGATCCCGTTGGTGAAGCGCGGGAGCGGTATTCTATTGCATTTTATATGGTAGCAATGGAATTTATTGTTTTTGATCTCGAGGTCGTATTTATATATCCATGGGCAGTTGCTTTTCTGGATAAAGGAGCAGGAACGTTCTTTGCCATGGTGATATTTATAGTAGTGCTATTTATTGGTCTCATTTACACTCTCAAGAAAGGGACGCTGGATTGGGACATGAAAAACATCAAATTTAAGGCAACTAAACAGTAGAAATTATGGGTGTAGAAAGCGCACTTGGAGAAGGTTATTTAACAACTAAAGTTGATTCACTGGTCAACTGGGCAAGAGCAAACGCCGCCTGGCCAATGCCGATGGGTCTGGCATGCTGCGCTATCGAGATGATGGCATTTGCGGGTCCAAAATATGACGCGGCTCGATTTGGGTCCGAAGTTATGCGGTTTTCACCTCGCCAAAGTGATGTGATGATCGTTGCGGGCTGGTGTACCTACAAAATGTCTCATGCTATCCGACGAATCTGGGATCAGATGCCAGATCCCAAATGGTGTATTGCTATGGGGGCTTGTGCTTCCACCGGCGGAATGCACCGCTGCTATGGTGTTGTTCAGGGAGTAGATAACTTTCTGCCTGTTGATACATATATTTCGGGCTGCCCGCCTCGACCCGATGCCGTTCTTCATGCACTGATGAAGATTCAGGATAAGATCAAAACTGAACATTCAGTGATGCTTGATACTTAACAGATACTCACTATGGCTTTAGAATTAAACGAATCACTACAAGAAACAATCGACGGACTGTCTGATCAGTTTACCGACAAGCTCATTGAAGTATATCAGTCGACGGGAGATACGTTTGTCCGAATTGAAGCTGACGCACTTGTTGATGTTTGCTCCTATCTAAAAGACAAACACCACTTTGTCTTTCTGACGGATATTGTTGGAACTGACCGGTACACGTCTGATGAGCGATTCGAGGTAATATACAATCTTATATGCCTGAAGCATCAAACACGCCTGTTTCTGAAAGTCCGATGTGATGAAAAGTCACCAGCAGTTACTACTGTCAGCACTGTTTGGAAATCAGCGAACTGGATGGAGCGTGAAGTATATGATATGTACGGCATTCGGTTCGATGGCCACCCCGACCTCAGACGAATATTTCTACCTGAAGATTTTGAGTACTTCCCACTGCGAAAAGAATTTCCGCTACTGGGCATTCAGGGCTCTATTGAACTGCCCAACACAACCCCGGATACAGAATAAGAGCTGATTTATGAAACTATCTGATATTCAATCCAAAGTAAATGCCACATTTTTTAAGGAGCACCAAAAGAAGCTCTATCAAAGTTTGGAGGATAAGCATACAACCATCGAGCAGATGGACGATGGTGATCCGCTGAACTCCAAGATGATTTTGAACATGGGGCCACAGCACCCTGCTACCCACGGTGTGATTCGGTTGGTACTGCAGCTTCATGGCGAAACTATTGAAAAGGTAAAACTGGATATTGGATATCTTCACAGAGGGGTTGAAAAAATTGCAGAAAATAAGACCTATCAGGAGTTCATGCCGTATACCGACAGGATGGACTACCTCTCCCCTTACAGCAATAACGTAGCTCTGTGTACAGCAGTTGAAAAAATAGCTGATGTTGAAGTACCTGAGCGTGCACACTACATCCGGATGATCGGGTGTGAGCTTGCACGTATCTCTTCTCACCTGCTGTGGCTTGGAACCATGGTTATGGACGCCGGAGCAGTTTCTTTCTTTATCTGGACGTTTAAGGAGAGAGAAAAAATTTATGACATTATGGATCGCCTGGCGGGACATCGGTTTACGGTATCTCACGCCCGAATTGGGGGTGTCGCAAATGACATTACTGATGAAGCGATGGGAGCTATCAAAGAGTTTGCTCAAATGTTCCCTAAAGAACTGAAAGACTATCATAAGCTTCTTGACAGAAACCGGCTGTTTTTTGACCGGAATGAGGCTGTTGGTGTTTTGAAAACAAAAGATGCGTTAAGCATTGGAGCCAAAGGACCGGTGCTTCGTGCAGCAGGGTATGCTTATGATGTGCGGAAATTTGCACCATACGCCCGCTATGATGAAGTTGAGTTCGGTATCCCAACACGACTCGAAGGCGATAATCTGGCCCGTTATTTCGTACGTATGGAAGAGATGAGCGAAAGTATTAAAATCATCCGTCAGTGTATTGATAAACTGCCTAAAGGCCCAGTCAGAACCGATAATGCCAAGCAGGCATATCCATCTAAAGATGAAGTTTACTATTCCATGGAAGGAATGATTCATGATTTTATGATGACTGATACAGGAATTTGCCCACCTGAAGGTGCAGAGTCGTACCACGCAGTGGAAGCCCCGAAAGGCGAGCTCGGCTATTTCATACAAAGTGACGGCACAGGCCATCCATGGCGCATGAAAATCAATGCTCCCTCCTTCTCGAATCTGCAGGTTCTGGAGAATATTCTGGATGGAGAAATGGTGGCGGATACAGTAGTAATTATTGGCGGACTTGATCCGGTAATGGGTGAAGCAGATAAATAATATTATGACTTACGAATTTGACGAAAAGGATTTAAAAGAAATTGAAAAAATAAAGGCGAAGTATCCGGAGGTAATGCCGGCAACGTTGCCTGTTCTCTGGCTTGCCCAAAACAAATTTGGTCATGTCGAGCCCGAAGTGCAGCGGCTTGTTGCACACACCCTGGATCTTCCGGAAGCTCATGTACACGGTGTCGCTACTTTCTACACTCAGTACTACAAAGAGAAGAAAGGCAAATATGTACTTGATGTGTGTACCTGCTTAAGCTGCCAGCTTTGCGGCGGTTATGATATACTCAACCATATTGAGGATAAACTTGGAATTAAAGCGGGTGAAACCACCGACGACGGGATGTTTTCCGTAGAAGAAGTGGAGTGTCTTGGAGCCTGTGGTTATGCGCCGATGCTTCAGGTTACAAACGGTAAATATGTTAACAATCTCACTGAAGAGAAGGTTGACAAATTGATTGAGACCCTGAAAGAGGGTAAAGATCCCGAGTACGAACAAATTGGAATGCCACTCCGTAAAGTCAATTAAGTATTATGAGTTCAGCTGATTGGAAAAATTTTGAGCCGGTACTGATCCCAAACGTCAAAGATTTACATAAAATTGATGTTTATCAGAAAAATGGCGGCTATGGCGCATTTAAAGAAGTGCTAACCGACAAGAAACAGTGGGAAGGTCCAAAAGACGTCGTCAACGAGGTGAAAGCAGC
>Ga0307966_1000121_pt1 | contig 62023 bp, 63 predicted proteins | sample OrgLakmetagen646_FD_203141 | JGI IMG/M metagenome (GOLD analysis project Ga0307966, IMG submission 203141) | Saline water microbial communities from Organic Lake, Antarctica - #646 | ecosystem: Environmental > Aquatic > Non-marine Saline and Alkaline > Saline | place: Antarctica: Organic Lake... | reverse complement strand
GCAGGGCGATGATATCTGTATCGTTCTTCATGGCGTATCGTTCCTTCTGGAAGTTCTGGCAGGCTTGATCACCCGCCACGATACGCCGCCTTCTCAAACACCGTCACCCATTTCCCGGCATAGCTCCTTCGCTTGGCGTGGAATACGCACTTACGGGGCAGTTTCATATGCCTCACTGGGCACAGATGGTCGTGACAGCCGCCTCCGGGGGGCCGTTCGTGGCTGCTTCGATCTTCGTTTTCAGTGTCATGGAACAGCTTCGGACTGCCCTCAAGGAACAGGCCCGGATCGACGCGCTGACGTGTCTGCCGAACCGGCGCTCTTTTCTGAAAACGCTGCACGAACGGCTTGGCGCTGGTGAACTCGGATACCTGCTGATCATCGACGCCGATCATTTCAAAGTCATAAACGACACCTACGGGCATGCTGTGGGGGATGCCGCACTCAAGGCAATTGCAGAGCGGTTGAAGTCAACCTGCCGCGGCAAGGACAATGCCGGCCGGATCGGGGGCGAGGAATTCGGGATATTTCTGGGCAGGTCCACCGAACGTGAAGCCGACATCTTTGCAAGCAAGCTCTTGAAACCGATCGAGCTTCACGTTGACGAATGCCCTGAAGCTCTGTCGATAACCCTGTCGATCGGAGTTGCCAAAACCCGCTCCAAGGAACGGGTCTCAGCCTTCATGCACAGGGCAGATCAGGCGCTTTACCTTGCAAAAAACATGGGCCGTGCCCGCATGATGCACTGGGAGCATCAAATCAAGACGCTTATCCCGAACGATACTGTTCCACCGAGACGCCGCTCTGTCTAGTCCCTAGCTGTCGGATCCAGCCCGCAGCTTTTCAAACTGGGATTTCTGACGGGCGCTCCATGTCAGATGCAGTTCATTGCCGTGGTCCGTCGCCCGTTCTTCGGTCACCACACCGGCTTCGAACAGCCAGGCCCGCGCCTTACCTTCGGCAAAGCCAAGCGTCAGCACCTCGTCGAACGTCGCCTCGCGCACCGTCCGGGCAACTGCCTGCATCAGGTCCGGCACGCCCTCGCCGGTGATGGCCGAAACAGCAAAGACCGCCTCGGCTCGATCCGCCTGCGCGGTCAGACCGCTGCGCGCATCGTCGTCCAGCAGGTCGATCTTGTTCCAGACCTCGATCATGGGCGCTTCTTCAGCAACACCCAGAGACTGCAGGATCGTCTGCACGTCGTCGGCCTGTTCCTCGGTCTGCGGGTGGCTGATATCCCGGACGTGCACGATCAGATCGGCGTCCAGCACCTCTTCCAGCGTGGCGCGGAAGGCCGCGACCAGTTCCGTCGGCAGGTCGCTGATGAAACCCACCGTGTCAGAGAGGATCACCTCGTCCCCCTGATCGATCTCGATCCGCCGCATGGTGGGATCGAGCGTCGCAAAGAGCATGTCCTTGGCAAAGACGTCCGCCCCGGTCAGCCGGTTGAAAAGCGTTGATTTTCCGGCGTTCGTATAGCCCACCAGCGCCACGATCGGGAACGGCACCTTTGCCCGACCGGACCGGTGCAATTCGCGGGTCCGGGCCACCTTCTCGAGCTGCTTGCGCAGCCGGTTCAGCTGCTCATCGATCGCGCGCCGGTCAGCCTCGATCTGCGTCTCGCCGGGACCACCGACAAACCCCAGACCACCGCGCTGACGCTCAAGGTGGGTCCAGGCCCGCACGAGGCGGGTGCGCTGATAGGACAGCGCCGCCATCTCGACCTGCAATACGCCTTCCGAGGTGCGGGCACGGTCGCTGAAAATTTCAAGAATAAGGCCGGTGCGGTCGAGAATCTTGACCTTCCACGCCTTTTCCAGATTGAGCTGCTGCACCGGGCTGACAGGCCCGTCAACGAGGACAAGTTCGACCTCACTGGCCTGAATCCGCTGCTTCAGTTCCTCGATCTTGCCCGACCCGAACAGCATGCCGGGGTGCAGTCGTGGCAGACGCACGACTTCAGACCCGACCACCTCGAGATCGGGCAAGGCCGCCGCAAGGGCCACGCCTTCGGCCAACCCCTGCGACGCGTCGCGTCGGTGCTGGTCTGATTTGATGTCCGGGTGCAGCACCCAAGCCCGGGTTACAGGCTTGTCGTGTTCAAGCAATTATTCCTCGCCTTCGTATAGGCTGATCGGTTGGCTCGGCATGATGGTCGAGATCGCCGACTTGTAGACAAGCTGGCTTTGACCGTCCCTGCGCAGCAGAACGCAGAAGCTGTCGAACCATGTGATGACGCCCTGCAACTTTACCCCGTTCACGAGGAAAATCGTGACGGGCACCTTGGCCTTGCGGACATGGTTCAGAAAGGCGTCTTGCAGATTGGCTTTGTCGGATGCCATGGCGATCCCCTTTGGCGTTTCTTATTGTTCGTTGGCCAGGACCGGCCCCCCAAATTCGTTCGCAGTATGTCGAAGCCCAAAGCGGGTTGCCAGCCCCGATTTGAAAGGGTGTCATTGACGCCACACTTCGGGATTGAACAGCGCGATGATCGCCAGGGTTTCCAGTCTGCCCAGCACCATCGCCGCTGCCAGAATCATCTTTGCAGTGTCGGGGATACCTGCGTAGCTGATCGGATTCTCAGCGGCCAGCTGTGCCAGAGGCCCGGTTGTCGACAAGGCCGCGACCGACATGATCATCGCGGTTTCGAACTGCACGCCGGTCAGCGACAACAGCAACATGACCCCCGCAATCGAAAGCGCAAATAGCATGAAGAAGACCCAGCTGATATAGGCACCCTGACGCCTGATCCGCCGCGCGACCCGGCCACCACCGGCCACGGAGGACGGATGCAGCAGCCGCCCGACCTCGCGCTCGCCATGCCGGAAAAGGGCATAAATCCGCAAAAGCTTGACCCCGCCCGCCGTGGTCGCGACGCCACCACCGATGAGGGCAAGACCCAATAAAAACAGCCCCGGCGTCTGGAGGTTGGACCATTCCGCCGCCCCTTCCCAATAGTGCGACTCGAAGCCCGTGGTCGTCAGAAAGGATGTCACTGTGAAAAGCGCGCCCCAGATCGACGCGAAGACCGCGGTCCATGTCGTCTGGGTGGCGGTTTCAAACGAGCCCACGAAATGCAGAAGAAACAGCGCCAGCGTCGTGCAGACGATCAGGACGATCGCAAGCTGAAGTTCAGGGTCATCGCGCAGAGTCTTGCGCCGCGAGACATAGCGTTTGGGGGCAAAGGTGATCCGCGAGATCGCAAAGATGAAGAAGACGAAGATCAGCAGTTCCCCCCAAAAGCCGGAGACGGAATAATAAAGGCCACTGATGGGCGAGATCCCGGACGTCGACAGTACGGCCATCGCATGACAAAGCGCCACATAAGGCACCTCGCCCATGATCACGAGGCCGATCCAGAGCAGGAAGGTGAGGCCGGTGTAGATCGGGAAAAGCTGGGCGGCGAAGCGAGACATGCGCTCTGAAGGGTCGGCTGCGCGTGAGATGTGTTGAAAGCGGGTGCTCGTCCCCGCCACACCGCCTTCGGCCTGCACCTCGAAGCCGCCAAGGTTCATCGCCGCGAAGATGGACACCGCCACGACCCACATCAAAAGTCCCCCGAGCCATCCGACCGTCGCACGCCACAGATGCAGTGAAGGTGTCAAGCGCCCGATGTTGTCGTAGACGGTGGCCCCGGTGGTCGTCAGCGACGACACCATTTCGAACCACGCGTTCAGAAAGGTCGTGTTGCCCGCCGCCTCGTAAAACGGCACGGCCAGCATCAGCGGCAAACCTGCGAACGCTGCAAATAGCGCGAAAAGCTGGCTGCGCGTCACGCTGGCCGGATTATAGCCAAGCGTCGCAAGCCCGACCATGACGGTCAGAAAGCTGAACAGCAGAAAGCCGTAGAAAAAGACGCGCATCGCCACGAAGTCGCCCAGAACCCAGCCGTGAAAAGACGGCACCAGCATCGCAGATGCACCGATCGCCATCAGCAGGACAAAGAATGGCAGGCGGGCGATCCGGTCCAGCATCAGAAATATTCGAGCGTGACCTGAAGCAGTTGCTCTACTTCTGGAACATCGCCGGTCATCGCGAAAATGGCGATGACGTCGCCCTCCTCGATCCGGGTCTCGCCGGTGGGCCTGACTGGTTTTCCACCCTTGAGAAGCCCACCCACGATGGTGCCTTCGGGAAAGTCGATCTCCTTGATCGTCCTGCCGGCGATGGACGATGTGCCCAGCACCTGCGCTTCGATCATTTCCGCCTCGGCGTCCCCAATCGAATAGACCCCGCGCACCCGCCCGTGACGGATGTGCCGCAGGATCGAACTGACGGTGGTGGAGCGCGGGTTGATATAAGCGTCGATGTCGAGAGGTCCCATCAACGGCACCAGCGATGGATCGTTGATCAGCGTGATCGCCATCTTGCACCCCAACTCTTTCGCGCGGACCGAGGCCAGAAGGTTCGTCTTGTCGTCATCGGTCACCGCCAGAACGGCATCGGCACTGGAGATGCCGGCCTCCTGCAGGATGGCCGCGTCCAGCCCGTCCCCGTTCAGCACGATCGTCCTGTCCAAGGCATCTGCGGCCCGTTCGGCACGGGTGCGGTTCTGTTCAATGATCTTGACGCGCAACCGTTCTGTCCGCGACTCGAGCGCGCGGGCGACACCAAGGCCGACGTTCCCGCCACCGATGATGACGATCCGCTCTTGCTTCTTTTGGGTTTTGCCAAAGATCTCGAGCGTCCGGTCAAGATCGCCCGTGTCGGTAAAGATATAGGCGTCGTCGCCCACGAAAAGCTGGTCCCCCGCTGCGGGCACGAACAATTGCCCGGACCGGCGCACACCCACGACGATCGCCTTCAGCGTCGAAAAGAGATCGGTCAGTTGCCGAAGGGGCGTGTTGATGACCGGACAGTTCTCCTCGATGGTGATGCCCAGAAGTTGTGCCTTGCCTTCCAGAAAGCTTTCGACGTCGAAGGCTGCCGGTGCCGCAAGACGCTGCAGGGCCGCATCGGCCACTTCACGTTCGGGGCTGATCACAACGTCGATGGGCAGATGATCGCGCCGATAGAGGTCGGAATAGATCGCGTCCATATAGCTTTGGGCCCGCAGACGGGCGATCTTGCGCTGGATCGCGAAAACCGAGTGGGCCACCTGACAGGTGACCATGTTCACCTCGTCAGAGTGGGTTGCGGCGATGATCATGTCCGCGTCCCGCGCCCCGGCCCGGTCAAGCACGTCGGGATAGCTGGCGAACCCGCTGATCCCCTGAACGTCCAGCGTATCGGTCGCGCGGCGCACAAGTTCGGGATTGTTGTCGACGACCGTGACGTCATTCTGTTCACCCGAAAGATGTCGCGCGATCTGCCAGCCGACCTGACCCGCGCCACAGATGATGACCTTCATCGCATGCTACTCCTGCATTGAAAAACACAGGTGACACGCGCCGCAGGTCCCGTCAATTCAGGCACTGCCCTCGACATGCGCAACCCGCGCGCCCGCCTTGTTGGTGGTTGCCACGCCCAAGGACTTGAGCTTGCGGTGAAGGGCCGATCGTTCCATGCCCACAAAAGACGCCGTGCGGCTGATGTTTCCCCCGAAGCGGTTGATCTGGGTGAGCAGATATTCACGCTCGAAAAGTTCACGGGCTTCACGCAACGGCAATGTCGCAAGCCCGCCAGAAAGGACGATCCGGCTTTCATCGGCGCTGACCTCACCTGCGTTGGGCAGTTCCTTGGCCGTGATCTCGTTCGCGGAATGCCCAAGGATCAGAACACGTTCCACCACGTTCTTCAGCTGACGGACATTGCCGGGCCATAGCATCGTCTGCAAAAGAGCACGGGCATCATCAGCCAGTGCGCGCATCGGCAGCCCTTGCGTCTGATTGAAGAAGCCGACGAAGTGTTCGGCCAGAAGCGGAATATCCTCGCGACGTTCCTCGAGGCTGGGCACATGGATCGGCACCACGTTCAGCCGGTGGAACAACTCTTCGCGGAACGTGCCCGCGTCGATTTCGCTTGGCAGGTTCCGGTTTGTCGACGACACGACACGCAGATCGACCTGCACCTTGTCGTTCCCGCCGACGCGGTGGAAAGTCTGATCCACCAGAACCCGCAGGATCTTGGATTGTGTTCCCATCGGCATATCGGCGATTTCGTCAAAGTAGATGACCCCGCCGTTCGCCTCTTCCAGCAGCCCCTTTTCCACGCCAGAGGATGTCTGGCGCCCGAACAGCACCTCTTCCATCCGGTCGGGTTCCACGCTTGCGGACGACACGGTGATGAAGGGCGACGACGACCGGGCCGAATTGGCATGGATATAGCGGGCCGCGATTTCCTTTCCTGCACCGGCAGGTCCGGTCAGCATCACGCGCCCGTTGGACTTCGTCACCTTGTCGAGCTGGCTTTTCAAAGCACGGAACGCCGCGCTTTCCCCAAGCATCTCGGTCGCGGTCGTCTCGCCCCGCTTGAGCTCGATATTCTCGCGGCGCAGTCGACTGGTTTCCATCGCGCGCCGGATGACGACCATCAACTGGTCGATATTGAAGGGTTTTTCGATGAAGTCGTAAGCGCCCTGCTTGATCGCCGCGACGGCGATTTCGATATTGCCGTGACCGGAAATGATGACGACGGGAATGTCGGGATGATCGCGTTTGACCGACTTGAGAATGTCGATCCCGTCCATGTTGCTGTCTTTCAGCCAGATGTCGAGGATCATCAGTGCAGGCGCACTGACTGCGATTTCCTTCATGCACTGGTCCGAATTGGCGGCCAGCCGGGTCGTGAACCCTTCATCCTCCAGAATGTCGCCGATCAGCTCGCGGATATCGCGCTCGTCGTCGGTAATCAGAATATCGCCCATATTTCCCCCTAAGCAGGTATTTTCTTGGCCGTGTGCACATCCGGTGCAATCGGCAGTTCAACGATGGCGGCAGCACCAAAGCGGTCCTGGCCTTCGAATATGTCGGCATCCACAAGCGTCAAATGGCCACCGTGTTCCTCGATGATTTTCTTGACGATCGGAAGACCCAGCCCCGTGCCCTTGTCGCGGGTCGTCACGTAGGGTTCGAAAAGTCGCGCGCGGTCCTCTGGCAGGCCGATTCCGTTGTCCTCGATCACGATCCGCGCGACATTCTTCTGTTCTGTCATGGTGACCCGAATTTCTGGTGCAACCGCAAGCTGGCCTGCCCCTTCCTTCAATGTTTCAATCGCTTCGCCCGCGTTCTTGATCAGATTGGTCAATGCCTGACTGATCATCGTACTGTCGATATCCGCCATTATCGGTTCCTGCGGCAGATCGAACACCATCTTCACGTCCGGCTGTCCCGCCTCCTGCAAGGTCACGGCATCGCGGACAAGCGCAACAAGATCGTGGTTCTGCAGTTCGGGCTCAGGCATGCGCGCGAACTTCGAGAATTCATCGACGATGCGCCGCAGGTCTTCGGTCTGGCGCACGATGACGTCGGTCATCTGGGCCAGCTTCTCGCCATCCTCGACCTCGGCCCCGAATTTCCGGGCGATCCGTTCAGCCGACAGCCGGATTGGCGTCAGCGGGTTCTTGATTTCATGCGCAATCCGGCGCGCCACGTCGCCCCAGGCCGCCATCCGCTGCGCACTGACAAGATCGGTGACATCATCGAAAGCTACGACATAGCCTTCGATATCGCCGTCCGCCGTCCGGCGTGGGGCCATCCTGACCAGCAGGCTTTCCTGCTGACCCAGCCGTGCCAGATTGACCTGTTCCTGAACAAAGGGTCGCGCATCGTGGACCAACTTGTCGAAAAGGAGCCCGAATTCAGGCACCGCAACAGCCAATGCCTGTGCCGATTGGGTTTCATCCACCTCTAACAGACGCTTTGCGGACGGATTGACGAAGGTGACCCGCCCGTCGGCATCCAGTCCGACGACGCCGGACGTGACTGAACTGAGGACCGAGTCGAACAGCCGGCGACGGCGTTCGGACTGGCGATTGCTGTTCAGCAATGCTTCTCTTTGTGCTTTAAGCTGGGTCGTCATCTGATTGAAGTTACGGCCTAATTGACCAATTTCATCTTCACCGTCGTCTTCCAGAACCTGCACGTCCAGATCGCCTGTTCCGACCCTTTGGGATGCGCTGACCAATCGTCCGATAGGGCGTGACAGCCGTTCGGCAAACCAAAGTCCAAGCCAGGTCGCGGCCAGGATCAGAATGACCGCAAAGCCCAGATAGATTGCCCCAAAGCCGAACAACAACCTGCCCCGATCCTTCTCGAGCTGTTCGTACAGCGCGACAGTCTGTTTTGTCTCGTCCAGCAGGGACAGGATTTCGCCATCGACGGACCGGGTGACCAGCAGGAACCGGTCGGGGAACGTTTCCAGCGGGATCAACGCGCGGAACTCGTTGTTGGCACCGTCTTCGATCAGCAGGACGCCAGCGTCCAGCGCCTCGGCGAACTGGGCCCGCGTGGGGCGTTCATAATTGAAGTCGTAGGACCGCGCCCCGCGTGTCTTGATCTCTCCCGCGCTGTCGATGAAAAAAACCTCGGTCAGGCCGCGGTCGATCTGGTTTTGCACCGCCTGAATGGATTGTCGCACGTCACCGTCATTCATGAAGAAATTGGTCTGGCGTTCCGTATTCAAATAGGCGGCAAGCGCCTGCCCGTCGCGCAGAACCTCGCGCTGTTCTTCGCTTTCATAAGCCTCGGCGGTGCGTAAAGATGTACCCAGAACCGTTTGAACACGCTCGGAAAACCATCCTTCGAAGCCAAGGTTGATGGACAGGACGGCAAAGACAGCGACCAGCACCGTCGGGATAAGGGCCAGAAGAACGAAGATCGAGGTCAGTCGCACGTGAAGCTGTGACCCGGCGGACCGGTTGCGCCGCGCCACCATCATGCGAGTCACCCGGCCCAGCACGAGAGCCGCGACGATGATGATATAGACGAGGTCCAGCAGCAGGACGACCCGCAAGAGGTTGCTTGCCCCCGCCTGCTGCAAAGGCCCGCCCAGCACCACGAAGGTCGCGGCGGTCAGAACAGGACCCAGCAGGACAAGCCCGAGAGTCATCGCATTCTGCAGCCGGCGCGACCGACGCCAGCGGCTGATAACCCGCAAATCCACACCCAAGAGGGATCGCTGCACGCGCATGCCCGCTTCCACCTGACGGGGCCATTGGCCCCCATACCGCCGCTTTATGTGATCCTTACCGAAGGCTGCGCCCTCGGGGTCACTGTTATGTTGCGGTTTTACATCAGTTTGCGGCGGCGTGTCACGCGAATATCGAGGTCAGTGATCTTTTTTCGAAGGGTATTTCGATTGATCCCCAGAAGATCGGCGCATTTGGCCTGATTTCCCCCTGTCGCATCCAGCGCAATCTCGATCAAAGGCGCTTCGACCTCGCGCAGGATGCGCGAGTAGAGCCCCGGTGGTGGCAGTTGTCCACCGTGAAGATCGAAATAGCGCTGCAGGTGCCGCGCCACGGAGTTGGACAGCCTGTCCCCCTGCCCGCCCGACTGGATCGGTTCCGACGCAGGCTGATTTCCCAGCACCAGTTCGACCTCGGTCCGTGTGATCTCGTCCTCGGCTGCGGTGTAGACAAGCCTGCGGACCGCGTTCTGCAATTGCCGCACATTGCCGGGCCACGAATAGACCCGCACGAGGTTCATGGCGTCCTCTGCCAGCCGGCGTTCGGGGTGGCCATCCTGTGCCGCACGGATAAGGAAGTGTTCCGTAAGCAATGGGATATCGTCGACACGTTCGCGCAGGCCGGGCACATTCAGAGTGACCCCGCCCAGACGATAATAGAGATCGTCGCGGAAATTTCCCGCTTCGATCATCTCGGTCAGGTCACCCTTGCTGGTGGCCATGATCCGGGGGGGATTGGCCCCCAGATTGTCCAGCATCCGCACGGTCTTGGCCTGTGCTGCCTCGTCGAAATCGGCGATCTCGTCAAAGATGATCGTGCCACCCTTGGCGCGGGTCAGAACCATCGACGGGCCGTCGTGCCCGTCCAGATCACTACCGGTCACGGTGACGAATGGCTGGTTCCGACGGTCCGAAAAGTCGTGAACAGCACGACCGATGAGCGACTTTCCCGTCCCGCTTTCGCCGACGATCAGCACTGGCAGGTTCGCGTTGATGACGCGGGCGATCAGGCGATAGAGCCCCTGCATCGCGGGTGTGCGCCCGATCAGAGGCAGATCGTTCGTTCCGTTGTCTTCCACCTCGGACGCCCCCTTGCGGGGCAACCTGCGCTTGACCTCGAGGGCACGCGAGGCACGTTTCATCAGGTCGGGCAGATCAAAGGGCTTTGGCAGATAGTCGTAAGCCTCGGCTTCGGTCGCCTGAATCGCCGTCATGATCGTGTTCTGCGCCGAGATGATGATCACGGGCAAACCGGGGCGCGCCTCGGAAATCTTGGGCAGTTGCTCGAGCCCGTTTCCATCGGGCATGATCACGTCTGAGATCACCAGATCGCCCTTCCCCTCGTCGACCCACCGCATGAGTGTCACGAGGCTGGATGTGGCATGTACCTTGCACCCCGCCCGCGTCAGGGCCTGCGTCAGAACCGTGCGTATCGTCCGGTCGTCATCCGCAACCAAGATGGTTCCATCCATCAGTCATTCTCCAGTTCGGGTTGGGCTTGGGGCAGCGACACGCGAAACACCGTGCGCCTTGGCACGCTGACGACGGAAATCCAGCCGCCACCGTCGTGTATCAGCTTGCTGACCAGCGCGAGGCCCAGTCCCGTTCCGTTTTCACGGCCCGACACGAAGGGCTCGAAGATGCTGTCGGCAATTTCAGTCGGCAGACCGGGACCGTCGTCGATCACCTCGATCTGCAGAGGCAGTCGCGCGGGCGGTCCTTCGCGCTGCCGCACCCGCAAGGCGGGATCGTAGAACGTGCGAAGTGTGATGGTTCCGCCGGATGTTCCTGCCTCTGACGCGTTCTTGAGAAGGTTCAGGAACACCTGCTGCAACTGGTCAGCATCCGCCAGAGCAGACGGAAGCGACGGGTCGTAGTCGTCGAGAAACATCATATGCGCCCCGAAGCCGACGGAAGCGGACTGCTTGGCACGGTCAAGTACATCGTGGATATTGACGGCTTTGCGTTCGGGGGGGCGCAGATTGCCGAATTGCTCGACCTGTTCGAGCAATTTCACGATACGGCGGCTTTCCTCGACGATCAGGTCGGTCATCTCCTGATCCTCGGGGCTGAGGCTCATTGAAAGAAGCTGCGCCGCCCCGGTTATCCCGGCCAGCGGATTCTTGATCTCATGGGCCAGCATTTCCGCCATGCCAATGGCCGACCGCGCCGCTTTTTCCGAAAGCGAGTTCTTGGTCATCCGGTGCGCCATCTCGCGCGGCGAGATCAGCATGATGATCGCATCACCGCCGCGTTCCAAGGGGGCGATCTGGACGTTGCAATGCTGGGGCACGGCGCTGCCCGATCCCACGTCGACGTCGTTGATGAAAAGCGCGGCACTGGCCAGACGGACGCGATCGAAGGCGTCTTCGAGGGGCGCGTCGATCATGACCTTGTCCCAGACCTGCCCGCCCTCCAGCGACCGGGCCGACATGTTCAGAAAGCTTTCGGCTGCGGGGTTCGAGCGCAGGATGATGCCGTCACTGTCGATCAGCAAGGCGGGCACAGGCAGGGCCGACCAGATCATCGCCTCGTCCATGTCGATCATGCCGCTTCCTGACGGACGGGGGACAGCGCATCCGGCAAGGCGGAAAGCACATCGGCCGGGGCTGTCGCGGTCAGAACGCGGCGGCGCAGGGCCGCCGGCGTTCCCGCGTCGTCCATATACCACCCAAGATGCTTGCGCGCGACACGGGCGCCGACTTTCGCGCCATAAAACGAAAGCATGCTGTCGTAGTGTGCGGCCACCAGTGCTACCAGATCAGACCCGACCGGAACAGTGGGCGCGGGTGTCCCGTAAAGCGCGTGGGCGATCTGTGCCAGTTGCCAGGGGCGACCCTGCGCGCCACGACCGACCATCACCCCATCGGCACCTGATCTTGCCAGCGCCGTGCGGGCCGTCGTGCCATCGATGATGTCGCCATTGGCAATGACAGGGATCGACACCGCCTTCTTGATCAGGCGGATGGCGGCCCAGTCGGCCCGCCCCTTGTAGAACTGGCAACGGGTGCGTCCGTGGATCGTGACAAGAGCGATCCCCGCCGCCTGGGCCCGGCGCGCGATATCGGGTGCGTTCAGGCAATTGTCGTCCCACCCCAGCCGCATCTTGAGCGTCACGGGAATATCCACCGCGCCAACGACCGCTTCGATAAGCTGCAGGGCATGATCCGGCGTTCGCATCAGGGCCGAACCAGAGTGGCCACCGGTAACCTGTTTCGCCGGACAGCCCATGTTGATGTCGATGAAGGCCGCACCCTGATCCGCGACCAGACGTGCGGCTTCTGCCATCCAGTATGCATCACGTCCGGCAAGCTGGACGGCTGTCGCACGCTGGTCCATGCCCAGTTCCGCCTTTTCACGGGTTCCGGGCCGGGCCTGCACCATTTCCTGACTTGCCACCATCTCGCTGACGACCCAGCCCACGCCGAAAGAGGCCACAAGCTGGCGGAAAGGCAGATCCGTGATCCCCGCCAAGGGCGCGAGTGCGACAGGCGGAGCAAGCTGAACAGAGCCAAGGGTCAGGGACGGCATGGGGGCATTCGCGTTGACTTTCGAGTCATCATATTCTCACATCATCTAACGGCAGTTCCGGCGACCCTCAATCGAAAGTGCCATAAAAATGTGCGACATTTACGTTCCGCTTAATAATTAATCAAACAAGCCGACAGATGCTTCACGATTGCACGCAGGCGCGGTGCATCCTACACCGAAGACACGCATTTGAGGGGCCTGACTTATGGATATTCGACTGGGCAACGGCTTTGACGTTCACCGGTTCGAGCCGGGCGATCACGTCTGGCTTTGCGGGGTGTCGGTGCCTCACAGCCACGGGTTGAATGGCCACTCGGACGCGGATGTGGGGATGCACGCCATTACCGATGCGATCTACGGTGCCTTGGGTGACGGCGATATCGGCCAGCATTTCCCCCCGTCGGACCCGCGATGGAAAGGGGCCGAAAGTCACATCTTTCTGCGCCATGCCTGCGCGATGGCCCGAGAACGTGGATTCGCCATCGGCAACGTCGATTGCACGCTGATTTGCGAGACCCCCAAAATCGGACCGCATCAGGCTACGATGAAGACCTGTCTGGCGCAAATCATGGACCTCGCTGCGGACCGCATCAGCGTGAAGGCCACGACGTCGGAACGTCTGGGCTTTACCGGACGGGAAGAAGGGATCGCGGCACTTGCCACCGCGACGTTGGTGAAAGCATGAGCCAACTGGTCGCGACGTTCTTTTACGTGGGTTACCTGAAACCCGCACCGGGCACATGGGGATCACTTGCCGCCCTGCCCGCCGCTTCGCTAATCTTAATAATCGCAGGGCCTTACGGACTTTCATTCATGTTGCTTGTCGCCTTTGTGGCGGGCTACTGGGCCACGGTCCTGCAAACGCGGGGAAAGACCGACCATGACCCGTCCGAAATCGTGATCGACGAGGTTGCGGGGCAATGGATTGCCCTGCTGCCGGTCGCCTTCGGTGCGGCCAACAACGACGTCAGCTACCTTGCGCTTTGGCCCGGATGGGTCGCGGCCTTTGTCCTGTTCCGGCTTTTCGATATCACCAAGCCCTGGATCATCGGCTGGGCCGACCGGCGCAACGACGCGCTGGGTGTCATGCTGGACGATGTCATCGCCGGTGTCTTTGCGGCCATCGGTGTCGGCGTCCTTGCCGCGCTCTATCATGTGGTGCTGGTATGAGCGCTGCCGCCCTCGTTCGCGCTACAACCGACGCGGGGCTGATGATCGCCACCGCCGAAAGCTGCACCGGCGGGGGCGTGGCCGCCGCGATCACTGAAATCGCCGGCGCATCGGCGGTCTTCGATCGCGGGTTCGTGACTTATACCAATACTGCCAAGCAAGAGATGCTGGGCGTCAGTGCCCGGACCCTGCAGGCCCATGGCGCAGTCAGCGAAGAGGTCGCACGAGAGATGGCGCAAGGCGCGTTGACCCGTTCCAATGCCGGCATCGCGGTGTCGGTCACCGGCATTGCTGGTCCGGGAGGGTCCGAACACAAGCCCGAGGGCCGCGTCTGTTTCGCCTGGGGCACGCGGCGGTCCATCAATTGTGAAACGGTGGAATTCGGGGCGATTGGCCGCGCGAATGTCCGTGCCGCCGCCTGTGACCACGCACTGACCCGATTGATGGACTGCGTCCGAGCCTACGACTTGCCGTAAAGCACGTTCGCACGTCGCTCGAAGGCGCGCACGATCCGTTGCATCGCTTCGTTGAAGAACATGCCTGCCGCCCCTTGCAGAAGACGGTTCTTGAACTCGAAATCGACGTTGAAACTGACTTCGCAGCCCCCCTCGACATCGCGGAAGTGCCACTGGCTTTCCATGTGCTTGAAAGGTCCGTCGATATAGGCCGTGTCGATCCGCATCGCCTCGTCCCACAGCAACACCTTGCTGCCGAACGTTTCGCGGAACACCTTGAACGAAATAACAAGGTCAGCCAGCATTTCGCGGTGATCGCCCTTGTCGGTCACGGACCGGATGCGCGCGGCTGCGGTCCACGGCAGAAATTCCGGATACGAGGCGACATCAGCCACCAGATCGTACATTTTCTGGGCGCTATGAGGCAGTACCCGTGTTTCGTGATGGCTTGGCATCGCACCCTTTCCCGCCGTGACGCTTCGTGTCATTCATGTGACCTCTGGCCCCCTGAAATCAACCCCGGAACAGCCATGTCACACCCGCCTTACGTCATAGATCAGATGATCAGTGCCAAATCCATCGCCGCACGGATCGAGGATCTGGCCCGTGAGATCGAGGCTGAGTTCGGAACCACCGACAAGCTGGTGGTCGTGGGACTGTTGCGGGGATCTTTCGTTTTCATCGCCGATCTGGTCCGCGAACTGCGACTGCCGGTCGAGGTCGATTTCCTTGAAGCCTCGTCCTATGGCGACGGGACCGAAAGCAGCCGTGAAGTGCGTATTCTCAAGGACCTGCGTGCCACGATTGGGGGCCGTGACGTTCTGGTCGTGGAAGACATCGTGGATACGGGCCACACGTTGCACCATGTCATCGGCCTGCTGAACAGTCGGTAGCCGGCCAAGATGAAGACCGTTGCCCTTCTTGACAAGCCTGCGCGTCGCGAGGTCGATCTGCGGGCCGACTACATCGGCTTCGAAATTCCTGATGAATTCGTCGTGGGATACGGGATCGACTATGCTCAGCGCGATCGCAATCTTCCCTTCATCGGCAAGGTCCGGTTTACCGATGCGTGACGTCGGGCAACCCCACCACACTGCCGGAGACCGCGCATGATGAACCTGCACTGGCTTTTGCGCGCAAAGCGCCTTGCACAGAGTCCTCCGTCGATGGGGCGCGTCTATCTGGTGCTTGCCATAATCGCGGTCTGCATCGGGCTGGTGATCATCGAACGGACCATCGGCTGGCCCGACGCGCTGACGGTCGAACGGATGGGTCGGTTCTGACAGTTTCGTGAGAGACCTTGCGAACGGGGTAGCGTTTAAGTGGCGTCAGGTTAACCTTGGGTCAGTTCAAGTCATAAGGAACCAGCCCATGCCCCGTCTCTCCTCTCTTGCGATTCCCGCTGCCATTTTCGGCCTTGCCGGAATGGCCCTTGCCGACAGCCATGTAAGCGACGAAGTCGCCGGAGCGGTCAATGTCAGGCAATCTCATATGTCCATCTACGCTTTCAACCTTGGTCCACTGGCCGGAATGGCCCGGGGCCGGATGGACTATGACGCCGAAGTGGCCAGCGCCGCAGCCACCAACCTTGCCGGAATCGCGGCTCTGGATCAGGACCGCTATTGGGTCGAAGGATCAAGTCACGACGATCTGGAGGAAAGCGAGGCATTGGCGGCGATCTGGGACGACCCCACCGGCTTTGGTGAACGCAAGATTGCCTTGCAGGTGGCAACAGCCGATCTTGCTGCGGTCGCGGGCAATGGTCTGGAATACCTGCAGGCCGCGATGGGTCCGGTCGGCCAGTCCTGCGGCGGATGCCATGAGGATTACCGCCTCTCTGACAATTAAGCCGCTGCAATGCGTCGGTTGATTATTGCGCTGGCTGTCCTCGGTCTGCTGGCGGCGCTTGCGTTGTTCGTGACCCGCCCGCGCGACGTGTCGGCCAATGCCTTTGCCAGCCTGACACCAGATGTGGAAAACGGCGCGCAGGTTTATGCCGCCGCCGGCTGCGCCTCGTGTCACCTGCCGCCCGACGTGCCGGAGGGGCCGTTGGCAGGCGGTCAGGCATTCGAGACGGACTTCGGGACCTTCTACGCCCCGAACATCAGCATGGACCCAGAGCATGGTATCGGCGACTGGACAGATCTGCAGCTGGCAAGTGCGATTGTTCAGGGAACATCACCAGAAGGCGCGCATTACTACCCGGCCTTTCCCTATGTGGCCTACCGGAACGCCGATTTGCAGGATGTCACGGACCTGATCGCACATCTGCGCACCCTGCCCGCGTCTGATACGCCGTCCCGCAACCATGACGTGGGGTTTCCCTACAGCATCCGTGCCGCACTGGGCGGCTGGAAACTTGTGTTCGGCCAACCGGGCTGGGTCATCGAAACGCAGGACGCCGAGATCGCAAGAGGCCGCTACCTCGTCGAGGCCCTGGGCCATTGTGGCGAATGTCATACCGAACGCGCTGCACTTGGTGGGTTAAAGACAGATCAATGGCTTGCGGGGGCGCCCTTGCCGGTGGGTGACGGTCGCGTTCCGAACATCACACCGGCAGTGCTGGACTGGTCGGCGATCGAAATCGAGGACTACCTTGCCAGCGGGTTCACACCCGAGTTCGACAGTGCGGGCGGTGAAATGGCGGCGGTGATCCGCAATTCGACATCAAAGTTGACCAATGAAGACCGGCAGGCCATCGCGGCCTATTTGAAGGCGGTCCCCGGCGTGGAGTGATCCCTATGAGCGCACTCAGGCGCCCTTTTCCAGCCGCTTCAACCGCGCTTCGCGCAGCTGCGCAAAATCGTCGCCCGCGTGATATGAAGACCGGGTAAGCGGCGTGGCCGATACCATCAGGAACCCCTTGCCATAGGCGGCCTTTTCGTAGGCTGCGAATTCCTCGGGCGTCACGAACCGGTCAACGGCGTGGTGCTTTGGCGTGGGTTGCAGATACTGGCCGACGGTCAGGAAATCGATATCGGCGGCGCGCATGTCCTCCATGACCTGAATGACCTCCTGACGACCCTCGCCCAGCCCGACCATGATGCCGGACTTTGTGAACATCGACGGGTCCAGTTCCTTGACGCGCTGCAGCAGGCGCAGCGAATGGAAATAACGCGCACCGGGACGCACCTCGGGGTAGAGACCCGGCACGGTTTCGAGGTTGTGGTTGAAGACGTCCGGTTTGGCCGCAACCACGACCTCCAGAGCCTCGGGGCCGCAGCGGATGAAATCCGGGGTCAGGATTTCGATTGTCGTGTCGGGGCTGCGCTTGCGGACGGCGCGGATGGTCTGGGCAAAGTGCTCGGCCCCGCCATCATCCACGTCGTCGCGGTCGACCGAGGTGATGACCACATGGTTCAACCCCAGCTTTTGCACCGCATCCGCCACGCGGCCCGGTTCGAAGACATCCAGCGCCTCTGGCGGTTTGCCGGTCGCGATGTTGCAGAAGGTGCAGGCCCGTGTGCAGACCTCGCCCATGATCATCATGGTGGCATGGCCCTGCGACCAGCATTCACCGACGTTCGGGCACCCGGCCTCTTCGCAGACCGTGACCAGCTTGTGTTCGCGCATGATGTCGCGCGTCTGCCTGTATCCTTCCGAGGTCGGCGCCTTGACCCTGATCCAGTCGGGCTTTTTCGGCTGGGCCGAATCCGGGCGCCTGGCCTTTTCGGGGTGGCGCTGGGCCGGAATTTTCAGATCGCGTGCGGTCATGGGACAGGCTCTTGCTTGGGTTCTCTCTTACCTAAGCCTCTGGCCCCGGCTTGTCCAATGAATCGACCGTCGGCATAGCCGGTTTGCCCCACCTGCAAGCCATGTCATCCGATCATGTTGTCCGCTTCGCTGGCGCTTGCGTAGTGGTCGGATAACCGGTCCAGCGCAATCCGCAGGACCACCTTTCCTGACCGCGCCGACCAACCCATCGTCCGTTCCGTCGTCTCGAGCCCTTCCAGCAGGCAGCAGCAGCGCAGCGCCACGTCCGATAGGCCCGTGCCAAGGTCACGCAGGGCCGACAATGCCCGCACCCGCGCACGGTGCGTGCCCGGCGGCAGATCGTCCGGATGCGCTGTAAACGCGGCGTCCCAGCCTTCTGGATCGTGCAACCGGACGGCGCTGAGTTCAAAGTCCTCGCGCAGCCGTTCGCCCGCGGCGACCTGTGCCCGGTTGAGAAAGGGCATGCCGTCGCGGTCCCGCCTGCGTGCCAGCCCGACCAGCGGACTTTCGGGGGCATGGCGACGGGCAAGTTCGGCGCGTCTTTCGGCCTCGTGCCGGTCGGTTTGCGCCCTGAGCCCCTGAGCCCGATTTTCTTGTGCCGCGGTCAGGCGACGGAAGGCTTCACGGCCCTTGGACGTGACGAAATAACGCGCCAGCGCACCACCCGGTTTCGGGCATGAGATCCAGTCGCGCAGCGACAGGGCTTCGGCCAGGACGCGCACCACCGCCGTGGCACCGGCGGACCCGTCGCGCTTGTCTTCGCGCACGATGACCGCCCGATCCAGATCGCGGGCAACGGCCAGCACTGCGCCCGGCTCGCACAGACGCCGGAGTATGTCGCAAAGCGCGCGGTCGATTTCATCCTCGCTCATGTCCCCGAGCGGGATCGGGCGGGCGGTTGTGGCCGGTGTGATGGCTCGGACGTTCATGGCAGGCTTCCCTTTCGATTGTGCGGCGATCCCGCCCCGGGGCCGCGCGACCGACAAAGCGTCGAGCGCGCCGTCCAGCAAAGGATCCTCGCGACGGTTTTCGAACCGCCGAACCTGTCTGAGCACAGTAGAAGGGTGGCAAGCGTCGGCCCGCGCAAGCGCCCGGATCGACTGGCCGCAAGCGGTATGCGCCAGATAGCGTCGGGCATCCTGCGGCAGCCACGACGGGAGATACGCATACGTCAACGGCTCCTGCGTGGCAGTCATCGGTGGCCCCCTGGTCCCCTGGTCCGTGCCGCTGGGTCCAGCTTACCTCTGGGCACGTATACAACCTAAAGTTGCATTGGTTACCCAGCGGTTAACAGGTGCGACGGAAGCAATTTCTCAACAAAACATTAACCGGTTCTGAGAGCGCCGAACGATGCCGTCCGGAAAGGCAACACCCCGATGCGCCGTGCGAAGAAAGTGAAACGACATCCGAATCAAACAACAGGAGATAACCGATGCTCGATCTGCACAGCCGCCTGCGGCACCTGACCCGCCCTGCCCTTTTGATCCATGCGGCCCGCATGGGCCTTGATCACTACCGTCGCGACTGGCATCTGCCGCGGATCCTGAACCGAGCCGATGCACCGCGCCCCGCCGATGCCGTCATGCAGTTGCTGATGCTGGAGGACGAATTGAACACAGCCCGGCGGGCGCAGGCCGCCGACTATGCCTTCACCCGGCATGTCGACGTGCTTGTCGCGCTGATGTGCGAGGCGCGGACGCTGCAGGAAACCTCTCGGCCGAAAGCTGTATCCTAGCCGAAGGCGTCCGGCATGCTGGCCTTCTTTTCGGCCACATAGGCCCGCAAACGCCCCTCGATCTCTGGATCAAGAGGCGGCTGTTGATACGATTCGATCTGCTTTTGCACACGCTGCCGTGCCAGTTCCATCGTATCCCGCGCGCCTTCTTCGTCCCAGGTCTCGAATGGTCTGTAGTCCAGCAGGTCGGTCCGCCAGAACGCTGTCTTGAAGTTGCTATGCGTGTGTGCGCAGCCCAGATAGTGGCCACCCGGCCCTACCTCGGCAATCGCGTCCATCGCCTGTCCATTGGTATCCATCGCCACACCCTTGGCGAACTGGTGCAGCGTGCCCAGCTGGTCGGCGTCCATCACGAATTTCTCGAAGGATGCGACAAGACCGCCCTCCAGCCAGCCGCAGGCGTGCAGCATGAAATTGACGCCCGACAAAAGACCCATCTGCAGCGAATTGGCGGATTCGTAGCCCGCCTGCGCATCGGGCAGTTTCGATCCGCAGAACGACCCCGCCGACCGGTAGGGCAGACCCATCCGCCGCGCCAGCTGGCCCGCCCCATAGGTGATCTGTGCGGCCTCGGGCGTGCCGAACGTCGGTGCGCCTGAATTCATGTCGATCGAGGTAACGAAGGTGCCGAAGATCACCGGCGCGCCTGCGCGGATCAGCTGCGAATAGGCGACGCCGGCCATGACCTCGGCCAGGACCTGTGTCAGCGTGCCGGCCACGGTCGTCGGTGCCATTGCCCCGCCGACAATGAAGGGGCTGATGATGCTGGCCTGATTGTTGGCTGCGAAAATCTCCAACGCGCCCATCATGATCGAATCGAACGTCAGAGGCGAGTTGATGTTGATGAGCGAGGTCATCACCGTGTTGTCGCGCACAAAGTCCTTGCCGAACAGGATCTCGCACATCTCGACGCTGTCCTGCGCGCGCGAGGGTTCGGTCACGGCGCCCATGAAAGGCTTGTCCGACAGCGTCATGTGGGCGAGCAGCATGTCGAGATGCCGTTTGTTCACGGCGATGTCGGTGGGTTCACAGACCGTGCCGCCGGAATGGTGCAGCCACTTGGACATATAGCCCAGTTTCACGAACTTTTCGAAATCGGCCATCGTGGCGTAGCGGCGGCCACCTTCCACGTCACGCACGAAGGGCGGGCCGTAGACCGGTGCAAGAACGAGGTTTTTTCCACCAATCACGACATTTCGCTCGGGGTTGCGGGCATGCTGGGTGAATTCCGAAGGTGCCGTCGCACAAAGTTTGCGGGCCAGCCCACGCGGGATGCGGACGCGTTCGCCGGTGACTTCGGCGCCTGCATCGCGCCAGCGTTGCAAAGCCTCGGGGCTGTCCACGAAGTTGACCCCGATCTCGGCCAGTACGGTTTCGGCATTGGTCTCGATCACGTCCAGCGCTTCTTCTGTCATCACCTCGTAGTTTGGGATGTTGCGCTGGATGTAGCGTGCGGTTTCGACGCTTACGGCTGTTCGTTCGGCCCGTTTCGCGGCTCCGCCGCCGCCACGTGTCCGCCGTCCGGTGCGTTCTGCTGTCTCGCTCATGGCGCTGTCCTTTGCCTTGCTCGCGCCCTCATTAACACCCCTTGGCGCTGCCAGAGGGCAGAACCCGCCATCTGGAACGCGAAAGCGACATCTTGATCCCCCGCGCCGTTGGCCCTAGCAGGAAGCATGGATATTCAGTCTCACGAACGCCTTCTCATCATCGACTTCGGGTCACAGGTCACGCAGCTGATTGCGCGCCGCCTGCGCGAACTGAACGTCTATTGCGAAATACACCCGTTCCAGAACGTCACCGATGCCTTTCTGGACGAGTTTGCCCCCAAGGCGGTGATCTTTTCGGGCGGTCCGGCATCGGTCATCGACGCAGGCTCGCCCCGCCCCCCTGAGCGGATCTTCAGCCTTGGGGTGCCGATTCTGGGCATCTGCTATGGCCAGCAGGTGATGATGCAGATGCTGGGCGGCAAGGTGCTGCGCGGACATGGCACCGCGGAATTCGGGCGGGCCTTCGTGGCCCCGGCCGACAAGCTGGACCTGCTGGAGGGCTGGTTCCTGACCGAGCGCGAACAGGTCTGGATGAGCCACGGCGACCATGTCGCTGAAATCGCTGATGGTTTCAGGGTTTACGGCACCTCGCCAAACGCACCCTTCGCTGTCACCGCCGACCCGTCCCGTCACTTCTATGCCGTCCAGTTTCACCCCGAGGTTCACCACACGCCAAATGGTGCCAAGCTCTACGAGAATTTCGTCCGTATCGCCGGATTTTCGGGCGACTGGACGATGGGCGTCTACCGCGATCAGGCAATCGAGGCGATCCGCGAACAGGTGGGTGACAAAAAGGTCATCTGCGGCCTGTCCGGTGGGGTCGATTCGTCGGTAGCCGCAGTCTTGATCCACGAGGCGATCGGGGATCAGCTGACCTGCGTCTTCGTCGATCACGGGCTTCTGCGTCAGGGCGAGGCGGAAGAGGTCGTCACCATGTTCCGCGACCACTACAACATGCCGTTGATACACGCGGACGAGCAAGAGCTGTTTCTAGGTGAACTAGACGGGGTAAGTGACCCGGAAACAAAGAGAAAGATCATCGGTCGTCTCTTTATCGACGTGTTCCAGAAACATGCGAACGATATCGAAGGTGCGGATTTCCTTGCGCAGGGCACGCTCTATCCCGACGTGATCGAAAGCGTATCCTTTTCGGGCGGCCCGTCGGTGACGATCAAGAGCCACCACAACGTCGGTGGGCTACCGGAAAAAATGGGAATGAAGCTGGTCGAACCACTGCGCGAGCTGTTCAAGGACGAGGTGCGCGCTTTGGGTGCCGAACTTGGCCTGCCCCCCAGTTTCATCGGACGCCACCCCTTCCCCGGACCCGGCCTTGCGATCCGTTGCCCCGGCGAGATCACGCGTGAGAAACTGGACATCCTGCGCAAGGCCGATGCCGTCTTCATCGACCAGATCCGTCGTCACGGTCTTTACGATGACATCTGGCAGGCCTTCGTGGCCATCCTTCCCGTCCGCACGGTCGGCGTGATGGGTGACGGGCGCACCTACGATTTCGCCTGCGCATTGCGGGCCGTCACCTCGGTCGATGGCATGACGGCGGACTACTATCCGTTCAGCCATGATTTTCTGGGCGAGACCGCCACAAGGATCATCAACGAAGTGCCGGGAATCAACCGCGTGACCTATGACATCACGTCGAAGCCACCCGGAACGATCGAGTGGGAATAATGTGCCTTTTCGGCGTGTTATACCGCGACCCTGATCCTCTTATGTCCTGCGATGTCTGTCGTCGAGACAGGCCACTGATATCTTGCCGAAAGGTCCCGGCGTGAGCGATACAGTCAAGGCGATGATCTGGATGGTCGGCGCGATCACCTCTTTCACCGCCATGGCCATCGCGGGGCGCGAGGTCAGTGGCCCCTTCGACACCTTCGAGATCATGTTCTACCGCAGTTGCGTGGGTATCCTGATCGTGGTGGGAATCGGCTGGATGGCGGGGACACTGGGGCAGGTGCGGACGCAGCGCCCTTGGCTGCACGCGCGACGCAACCTGACCCACTTCATCGGTCAGAACCTCTGGTTCTTCGCCATCCCCCTGATTCCCCTCGCGCAACTGTTCGCGTTGGAGTTCACGACCCCGATCTGGGTTATCCTGTTGTCACCGATCTTCCTTTCAGAACGCATCACGGCAATCGGCCTGATTTCTGCTGCGATCGGATTTCTTGGCATTCTGCTGGTCGCCAATCCGGCGGGTGCCAGTATCGGGATCGGCTTTTTCGCCGCTGCGGGCTGTGCGGTGTTTTTCGCCCTGACCGCCATTTTCACGCGCAAGCTGACGCAAACTGAAAGCATCACCTGCATCCTGTTCTACATTACCACGATGCAGGCCGTATTCGGGCTTGTCAGCGCGGGCTGGGATTTGGATATCCGCATTCCGGCAGGGCCGGAAATCCTGTTGCTTGGCTTGATCGGCTGCGCGGGACTGATGGCCCATTATTGCATGACGAATGCCCTGTCGCTGGCCTCGGCGTCCGTGGTCATGCCAATCGACTTTGCCCGTCTGCCGATCATCGCTGTCGTCGGTGCGATCTTCTACAACGAGCTTTTGTCGCCGCTGATATTCGTTGGTGCGGCAATGATTCTGGGCGCGAACTATCTGAACGTGACACGGGGTCAGGGGCGCCAACCTATACGATAATAGTGTCAATATGTCGCGACCGAGAGTGACTTGCAATTTGACGCCGCGTCATTCGTTGACTCGAATCGGGTGCTCCTAACAGTGTCCTGCGACATACGCATGACGTCATGGATGGGAGAAGACATGAACCGATTTTATTCTGTGGGTGCAGCCCTGATGCTGACCACGACCGCTGCAAGTGCCGGCGGCATCGACCGCGGGCTTACCGATTACGGCGTGATGTTCGAGACAGGCAACTACGTCGAGCTTGGCTACTCGAACGTCAAACCAGACATCTCGGGTGATTACCCTGACGGGTCATCGACCGGTGACATGGCCGAGGACTATTCCACTGCCAGTCTTTCCCTCAAATACGACTTGAATGAGCAAATCTCGCTCGGCCTGTTTCTGAACCAGCCTTACGGTGCAAATGCAGCTTATGGTCAAGGGGCCTATACCGGCTTGTCGGCTGACTGGGACAGCAAGGGCGTTGCCGTAATCCTGAAGTATCAGGTCAACCCGAACGTGTCCGTTTATGGCGGGGCGCGAAGTGTCGAAAGCCAGGCCGAAATCGCTATTCCAACCCCAGTCGGTGCATATACAGCGCTGACAGAAAAAGACCGTCAGACCAGCTATATCGCTGGTGCCGCCTACGAGCGTCCGGAAATTGCTTTGCGCATGGCGTTGACCTACGAAACAGGCATCACACACACCTTTGCCACCACTGAAACGCTCGGTGGGACCGCTTTTCCCCCCAGTACCACCGAAATTGAAATGCCACAGTCCGTGACACTCGATTTCCAGTCTGGAGTCGCAGCGGATACTCTTGTGTTCGGGTCGGTCCGCTGGTCCGAGTGGTCGGTCTGGGAGGTGCGCCCCGATGGTTACGAGAACTTTACACAGGGTGACCGCGTGACCGGAATCGACAACGATGTCATGACCTACCGCATCGGTGTCGGGCGTCAGATCAATGACCAATTCTCGGTGTTCGGTCGTGTGACCTACGAAGACAGCGACGGCGGTCCGGCGTCACGGCTTTCACCTGTCGACGGATCAACTGCATTCGGTTTCGGCGGAACGTTCACCAACGGTCCGATGAAAATCAACGGCGGGATCGAACTGATCCGGTTCGGCGATGCAACTGACCGGTCAGGTGTCGAATTCGCGGACAACACCGCGATCGGTGTGGGTGTCTCTGTCGGGTATTCGTTCTGAACCCAGCTTGCTGAAAAGCATGAAAGCCCCGGCGCGCATCCTGCGTCGGGGCTTTTGTCATCTTTCGGGTTGAGCATATCCTGCGATCTGCTTCATGTGCCCGCATGACACAGCAAAAGACGCTATCATCGCGGGCATGGCTCGAACTGGGGCTGCTCTCGCTCATCTGGGGCGCGTCCTTCCTGTCGATCCGCATCGCACTTGACGAAATCGGCCCGCTGACCGCAGTGGCGCACCGCGTCGGATGGGCCACCGTTCTGCTTTGGGGCTACGTGTTCTGGCGCGGCCTGCCGGTTCCAAAGGGCTGGCCAATCTGGATTGGCTTCATGGGCATGGGGCTTTTGAACAACGTCATCCCCTTTTCGCTGATGGCTTGGGGGCAGTTGCACATTCCATCGGGTCTTACGGCGATCCTGAACGCGGCGACGGCGATTTTCGGAGCGATTGCGGCAGCTGTCTTCTTTGCGGACGAACGGCTGACATCGCGCAAGATCATCGGTGTCGGTCTTGGCTTTCTTGGCGTTGCCACGGCCATCGGGTTGCGCGATCTGCTGGCTTTCGACCTGCGGTCCTTGGGGCAATGGGCCGTGATCGGCGGCACGATATCCTATGCGCTGGCCGGTGTGTGGGCGCGCAAGCGTCTGAGCGGGCTGACGCCGCAGGTAGCAGCCGCCGGGATGCTGACCGGCGCCACGTTGGTCATGCTACCTGCCGCATGGGTGCTGGAAGGGCCGCTGACGCTGGCGCTGGCTCCCGCGACATGGGCTGCCATCGCCTACTACGCCATCGTCGCGACGGCTTTGGCCTACCTGCTTTATTACCGTGTGCTCGCGATGGCGGGAAGCGGGAACCTGATGCTTTGCACCCTGATGGTCGCGCCTGTCGCCATCGTTCTGGGGGCCGTGGTCAGGAACGAATCGCTGGGGCCCGCGGCCTACGCGGGATTTGGTGTTCTGGCAGCAGGGTTGTTGACGCTCAGCCGCCGCTAAAGCCGGTCCAGCACAGCGCGGGCGGCCCGCAGACCCGGGGGGTCGCCACCTGCCCCAAGACGCTCCATCGTCACGCGCATTGCCTCACGTTGCGCGTCCGGGTTGGCCAGCGTGTGCAACAGGGCCTCGGCGATGGGCGCGGGCTGGCAGGCAGCCCCGATGAATTCGGGCACAGCACGACTTTCGCTGACCAGATTGACGAGGGTGACGGTATCGATCTTCAGCATCCGCCCGATGATCTGCCGGGACAGCCATGCCATATCATAGGCCACCACCATCGGAGTGCTGGTCGCAGCAAGTTCAAGCGACACCGTGCCAGACGCTGCCAGGGCGGCGTCGGCAAGGGCAAAAGCGGCGCGCTTGCGCCCATGCTCTTGTGGCGCAATGACCACCGGCGTCACGGGCCAGCCCCTGACCGCCTGTCGCACGTCAGCCTCGACCCCGCGTGTGGTTGGCACGAAAAAGGTCGCCGTCGGGTGCGCTGCGGCGACACGTCCCACGACCTCTCCGAACCGGTCGGCCAGACGTGACACTTCGCTTTTGCGCGAGCCGGGAAGGACAAGGATATGCGGCCCCTGTCGAAAGGCCGCGCGCAGCGCCGCCGTCTCCTCTGATGTGGCCCGCGGTTCTGCGACGACCGGATGCCCGACGAAGTCGCAGGCCATGCCGGCGGCTTCCATATAGGGTGGCTCGAAGGGGAAAAGGGCCAGCACATGATCGATATGCCGCGCCATCTTTTGTGCGCGGCCCGCGCGCCAGGCCCAGACGGTCGGGGCGACATAATGGACGGTGCGAATGGAGCTTTGCGCCTTGACCAGTCGTGCCACGCGCAGACAGAAATCGGGGCTGTCGATGGTGATCAGAACGTCCGGTTTCTCGCGCAACACCGCTGTCGCCATCTCGGCGACCCGGGCCTTGAGCGCACGATACTTGGGCAGGATCTCGGCCAGCCCCATGACGCTGAGTTCTTCCATCGGAAACCGGCTGTTCAACCCCTCGGCCTGCATCTGCGGGCCACCGACCCCGTCGAAGGCAACGTCGGTCAGGCTTTTCAGCCCCGCCATGAGGGCAGCCCCCAGTTTGTCGCCCGACGCCTCGCCCGCGATCACGAAGACCTTCATCCGCCGCCCCGGGGCCGGACCCAAAGAAACATGCCCTGCGCATCAAGCACCTGCCGCACCGCGACCAGTTCCAAGACCATCACGCCGTCCGCTTCGATCACGATACCCGAAAGCCCCGCCTCGGCCGCGCGCATGACAGTCACCGGCCCTATGACCGGAAGGTCGGCGCGACGATCCTGTCCGGGTTTGGGCGCCTTGAAGAGAATGCCACCCGCAGCGGGCGGTGCATCGTCCTTGCGGCCCGAGATCATGTCGGCAGCGCCAAGCACCATATCGCCAAAGAACGAGGCCGCCGCAAAGAGCGGGTTGTCGTCACGGTCGGCATCCGTGGCAGGGTCACGAAAGCGGGCGATCATCGCGTCCGTGCCTTCTGCGTCCTCGGTCATCATGACCTGCCCCGCAGAAACGATGCAGGCCTGCCCCTGATCCACCTGTCCCAGTTCGGCGATACAGGTTTCTCCTGTGCGGGCGTCGGCGCGGTGCCGGTCAGAGGGGTGCGCGCGGGTCAGCACGCCTGCCGGGGGCAGCAGATCGGGCGCGATGTCATGCGGTGCGATCACCTCGAAACCGGCCTCTTCCATGATCGCGATGACACTGCGCAAAGCGGCGTCGTCGCCGGTGTCGAGTGCGGCCATGATGCGCGGGACAAGCGGCTGTGTGTCTGCGTCGATCAGGTCCGGAGAAAGCGGCGGGCGGCGGATGGATCCGGCCATGCAGATCTGCGTGACGCCACGTGCCTTTAGACCTTTCAGAAAGGTGCCAAGCTGTTCAAGCCGGAAGGTCACATCGGGCGTGATAGCAGGGTCGAACCCTAAAAGAGCGCAGACCAGCGGCGGTTTCGGCAGCCGCGCCACAAGGGCGGGGGGCAGATCGCCCCGACCTGCAATCAGCGCAAGGGTCATTTGGGCGTCAGAAAGTGCCGGTCGCTGGCACCGGTGATGAACGCGACCATTTGCCGGACATAGGTGCTGTCATCCGTCTGTCCCAACCGTGCGGCACGGTCGTTGAATGTGCCCTCGCCATCGCGCAGCTCTGCCATGGCCCGGCGCAGGGCCGCGATGTCGGCGCGGGCCACGCCACGCCGCTTTAGACCCGTCAGGTTGAGCCCTTCAAGATGCGCACGCGGTCCCATGACCAGCCCGTGCGGCAGAACGTCAGCCGTGACCATCGACAAGGCCCCGATAATCGCGCCCTGCCCCAGACGCACGAATTGATGGATGCCGGACAGACCGCCGACGATCACGTCGTCCTCGATGATCACATGGCCTGCGATGGCGGATTGATTGACCACGATCACACGGTTGCCGATCTGCACATCATGCGCGATATGGCATCCCGCCATGAACAACCCGTCGTCACCGACACGGGTCACCCCGCCGCCGCCGGCGGTGCCGGTGTTCATGGTCACATGTTCGCGTATCTGGTTGCGCGCACCTATGCGCAGTTGCGTATCTTCACCGGCGAACTTCATGTCCTGAGGAATTTCGCCAATGACCGAAAAGGGAAACACGACCGTATCAGGTCCGATCTGCGTATCGCCGGTGACGATCACATGGCTTTTCAGAATGACCCCTTCATGCAGGACAACCTTGGCCCCCACGACGCAGAAGGGCCCGATGCGACACCCAGGGCCGATCTGCGCGCCGTCTTCGACGATGGCCGAAGGGTGAATGTCCATCAGGCCTGTATATCCATCATGGCCATGAATTCCGCCTCGGCCGCCATATCGCCGTCAACCTCGGCCCGGCCCTTGAACCGCCAGACCTTGCCACCGGGCTTGCCGCGCAGGGTTTCGACCTTCATCTCCAGCACGTCACCGGGAATGACCTTGCGGCGGAATTTGCAGCCGTCGATGGACATGAAATAGATCAGCAGGTTGCCGTCGGTCAGGCCCATCGTGGCCCCCACCATGACGGCGGCGGTTTGTGCCATCGCCTCGACGATGGTCACACCCGGCATGATCGGCGTGCCGGGGAAATGACCCTGGAAGTGCGGTTCGTTCATCGTGACGTTCTTGATGCCCACCGCCGAGGAGGTTCCATCGATGTCGCGCACCTTGTCCACCAGCAGGAACGGATAGCGATGCGGCAGGATCTTCTGGATCAACTGGATATCGGCGTGGGTCACGGTATCGGACATGGGCAAGTCTTCCTTTTCAGGTCATTGCAGCGTGACTAGCAAGCACCCGCAGGACCGGCAAGCGCATCAATCCGCCTGAGCGTCGGTCTCGGCATCGATGCGGTCGATGGCGTCGGTCGTGATGTCGATCGCGCCAGAGGCCAGATAGACCAGTCGTCGGTCCAGAATAACGACCCCACCGCGATCCAGCATCAGTTGGCCCACGACCTCGCGGACGTCGTTGAAAAACTGATCGCGCTGGACTTGCGCCCGACGCTCAAGCTCTGCCAGTTTGCTGTCCTGTGCCTCTCTGATGTCCTGCACCTTGGCGTCGAAAGCCTCGGCTTCGGCACGAAAGGCAGACATACTCATGTTGGGGCGACGTTCCGTCAGGCTTTGTTCTTCTTCGATCAGCTGGGCTTGAATCCTGTCGTTTTCGTCTTGCAGCGCCAGCGCGTCCTGCTGGATCAACGCTTCGATCGCCTGTCCGCGCTGGCTGTCGGCGTAAAGCCTGTCACGGTCGATGATCAGGACACTGGCTTCGGCGGCAGACGGCCCCGACGGGGTGACCTGTTGTGCCGCAGACGCGACAGGCAGGATCGACAACGCCGCAATCACCGCCCACTTGCGCATCAGAAGCTCGTCGAGATGGTCACGTCAAAGCTTTTGGGCTTGTCGAATTCCTGCACATCCAGAGCCTCGGTAAAGTTGAAGCGCAGCGGACCGATGGGTGTAGTCCAGAAGATCGAGAGTCCTGCCACGGCACGCGGCGTATAGTCGTTGTAGATCACGTCCGCACCGGATGTGTTGCCCACGTCCCAGACAGAGCCGTAGTCGACGAAAGCACCGCCGGAAATACCGTATTCTTCCGGCAGGCCCAATGGGAACTCCGCTTCGAGACGGGCAACCGCATAGCTGTTACCACCCAGCGCATCGTCTGTGTCCGCGTCACGCGGACCGATCCCGCCGGGCTGGAAGCCGCGGAACAGGCGCGAGCCAAGGAAGAAGCGGTCGGTCACGCGGCTGTCACCGTTCTGAAAGTCCAGATGGCCACCTTCGACCGTCGCGCGCAGGGTCACGTCTTCGTTCCAAACACGCGTTTCAACGGCGGCCAGCGCCGTGGTCTTGATGAAGTCGGCATCGCCCACGCCGAATTCCTGGCCGAAGCGCAGGACGTAGCTGACGTCCGGGTCAAGCCCGGTCCGGCGGCTGTCGTAGCTGTAGTTGTAGCCGACAGCATTGGTCCAGATCCGACCGTCGTCAGCTTCCATACGGATTTTCCCCGAGGCGGCAGGATCAACGCCCGTCAGGTCGGTGAACTCAAGCGCATAGAACGTGCTCAGCCTGCCATTGGCGCTGATCGGAAATCCGAGACCCGGGCTGAAACGAAACGTTTCGGTGTCGTAGAGAGCGTTTTCATTGTCCGTGGTCCGGTATTCCAGCGACAGGTTGCCCTGAAGATCACGCCCAAGTAGCTGCGGCTCGCTGAAATTGAACGAAAAGCGGCGATTGGTCTCGGCGGTAGAAACCTGAAAGCTGAGGGATTGCCCGCGACCGAGAAAGTTCTGTTGCCGGAAGCTGGCCACAAGTCCGACGCCGACGTCGGTGTTGTAGTTTGCGCCGAAGCTGAGCGATCCCGTGTTCTGTTCGGTCACGTTCACATCGATGATCACCTGATCGGGACGCGACCCTTCCCGCGCATCGACCTCGGCGTTCGCAAAGAACCCGAGCGCGCGAATACGTTCGGCGGCCTGACGCACTTCGCGCGGGTTGAACGGGTCACCCTCGACGACGCGGAACTGGTTACGCACGACACGGTCGAGCGTGGTATTGTTGCCTTCGATGTCGATCCGTTCGATCAAGACACGCGGACCGCGTGTCAGGACGTAGTTGACCGACAGCGCGAGGCCGCGGTCGTCCCGTGTGATGCGCGGATCGACCGCGATGAAGTTCAGGCCCATCTGCGTGGCCATACGCTCCAACCGGTCGATATCAGTCTCGACGGTCGTCGGCGAATAGACGGCACCGGGGCGGGTTCGGATGGCATTGGCAAAGACCGCAGGATCGACGCCCGGCACTTCGGAACTGACCGTCGCCGAGCCGAATGTGAATTGCTGACCTTCCTGGACGTTGAATGTCACCAGGTAGGCATCCCGTTCGCGGGTCAGAGCGACGTCGACGTTCAGAATCTGAAAATCGGCATACCCACGGGACTGGTAGAAATCGGTCAGAATCTGGCGGTCAACGTTGATCCGCTCGGACACGAACGTATCGCGCTGGATGATGGCACGCAGGAAACCGGCCTGCTTGGTCTCGAGAATCCCCCGCAGGCGTCGCTCGGAAAAGGACCGGTTACCGATAAAGCCGATGCGTTCGATCTCTGTCACACCGGATTCGGACACGGCGAAGACAAGATCGACACGGTTGTCGGACAAGGGAATGATCTGCGGGGTCACCACCGCGTTTATGCGGCCTTGGGATGCGTAGACCTCGGTGATCCGCGCGGTGTCGGCCTGCGCCTGAGCGGGCGAATAGACCCGCCGCGGCGCGCTTGAGACAACGGACAGAAGCTCTGCATTACTGACGCGACTGTTCCCCTCGACGTTGATTCGGTTGATCGTCGGGAACTCCACGACCTCGATGACCAGAGTATTGCCGCGCGGGGTGGCGTTTACGCTTTCGAACAACCCGCTGTCACGGATGTTCTGGATCGCGGTGTTCAGTTCGCCAGCTGATACTGTTTCACCACGGCTGATCCCTGCGAAGGTCAGGATGGTTCCATCCTCGACCCGCAGATTGCCGTTGATTTCCACATTGCCGAAACTGAATGATTGTGCAGAGACGCTGGATGGCAAACTGACCATCAGACCCGTCACGAAGGTAAAAATTGCCCAAACCGCTAGCGCCTTGCGCAGTCGCGTCGCACCTGTCGTGAGTGTCATTGTCCAGCGCCTGTTGTTTATCCCCATTGTCCTTCGGATTAACTGAGGGCCGTGATGATGTCAAAGCGCCACTTGTCGGAAAGCGATCCTGCGCCGCCTTCGGGGCGATTTACATGAGCGCGAGATAGGCTCCGAGATAAAGCGACATCACCGTCACTGCGACCGACAGAAAACGATCCCAGTTGAGGTTCATCAAAATGGACATGCCACGGTAGCTTTTTGTCAGGTTCTGCATGGGTCTCATCCTCGTTCCGCTGACCCGTGCATACCTGAAAACTAAGGCAGTAATGCGGCGTGCGCGTGCCGGTTCAGGGGCAGAATATCAGGTCGTTGAGGATAGCGAAGGTCATCAACATTCCGATAAGGCTGAGCCCCCCGATCATCAGGTACTTCAACGCGTTTTCGCTGGGCTTGCGACGCGAGATCGCCTCGTAGGCGTGAAAGACCAGATGCCCCCCGTCGAGGATCGGAATCGGGAAGAGGTTCAGCAATCCTACCGCCGCCGAAAGAACGCCGATGAAAAGGATGAAACTGCCGGTGCCCTGCGCCGCCATCGACCCGCTGGCCTGTGCGATGCCGACGGGCCCGGACAGGTTGCAGGTCGAGATCGACCCATTGACGATGTTCCACAGCCCCGAAAGCGACGTCGTGATCCGCCACCACAGCTGTTCCGACCCGGACGACAGTGCCTCCCACGGGCCGACAGATACGCGCCCGGCCTCGAAAAAGGTGTCTCCGGTGATGCCGATCATCCAGCGGGTTTCGAATCCGCCTTCGGGCAGGGGCAGATCGACGCGACGTGGGCTGAGTTCGCGTGTCAGAAGGTCGCCGTTGCGCCAGACGGTCAGCATAAGCGGCGTGCCTTCGGCTGCCGCCACGGCTGTCACCAGATCACCGAACTTGCTGGTGCGCTCTCCGTCGATGGCTGTGATCACGTCTCCGATCCGGAGACCGGCGTCGTCAGCGGCGGACCGAGGGGCAAGGCCCACCACGCGCGGAATGATGGGGGCCGGCCCTTCGACAATCGTTTCACGCCCGTCGCGGCTGACAGTGTAATCAAAACGGGGCTGGTCCGGCAGGGCGCTGTAGATATCGTCCTGCTCCAGCGAAGTGCCCTCAATGGCGGTGATGACATCACCCGGTTCCAGTTCGCTTTGGTAGGCTGCCGGCACGTTGTGGCCGTTTTCGAAAATCAGCGAGTCGGCGGGCTTGCCTGTCCACAGCAGGTAGCCGGCGAAGATCAGGATCGCGAAAATGAAGTTGAAGATCGGACCGGCGGCGACCGTTGCTGCCCGCGCCCAAAGTGGCGCGCCCTGCATCGTGTGCCGCCCCGCCTGTTCGGTCGCACCAACGCTGGCGGCATTTGCGTCGCCTGCAAATTTCACATATCCGCCAAAGGGATAAAGCGCGATCTGCCACTGCGTTCCGCGCTTGTCGGTCCGGGCAATGACGACCGGGCCGAACCCCACCGAAAAGGTGTCGGCGTATATGCCCGACCAGCGGCCCACAATGTAGTGGCCGAACTCGTGGATGAAGACGATGACCGACATCGCCACGATGAAGGCCAGCAGGATGAAGACGTTGTCACCAACGCTCGCCAGAAAGGTTGTCATCGTCAGACTCCTTGGTCGGTCGCCATGAAAAGCGCCTTGCAGCGTGGTTCGGGGCAGTTCGCGTCTGTCCTGACTGGCCAAAACGGCGATTTTAGGACCTGACTGCGATAACATCCTGTCCGTCGGATCGTCCAGCGCCGTCAGGCCAACGTCAAGCTGTTGTGACCCTTGGTCGCGTTCTAGAAGGCAAGTCCGGGCACGTCCATGACGGATGCGACGAACAGCATGAAGATCGACGCCCCCAGAAGCGCGTCGAACCGGTCGAACAGCCCGCCGTGTCCCGGGATCAGGGTGGAACTGTCCTTGACCTTCATCCGCCTTTTCAGCGCGCTTTCGGCGATGTCGCCCATCTGGCTGGCAAAGCTGAGAACCATCGATATCAGGACAATGATCAGACCCGCTGTCGTAAACAGGGTAAAGACGTAACCGACAAGGCCCGCAGCGATCCAGCCACCTGCCGTGCCGCTCCATGTTTTCTTGGGGCTGACCTTTGGCCAGAACTTCGGGCCGCCGACAAGGCGTCCCACAAGATATCCAAAGGTATCCGTCGCCACGACCACGCAGATCAGCCACAGGATCCAGGTAAAGCCGTAATCATCCCGAAAGACGATCAAGCCCCAACCCGCAACTTGAATACCAAGCGCAAAGAAAAAGAAGCTCAGCCGCTCGTGGCGGACCGTGTAGCCACCGACCAGTGGTGTGACCAACAGCAAAAGCATGCCAAAGGCGCTGGCCTGAACCAGCAGCCCCGAAAGGACGCTGGCGGAAAGAGCGACCAGAAGCATGCCCGACGTGGGGCGATCCGGCGCGATCATCATCCAGAGCTCCCAGATCATGACCGAGACGATGAAAACCACAAGCATCTGGAACCAGACGCCCCCCAGCACGACGGCGACGGCGCCGATCATGACCATCAGGGCACTTGAAAGCAGCCGGACGGTCAGATCATCCCACTTGGCGGGAATTTGCGGAGCTTTTTCGATCCGGGTCGGGCTGCGTTTTTTTTTCGTCCGACCACGCATGATCAGGCCAGGACCGCTCCGAAACGCCGGTCACGCGCGCCATAGCCCGCCAGCACGTGGCCGAACTCGGCGGCCGTGAAATCCGGCCAGAGCGTATCGACGAATTCGTATTCCGCATAGGCGGATTGCCACAAAAGGAAGTTGCTGATCCGGGCTTCGCCGCTGGTGCGGATGACAAGATCAGGATCGGGCAGGAAATGCGTATCGAGGAACCTGCCAAGCGTTTCGGCGTCCACATCCTTGTGGGTCAACCGCCCTTGCTCGATCTCGAAGGCCAGCCGCTTGGCGGCGCGGGTCACCTCGTCGCGCCCACCGTAATTCAGCGCAATGGTCAGATGCACCTTTTCGTTGTGGCTGGTCAGCAACTCGAGGCTGTCCATCAACGATACCAGCTTGCGGTCCAGCCTGTCACGGTCACCGATAAAGCGGACGCGGACGCCTTCGGCCAACAAGTCGCGGGCTTCACGTTCAAAGTATCGGCGGAACAGGCGCATCAAGCCGGACACCTCGGATTGGGTGCGCTTCCAGTTTTCGGTCGAGAAGGCGAAGATCGTCAGATACTTGACGCCGACATCCGGACAGGCGCGAACGATTTCCTTGACCCGCCGGGCCCCCGCGTGATGCCCCACAAGCCGTGGTCGGTTGCGCTGCTGCGCCCAGCGACCGTTGCCGTCCATGATGATTGCGACGTGACGTGGTCCGGTATGGTCTTGAGTATCTTTGGGCATGATGGCCCCCTATCTGATGTCGTCACACGCGGAAGACGGCCACGCGTTCCCAAATCCCCGTTTGAACAGGCCAAAGCCCCGGAGCATTGGGACAGCGCATTCGCCATCCCGTGCAGGCCCGTCAGACCTGCATGATTTCGCCTTGTTTCGTTTCGAGTGTTTCGTCGACCAGCTTGATATGTGTGTCGGTCAGGTCCTGAACCGTCGTCTCCCAGAATTTCTGGTCGTCGTCGGACATGCCGTCCTTGGCTTTCTTGATCTGGTCCATCCCGTCACGGCGCAGGTTGCGGATGCTGACCCGCGTGCTTTCGGCGTACTGAGCCGCGACCTTTGTCAGTTCCTTGCGCCGTTCCTCGTTCAATTCGGGAATCGGAAGCATGATGATGGTGCCGTTGGTCTGCGGGTTGATGCCAAGACCGCTTTCACGGATCGCCTTTTCGACCTTGCCCACAAGGCCCTTGTCCCAGACGTTGACGGTCACCATCCGTGGTTCCGGCACGTTGACCGTTCCGACCTGGTTGATGGGTGTCATCGACCCGTAGGCGTCAACCATCACCGGTTCCAGCATCGAACCTGACGCACGCCCGGTGCGCAGGGACGCCAGTTCGGTTCTCAGGTTCGCAATCGCACCGTCCATGCGGCGTGAAAGGTCGTCGGTATCGAGTTCGAAATCGTCTGCCATGTCGTAAATGCCTGATCTTGTAGCGGTCTATCCCGGATTAGCCCCGGTCTTAGTGGAAAACTCACATGCTGTATAGGTCCGCTGCGTTGCAGAATTGCAGCAGTTTCCTTCTCGGTCGGCGAGGTTACGCCGGAAGGCGGGTTCAGTCGTGAACGACCGTGCTTGCCCCCTGCCCCGACAGGATTCCCCGAAAGCCGCCGGGCTCATCAAGGCTGAAGACAATGATCGGCAGGTGGTTGTCCCGCGCCAGCGCGATGGCAGAGGCATCCATCACCCCCAGATGCTTGGCCAGAACCTCGTCATAGCTTATCCGGTCGTAGCGCTTGGCGTCGGCGTGCTTGGCGGGGTCCTTGTCATAGACGCCGTCCACCTTGGTGCCCTTGAAGATGGCTTCGCAGGCCATTTCGGATGCACGCAGGGTCGCTGCCGTGTCGGTCGTGAAGTATGGGTTTCCCGTCCCCGCGGCAAAGATGCAGACCCGCTTTTTCTCGAGGTGGCGCACGGCCCGCCTGCGAATGTAGGGCTCGGCCACCTCGTTCATCGTGATCGCCGAGATCACCCTTGTGTGGATATCCAGCGCCTCAAGTGCGGATTGCATGGCCAGCGCGTTCATGACGGTTGCCAGCATCCCCATGTAGTCCGCCGTCGTGCGTTCCATTCCCTGCGCAGAGCCCTGCAGCCCGCGAAAGATGTTGCCGCCGCCGATGACCATGCAGATCTCGACGCCCATCTCGTGAACCGACTGCACTTCGCGGGCGATGCGTTCGACGGTCGGCGGATGCAGGCCGAACTTGGTATCGCCCATCAGCGCCTCTCCCGAGATCTTGAGCATGACCCGTTTGTAGGTGGTCTCCCCGGTGTCGGTCATGGCGCTCTCCTGATGCTTTGCTTCTGCGGGCAAATTGTCGCAAAAGGTCCGCAGGTTCAATGGCAGCACTGTAAACCCGCATGACATTTCCGCTTTCCCTGTCGTCTCGCCAGCCGGTCCTGATTGCCGGGCCGACCGCCTCGGGGAAATCGGCGCTTGCTTTGCACATCGCGGAAACGCAAGGCGGCGTGATCGTCAATGCCGATGCGCTTCAGGTCTACGCGGGCTGGCGCATCCTGACGGCGCGCCCCTCGCCAGCGGATGAACGCCGGGTGCCGCATGCGCTTTACGGCCATATTGCCCCCGATCAGCCCTATTCTGCCGGCCAATGGCTGCGCGATCTGCGTCCCTGGATTGCGGGGCCCGACCGTCCGATCATCGTGGGTGGCACCGGTCTCAACTTTTCCGCCCTGACCGAGGGACTGGCCGATATCCCGGCCACATCCCCCGAGGTGCGGGCCAAAGGCGACCAACTGAGGCTGCCCGACCTTGTTGCAACGCTGGACCCCCAGACGGCGGACCGGATCGACCTGCGCAACCGTGCGCGCGTGCAGCGGGCGTGGGAAGTTTTCCACAGCACCGGCCGTCCCCTGGCACAGTGGCAGGACGACACACCGGCGCCCCTGTTGCCCCTGGACAGCACACTTGCGATCGTCGTGGACGCCCCGCCGGAATGGCTTACCCCGCGGATCGGGACGCGGTTCGACCATATGCTCGACTTGGGCCTGCTCGAAGAAGCGAGGGGCATGAAACAAGGCTTTGACCCTGCTCACCCTGCTTCCAAGGCCATCGGCGCACCCGAGATGATGGCCTATCTGGACGGTGATCTGCCGCTGCATGACCTGCGCGAGGCCGTGGTGGTTCAAAGCCGACAATACGCCAAACGCCAGCGCACATGGTTCCGCAAGCGCATGCGGAGGTGGCATGTTCTCCCGGTTTCATCCACAGACTTGCCCACAACTTTCAGATTTCTGACGTGATCAAGCCACTTGTTTTGCAAGTTTCTGCACGACAGAGTTGCAGATAACGAACATTGGACCGCCGCCATGACCTCGACCGAATCCAAACCAGCCCATCTGTCCATTGCGCCGATCGCGCCGACCGCGCTTCAGGGCCGCTGGCGAACCGAGGCGATGCGCAGTCACGCCACACCCCGGCTGCTTTATATCAACAAGGGTCAGGGCCGGATCACACTGGCCGGTCTGACCAGCGGTTACGGTCCCAACAACCTGATCTTCATTCCCGCCCACACAATGTACGGATTCGAGGTCGGGCCGACTGCCTTCGGGCAGTTGATCACGATCCCTGCCGCGATGGCGCCGGAATGGCCCGAAGGTGCGGTGCACCTGCGGCTGCGCGACGTCGTGGCGCAAAAGGAGTGGGTCGCTCTTCTGGACGCTCTCGAACGCGAACTGAAGTCATCCCGCGACGGCCATTCCCGCGCGGCCCTGTATCACCTCGGTCTGTTGTCGGTGTTCTTTGAACGACAGGACAGCGAACGCCCGGTCGAAGCCCGCAACGCACGCCGCCAGACGGCCTCGGCCCGGCTTGTGGCGGCCTATACGGATCTGGTCGAGCGGGACTATCGGGCGGGCCGGTCGGTCGCGGATTACGCCCGAAGCCTTGGAGTCACCCCGACCCATCTGACCCGCTGCTGCAAGGAAACCTGCGGGAAATCCGCCTTGGGAATCCTCAACGACCGGGTCCACTTCGAGGCCTGCTCGCTTTTGCGGGACAGCGGCACACCGATCAAGTCGATCGCACAGGATCTGGGGTTTCGGTCGGCGGCCTATTTTACGCGGGCCTTCACGGCGCGGTCCGGCGTCACGCCCTCGGCGTTCCGACGAACGGGCACGACGGCACGCGGGGCCAGGTAGACCGGCTGTTGCAGCCAGTCTTGCTGCCGCCAATCTGCCGCGCTCGCTTGGATCAGGACCTTCCCCATATTATGGTGACGTAATTCTGCGTCTCGGCATAGGGTGGAATACCGCCATAACGCTCCACCGCACCGGGCCCTGCGTTGTAGGCGGCCAGCGCCAGCGGCCATGTTCCGAACTTGCGGTATTGTTCTGCCAGATAGCGCGCACCGCCTTCAAGGTTCTGCGTCGGATCATTGGGATCGACCCCCAGAATCGCCGCCGTTTGCGGCATCAATTGCGCCAGCCCCATCGCACCCTTGTGCGACCGCGCGGCAGCGTTCCAACCGCTTTCCTGCTGAACCAGCCTGAGAAAAAGGTCGGATGGCACGCCGTGGCGTTGGGCCGCGTTGCGTGCCAGCGTCAGGTATGGCCCCTGATAACGTCCGGTATAGGCGGGAACGGACCCGGGTGCGCCGGGCACCGACACACGCGGCGGCTGCAGGCGGACCGAGTTGTTGTATTGCTGGCTTGCCCGCCCGTCCAGGACGGAAAGCTGGTTCTGGAACAGCGCTGTCCGCGACATCGTCGAAATCCGCTCCTGGCTTTGCGCAGTCCCGGCCACCGTAGTCAGCGCCAAGATGGCGCAAGCCCCCCGAATATTCATTCCGTCCACTCCGACAGGTTGAAGATGCCGACAGCATACTCCAAAAGACGCACAAGAAAACCCGTGTGGATAAGCGTCTGTTAACCATGGGCGGGCAATCGTGTTACGACCGACAAAAGCGGGAGAGAATCATGGCCGGAAGCGTCAACAAAGTCATCCTGATCGGCAATCTGGGTGCCGATCCCGAAGTTCGGAATTTCCAGAACGGCGGCAAGGTCTGCAACCTGCGCATCGCCACGTCCGAGACGTGGAAGGATCGCAACACCGGCGAGCGCAAGGAAAAGACCGAATGGCATTCGGTCGCGATCTTTCAGGAAGGTCTGGTCAGCGTGGCCGAACGCTTCCTCAAGAAGGGCTCCAAGGTTTATATCGAAGGCAAGCTGCAGACCCGCAAATGGCAGGACCAGTCCGGTCAGGACCGCTATTCGACCGAGGTTGTGCTGCAGGGTTACGGCGGCACGCTGACCATGCTTGACGGTCGCGACGGTGGCGGAGGCGGCGGCGGCGGTGGCTACGGATCGGACGGTGGCGGCTACGACAGTGGCGGTGGCTACGGTGGCGGATCGTCTTCGGGCGGCGGAAGCGGCGGCGGTGGCGGCGGTGGCGACATGGATGATGAAATCCCGTTCTGAACCACATGGCGTAATCTGAGGGATAGCTCTCGTGCTACGCTACCGCTTTCATCAGCATGGAGGAGAAGATGAAGCATTTTGTGGGACTCGACGTGTCTATGAAGGAAACGGCCATCTGCGTTGTGGACGATGCCGGGCAACGCGTTTGGGAAGGCAGCGTGCCCAGTTCGGCCAACGCGATTGCAGCGACCATGCGTGAGAAGGCCCCGAATCTTGTGCGGGCAGGTATGGAGACAGGTCCTCAAGCTGTCTGGCTTTGGCATGCCCTGTGGGAGAAAGGGATCGCAGTTGATTGCATTCACGCACGGCGTGCTGCTGCTGCATTAAAGCTGCAAGCCAATAAAACGGATCGCAACGATGCCTTCGGGCTCGCCCGGCTGGTGCACAGCGGCTGGTATGAACCGGTGGCGATCAAGTCCTTTGACCGTTACCGCATGCGTGCCGTTCTGACGGCGCGGGAGCGTATCGTGCGAATGTGCACGACGATGATCAACCAGATCCGAGGCTTGGCCAAGACTTTCGGGTTGCAGCTATCGGCGGGCAAAGGGCAGGTCTTCGAGCAGTCAGTGCGTCGCGCATTGCCCGACGATGCCATTTTACGCGATTTGTTCGAAAGCCTCCTGTCGGTGCTGTCCGGGCTCAAGGACCAGCGTCGGGCATTTGACCGGCAGCTTGCCCGCTTCGCACGGGAAGACGAGGCCTGCCGGATTATCTCAAGCGCCCCCGGTGTAGGCAATCTTACGGCGATCGCCTTCGTGACGGCTGTGGATGACCCAGCTCGGTTCAGGTCAGCCTGCGACGTCGGTGCCTATCTTGGGCTGACGCCCAAGCGTTATCAGTCGGGCGAAGTCGACATCGGCGGGCGGATATCGAAGACGGGAGATCGCTTGACCCGCAAGCTCCTGTTCGAAGCCGCGACGGTGATCTTGTATCGCGCGTCACCCTCGATTGCATTGAAGCAGTGGGGTTTGCGACTGAGTGCCCGATCTGGCAGCTGGAAGGCCCGCGTGGCACTGGCGCGCAAGTTGGCCGTTACGCTTCTGACCATGTGGAAAACTAAAACGATGTTCGAGAACAGGAGCTTTGCCACATAATTTTGAGACAACCGAACGCCAGGCACGTTCCGGGTCTGGCCAAAGTCAACTCGCGACGCGTTTTGCTGCACGCTCCCGACATCGGCGATGACAGCGTGAATCACATCGAGAGACTTTCAAGCATGGCGCCATTGTGAGGCAGTTCTGAACACCTGACCTCGAAGACGACAATGCAATGGGTGCACCGCGACATAGAAGACCTGGAAATTGCATTGACCGATTAGACGACAAACGCGATGATCGAAAAGGCCCGAAACGTGTTTCGGGCCTTTTGCGTTTCTACCCCTCGCGAAGAACGTCCAGCACCGCATCGCGCGGCACGTCCGAGGTGACGAAGGTCTCGCCGATCCCGTGGGCCAGGACGAAGCGCAGCGTGCCCTGGACGACTTTCTTGTCCTGCCCCATCAGCCCAAGCAGCGTTTCTGCATCCGGCAGATCGCCCGGAATATCCGAGAGGTTCTTTTTCATTCCCATCGCATCAAGGTGCGCCCGCACGCGGCTGGGGTCTTCCTGAGCGCAAAGGTCCAGCTTTGCCGACAGCGCAAAGGCAAGGGCGCAGCCGATGGCGACACCCTCTCCGTGCAGAAGACGGTCGGAATAGCCCGTCGCGGCCTCCAGCGCATGACCGAAAGTGTGACCGAGGTTCAAAAGCGCGCGATCCCCCTGCTCGGTCTCGTCGCGCATGACGATGGCGGCTTTCATCTCGACCGACCGGCGCACCGCGTAGACGCGGGCGTCCATGTCGCCTGCAGCCAGCGCGGGGCCGTTGTCTTCCAGCCACGCAAAGAACGCCGCATCGCCCAACATGCCGTATTTGACCACCTCGCCGTAGCCTGCCAGAAAATCACGCGGGGTCAGCGTGTCCAGAAGGCGGGTATCGGCCAGCACCAGTGCGGGCTGGTGGAACGCGCCGATCAGGTTCTTGCCGTGGGCTGAGTTGATACCGGTCTTGCCGCCGACAGAGCTGTCCACCTGCGCCAGAAGGCTGGTGGGGATCTGCGCAAAGCGCACGCCGCGCCGCAGGATGGCTGCAGCAAATCCCGCCAGATCGCCGATAACGCCGCCCCCCAATGCCACGATCATGTCGCCACGTTCGACCTTCTGGTCCAGCAGCCATTCGACGGTGCGCATAAGGTTGGCCCAGTCCTTGGTCGCCTCGCCGGGATCCAGCACCAGCGCATCCGATGTCAGGCCAGCGGCAGACAGGCTGTCGCGCAACCCGGCCAGATGTGCGGCGGCCACATTGGCTTCGGTCACGATCACCACGTGACGACGGCCACCCATCTGCGCGATGCGCGCACCGGCCTCGCCCATCACACCGGGGCCGATGACCACGTCGTAGGCGCGGCCCGGCAGATCAACGTGAACGGTCTGGGTCATCGCAGGGTCTCCAGGATATCGGGGCGGGTTTTCAAAAGGGCAACCACCCGGTTGGCGGTGTCTTCGATGCTGGACGCCGCGTCGACGGGCAGGCTCAGTTCGGCGAGGGCATAGATCGGATCACGGGCCGTAAAAAGGTCCGTCAGTGTGGCCAACGGGTCGGCTGTGCGCAACAGGGGGCGGGTGTCCTTGTTGCGCACCCGGTCCCACAACAGGGCCAGGGGCGCATCAAGCCGCAGCGCCACGCCCTTTTGCGCAATCGCCGCGCGGTTGCGTTCGGACAGAAAGGCACCGCCCCCCGTCGACAGGACACAGGGCGGTCCGGACAGAAGACGGTCGATCACTTCGGATTCACGGCTGCGGAAAAAGCGTTCGCCGTCCTGTTCGAAGATTTCGGCGATCGTCGATCTGGCCGCCACTTCTATGGCGGCATCGGAATCGAGAAACGGGACGCCCAGACGCAATGCCACCGCCCGGCCGACGGCGGTCTTGCCTGATCCCATCATGCCAACCATGACGATGGTGCGCCGCAACCTGTATCGTTCCGTTCTGATGATCGTGCGTCTCCCCGTAGGCTTCCGGTAGGCTTCTCGTCGCTGATTGCGAAATTTGTGCTTTCAATGACGTGATCTTATGCGAAAGGCCATATATAAACCCACCAAACAAGTGGTAGGCCAACCCGACACTCGCGGCAAAAACCAAACAACTGGGGCAGGATATGTGGCGTCTGATCAAGGTGATCTTCTTTCTGGCCGTGCTGGCGGGTGCGGCACTGATCGCCTATGCCTACATAGGCCCGTTTTTCTTTGAAGAAGATTTCTCTCCGCCCGTCCGCACGGTTACCGAACCGGTCGTCCTGGAGACCGAATGACACATCGGGCCGCGCTGTTCCTGCTGATCAGCCTTGTCCCGCTGGCGGGGACAGCGCAGGAATCCTCTCCGTTGTCAGCCATCGACTGGCTGTCCGAGTCGGTTGTCGAGCCGCCCACGTCCCTCAACCAGCGGCCCCGACCGCCCGTCAGCGAGCCGCCCGTATCCGGCGACGCCAGCGCGCCACGGATCACGGTGACGCCACTGGACGCACCTTCGAACGATCCTGTCGGGCTTTTGGCCTCTGATGTCACCGGGCTGCCCAAGACGCTGTGGTCGGCCTCCGATGTCGATACCGTAATCGCGCTTGCGCAGGCTCAGGTGCAGCCGTCGCTGCCTGCGATCCGCGACATGTTGATGTCACTGATGTTGGCCGAGGCCGATGCACCCTTGGGCGCAGGCCCGAACGCCAGCCTGTTCCTTGCCCGCGTGGATGCCCTGTTGGCGCTGGGTGCGCTGCCACAGGCGCAGGCGCTTCTGGAAGCCGCAGGAACCGACGACCCCGAAACCTTCCGCCGCTACTTTGATGTGGCCTTGCTGACCGGCACTGAAAACACCGCATGCGCCATGATGGAAAACGGAACCGGTATCGCGCCAACCTATCCTGCCCGCATTTTCTGTCTGGCCCGCTCGGGCGACTGGCGGACGGCTGCGCTGACGTTGAACACTCACCGTGTGCTGGGTGACGTCACGCCCGCCGAAGAGGCGTTGCTGACCCGCTTTCTGGATGCCGACCTGTTCGAGGGCGAAGCGCCGCTTCCGCCGCCGGACCGCACGACGCCGCTGCAATTCCGCCTGCGAGAGGCAATCGGCGAGCCGATGCCGACACGCGAATTGCCGCTGCCCTTCGCCCATGCCGACCTGCGCAACATCACGGGATGGAAGGCGCAACTGGATGCAGCGGAACGCCTGTCGCGTGCCGGTGCCATTTCAGGGCCCGAACTGGTCGATTTCTACACGATGCGCGAGCCGTCGGCATCGGGTGGTGTCTGGGATCGCGCCGCAGATGTGCAGCGCTTTGATGCGGCGATCAGGGCAAGCGATGCGGAAGCAGTGGCGCGCCACCTGCCCGCTGCATGGGACGCCATGACGTCCATTCGCGCCGAGGTGCCCTTTGCAGGTGTCTTTGGCGATGCGCTGTCGCAACTGGCACTGACGGGCGATGCCGCCGACCTTGCCGTGACCATTGGGCTGTTGTCTTCGCAATACGAAGCGGTGGCGCAGGCCAACCCCACGGCGGACCCGTTTCTGACCGGTGTGGCGCGGGGCTTTCCCGATCCGGTCGCCGCGCAGACGGACAGGGAAAGCACTGTCCTTGCGGCCTTCGTTTCGGCAGAACCGCCAGACGCACTGGCCAGCCTTGCCCGCGAGGGTAAACTGGGCGAGGCACTGCTGCGGGCGATTTCCGATTTCAACGCGGGCTACGGCGGCGATCCGGAAGCTGTGACCGGTGCCCTCGCCTTCTTCCGCAGCGTCGGGCTGGAAGACACGGCCCGCCGTGCCGCTTTGCAATATCTGCTGCTGGAGCGTCGGACATGACAGCCGCCGGCCAGCCGATGATGCACTGGATCCAGAGCTTTCTGGAAGCGCAGGCTGCCGAGCTTGACGCCGCGACCAACACGCAACTTGGCTACGCCCGCGATCTCAAGGACTTTGCTGGCTGGCTGGACCGGCGCGGGCGTCATTTTGCGGATGCCGAACGTGACCATGTCGAGGACTACCTGATCGGGGGCGAGGCCCAAGGTCTTGCCGCCGCGACCCGTGCCCGGCGCCTTTCCGCGATCAAGCAGCTTTACCGGTTCGCCTTCGAGGAAGGCTGGCGCGACGACAATCCCGCGATCCAGGTCAAGGGACCGGGCAAGGCCAAGCGCCTGCCCAAGACCCTGTCGGTCGAACAGGTGGGCGCGCTTTTGGCCGCGGCACGCGAAAGCCCGCGCGATGCGATCCGCAACACCTGCCTGATGGAACTGCTTTACGCTACGGGCATGCGTGTCACGGAACTGGTCACCCTGCCCGTGGCAGCGGCGCGGGGGACTCCGCAGATGCTGCTTGTCCGTGGCAAGGGCGGCAAGGAACGGCTGGTGCCGCTGTCACCACCCGCGCGGCAGGCCATGGCCGACTGGCTGACGGCCCGCGACGCGGCAGAGGACGATGCGCGGGTCAAGGGCAAGCCGCCCTCGGCCTTTCTGTTTCCGTCAAGGGCCAAGGCGGGTCACATGACCCGTCAGAGTTTCTTTAACCTGATCAAGGATCTGGCCGTTCAGGCCGGCGTATCCCCCGACGCAGTTACGCCACACACGCTGCGCCATGCCTTCGCGACGCACCTGCTGGCAGGCGGTGCCGATCTGCGGGCGATCCAGACGATGCTGGGCCATGCCGATGTCGCCACGACGGAAATCTATACCCATGTTCTGGACGAACGATTAAGCGAATTGGTGCTTGAACATCATCCGCTGTCGCGGAAAACGGATCCCACCTAGATTTGCTTCACTTGAAGCTGGCGCTGATCCGCTTCATATTCCGTAACACCGCAACATTTCGAAAGAACTCATGGACACCCTTATGACTGACGCCGCCTTATGGATCACGGCTGTGTCAATTATCGTTCTTCTGTTTCTATCCGGGTTTTTCTCCGGTTCGGAAACGGCACTGACCGCCGCTTCGCGGGGCAAATTGCGCTCCAATGCCGACAAGGGCAGCAAGTCCGCACAGCGCGCACTTGAAATTACCGATGACAGCGAACGCCTGATCGGCTCTGTGCTGCTGGGCAACAACGTCGTGAACATCCTGGCCACGTCACTTGCGACGGCGCTTTTGACCCAGATTTTCGGGCAGAACGGTGTCGCTGTCGCAACCCTTGTCATGACGCTGCTGGTGCTGATCTTCGCCGAGGTGCTGCCGAAGACCTATGCCATCACGAACCCTGAAAAAGTCGCGTCGCTCGTGTCCTTGCCGATCAGCTGGGTGGTGGTCGTTTTCGCCCCCATCGTCACTGCGGTGCGGTTTCTGGTGAACGGCGTGCTGCGTGTCTTCGGTGTTCTGACCGACCCCGACAGCCAGATTCTTGCAGTACGCGAGGAAATCGTGGGGGCGCTGCAACTGGGCCATTCGGAAGGTTTCGTCGAGAAAGAGGACCGCGACCGGATTCTTGGCGCGCTTGATCTCAACGAACGGACGGTCGAGGAAATCATGCTTCACCGCTCGGGCATCGAGATGATCGACGCCGACCTTCCCCCGGCCGAGGTTCTCAAGCAATGTCTCGACAGCAATCACACCCGCCTGCCCCTTTATCGCGACAGTCCTGAAAACATCGTCGGCATCCTGCATGCCAAGGATCTGCTGCGTGCCATGCACAGGATGATGGCGGACGGTGTCATGACGGCAGAGGAACTGGATAACTTCGATATTCTCAGTGTCGCGATGGAGCCCTACTTCGTCCCCGAGACCGTAACGCTGGACGACCAGATGCGCCAGTTCCTGCGTCGTCACACCCATTTCGCGCTTGTGGTCGACGAGTACGGCACACTTGAAGGATTGATAACGCTGGAAGACATTCTGGAGGAAATCGTGGGCGAGATCGCCGACGAATTCGACATGGATGAAACCAGCGGGTCCGAGGAGACCTCGGACGGGGCCTATCTGATCGACGGTGCGATGACGATCCGCGACCTCAATCGCGCCCACGACTGGAACCTGCCGGACGAAGAGGCCAATACGGTTGCCGGTCTGGTGATCTACGAGGCGCAGATGATACCGGTCGAAGGTCAGGTCTTCAGCTTTCACGGCTTCCGTTTCGAGGTCATCTCGAAAGAGGAAAACCGGCTGGCGCAGCTGAAGGTCAGGCAGCTTTAGCGGCCCTTGAACAGCCCCCCCAGAACGCCGCGGACAATGCGGCGTCCTGTGGTGCCTTTCAGTTCCTTCATCACGACGCCCGTGATCGCTTCGCCGAAACCACCCTTTGATGTGCTGCCACGCGATGTGGACCGACCGGGGACGCCGCGTCCGTCGTAGCGGCGGGCGCGTCTGAATACGCAGTCCTGTGCTTCGGCATCAGCTTCGCGTCCGAAAGCCTGTTGACGATAACCGACCCTTTGGCTAACTTTCCGGCAATTAGTCGGCCAAGTCCGACAGGGAGACTGTGAAAAAGGGTTCGGCGACGAACCCTTTTTTATGTTTGGGTGGCCTGTCGCCCATCTGCGATGGACAGGCGATTTGCCCCCTGACAGGCGATTTGGGGCATGCTAAGCCCACGCGAACACAATTTTTGGAGAGTGGAATATGCTCAAGACGCTCAGCCCCTTACTGATCGCAGCCCTTCTGGCCAGTGCCCCTGCCGCCTTTGCGCAGGATACGACCGAAGACACAGCCCCGACCGATGCACCAGCAACAGAACCGGCGCCCACCGAAGGGGCCGAAGGTGCGCAGGCACCCGGCGACCTCAGCCTTGGCGAGCCGATCGATCAGGTCGGACAGCCCTACATCCGCGAAGAGTTCGGCGATTGGGCGCTGCGCTGCCTGCGCGCAGCCGAAGGTCAGGACGATCCCTGCCAGTTGTATCAGCTGCTTATGGACGAAAACGACAATGCCGTCGCCGAGATCAGCATGTTTCCCCTTGCCAACGGCGGTGAAGCCGCAGCAGGTGCGACGATCGTGGTGCCGCTGGAAACGCTCTTGACGCAGCAGTTGACCATGACGGTCGATGGCGGTCAGGCCCGCCGCTATCCCTTTACCTTCTGCAACCCCGCCGGTTGCGTCGCCCGCGTCGGTTTCACGACAGAAGAGGTCAATCTCTTCAAGCGCGGCAGCGCGGCAAACCTGCGGATGGTGCCCGCAGGCGCACCCGATCAGGAAGTCATCCTGAACCTGTCGCTCAACGGCTTCACGGCAGGCTTCGAGACCACGGACGCACAGTAAAACGAGCCAACGCGCGAAAGGCCCGGTGTTTTCACCGGGCCTTTTGTTATCGCGGGGCCTTTTTCATGACGACCCATCGGGGTGGCGCCGTGCTAATGCGACGCCCGCAGGGCCAGCACGGCGTTGAACCCGCCAAAGGCAAAGGCGTTGGACAGGACCGCACCGACCTTGGCCTCGCGCGCGACGTTGGGCACCACGTTCAGCGCGCATTCTGGATCAGGTTCTTCGTAGCCGATGGTGGGCGCGATGATCCCGTCGCGCAGGGCCATGATGCAAGCCAGCAGTTCGACCGCCCCCGTGCCGCCGATCAGATGCCCGTGCATCGACTTGGTCGATGAAATCATCAGCCGGTCGGCATGGGCGCCAAAAACATCCGCGACAGCCGCACATTCGGTCTTGTCGTTGGCGGCGGTCCCTGTGCCGTGGGCGTTGATATAGCCCACCTCCTCGCCATTCATCCGCGCATCCTTCAGCGCCCCCGCGATGGCCCGCGCCGCACCCTGCTTGGAGGGTGTCACGATGTCAGAGGCATCCGACGACATGGCGAACCCCGCTACTTCGCACAGGATATCAGCGCCGCGCGCGATTGCGTGGTCGCGGTCCTCGAACACGAAGACGCCTGCGCCTTCGCCCTGCACCATGCCGTTGCGCGTCGCCGAGAACGGGCGGCAGCCGTCCCGCGACATGACCCGCAGACCTTCCCAGGCCTTGATCCCGCCAAAGCAAAGCATCGCCTCGGACCCACCGGTCAGCATCACGTCCGCCATGCCCGACCGCACCATGCTGAAGGCCTGTCCCATCGCGTGGTTCGATGAGGCGCAGGCGGTCGCGACAGTAAAGGACGGACCCCGCAGGTTGAATTCCATCGACACGTGGCTGGCGGCGGCATTGTTCATCAGTTTCGGCACGATGAAGGGATGAACCCTGTTCTTGCCCTCTTCGTAGACCGCACGATAATTTTCGTCCTGCGTGTTGAGCCCGCCGCCCGACGTGCCGAAGACGACGCCTGACCGATCCGCGAGCTCGCCCGAGAAATTCAGCCCCGATTGTGCGACAGCCTCGCGGGCGCTCAGCAGCGTGAACTGCGTGAACCGGTCGTAAAGCGAGATTTGCTGGCGGTTGAAATGGGTGGTTTCGTCGTAGTCCCGCACCTGCCCGCCGATCTGGATCTGAAGCCGGTCCACGTCGCGGATATCCAACGGCCCGATCCCGCAGCGGCCTTCGCGCATGGCCTCAAGCGTTGCGGGAACAGAATGGCCAAGCGGATTGATCGTGCCCGACCCTGTGATGACGACCCGCCGCAAGGTTCAGGCTTTCTGCTCGGTGACCAGACGTTCCACACCTGCAACGATGCTGGCGACGGTCGAGATGTCGAAATCGCCTGCGTTCGGTTCATTCGCATTGAAGGGGACCGTCACGTCAAAGGTCTCTTCGACAGCGAAGACAATCTCGACCAGACCAAGCGAATCAAGGCCCAGATCGGCGGGTGTATCGGTCATCTTGATATCCCCCGGCGCAAGCAGGGCTTGCTCGGCGACGATTGCGATGACCTGATCCTTGACGGGCATATGCTTGGTTCCTGAAGACTTGGGCCTATGTGGAGGCTCTAGCCGTCTTTTGGAACAGAAAGACGACGCAACGCTTTCTCTTGTGCGCGAAAAATCGGCATCGGCTTGCCAGGATACCCCATGAGGAAGCGTCCGGCCGGCACATCTTCAAGCGCAATGGCGGCCCCGCCCAGAACCACGTCCGATCCGATGGTGATATTGTCCTTGCAGCCGGACTTGCCGCCAAAGACGCAGCGGTCGCCGATGTTGGCCGATCCGGCGATGGCGGACTGGGCGCTGAATACGCAATCCTCGCCGATGGTGACGTTGTGACCGATCTGCACAAGGTTGTCGATCTTGGTGCCGCGGCCAATCCGCGTGGGGCGTATGGTGCCTGCGTCCACAGCCGCATTGGCCCCGATTTCCACGTCGTCCCCGATGATGACGCTGCCCAGTGAATGGATACGGTGACGCATGGCATCCGCAGGCGGGGCCAGTGCTGTTCTGCCTGCCGTGCGAAAAGCGCGTTCCTCGTTCGAGGCTTCGGCGGTCGCGTAGGAGAACCCGTCGTATCCGACAGCCGCATTGGCCTGCAGGATCACGCCACGCCCCAGCGTGACGTTCCGCCCGATCCGCACACCGGCATGAAGGATTGCCGTATCACCGACAGCGACACCGGAACCGACCGTCACATGGGAATCGATCCATGAACCATGACCGATCCGGCTGTCGGCACCGATACAGGCGAAGGGTCCGATATGAACGCCGTCACCAATATGGGCAGTTTTGTCGATGATGGCGGTGGGATGGATGCCGTGGAACGCAGGCCCCTGATCCAGAGCCTGCGTCAACTGCGCCATTGCCAACCGCGCACGCGGCACCGCAATCGCGGCCTCCAGACCCATTGCCTGCCAGTCGCAACCCTGCCAGACGATTGCGGCGCGGGCCGCGCTGGTCGTCAGCACGTCAGCATAGGCCGGAGACATCGCCAGCGCCAGATCACCGGCGCGGGCCTCGGCCGGCTCGGACGGACGCCCGACCACCAGATCGGCGTTTCCGAACGCCTCAGCCCCCAAAGCCGCCGCGATGTCACGAATGGTTTGCGCCGCCATGCCAGTCTCCGTTCTAAGGAAGACCTAGCCCTGTGCCGCGCGCAGAGCCACCCCCTCTTGCTCCAAAGCGGTCCAGATCCGCCCGTCACGCCCGTAGATGTCACGGCGGAACTGGGGCGTGCCGGTCACATCAGTAAAGGCCGTGCGATAGACGATGTGGACCGGCACATGGGTTTCGAGGTTCACGCGGGACTCGGCCCCCGTGCGCAGACGGGACTGAAAGAACGCTTCGGGATCGGATTCCTGCGCTGCCAGAAGCGCGTAGGCGAAATCGAACGGGTCATTCAGACGGATGCACCCGTGGCTGTAGGCCCGTGTGTTGTGGCCAAACAGGCTTTTGGCGGGGGTGTCGTGAAGGTAGATGTTATACTGGTTCGGGAACATGAACTTCACGAGTCCCAAGGCGTTTTGCGTGCTAGGTGGTTGTCGCATCGAGAACGGAAATGTGCGGGCGTTGTAATTGGCGAAGTTCACATTGTTCCGGTTCACGACCCGCCCGTTGCTGTCCCTGATCTCGAGATGGCTGACAGCGCCACTATTGCGCTGCAACTGCGGCAGGTATTCGCGGGTGGCGATGGACCGTGGCACATACCAGCTTGGGTTGATGACCATGAATTCCATCTCGTCCGAGAATTCCGGGCTTTGCTTGTGGGAATCGGTCGCACTGATAACCGACCGCGTCTTGAAGGTCACGATGTCGTTGTCCACGATGGCGGCGCTGAAGTCCTTCAGATTGACCCAGATGTGGCGGTCGCCCCGGTCCTGATTGGTCCAGCGTTCGCGCTCCATCGCGACGATGATCGATTGCAACCTCTCCTCGACCGGCACGTTCAACGCACGCAGCGTGCTGTCGCCGACCGTGCCGTCCACTGCCAATCCATGCGCTTCCTGAAAGCGTTCGACCGCGCGGGCCAAGGCCAGATCGTATGTCTGCGTCGCAGTCCGTTCCAGAAATCCCATCAGGATCAGCCGGTTCCGCAGGGTCACCACGGCGTCGCCACTTGCCCCCTGCGCAAGTGTCGCAGGGACCGTCGTGCCGTATCCGCCTGCGGCCAAAAGCCGTTCCAACCTCATCTTTACACGCATCAGGCGCACGTATTCCGGGCTGGATGGGGGAAGATCGCGCAGAAACGCGTCTGGATTGGCACTCAGAAAGGCGTCGATCGTTTCGATCCTGTCCCGCAGCGGCACCTCGCGCTTTATGTTGCTGTCCACGCGGCCCGGGGTGAGGACACCTGTCTGCACATCGCTGGCATAGCGCATGAAGAGACGCGACAGTTCGACGTCCATCGCACCCTGCTCTGCGGGCGTTTCTGCAGCCCGCAACCGGGCCATGATGGCATTGGCATCGTACCGCGCCGCAGGCAGCCCGTGATTACCCGCACCCGCAAAAGCTGCAAGCAACGCGTTCCGGCGATTCTGCGTCATCTGATCCGTGCCCGACCAGACCGGCGCAAACTCGCGAGCGCGGTAGAATTCTGCCAGGTCTTCGTCCGATACGACCGCTTCGGCCACCGCCTGTCGGAATGCCGTGACCTGCGCCTGCGCGATCGATGGCACCAGCGCGGAAATTGCAACGCTGCCCGCCAGCGTCGCGGCAAAGACCCGCACCAAAACGGCCCGGCGAAGTTCCAAACTTGGCATGTGCATTTCCTCTGACATCAACTTGTTACGCAGCGCTTCAAGACAACCCACGTCCCGCAGTGTCTGGGCGAACCGGCGAAGATGTCTATCATGAAGCGCACGTTCCACCGCGACAGGTCGCATTCCGTGCAACGACGCAGACATTTTTGTCACAGTGTGTGTTGATGGTGCATTTTGCGCAAATTCTCGCCTATTTGCCCTTCATTAGGGAACTCTGCCTAAGAAGGGGTTTGAGAACGAATCCTGCTGTGTCATAAGGGTGTTGCATCTGGGGAAAAATAGCACAGCACGGATCAACCGTGCATCCAAATGAGCGACGGGACAGGCGCTACTATGACATATTCTACCTCAACCGGGTTTTCCCGGCGTGGCCTTCTGACGGCCTTTGCAGCGACAGCAGTTTCTGCAGCACCAACGTTTTCCAACGCTTCTGGGTTCCTTCGGGGCGGCGGTGACATCCGCCGGATCCGTATGCACTCGGGCCGCACCGGCGAACGACTGGACACCATCTACTGGATCGAAGGCGAGTATATCGCCGAAGCGATCCGCGAAGTGAACCTTTTCATGCGCGACTGGAGGAACAACCAGGCCATGCAGATCGACACACGAACCGTCGATATCATGGCTGCGTCGCACCGGCTTCTGGACGTGAACGAACCTTACATGCTCTTGTCGGGTTACCGTTCGCCCGAAACGAACACGATGCTGCGGTCGCGGTCCTCCGGCGTGGCAAAGAACTCTCTGCACCTCACTGGCAAGGCCGCTGACCTGCGGCTGTCCAGCCGGTCGGTCAGACAGATGGCCCGCGCCGCCCAAGCCTGCAACGCAGGTGGAGTCGGCAGCTATTCCGGTTCGAACTTCGTTCACATGGATTGCGGCACGGTCCGCAGCTGGGGGGGGTAACCCCACCCGACGGCACTTGAAAAAACGGGCGTCCGCTGCGGCGCCCGTTTTTCTGTCTTGTTGCCGGCTTCGCGCTGGCCTTGCCTTGCCTGACCGTTAGTGTGAGTGCAGTTATGAGCCCAAGGCCGAAACCAATTTCCAAAAAAGGAAAGCCCATGTCCAAGATGCGCCCCGAAAATCTCCGCTCGCGCCAGTGGTTCAACAACCCTGACGATCAGGAGATCTCCGCGCTCTATCTTGAACGCTATCTGAACTACGGCCTGAGTCGCGAAGAACTGCAGTCGAACCGCCCGATCATCGCCATCGCGCAAACGGGCAGCGACCTGTCGCCGTGCAACCGGCATCATCTGGAACTGGCCAAGCGTGTGCGCGACGGCATCATCGAGGCCGGCGGCGTGCCGCTCGAGGTGCCTGTCCATCCGATTCAGGAAACCGGCAAGCGTCCGACCGCCAGCCTTGACCGCAACCTTGCCTATCTCAGCCTGACCGAAAGCCTGTTCGGCTATCCCATCGACGGCGTGGTGCTGACCATCGGCTGCGACAAGACTACACCTGCGCTTTTGATGGCCGCCGCGACCGTCAACATACCGGCCATCGCCCTGTCGGTCGGCCCGATGCTGAACGGCTGGTGGAACGGTGAACGCGCAGGCTCTGGCACCGTGATCTGGAAGGCCCGCGAGATGCTGGCTGAAGGCGAGATCGACAACGAGGAATTCATGGAAATCGCGGCCTCGTCCGCGCCGTCCGTCGGCTATTGCAACACCATGGGCACCGCCACGACGATGAATTCGCTGGCCGAGGCGTTGGGGATGCAACTGCCCGGATCTGCCGCCATTCCCGCCCCCTACCGCGAGCGTGGTCAGATCGCCCGCGACACGGGCAAGCGGATCGTCGACATGGTCTGGGAAGACCTGCGCCCCTCGGACATCATGACACGCGAAGCCTTCGAGAACGCAGTCGTTGTCAATTCGGCGATCGGCGGGTCGACCAATGCGCCGATCCACCTGAACGCCATCGCGCGTCATCTCGATGTGAAGCTGGACAATGACGACTGGCAGGAACTGGGTCACAAGATCCCGCTACTGGTGAACCTGCAACCGGCGGGCAAGTATCTGGGCGAAGACTACCACCGCGCCGGCGGCGTGCCTGCGGTCATCGGCGAGTTGTTGGCCGCAGACCTTTTCCCCCATCCTCAGGCCCTGACGGCCAATGGCAAGACAATGGCAGAGAACTGCACCGCACGGCGCACAGTCAACGATGACGTGATCCGCCCGCTGGATGGTGCACTGGTCGCGGCCGCCGGTTTCGTGAACCTCAAGGGCAACCTGTTCGACAGCGCGATCATGAAGACCAGCGTCATCAACGATGCCTTCCGCGAACGCTACCTGTCAGACCCGGATGATCCCGAAGCCTTCGAGGGACGCGCCGTCGTTTTCGACGGCACCGAGGATTACCACCGCCGGATAGACGACCCGTCCGAGAACATCGACGATACCTGCATCCTCGTGATGCGCGGTGCCGGACCCAAAGGCTATCCCGGCGGTGCGGAAGTGGTGAACATGCGTCCGCCGAACTACCTGCTGAAAAAGGGTGTCCGCGCCCTGCCCTGTATCGGTGACGGGCGGCAGTCTGGCACCTCTGGTTCGCCTTCGATCCTGAATGCCGTGCCCGAAGCGGCCGACAACGGCGGGCTTGCCTTGCTTCAGACCGGTGATCGCATCCGTATCGACCTGCGGAAATGCTCTGCCGATATCCTTGTCTCCGCAGAGGAACTGGAAAAGCGGGCCGACGCATTGGTTGCCAAGGGCGGTTTCCCCATTCCTGTCAGCCAGACGCCCTGGCAAGAGCTGTTCCGCGACACGGTCGAACCCTTCGACAAGGGCATGACCATTCGTGGTGCCACCGCGTATCGCGACATCTCGCGCAGGTATCTGCCGCGCGACAGTCACTAGACGAATCAAAAGAACAGGCCGCGGCGGACCTTGGCCGACCAACGATCCGCCGCGTTGAAGCCGAACCGGAAGCTGGATAGCGTGAAGTCATGAACATTCTCAATCGCCGCCTGTTTCTTGCCGCCCTCGGCAGCACCGCACTTGCTGCCTGCGGATCAGGCCCACGCGCGGGGGCGTCGTCAGCGGCCCCTGCCCTTGCCTCGGACATGCAGCCGGTGCCGAACCCTGATTTCGACACCTGGCTTGCGGCCTTCCGGTCGCGGGCCGCCGCTGCCGGTATTTCATCGCAGACCCTGGATGCAGGACTGCCCACCGTGGGTTATCTGCCCGGAGTCATCACCCGCGATCGCAACCAGATCGAATCCCGACGCACGCTGGAAGACTACCTTGCCATCGCCGTCTCGGACGAGCGGTTGACCAAGGGACGGGCCGCGCTTTCCCGTCATGCAACGACATTGGCAGCCGTCGAAGCGCGCTACGGCGTAACCCCCCGCATCGTTACGGCGGTCTGGGGGCTGGAAAGCCTGTATGGCGAGAAGCGTGGCAACATCCCGGTTCTTTCGGCTACCGCGACGCTGGCCTTCGACGGGCGGCGCGGTTCGTTCTACGAAAGTCAGCTGATTGCCGCCCTGCGCATTCTCGAGCGTGGCGATACGACACCTGACCGGATGGTGGGCAGCTGGGCCGGTGCCATGGGCCACACCCAGTTCATTCCAACTTCATTCCAGGCTTCTGCTGTTGATTTCAACGGCGACGGTCGCCGCGACATCTGGAGCGACGATCCCACCGACTCGCTTGGCTCTACGGCCGCATATCTGGCCGGCAACGGCTGGCAAACGGGCCTGCCGTGGGGGTCCGAGGCAGGCACCGGCGGTCCTGCAGGCCGCACCATCCAGCCGCAACCCGGTGGCCCGCAATTCACGGTGACCCGCAATTTCGATGTCATCAAGACATATAACAATTCCGATTTCTACGCGATCGGCATCGGGCATCTGGCCGACCGCCTTGGCGGCGGTGGCCCGTTCAGGGGCAGCTTTCCACCCGACGCGACCGGTCTGACCCGTGCCGACCGGATGACCCTGCAACGCGGCCTCGCGTCACGGGGCTATGATGTCGGCGAGATCGACGGGATCATCGGCAGCGGCACCGAAGCCGCGATCCGGGATTTCCAGACACGTCAGGGGCTGTCGGTGACGGGCACCGCTTCGCGCGATTTGCTTGCACGGTTAAGCTGACGCCAGCCCGCTGCAAACACTTTCCTGGTCCCATTGGCAGCTTCAGAGCCTTACGGCCCAGCGGCGCCATAGCCTGCAGCGCGGAACGATGATCACAACCTGCCCGACGCGATGATGCGTTGCAGAAACGCCTGTGTGCGGGCCTCTTGCGGAGCCCCGAACAGACGGTCGGGGGTCTCTTCCTCGAGAATGACACCACCATCAAGGAACGCGACACGGTCCGCACATTCGCGCGCGAAACCCATCTCGTGGGTCACGATCATCATCGTCATCCCCTCGTCTTTCAGGCCTCGAATGATCGCCAGCACCTCGCCTACCAGTTCGGGATCGAGGGCGGCAGTGATCTCATCCAGCAGTAGTACATCGGGTCGTGTCATCAGCGCGCGGGCAATGGCGACGCGCTGCTGTTGACCGCCTGACAGCTGCTCGGGGTAGGATGCGACGAAACTGTCCATCCCGAACCGGGCCAGAACCTCGCGGCCACGTTCCTCGGCGTCGGTGCGGTTCTGACCATGCACCCGGCGGGGCGCGAGCGTGATATTGTCGAGCACATTCATATGCGGAAACAGGTTGTAGGCCTGAAACACGATACTTGCCCGCTGTTGCAAACCGGTCTTGCCGAAGCCGGGATGATCGACCGGCATACCGTCAAGACGGATCGTTCCGTAGTCATGATCGACCAGCCGGTTGATACAACGCAACAAGGTCGATTTTCCGGACCCCGAGGCTCCGATCAGGCAGACCACCTCGTGGGGGTTCACGGTCAGGCTGACGCGGTCCAGCACCAGCTTGTTGCCGAAGTATTTCGTGACGGTGTCGATTTCGATCATCGGGGTGGTCATGGGTCAATCCGCGATTTGCAGGCGTCGCTGGCGGTCGCGCCTTGTCAGGTAGTCGGCCAGCCGCGCCATGGGGATCGTCGCCAGCAGGAACAGCGCTGCCGCCACAATCAACGAGGAATAATTGAACGTCGTGGCGGTATAGATCTGTGCCTCGCGCACGGCGTCGCGCACGCCGATGACTGAAAGCAACGCCACATCCTTTTGCAACGCGACGACGATGTTCATCAGCGCAGGCACCACGTTGCGCAGGGCCTGCGGAAGAATCGCGTAGCGCAGGGTTTGCCATTCGCTCAGCCCCAGTGATTTCGCAGCCGCACGCTGGCCTTCATGCACGGCGTCGATGCCGGACCTGTAGATTTCCGCCACATAGGCCGCATAGCTCAGAACCATGGCCACCGACCCCCAGAACAACCCGGAATTGGGCAGGCCCGGCAAGTTGAGCGCCGGAATGCCGAAGCCGAAAAGCAGCACCAGCAAAAGCACCGGCACGCCCCGGAAAATGTCGATATAGATCACCACGATCAGCCGGAAGGGCGCGAACCATGGCGCGCGCAGGGATCGCACAACCGCCAGCACCAGCGCCCAGATCAGGATGCAGCCCAGCACCGTCAGCCAGACCTGCAAGTTCACCCAGAACCCCTGCAAGACCCGGGGAAAGGACGCGATCATGGCGTCGAGGTTGAAGAACTGCAGCTTGATCCGGGGCCATTGTTCGGCCGAGGTCACGACCCAGGCAAGCGCGCCGAAAACGACCACGGCGCTTAGCGTGCCGATGGCTGCCGGCATCGCTGCAACGCGCCAATCAAAGCCCCGTTTGGGCGGCGGCGGGGGTGGCCCCCGTCGCGCCGGTTGCTGGACCGCGCGATGGGGCGCGGCGACGGCCTTTTGGGTCATTCGCTGATGATCGGAAGGTCCGGGTCAGAGACAAGATAGGTCGCGATCAGGTCATCCACCACACCCTGTTCGATCAGCGCACCAAGCGCTTCGTCGACGGCAGGCACCAACGGGTTTTCGAATTCGAACAACAGGCCGTGACCATTGTCGTTTTCATCGGCGGGCAACAGGGCGACAATGTTTGCATCCGGCACCTGCACGGCGGTCATGAACAAAGCCGTGGGCAAGGCAGCCAGCGTTACGTCGATCTGGCCCGCCTGAAGCGCCTGAAACACGTCGACCTGTTCGTTGTAGATCGCCGCATCCTCGATCCCGAGGATATTCACCAGATAGTCATTGTCGGTCGTGCCGATCACGGCACCCCAGCGCAGGTCCTTGAGGTCCGCAAAGCTGGTCGCGGTTTCAGCCGTCGTGCCGGGCAGAGCGATCACCGCCTTGTCGGGCTGGAAATAGACCTGGCTGAAGCTTACGATCTGCTTGCGCGGCTCGGTGACGGAAATTTGCTGGATCGCGAAATCATAGGGTTTGGTTCCGGGTGCGATGGCCTGATCGAAGGTCTGCGCGACCCAGGCGACCTGTTCCGGCGCAAAGCCCATTTCAGCCGCCAGCGCGTAGACCAGCCCGTTCTCGAAGCCTTCGCCACCGGCAGGATCGTTATTCAGCATCCAGGGCGTGTAAACCGGGTCCCCGGTGCCGACGGTCAGGGTGCCGGGCGTGGTCAGCCGCTCGTCCATCGTCGAGAAATCCTGCGCTACGGCAGCTATCGGAGATGCGACTGCCAGCGCTCCGGCGAACAGCGCCAGTGCGAAACGGCGCGTCGCGTCCATCATTTTGTCAATCATAGGTGATCCTTTCACATGAACCGACCTGCCCCAGGCAGACGTCCGGATGTGCCAAACGTCGCCTGCCTGCGCAGGCTGGTCAAGCACCTTGGTGGCCGTGTGCAATTCATCAGAAATTGTGGTCAGCGCGACATGGAAGACCAGTAACGCCAGCGGGATTGTTGGGCAAGAACGCCGGTGTTCACGCAGGTGTCCTGCTGCGAGATGAACCATTCCAGGGCGATGCCAATGACGATCGGTCTCAAACCTCGCTGATGATGCTCGAACCCGTCGATGCCACAAAATCCCTGGCGACAACCAGAAGGCGTTCGAGCCTGCCCTCAAACGGTGGATCACACACAAGGCGTTTCACGATCTAAGGTCTTTGTATGCGCCTGCAAGAGAGCGCAGTTCAAGCGCAATTGCCCTGTGTTTCATACCTGCAGAGCGATGTCCGCATAAGGTGCCACCCCGCTTTGAAATAAGACCCGACTTTTCTACAAATCCCTCTGGACCCCCCTGAGTCGCGTTGCTATACGGCCCGCAGGTTTTCCGGCGTAGCTCAGCGGTAGAGCAGTTGACTGTTAATCAATTGGTCGTAGGTTCGATCCCTACCGCCGGAGCCAAATTTCCCCAAGAAAGCAATTACTTAGCTTTAACCGCTCTAAGCGGGCTTGGCGGATTTTGGCGTGGGGTAACATCTAGGGTAACAGATCGCCGGTAACACCGCGCGATGAATCGGCGGGCAGGTCAAGCACCGCAACGCCTGCTCGGTCACGGCACGTCTCGTGGGTTCGGAAAGAAGTCTAGTCCGGCTGCAAATCAGGCACAAAAATCTGTTTCAAAGGAATCATTGCACGGTAGCGGGGCGACAAGCTGGTGTAATGCTCGAAAACGAGTTCCACAAACTGTTCGCCGTTGATCAGGCGCAGTTTGGCGCGGTTCCGTTCCAACTCAACTGCGCCTCTGGCAAATGAGCCAAGGTTGACGAACAAGCCATATTCTCAATCGCCCAACGTGCCAAGCAATTGGTCAACGTCTGGCCGTGGGGTTTGGCCGGTCGTCCGTTTGCATTGCACTTTGACGATTGGCGGCTGAAAGCCAAGTGGGTCCATATGGGCGATAACATCCACGCCGCCATCGCCTGACTTTGACGTGACGCGGGCGGTGTAGCCCATGCACTCCAACAGGTGCGCCATGAATTCTTCGAACTGGTGGCCCGATAGCTCGGACATGAGCCGCTTTATGACAAAGTCACTGGTGCTGACCTCGGCTTGTATGGCGGCGGATACCGTTGCCGTGTCGTCGTCGGTCAAGTCGTCCTGAGCGTCTGAAATGGTATCGGCGCTTGGGACAGTGGCCAGGTCCACTTTGCTCAGAAATTCATTGGCGTAGCGCCTGACACGGAACAGGGTCACGAATGAGCCAATTTCATGCAGGGCGGCTTGGCTGAATTGGTCACGCGGCAGGTGCTTTAACCAACTCACCTTTTGGCGGTTCGGATATTCGTCAGCGTCGCCGTCTGCATAATCCGCCTCACCTGTGAACCGTCCGATATTCACCATCCGGTCGTATTTAGACGGGTAAATCACGATGTCGCCCGCTTCGATTTCATGCAGAAATTTGAACATCGTGCCCGCGTCCACCGGAATGGCCCCGGCTTTCTTGTCTGGATAGGCGACAACCAAGGCGGCTTTGAACGCCTCACGGTTGGATGAAATTTTGCGCAGGTCACCCATTGCGGTCCAACCGATTGCGACATAGCCGCCGTCAATCGGGCGGTCGGATACATGTGCGCCCATGTGGATGCCCCAGACGGTTGGATTACTTGCCATTTTTCTTGCCTTTCACTTTGACCTGTGCAGCCGCTTTGGATTCGGCCTTGGCGCGCTCTTGATTGAGGCGGAACAGGCGGGCGAGGGTTTCGTCGTCGGTTAGCAGGCCAGCGCGCCAATCGTCGCCCCAGCCGTAGGATTGGGCCACTGCTTCATCAAAGGCATTGTGGGCGTGCCTATCTGCGTTGCTCCCCACCAAGCTGGAAATAAGTCCGATGCTCACTCAGTATACAGGTCGAGTTGCATCTTCCGGAATGCTTCCCTGACAGCCGGAAGACCGCCCAGCCTTGCCTTACCTTCATTCACACTACCGAACCGCGCCGTCAGGAACGATACCAGCTTCTTGGTCGCCAGCTCACTTTCCCCACGCGTTTCATATGCGCTCAGAATGGCCAGCAGCAGTTTCTTCATGTCCACCTCCGCTGCCGCAATGCTGCCCTCTCTGACGCTTGCTGCGCGGTCGTGCCGTGTCTTGGGCGGATTAGTGAACAGGACGTAACTCAGGACGTCGAACAGATCGCTGTCAGGCGCGTCCACAAGCCGCCTGATGTCGTCCAGACGGTCTTGATCATACCCACGATCAGAGAGCTGACCTAGGAAGTGCTCGCGGTTGTCAGGGTCGCTCCAAAGCTTGCGAAGCTGATCTTCATCGGCAATCAGACCAGACAGGTCCC
>Ga0307966_1000116_pt1 | contig 62697 bp, 49 predicted proteins | sample OrgLakmetagen646_FD_203141 | JGI IMG/M metagenome (GOLD analysis project Ga0307966, IMG submission 203141) | Saline water microbial communities from Organic Lake, Antarctica - #646 | ecosystem: Environmental > Aquatic > Non-marine Saline and Alkaline > Saline | place: Antarctica: Organic Lake... | reverse complement strand
TATGCTCGAGGGCCGTGAAAGACTTTTGAACCGGCACCAGCAAGGTTGGGATGATTTATGGGAGAGTGACATCATTATAGATGGAAATGAACAGGATCAAATAGACATACGGATGGCTCTTTATCATCTCTATTCATTCGTGAGAGAAGGGTCACGGTTAAGCCTCTCCCCCATGGGTTTATCCGGGCTGGGATATAACGGCCACGTGTTTTGGGATACCGAAATCTGGATGTATCCTCCCCTGTTAATACTACAACCGGAACTCGCCCGATCCATTATCGACTATCGTACCGATCGTATCGAAGAAGCAAAAATGAAAGCGTACAGTCATGGGTATGATGGAGCAATGTTTCCGTGGGAATCTAACGACACAGGCGGAGAAGCAACGCCGGTCTGGGCTTTGACCGGACCGTTTCAGCATCATATAACGGCTGTGGTAGGCATCGCTTTCTGGAACTATTACCGCGTAACTGAGGATCTGAATTGGCTCCAATCAAATGGCTACCCGATGCTTGAACAAGTGGCTGATTTTTGGATCAGCCGTGTGGAAGTAGATGGGGATGGAATGTATAATATCATCAATGTTGTAGCTGCAGATGAACATGCAGAAAATGTGGATAACAATGCATTTACGAATGCCACCGCCATCTCCGCACTCCGGTATGCCACGCTTGCAGCCAAGGAACTGGGAATAGAACCAAATCCCCGATGGGCGATTGTGGCTGATAATATACCAATCCTTGAATTCGAAGAGGGTGTTACCCGGGAACATGCAACCTATGATGGTGAAATGATCAAACAGGCTGATGTAAATCTGCTGACCTATCCGCTTAACATGGTAAAAGATTCTGATCAAATGCGAAGAAACCTCGACTACTATCAGAGTCGTGTAGACAAAAATGGCCCGGCAATGACCCACTCAGTTTACTCAGTGATCTATTCGAGGCTTGGGGAAGCTTCTGAAGCGTATGACCTATTTAAAAAAGGATTTCAACCCAATAAGCTTCCGCCGTTTGGTGTGATTGCTGAAGTGGCCGGTGGTACTAACCCCTACTTTGCAACCGGGGCCGGTGGAATGTTGCAAGCCGTTTTGGCCGGGTTTGGAGGAATTGAATTAACAAACGAGGGTATCCAACAAATTGAAACATTTCTCCCCAGCGAGTGGCGTTCTGTCACTATAACCGGAGTTGGTAAAGAGGATTTAACAATCACTAACAGCAGAAATTAATAGGTTCGCAATCTGGTCACGGAATATCAGTATAATCCGCTCACTTGCCATGAACACTACTGAGATTTCCCAGCCACTTCAGCGGGTCTACACCATCGGGACGCCACCAAATGGGAGGCTGCTGAGCATCAGACAGCATTTCCGGAGCCGGCAACCCATCTGGTAGTTTACTATCAGGATCTGTTACGTATATTGTTTGCAGGCTATGTTTGTATTTTTGAACTAACTCTCTAAGTGTCTCGCGATCCCCCTCAATCCAGTGCAGAATAAAAGATTCAGCGGGTTGCAAGTCCGTCTCTTCAATCATAAAATCATCAAGCCAGGACTGTTCAACACCAAGTGCGCTGTTGTAGGCGTACCTGTGATAAAGTGAAGGAGCCGGCTTTTTGTGCTGAGGATTTTTAAGCCAGAACTCTTCCACATAGTCTGTGAATTCGCATTTCTTATTTTTCAGGCCAAAAGGTGCAACCACCATAGCGACCGACCTGCACCCGCTTCCTCCGTATCGTAAAACAGCATCTGCAAGCTGTCGAAATGTTAACGGTCGATCATCTTCAATAAGAGCAATTGAGTAATGTGCGGTCCGAACCAGTTTGGGAGTCGTACTGTCCGCAAGATTATATTGTTTCAGAGCGTCTATCACCGGATCTACAGATTCTGTTGAGCCTGAAAAGAGCAGTGCATCAGCTCTCCCTTTTCCGCCCGTTAAATTTTCAAGCTGTACAGACCATTTCCCATCGATTAAACCACGTTTTTTTAAAATCTCCAGCAGAGTTTCCGGCAGATAGGGATCTTTTCGGGACAGTTTTCCCAAGTAGTGGTGATTTGAAAGTACGACCGCGAGAATATCCTGAATCCCCACCAGGGGTAAATTTCCGGCATGCAGGCTCAGAACTGTCAACCTCTGTTTTCCGATCGCAGACCCAGCCCCTGAATATTTCGCCCATCGGTTAAACTCTCCTTTCTTTAATGTTTTTTTCAGTGCCAGAATCTGGTACTTAATATCCTCAAAACTGAACAGACCTTCATTCACAGTTTTATCAATCGCATCTTTAAGCCTGTAGTTATCGGGCGACAACCACTCATCTATTGCTTTCTGCAGCTCATCTATTTTATGGTCCATATTGGAGATTATCATTTAATCCCTGTCAATTAAAAAATTACAGCCTCTGAGCGCCGCACTATGCCAGCGACCAAGAATTGCCAGCTGGCCCTTTTCATTCATCACGCCCTTGTCCTCCGTCAGAATAAAGGGACAGCTGTAGATATTGGCCAGATCTATAATTGCCACTTTGCCTTCGACACCGGGATCTAACATACGTCCGGGATCATCCGGATCGCGAACAGACGCATGAACCCATCCTGGTGTATCAAACCATTCGCCGCCGATGGCATAGAGCTGGCTCATAAGCTCACACATACCATATTCGGAATGAATGTGGTTCTGTGTAATATCAAAGCCCTCAGAAAGTCTCTTTCTAAGTTCACTCTTACTCATTTCCCGCCGGTGCGTTTTCATCCCGCCTGTTTCAACTATATGCGATCCGTCAGGCAGCACGTGAGAGTCCAAATCAAGCAGGTCCAACAGACCAAACGCTGCACCAAAAAGAATAATTTGCCGATCGTGTTGAACAGCTTCATCTAAATCAGATTGTTTCAGCGGCTGATTAAGCGGCAGAAACCGGCTCAAACCTTGTTCATCCTGATCAACCAGATATTGAAGCATCCAGAGAAGTGATGAGTCAGGGTTATCACTATAACCGGGCGCATAACAAAGAAGCGTATAATCTGTTGAGTTAAAATGTCTGCTGAACTCCCTGAAAATAGACTGTCTATAGATCTCAAGGTCAGCCACATGATGCCTGCTGCGGTTCATATTGCCCGTACCGGAGCTTTTAAACGTTAGTTCCTGTACACTACCATCTGTTATTAGGTCGCACTCCTTAAACGCCCGTATTGGGAGCAGCGGAATTTCGCCCACTGATTCAGGCAGTTTGCCAGTTGAGATATAGTGCTTTGCAAAACGTCTATAAACCGGGTTATTTCCGACCTGAAATTCAAACAGAGTGCGGGTTTTGTTAAGAAAGGTAAGAGACGGATCGAAGATTAAACGTGAAAGCTGCCTGGGGTCAATAGCCATAGTGTTGAATTAATCTGGTTTACTATTGACTGTTACAATCCAACCGAACAGAACCTGTATAGGTACCTCTGAGCTCTTCACCAGAAATTAGGGTGCCGCCTAACCTGAAATGAATACGACCTGTTTTGGGAATTTGAACTGTTAGGCATCCGGCCGGTGGCACAACTTCCATCAATGATTCATCATCTGATGATCCGTACATTAGCTGAAATTTTTGCAAGTCAGCTTGTTCTCCAAACTGATTCGCAACTGATATGTCTGCCGGGATTTGAACTCTAATTGAATCATAAGGGGTACCTAAAATAAATATCGTCCCACTCCGCTCCTCTGATACTGGAAACATCAGTTCAGATGAACGAACAGTTTTCGGCAGAGATACCTTTACCGGTACTGAATCGATAGAGGCTTGACTCAATGCAACAGTCATTATATCAAGAGATATCGGATCTTGAGTCGATTGTGCCATACCCATCTGCGACAGAGACATACCTATCAAAAATAGTAGCCCAAAGGTTTTCATTCAATTATTGCCGATAATAGTTGGTCTTCCGTAAGGATATACGCAATGGATTGATGGATATAAAGATCTTCCGGCATGTGTTGCTCATCAAACGTATATATTTGAAGGGGAGCGCCGAGTGTACTATAATGTATCAAACGATCTCCGAATACCGCCCAGATCCCGGATTGGGTGCCATGTATTTTCTTCGCTCCGCTGAACCCTCCTATAAAATTCAGGTAGCCTCCATCCGCATTAAACTTATGAATGATCCCTCTGCCTGAATCAAGTATCAAAAGGATTGAGCCGGATAGTTTCATATGAATGTCGGACCCTATTTGAAAATCCCTCAACTCTATCCTGCGCCCGAAATTACCAAATGGATCAAATATATAGATAACGTGCAGATCTGAGTCATATACGAAGAGATCGCCTGAATTACTAACCTGAAGCTGAGATGGCTGAAAACGTGTCACCCGGTCGATCTTATCAGCTGTAATTGACGACAGGTATTGAAACCGTCTGTCGTACAGCTGAACGCGTCCGTTATTCTGATCCGAAACGTAGATCTTCAGCCCATTCGTAGCATCCACTGATACCGGCATATTAAAGCGATAATCACCGCTGCCACGGGCACCCAGGGAGTCTATTCGCTGACCGCCAAGTGAAACAACCAACAGCCGGTGCTTGTTTTTTTCAGTAAGAAAGATAAGTCCGGAAGGTGTTACACTCAATGATGAGGCACCATCAAGAGAAGTTGTTAAGGTATCAAGATTGATACTGCCGGATTGCGCCGTAACAGCTAAAAGCTGTACCTGAAAGGTGAGTAGCAACAATATAAGACAGTGCTTAATCAACTTTTATCAATCCTTTTTTCCCGATATCTCTTCTGTAATAACTCTCTTTGAAGGAAATCTTATCAACATTTTTGTACGAGTTATCAATGGCTTCCTGCAGAGTTTCACCGGACCCTACCACATTCAAAACACGGCCGCCGTTTGTTCGAAGCTCGCCATCCGTTATTACAGTTCCGGAATGAAAGATAAGTGCATCTTCGTCGCATAAATCAATGCCTGAAATTTTAAACCCTTTTTCATATGACGTTGGATAACCGCCGCTGGCAAGAACAACTGAACAGTAGTACCGGTCTGAGATCGAAATCTCCTCAGCTGACAAGGCTTGGTTAGTCGCGGCCAAAATGAGCTGAAGCAGGTCATTTTTCATAGGCGGCAATATCACCTGACATTCAGGGTCTCCAAACCGGCAGTTGTATTCCACAACTTTAGGGCCTTCACCTGTAATCATCAGTCCAACATAGAGAATACCCTGATAGGGAGCCCCCTCGCTCTTCATACCCCGAATAGTCGGCTCGATAATTTCATCCTTAATTCTTTCCATCATCGAATCTGGGAGCAACGGAGTTGGGGCATACGCTCCCATACCTCCCGTATTCAGGCCGGTATCACCTTCGCCGATTCGTTTATGGTCCTGGGCATTATGAATAACCCGCCCATTATCACCATCACAAATGACAAACACGGACGCTTCTTCGCCTACCATAAAATCTTCAACAACGAGTGTTGATGCGGCATCTTTCAAGGTTTTGTCTTCAGAGAGCAGTGTGAGTCTTTTCTCCATATCATCTTCGTTCTCACAGATGAAGACTCCCTTACCCCCTGCAAGACCATCAGCTTTCAGAACCACCGGATAGCGGTTTTGATCTCGAATGAAATTTTTTGCTTCATCAAATTCATCGATAGAAAATGTGCGATAACCGGCAGTGGGAATATTATTCCTCTGCATAAATGATTTGGCAAATGATTTACTCCCTTCAAGTTGAGCAGCAGCTTTAGAAGGGCCGAACACAGTAATATCTCGCTCTTGCAAATAGTCGGATATCCCGTCAACAAGCGGCTGCTCCGGTCCGACAATAACCAGACTGATATTCAGATCGTTAACTGTATTTTCAACAGACTCAAAATCCAATATATCCAAATCGATATTTTTGCCATGCTTTTCAGTGCCGGGATTTCCGGGAGCGATATATAGCTGTTTAAGATTGGCCGACTGAGAAAGTTTCCAGGCTATAGCATGTTCCCTTCCACCACTTCCCAGCAATAATACATTGATTGGATCCATATGTTAGGAGAGTTTTTCAGCTATCTCAATTATACCGGAAAATGACTCCTCTTTAAGACTTGCACCGCCAATCAGTCCGCCATCCACATCATTTTGAGATAGAAGTTCCTCCGCGTTGGCCGGCTTCATACTTCCCCCATACAGAATCTTTACTTCACTGCTGCGCTGTTTGTTCCACCGTTCCTTTAGAAAATTTCTAATGAATAGGTGCATCTCCTGAGCCTGTTCCGGAGTGGCTGTTTCGCCGGTACCAATTGCCCAAACCGGTTCGTAAGCAATTACTAAATTCGACGCCTGATCAATAGTAATTTTATTCAATACTGCATCAAGCTGGTCCATCACAATCTTTTCCTGATCACCACTCTTACGCTTATCAAGCTTTTCACCCACACAAACGATTGCTGTCAGATCATCCTGTATGACTTTTCTTGCTTTATCTGCCACAAGATCGTTGTCTTCTCCATAATATTCACGGCGTTCTGAATGGCCAACAATCACATAGGCGCACCCGGCATCTTTTACCATCGGGGTACTGATTTCACCCGTATAGGCTCCGCTGTCTTCAGTATGCACATTCTGAGCTGACGTAGCGATATCAGTGTCTTTCAGTGCGTTAACCACATTTGGTATAGAGATTGATGGCGGAGAGACGACCACATCACACTGAAAACTTCCTGATGGCCAGCGCTTGGCAAGATCATCAGACAGTTTTTTTGCTTCTGAAGGTCCGCAGTTCATTTTCCAGTTTCCGGCTATCATAAAGTTGCTCATGATTCTGTCTGTTGTTGAGTTAAGGTTTTTTGCAGGCCCTGAATTATTCTGTCGAATTCATTTCCCACGTATCGTTGTACAATGTCGCCCTGACCGTTTACTAAAAAACGAGTTGGCAAACGGTTCAGGTTATACTGTAATCTTAGTTCCTCCGAATAAAAGCTTTCCGGATCAGCAAATTCCCAAAATCTGGATCTCTCCTCAAAAAATGCATTAAAAACCACATCATTTGCACCAATAGGAACAGTAATGATATTCAGCCCAAAATTTCTATACACCTGGTATAGCGCCACCACCTGTTCGTATTGCTGCTGGTATTCCCCGTTGTCGAGTCGGGTAAATTCAATCATAAATGGTGTTCCTTCCAGCGTTTCTGAACTTACCGGCTGTCCCTCACTATTCTGAAATGAGAACGCGGGGAATGGTTTGCCCGGAGATAGTGTCGAAATATCAAAGTCCATTCTGTCAGCCCACTCAATAGCCGTTGGGTTGTCCGCATAAGTCTGCTTGAACTCTACCAACAGCTGTTCAGCTCGTTCAGATCTGGAACTGTCGAAAAGCAGTTTTATTAATTCCTGGCGAACGGGCAACTTTTGATCTGAATCGGAAATCTTGTTTTCAATTTGGCTCAAAAATTCTACAGATCGCTCAAGACTGTCCCGTGACGCATAAAACAATGTAATCTGAGACCTGAGGCCTCCAGGTAGTGAGTTATACTGTGCCAGCATTGAATCAGTCCGAGCCAGCATCCGGTCATTATTCCAGCCCTCGAGCATTGATACCGATGCAGAAGCAGCGCGTTCGCCGGCGTATGTATCAGGGTTTGATTGATAGAGCCCCCAAAAGAGATCACTCCATTTCAAAATTTCAGTTTCAATACTGTCTCTGCTCATTCCGCGTGTATTTATAAAATTGGCAACCCGCTGAAAGCTTCGCTGAAGCCTGTCATACTGTTCATAGATATCATTTTCATGTGATTCAATCGTTGCCGTCTCACTGATATTTGGCAGCTGTCCGTTAAATGTAAGAGTATCGCCTTTGGCAAGAACAACATTAAATATACCAAGAGGCTGATTGTTTCGAGACACAAACAGCGGGTATAAACCTGAGTCGTCAATATCAGCAACACCGTAGTGCTGGCCGCTGCTGTCTGTGACTGAGTAAAAAAGCGTATCTCTCTGCCCTTCCACGGAAGCCCGCGGTACCAGCAGTTCAATACCGGAGTAGTCGCCAGATGAATCCAGCTCAGGATCAACCGTAATTTGTCCTGTAACAATTGGTCCAATTTCAGTTTGAGCTGAACTGCAACCAGCCAGACCCGCGGCTATAAATGAAAATAAAAGCAGCGCTACAAGATGTTTCATATAGGAGTATTGACCTGTCATTAAGAGTCTAATTTTTCAGTTACAAGTTCCCGCACTTGCTTTGGATTCGCTTTGCCCTGTGATTTTTTCATGACCTGACCAATAAAAAATCCAATCAGAGCTTTTTTGCCGCCCTTGTATTTTTCTACTTCGTCTGGGTTTGATGCAATGACCTCATCAATAATGGGTTCCACAAAGCCCGAATCAGAAACTTGAATCAAATTCATCTCTTTGGCAAGATCTTCCGGGGATTTGTCATCTGTCAACATCTTGTTGAAGATCTCCTGCATCGCAGAGGAGTTCACTTTATCGTCCAGCTTCAGTTTTACCAAATCAGCTATCCGGTCAACTGAAATTGAGAAATCCAGAATTGTGATGCTTTTATCGTTTAACACCCGGAGAACCTCGGTAAGCACTATATTTGCAACGGCTTTGGGCTCGTTCAGCTGCTCAAGAATTGACTCATAGTAATCCGCAAGATACCTGCTTTCAGTTAGTACAATGGAATCCTCTTCAGACAGACCAAGCTCATCCATAAACCGGCGTAAGCGAACATCCGGCAGCTCCGGAAGATTCTCTTTAACTTCATTTAAAAGCTCTTCAGTTACAATAACCGGCGGAATATCAGGTTCCGGAAAATAGCGGTAGTCATGAGCTTCTTCTTTAGTACGCATCTTGCGGGTAATCTGCTTGTTTGCATCCCAGAGAAGTGTTTTTTGAACAACCGCACCCCCAGACTCCACAAGATCAATCTGTCGCTCAATTTCATATGAAATCGCCTTTTCCACATTGCGGAATGAGTTCATGTTCTTCAGCTCAGTACGTGTTCCCAACTCCTTCTGTCCTCTCGGGCGAATTGATACGTTGGCATCACATCGAAGGCTTCCCTCTTCCATATTTCCATCACAAATTTCCAGATATTGTACAATCTGTTTGATTTTTGTGAGATATGCGTACGCTTCCTGCGGGGTTCGTAAATCCGGTTCAGAAACGATTTCAATGAGCGGCGTTCCAGCTCTGTTCAAATCCACAAGTGTGTGATATGGATCCTGATCGTGTATTGATTTACCGGCATCCTCCTCCATGTGAATACGCGTCAGGCCAATCGTCTTGTCATACTCCTCAAGTTCAATATGAATAGTGCCGTCATAGCAAATCGGCGTTTCAAACTGTGATATCTGGTACCCTTTTGGCAAATCCGGGTAGAAATAGTTTTTGCGGGCAAAGATAGATTTTCTGGCTACCTTGCATTCTGTGGCGAGGCCCATCCGAATAATGTAACGAACGAGATTCTCGTTTAAGACCGGAAGTGTTCCCGGATGCCCAAGGCATAGTGGAGTGACCTGTGTGTTTGGAGCTCCGCCGTATTCGATGGATACCGGAGCAAATGCTTTACTTTCGGTTAATAGCTGAGCATGGACTTCGAGACCAATGACTGCCTCGTACTTTGAATTTGCAATCGTCGACATAATATGTAGTTGGACGGTTCAATAATATTAAAGGTCGGAAGATAGCAAAGATATGACAGAAATTAACCTCTTCTGTGCTCATTTCTCATCACACATCTTAAAAATGAATTATCAATTAAATCATAAATACTTTAGTGTTTTTATAACTCCATTTTTTGGGGAAGATATTTAGTCAGATAATTGATGTGGTTCATGTTTAAGTATCCGAATCAAGTGATCCAATTCAATGAATTACAGATATTTAGCATTATTCAAAGATTCATGTCTCTTATTAATATAATTATTTACTTTATTGATATTATTTTATTAAATATGACTATACGCTAATAAAAAACGGAGATTTTATGGCAATACGATACCTGTCCCTCACCCTGTCACTTCTGTTTCTTCCCATCATGTTATGCGCTCAGTCCCAACGCGGAGAATATCTGAAAATTGATTATCTGAATGTATCTGAACAGCAGTTGGAAAACTTTAAAGATGAAGTTATTGATCAAATGAAGGAGTATAAAGAGGAGCGTTTTGCTGAAGGTGAGATTGATTCATGGATTCTTTATCGCGTTATGTTTTCTGGAAGCGCTTCTAGAAGCTATAACTACGTTAGCATTACATCTACCGGCTCACTTGACTCCTTTGATGAATTCAACAACGACAACCCCAATGAAATAAATGATTTAAGTGAGGAGAATCTGTTTAGTATAAATAAGTCTGAATTATGGACTGTGCGAAATACAATGACTGACCAAATGGATGATGACCCAAGCCATTACCTGATGATGGATTACATGGATGTTCGCCTGGGCCGTGAACTTGAGTACCAGATGCTTGAGGATGAAGTTGCCAAACCTCTGCATGAAACACGCCTGGAGAATAACAGAATGGATGACTGGGAGATGTATCAGCTTATTACCCCGGGCGGTATGGACTATGGATACAATTTTGCTACGGGTAACTATTTCACAAACCTCAGCCATATAGAATTTGGTTTTAACGAAGAACTCATCAGAAGCCAGAATCCGGATGTCAATGTGATGGAGTTCTTTGAACAGGTTTGGTCAACAAGGGATCTTGTGAGAAGTGAATTATGGCAGCGGGTTGATTTCACAGTCTCAGACATGCAGGCTAATTAGTTCGGTTTATTCAGCAACCAGCTGCCACTTATCACTACTTAATTGAACCTGTACTGGCTGATAACTCTTTACACTATATCAATTCTGGCAGGCGGCTGGGTCATGCTGTAGAAAATAGTCTCTATAATTTGGATCATTTTTTGTCATACACCCCTCAAGATTAAGGATTTTAACCGACCTGATATCCGTGGGGTGACTTTCTCCCTGGAAAGCAAAGTATCCACCGCTGACACGCTGTCCATTATCAAGTTGCGGAGTTGTGTATTCCATTACCAACTCACCGTTCAACAGATGCTGAATATTGGAATTACCGTGCGCCACAAGTTCAGCTGTCACCCACTGGTCGCCGTGGTGCGTGGGACCGTCCGCGCTTATGCAGTGATCCGTTATTAGATTCCCATCAACCACCACGTGTGTACCGGGTGTGCATATATTTCCGTTGCTCCTGTCATTTTCACCATCCCCTCCCAGCAGCTGATACTCGATAGAGTCTGGAAAATCCTGGTCTTTCTCCATGCTTTCCGCTGATTGCGAGTGGAACATGATGCCATTATTTCTTGTGGCCCATGCCGGCCCATTTAGCGCTTGTTCACCCACGAATCTATACTCAACTTTCAGCCGGTAATACGAAAATGGCTCTTCATAAAAGATGTGTGTGAACTGCCCTGCAAAATCATCGTATTCATCGTAACGAACCTTCAAGAAACCGTCTTCCACCCTGACTGTATTTGCATAATTTTCATTGAGATCATATCCAGTGGTTTTAAAATCCCAGCCGTCCAGATTTTCACCATTGAACAATTCAACCCACTCCTCTTCCACAACTGTTTGGCCATCTGAGCTTGTACAGCCAAAAGCGAACATAAAAAGTGCAAAAACAGTGAATGATAAATAGCTTGAAAATAACGGTTGTGAAGTCATAGTTGTTTGTAAAGGTTTAGATTGAATTACTCCTGTATTAGTATGTTATCGATAACATAAAGGTCTAAGATAATTCGAATTTATTCGCAATCAAATAATTTCCAGTAGTTGTATTATGTTAAGCAACCAAATGCTTTTTATTGACATAAGCCATTCATAAGTGACTAACTATGAGTAGTCAGTTCGATATTTCACGCCAATAATATTTAATTCAATCATCGTTAGGGGGACATCCGCATGATTGTCGTATAATAATTTTATTTTCAAGCTCGATTTTCTCAATTGGCTCATCCTTATTATCAATTGTATCAATAAGTTTTTGAGCCGCTCTTTTACCGATCAGGAATGCAGGCTGGCGTACAGTTGTAAGTGGGCAGGCGATGAGTTCAGATCGGATATCATCACTAAATCCAACAATGGCCACATCACCGGGAATAGACAAACCTTTCTCTTTGATCGCTTTTATGGCACCGAATGCTGCAGGATCATTAATTGCAAAAACTGCTCGTGGTGGTTTTTCAGAGGTCCGGTCGAGCAACCTGATCATCGCTTCATAGCCTCCCTTTTCACTCAATCCACTCTCTTCCAAAAGTGTGTCATCCACCGGAATACCATGGTCTCCAAGTGCGTCCAAATATCCCTGTTTTCTCTTATTTGCTATTGTAACATTTTCAGGTCCACTCAGATGTGCAATTCTTTTATAACCGTGATCAACTAAATGGGTGGTTATCTTTTTTGAACTTTCATAATCATTTACGCAAACACAGCTTGCCCCAATGTTTTCTATACAGCGATCAAAAAAGACAAACGGAAGACCCGTATTAATAATCTGTCTATAATATTCTGTATCACTGGATGTTTCGGCACATGAAATGAGTATCCCATCCACCCGTTTGGATTGGAGGGCGTTTAATGAGCTTTTTTCTCTTTCATACTTTTCTGCGGAGTTGGTTAGAAAAAGCTGGTAGTTACGCTTATAAGACACCTCCTCTATTCCGCTCACCACCTCCGAAAAAAAAGCGTGGTAGATTTCCGGTATTACCACGCCTATAGTATATGTTTTACGCGATACAAGGCTTTTTGCAACGTGGTTAGGTGTGTACCCCATGCTCCGGGCTTTTTCAACAATCCGTTTTTTTGTCTGTTTGTCTACGTTGTCCTTATTATTCAGAGCCCGCGAAACCGTCATTGCAGACATACCTAACTCTTTTGCAATCTCTTTTAGCGTCACGTTTGAACCCACGGTAAATCCCCGGTATTAATTATTCTTTCGATTACGGATGTAACGGCAATGTCTGTATTATTCTAAATCCGTACTGACATTAAGCCGAACTAATTTAATATTTTTTAAACACTTAGTACCGGCAATGCTGTTATTTAATTTATAAGAAGAAAACCATTGGATTTATTTACAAAGACATTCCGTAAAGCTGCTGGGTAATACAGTGAATACTGCCTTGACCCCAGACGAGATCATTACAGGATATCCCTTCAATTTTCCGGTCCGGAAACAGAGTTGAAAAGATGTCAAGTGCCTGCTGATCGGTGACGGAATTGTAGAGAGGAAGCAAAACAGCACCATTCGCCAGATAAAAATTGGCGTAGCTGGACGGCACATGATCTGAACCATCGACGGTAGAATCAAAAATTTTAGTGTCGGGCAGTGGCATAGTGATAACATTCAGCGGATTCCCTGACAAATCTGTACTGTTGAGCAGGATATTCAGGTTCTCATACAGAGCATCATGATTTGGATTCGAGTGATCCTCAGTAAGGGCTGTGACTATTGTGTTTTTGTTTACAAACCTTGCCAGATCATCAATATGGCCATCTGTATCATCTCCTTTTAATCCCTGTTTCAGCCATATTATTTTCTCAGCACCGAGGTAATGTTTAAGCATTTTCTCAATCTCTTCTCTAGACAGCTCTGGATTTCTGTTTGAGTTCAGCAGCACTGATTCTGTCGTTAAAAAAAGCCCATCTCCGTTGGTTTCTATCGACCCTCCTTCAAGTATTTTCCCCGGAGAATATCTTCCAATCTCAAAAGTATTCGAAATGCATTCCGGAATTCTGTTATCGTCACTCCAGGGCGGGTACTTTCCACCCCAGGAATTGAATTCCCAATTGGTTAGACGAACAATTTTTTTTTGTTCATTTTTGATAAAAATTGGTCCGCTGTCTCGTGCCCATAAATCATTTACCGGATTCTGAAGGATTCGCAGCTCATTCGGAAATTCTTTAAGATTCCCAATGACAGTGCTGGCGCGTTTCTCGATCTCTGGATTGGCCGCCAGCAAGAGAACCGGTTCATATTTCAGAAGCGTTTTGATAATATTTTTATAGACAGCTTCAACAGCATCGAGTCGTCTGCCCGGCCACGTTCTTCTGTTATGCGGCCAAATCATCAGTGTTCCCGAGTGAGGTTGCCACTCAGCAGGCATTCGGTATCCGTCATCAAACGGGATGGTTGTCAGATCGTTTTTCATTAGTCCTGATGATATTTATTTAATGCGCAACCATCAACTAAAATAACAGGCCGAAAATGCATAATTTTCGGCTCAGGTAGTATTGAGATCGGTTGTTATAATCAGGTCTCGACCGCCATCTTTTAGTCTTTTGAAATAAACTGCATAGCCTCTTCAACATTTTGTTTCGATCCGATATAAATTGGTGTACGCTCATGAATAGCTGATGGCTCAATTTCCATAATTCGCATATTGCCGTTGGTAGCTACGCCGCCGGCTTGTTCTATAATGAAGCTCAAAGGATTACACTCATACATCAGCCTCAGCTTTCCGCTTGGATAAACTTTACTTGACGGATAAATAAAAATGCCTCCTTTGATGAGTGTGCGATGAATATCCGCCACCATCGAACCGATATACCGGGCAGAGTAAGGACGCCCGTTGTCTTTATCTTCCCGCTGACAATATTTGATATACTTTTTAAGTCCATCGCTCCAGCTGTTGTAACTTCCTTCGTTAATACTGTAAATCGTGCCGTGTTTTGGCATGGAAAAATCATCATCAGAGAGGATGAATTCCCCAATGCTTGGGTCGAGTGTAAAAGCTGAAACTCCCAGACCCGTTGTGTAAACCATTATTGTTGATGAACCGTAAAGCACGTACCCTGCTGCAACCTGCCGCAGACCAGGCTGTAGAGCATCTGATTCAGTGGGATTCGGGTCAAAACGTGTCTGACGCATATAAATTGAGAAGATGCTCCCTATAGAAACGTTAACATCAATGTTTGACGAACCGTCAAGCGGATCAAGATAAACTATATATTTTCCGCCCTGACTGTTCAGGCTTACAATGCCATCATTCTCCTCAGATATTACCATACAGGTAATTAGTGACCGGTTAAGGGCAGAAATCAGCTGTTCATCAGCAAAAAGATCGAGCTTTTTAACCGACTCTCCGTGAATATTAGTAGAACCATCAACCCCAAGTAGACTTGTAATTCCGGCTTTGTTTACTTCTCTCGATATTATTTTTGCAGCAAGCCCAATATCTCTCAAAAGCTGTGACAGCTCTCCGGTTGCCCCTGGAAATCGATTTTGTGACTGGGTAATATATTCGTCAAGCGTTACTAATTTGTCGGGTTTATTTGTCATATCTCATCTCTTCTGAAATAGTTAGTATGGAACCGCTTCCAAAGGTATAAAAAGTATCTAGTTCCGGTCAACCATTTTGCAATTAGGGATTTCCAATAAGATCCATATAAAGGTTTCGTGACTTTTCATGAAGCTCATCGAGTGACCCATTATTCTCGATTTTGTAATCAATCAGATGTGTAAGTGTACTGAAGTCAGGTTGCTTCGCAATTCTGGCAGCCACCTCTGATGCACCAACAGAGTCCCGTTTCGTAACGCGATCGAGTCGTTTGCGTCTATCACTTGTAACCAGGACAATAACGTCCAGATAGTCGGGCCGGCCTTTATTTAGCAAAATAGCAGCTTCATAAACAAAGAGCTGAATGCCGTCGGTTTCCGCCTGATTGATAAGCCTGGTGGCTTCTTTCCGAATAGCTGGATGGACGATAGCATTTAACTCCTCCACCCTGTTTTTATGAAAGGCTTCCTTGATAAGATGTGGTTTGTTCAGGGATCCGTCCGGCGTATACGTTTCCCCTCCAAATGTTTCCGATAGCTTTTTTTTAAGATCCGGTGCGGTTTGCATCAGTTCTTTGGCAAGATCATCAGCATATACGACCCGGGCTCCCAATGATTCCCAGATCTTTGCTACTGTAGATTTTCCCGATCCGATCCCCCCCGTAATACCAACCGAAATCATACCGATTGTTCAGCTACACGGCTCATCAGGTACGCTTTCATGAATTCATCGAGGTCACCTTCCATCACAGAATCTACATCACCTGTTTCATGTTCTGTCCTGTGGTCTTTCACCATGTTGTAGGGATGAAAGACATACGAACGTATCTGACTCCCCCACTCATTGCTGCTTTTAGAATCTTCGAGCTTTTGTTTTTCCCGCTCCTTAATATTTTTTTCGAGTTCATATACCCGTGATTTCAGAAGTACCATTGCTTTTTCACGATTCTGCAGCTGAGACCGCTCTTGCTGGCACTCAGCAACAACACGCTCATCGGTTCCATCCGAGAGTGTTCCCGTCCAGACCAGGCGAACACCTGTTTCTACTTTATTTACATTCTGGCCGCCGGCACCACTTGAGTGAAATCTCTGAAGCTCAATATCACTGTCGTTCAGGTTTACCTCAATGGTATCATCAATAATAGGTGATACAAAAACAGAACAGAATGACGTATGCCGTCTCGAATTGCTGTCAAATGGTGAAATACGAACCAATCTGTGTGTCCCAGTCTCAGATTTCAGAAACCCGTATGCGCTGTCCCCTTTCACCTCAACAGTTGCACTTTTTATTCCCGCAACATCACCATCCTGATATTCTACTACTGATACGTCGTAATCTTTCTTCTCCGCCCAGCGTGTAATCATTCGAAAGAGCATTTGTCCCCAGTCCTGGCTCTCTGTTCCGCCTGCTCCGGGATTGAATGTTACAATGGCATCGCGATGGTCGTCTTCGCCGCCAAGCATGTTTTGAAGCTCCAGATCTTCCAGCTTTTGCATGAAAGTATCCACTTCGCTATCCAGCTCACCCTGAACATCTTCACCTTCTGCCTGGAATTGCTGATACACTTTGATGCTTTCACGAAGATCATTCAACCCGTCCCATCGTTCAACGAGACTTTTTTGATGATCCAGCTGACGCATGATACCCTGGGCTTTTTCGGGATCATTCCAGAATTCAGGATCCTGAGTCTGTTCCTGAAGCTCTATAATCCTGACTTTTCGTTTATCGTAGTCAAAGATACCCCCTGAGCTCGTACAATCGCTCAAAAAGTTGTTCCAATTTATCCTGCTGAATACTCATATACGCCAGTCATTCGTTTATAAAAAACAGAATGAACCGGAGCATGCCGGTTCATTCTTTATGTTGATCAATTTAAAATAATTATGCTCTGTCCTACTTTTTAAGCATCACAGATAGCACAACACCTGCCAGTATTCCACCCGCAAAAGCAGCTCCAACTCCTATTTCGGGGTTTGCTCTTACATAGCGCCTTGCCGTTCGAAACTCGCGGCGGAGTTCATTTTGTATACGGTCTCTTTCGTACTCAAGAGTGTCGAGTACCTGAGAATACCTGTCTTCTATATATTGTTTCTCTTTTTCAAGTGTCTCTTTTAACTCTTCAGTTGTTTTTGAGTTTGCCATTATTTTGACGATTTAATTGATATTACAGTGTAATTAATTATTTGCTGACACAAGATCCTGATCTTTATACTGAAGCTCATAAAGCTTTCTGTATATTCCATCTTCTTTCTCAATAAGTTTATCATGTGTGCCTGATTCTCGAATCACTCCTTTATGCATCACAAGAATATTATCGGCTCCTTTGATGGTTGAAAGCCGATGAGCTATTACTATGGAAGTTCGCCCTTTCATCATTCGCACGCAAGCTTTTGACACAAGATGTTCAGTTTCTGAATCTACATTAGATGTCGCCTCGTCCAGAATCAGAATTTCAGGGTTGTATACCATTGCCCGGACAAAACAGATCAACTGCTTTTGCCCCATGGAGATTGATGAACCACGTTCGCGAAGCTCGAAATCGTATCCACCCGGTAACCGCATTATAAATTCGTGCGCCTCTACTTCTTTGGCCGCTTCAATAACGGATTCCCGTGAAATGTTATCATTCCCAAGCGTGATATTTTCAAGTACAGTTCCCGAAAACAGAGCGTTATCTTGTAAAACAAGTCCGAAATATGATCGCAGTTGATTCAGCGTCAGCTGACGGATATCCACGCCATCCAACAATATTTCACCCTTTTGAATATCGTAGTAACGTAGCAGCAGATTTATGATTGTTGATTTACCCGCTCCCGTCGCTCCAACAATGGCCAGTGTTTCCCCGGGTTCAGCTTCAAACGAGACATTATTCAAAATGGTCTCATCGTCAGGGTTATAGCTGAAATCAACATTTTTAAATTCAATTCGACCGTTCACTTCCTGCAGGTGCTGTGGATTCTCAGGATCCCTGACCTCTTTTTCTGTATCAAGGATATCAAAAATGCGTTCAGACGATGCCAGTGCAGATTGCAGAGTATTATACTTTTCCGAAAGTCCGCGAATGGGGTTAAAAAACTGGCGGACATATTGTATGAATGCAAGCAAAACACCAAATGTCAGCTGATCCATAAGTGCCCGCGCTCCGCCATACCATACAACCAATGCCATGGCAACGCTGGCAAGCATCTCCACAACCGGCCAGAATATGGAGAAATAAAATATTGTATCGAGGTGCGCCTTCCGGTGATCGTTATTGATAGACTTAAACCGCTCTTTTTCTTTCTCTTCCCGGTTAAAGAGCTGCACCACAACCATCCCGTTGATGTGCTCCTGCACAAACGAATTTAATCGGGATATTTGATCACGGACATTCAGGAAAGCAACCCGGACCTTTGATTTAAACCAGAACGTAGAGTAGAATAGTATCGGAAGAACAAGAATGGATACGATCGTCAGTTCCCAGCTCATCATGAGCATAAAACCGAGGATAAAAAAGATGCGAAACAGATCGCCCACCATGTTCACAATTCCATCAGAAAGAAGTGAACTCAGCGCTTCAATATCACTTGTCGTTCGGGTAATCAGCCTCCCGATGGGGTTTTTATCAAAGAATTGTACGTGCAGAGACTGTATTTTCTCGTAAACCGTATTCCTGAGAGAATAGAGTGCCCCCTGTCCAAACCATCGTGTGATGTAAGTATTTGCAACGAGGATAATAAATTCACCGGCCAGGGCAACGACCAGCAGAAGCACAATCCACATTAATCCGGGTATATCTCCCTGAGAGATATAGTCGTCCACAGCTATCTGGGTTAGCTTGGGACGAACCGTGCCAAGAAACGCAGCAGACAGAGTGAGTACTACAGCGAGTATACCCCACCATTTATACGGCTTAAAAAAGTAATAAAGCCGTCGAATCAATTCAGAATCAACGGCTTTTTTATTGTCTTTAGAATTCAAATGTAAGACTGTTTAGAATCGATCGTAATCGTCGAACGGTGTACGAGGTGTAATTGGTTTTGGCTTCCGTTCGTTCGAATCATAATTTGATCCGGATTCTGATTTTCTGCCTCGGCCAGAGCTGCCCGAACTTCCGGAGCTTGAGCCTGAGTCTGAGCTGGACGAAGAGCTTCCCCTGCGTTTACGTCCGCCAGAACTACTACGCTTGCTATCGCTTTTTTTCCGTTTCCTGAACCGCTTCTTGCTGCCACCCGAGCTGCTTTTCTTAGATTTTTTATCGTTGCTTTTATTCTGATCGATCTCTTTGAGGTAGACCTTGGCCTGTACAATTCCCTTCTCTTTGGATGGATCCGTGAAGATGGGGCGAAGTTCAGTAGCCAGCCATGCCGGGAAGAATTTTTCACGGGCTTCACGCAGGAGCACAAAGGGGTTCGTGTAGCGTGCTGAAAAATGAGAAATTACAAGAAGTTTAGTCTGAGATTCATTTGCAACACGGGCTGCATCAACTGAAGTTGAATGTCCTGTTTCTGCTGCTTTATCAGACAGGCTCTGACTAAACGTTGCCTCGTGATAGAGAATATTCGTGTTCATGGCCAGTTTTACAGCATTTGGGCAATACTTGGTGTCTGTAATATAGGCAAAGCTGTCGCCCGGACGCGGGTGACCCACGATATCGTAAGATTTTATTTCGGTGCCATCTTCAAGAACAATATCCTCACCGGCCTTCAGAGCTTTATACTGCTCATCTTCAGTGATACCCATTTTCTCCGCTTTCTCGGCATCTACTTTTCCAGGACGGTCTTTTTCCTGGAACCGGTATCCCAGGCAAAATGAGGTGTGGTTTAACGGACGTGCTTCTACATAGTATTCGTCTGCATCTACCACGCGTTCCGATTCAATATCTTCAGATACTTCTACGTATTTGATCTCGTAGTTCAGATCAATATTTGCGAATTCGAAATTAAACTCCACAAATTTTTGAAGTCCTTCCGGCCCAACTAACGTAATAGGCTTATCGCGTCGCTGCAGCTGCAGTGTTGCAAGTAATCCTAAAAGTCCGGCGTAGTGATCTACATCATAATGAGATATAAATATATTTTCAATTTTAGAGCGTTTGAGCCCTGCCTGTAACATCCGCATTTGTGCATTTTCACCACAATCAAACAGATGCACATCTCCTTCGCGCCATAATGCGACTGAAGAGAGGTGACGTGTTGCGGTGGGCGTTGCAGATGCGACTCCTAAAGGTACTATGATCATGTTATCTCCCGTAGTGTTGTGGGCGCCTGCCGTTCAAGCAGGGGAAACCCTTATTCGTTTTTGGTTTATATTTGAGCTAATTGTTCTTCCAGCAATTGTTTTTGATACATACGTGCATATCGGCCTTCTAACGATAGCAGATCTTCATGAGAACCCTGTTCAACAATGGAACCGTTCTCAAGATAAAAAATAATATTTGCGTTCTTTACTGTAGATATACGGTGCGAAATCATTATTGTTGTATTTCCTGAGCGTCGTTCCCGAAGATGTCCGAGTATTGCATCTTCTGTTTTCGTATCTACAGCGCTGAGCGAATCGTCGAGTATAATAATCGATGGATCTTTAATAAGGGCTCTTGCAATGGCGGTTCGTTGTTTTTGTCCACCCGAAAGTGTTATACCACGCTCACCTACTATTGTCTCGAATTTTTTCTCAAATTCCAAAATATTTTGGAGCACATTTGCCTTTTCAGCAGCGCTTTCAATTTGTTTCATTGTTGCATTTTCTACTCCAAATGCAATGTTCTCTTTTACAGTTGTTGAAAAAAGGAATGTCTCCTGCGGAACATAACCAATCCCGCGTCTTAATGCTGATGTTGACCATTTTTTAACATCAAGACCATCAACCTTAATTTCACCGCTTGTGGTATCAAATAAACGGGGTATCAAGTTAACCAGTGTCGTTTTTCCGGATCCTGTTCTGCCAACAAATGCGGCGGTTGTTCCTTTCTCAATCTTAAACGACACATTGTTGATAGCTTTTTCTTCAGCTCCGGGGTATTGAAAGTTTACGTCAACAAATTCTATAGCACCCTCTACCTTCTTATTCAATAGCTCAGAATCCTCAACATCACTAATTTGCACCGGTTCAGTTAAAACCTTGTCAACCCGCTTCCAGGACGCAAGTGACTTTTGAAACGTATTCACTGTATAGCCAAGTGATGCAACGGGCCAGGTCAGGTAGGCAACATAAATCACAAATTCAGCAATATTTCCTATCGTAATTGTATCGTTAATTACCATCATGCCGCCCTGCCAGATCACGATGACCACTGAGACTCCAATAAGCATATTAAGAGCAGGGTGAAATAGAGATTCTACCAGGTCCAGCCTGAGCTTTTTCACTCGATAGCTTTCACTCTCTTTCTCGAAAATTTTCTGTTTGTACTCTTCCCTGTTAAAGGCTTTGATCAGACGTATACTCGAAAAGGCCTCCTGGGCTGTTCCCGCAATATCGGAATACTTCTCCTGAATAATAGTCTGGTACTTGTTGATGTATCCACTGACCCAGTATGCAAACCCGGATAAAAACGGAAGTGGTAAAAGTGCCCACATCGTTAGCTCAGGGTTAACGATAATCATCATCGTAATTATAAACCCTGCCCTTGTAAGCGTATTGATGGTATACATCACTACAGGCCCAAAGTACTCACGAACACGAGAGATATCTTCTGTTGCCCTTACGTAAACTTCTCCTGATTTATTTGATTCAAAATATCGCTGGGGCAGCGTGAGCAGCTTATCCAAAACTCTGTTACGTATATCAAATTCAACGTGTCGCGACCCCACGATCAGTGTTTGCCTTGTTGCAAACAGTAGTATTCCGTACAAAGCCACGGTACCTATCAAAAGAAGAGAGTTGTAGGCGAGAATCTCACCGGCTTCGCTCGAGAAAAGTATCTCAATAATTGAGGAATATGCCTGACTATATTCACCTCCCAGCGCCTCAACTTCGTCCATTGTTCGGCGAATAAGTACCGGAATCCAGATAAGGAAGAAGTTAGATGCAGTAAGAAAAAGAGCACCAAGGATAAACTTACCCTTGTACTTTTTTATATATGTGTTAAGTTTTTGGAGAGGTTTCACGTAAATTTTTAATTAGAAGCTTTCTGCTTCAACGAATCTCAGATGCAGTTCATTCAGCGGTCAGTTTTTATATTTCTCAGACCATTTTTTTGCAAGATTGAGACCCGAACAGTAAGCGTCATCAGCGGTGTTACCTCTGAAATAATCTCCCACTAATGCCAGCGGGGAATCTACAAATTCGAGTTCCATATATGGATGCTCGAGTACTTTTGTAGCGCGGCTGTATTTCCAGTAGTGCAGTTGACTCCATTGGGGAGCAGTTCCCCATCCACCTATAATAGTTGCCAGCTTATCCATCATCTCACGTTTAATTATCTCATCATCTTTTCCACGCAGGTAATGGGTGAATTCCGTTGTGGCCTGGGCAACAATAGAACACTCCTGATCAAAAGATTTTTTTGTGGCTTCGTTGGAAATGAATGTAAACGCGCTGTTTTTACAGGCAATACCATCCCATGCAGGGAGGTCACGATCTCCGTAACCGGCCATCAGTGTATAGCATGGCGAGTAGCTTACATCATCAATCTCACGGATAAGCTTAAGGGTTGTAATTTCATCTGTAGCCGTTTGCAATATTCCATATGCCTGAGGAGCCGGAGTGGCAATTATAACAGCGTCCGCTTCAAACGTATTGGCACCGGTCAGGTTTATCATCCAAGAGCGCTTTTTACGCCGATGAGAACCGATATAAGTTAAGCCGCCTGCTTTGGTTTCAGTTTTTACATCAACCCAGCGGCTCAGATATTTACCAATTGTATTCATGCCATTAACGGCTGTGAATGATGCAACAGCAGGTTTATTGGGATTTTTGGGATATAGCTTATCACCATCATAAAGTCCAATATGATCCCCCCATCTTTTAACAAGCCCCTGCTCCATGAGTTCTGCCGTAAACTTTTGAAAATTGGGAGACTTCGGGGTGAAGTGCGAGAGGCCATGGTCCATTTTTGCAGATAAATCTTTTCCGGCATAGCGGGTGGCCATTCGGCCTCCATACCCTTTACTCTTCTCTAAAATGGTTATCTCATGTCCTTGCTTAGCAAGGTAGCGGCCGGCGGTCAATCCGGCAATTCCCGCACCAATTATTCCAATAATCATAAACTATATATTCTCAATTTCTTGAAACGATGTACCCAAAGGTAATGAACTCACACCTATGCTGCCTAACCTTTTTAAGTTAAAATACGTTGAAATCAGCTGTTATAAATTGTAACAACCGGTTCGGCTGCATCCTTGTCAAGAAGTGCCGGCCAATAGGCAACCACGTCGCTGGCTTTTGGGCGTCCGCCTGCAAACCCCGTCACGCCGCTCGGGCCGGTAAGAATAAGCGGAGCTATCTCCTTACCAAAACGATTGAGCTGTTCTTTTGACGGGCCGTGCACCGAAACCCGAAGCTGAACTTCATTTACGTTCTCTGTGGCTTTGCCCAGTTCATCAGGATTTTCGTTACAGGCGTTTAGGCCGACCAGTTCCATATGTCGGTCTGTGAACTCAATCTCAAGATTTTCGGCTCGTTTAAATAGTATGTCCGCCGCAGCCTGTGCTTTTTTGACCGCATCAGGCCAGCTGTAAACGAGTGTGGATGAGAGTTTATACCCGTCGTTATGGCTTGCCGAAACCTTATAGGTTGGCGTTGCTGCCCTGCCTTTGATGCCATGAATTTTAACACGGTTCTCCCCATCCTGTTTGAGCCGGACTGAGGTAAAATCAGCGATACAATCGGGGGTGATATACTCGGCAGGATTTCCAATTTCATACATCAGCTGCTCTTTTACGGTCATTTCTGATACCAGTCCGCCGGTTCCTCCATGCTTTGTAACGTGAAATGTACCGTCGGGGCGCGCTTCGATTATTGGGAAGCCGATGTTCACCAGATCCTCAACCGTTTCCCAGTCCGTAAAGTTACCGCCTGATACCTGCCCGCCGCACTCAATAATATGGCCCGCAATAGTGCCGGCTGACATCTTATCGTAGTCGGACGGATCCCAGTCAAACTCATAAATCATGGGGGCAAGTGTTAAACCCGTATCGGTTACACGCCCGGTAATAACTACATCGGCCCCCTTCCGGAGCGCCTCCACAATAGGTGCGGAACCAAAATAGATATTTGCACTCAGCAGGTCATCTTTAACAGTGGTTATCGGGTCGCCGGTTTCCATATTTTTCAAAGAGTGGCCGTCCGATATCAGTTTATCAAGTGAGGGTAAAATATCGTCTCCATCCACAACTGCGATTTTCAATCCTTTTACGCCTTTCTCTTTTGCCAGCTTCAGAATCGCGTCTTTACAGGCCCGGGGATTAACCCCACCGGCGTTGGAGATTACTTTAACTCCCCTCTCTTTTATATCATCAAAAACAGCCTCAACCACATCTACAAAATCGCGGGCATATCCATAGTTTTCATTACGCATGCGCTGTTTTTGCATGATAGACATTGTCACCTCTGCCAGGTAATCCATCACCAGATAGTCAATGGGTCCCTGCTTTACCTGTCGTATTGGTGCTTCCGGTAAATCGCCCCAAAATCCTTGTCCCGATGCTATTCGAATCTGTTCTTTCACGTTCTTATCTGTTTCTTTTTTTAAATTTTAAAAATCAGTTGTTCTGATTCATTCGTTATCAGACCTGCATCACGCCGGTTTTAAACTCCGGAATATCCGGATTGTGATTGGCGTCCTCAATCGCGCGGGAAATCTTCATGCGCGTATCGGCCGGATCAATAATTCCATCAATCCAAAGACGCGCGGCAGCGTATCGTACATCTGTCTGCTTGTCGTACCGGCTTTTTATCTTATTAAGAATTTCATCTTTATCTTCATCGCTGATCTCCTTGCCTCTCTTTTCAAGCGATGACACTTTTATCTGAGTGAGTACTTTCGCCGCCTGGGTTCCGCCCATCACGGCAATTTGTGCTGTAGGCCATGCGTAAATATACCGTGGATCGTACGCTTTGCCGCACATTGCGTAGTTTCCGGCCCCGTAGCTGTTACCCATGATAATTGTGATCTTCGGCACCGTTGAATTGGCCACCGCATTCACCATCTTTGCCCCATCCTTAATGATGCCGCCATGTTCGCTTCGTTTGCCAATCATAAATCCGGTGACATCCTGAAGGAAAATGATAGGGATTTTTTTCTGATTGCAGTTCATGATAAACCTTGATGCTTTATCGGCACTGTCGGAGTAAATGACTCCACCAATCTGCATTTCACCCTGTTTACTTTTCACTACCGTTCGCTGGTTGGCAACAACGCCCACGCTCCATCCGTCAATCCTGGCGTAGCCGGTTATCAGTGTCTGTCCATAGCCCTTTTTATACTCGATAAATGTTTCCGCATCAACAAGGCCCCGAATAATCTTATGAACATCATATGGACGGTTTCTGTCTTTTGGAAAATCACGAACCATCTCTTCAGGATCAATTTCCGGGTTAATGGAGTCGTGTCTTGTAAACCCTGCCGTTTCTGAAGGCCCGAGATTATTGACCAGCCGCCGGATTGTCTGGAGACATTCAGTGTCGTCCTTCATTTTATAATCGGTAACTCCGCTGATCTCCGTATGAGTGGTAGCTCCGCCCAGCGTTTCGTTATCGACCTCCTCGCCAATAGCAGCTTTAACAAGGTAGCTGCCCGCCAGAAAAACGCTTCCAGTACCGTCTACAATTAAAGCTTCATCACTCATGATAGGCAGGTATGCACCGCCGGCAACACAACTTCCCATAATTGCCGCAATTTGTGGAATTCCTTTCGCGCTGATGACCGCGTTATTCCTGAAAATTCGCCCGAAGTGTTCCTTATCCGGAAAAATTTCATCCTGCATGGGAAGATAAACGCCTGCTGAATCTACCAGATAAATGAGCGGTAGATGATTTTCGATAGCGATTTCCTGAGCGCGGAGATTCTTTTTGGCAGTCATTGGAAACCAGGCACCGGCTTTTACGGTAGCGTCGTTGGCGACAATCATACACCGCCGGCCCTGAACAGAGCCGATGCCGGCTACCACGCCGGCTGACGGACAGCCGCCCTCCTTTTCATACATCTCATAGGCAGCCCACAAGCCAATTTCATCGAAGGCTGAATCTTCATCCAGTAAAAAACCGACTCTTTCACGGGCGGTCATTTTACCTTTCTTATGCTCTTTATCTATTCGTTTAGTACCACCGCCGAGTTTAATTTCTTCCTCGGTTTTACGCAGTGTATCAATCAAACTACTATACCAATTATCGCTCATTTCTATATAATTATGCTTAATTTAAAATCTTTGATAATACCCACTTATTTACAGACGTTTGAAGATACAACTTTGAAACTCTTCAATACATCAAAAACTACTGATAAAGTCATTCATTACAAATGAAACATCTCCCAATTGTATTTATCATCTTCATTCTGCTCATTCCAACACTATCAGAGGCTCAGCGACAGGTTACTCCATACGAAGCTCTTATTCAGCGAAGTGATCAGCCAAATTCATATATAACAGATGTTTTATTGCCTACAGAAAATGGGGCAACAGCAGGAGCGCTCTTCCGCCTCGACTATGATCTTATCCCTTTTCTGCGCATCCGTCCTGATATGGAAAGTACACCTGAGGGAGCAGAATACTTCGCTCCGATTCAAATGGGTATCGAAATTTTCGAAGGTCGTGTGCGCTCTTCCCGCAGAAATTCGTCCAACTCGACTTCTGTTTTCAGAGACAGTTATCTCGACACCATTTACGCCTCCTCTTTTGAGCAAACCCGATCAAGACTTCAGCATGTACAGGGAGTGCTAAGTGCCGAACTTGAACCCGGTAGTTACAATTATGAACTCCAGCTGACCCGTGCTCAATCCACACAGGAACAATCATCTACACGGCGCAATATTCAGGTTCCTGCATACGACACCCTTTCCACCGCGGGCATTACGCTTTTACGTGATGTCAATTTAAATGAAAACAGAGCCACAGGGACATTTCTCAACTATGGAGAGAATGTGCTTTATGGTTCAGATTATAAGTTAATGATATTGTTACCTCAATCTGAGGCAGATAACGAGTACAGTGTGCAAATCTACCGTATGACAAGCGGCCGGTCTGATGAGATGGTTTCTGATCCAACCTTTGAATATACCTTAACCGAAGATAACATCATTTCGGGGTCGAATTATCAGCTGCAGCGCGAATCAGACGACGTAACGTTTGCCATGGACATTTCAGATACCGGTGGTCGTTTTGGAGTTGTTTCAGTACCAAATGCCGGGTTTGAAAATGCCCGATACCGTATTCAGATACTTGATAGTGATGATAAAGTTATTGGCAGTAAAACAGTTAATTCGCGCTGGCTTGATATGCCCGTGAGCCTCCTCAATATTGATGTAGCCATCGATATGATGCGGTTTATTGTGAGTGATAGTGAACTTGATCGTCTGGATGATGGATCAACAGCTGCAAAAGAGCGCAAATTCAGAGAGTACTGGGAGCAGCGGGACCCCACACCTGACACGGAATTTAACGAGCTAATGACTGAGTACTACGGCCGCATCGATACCGCCTATAAAAATTATACCACCCCCCAAACGCCGGGGTTCGAATCAGACCAGGGACAGGCTTACTTATTATATGGACAGCCAGAGAATATTGAACGCCGCCTGCCTGCAGATCAGCCCACACAAGAGATATGGGAATACCCCAACCGCACGCTCGTATTTGAAGCGACCTCCGGTTTTGGGGATTTCAGGCTTGTATCGGAGCGACAATAGGTTTGTAGCCCGGATATCAGATCACTATTTTAGATTTATGCCAGAAAAAATAGCCATCAGCATGGGAGATCCCAATGGGATTGGCCCTGAAATAATTCTTAAATCACTCCTTCAGTCAGACCTGAAAAAGAGTATACCGGTCATATACGGGCGGGCAGATGTTTTTGAAAACACTCTCTCACAATTAGACTGTAATCTAACTATCACGATTACAGACTCTCCAGCCAATGCAGAGCCGGGGAAGATAAATCTGATAGAGTGTGTTAACTCATCCGATTCCGGTCTTACGATAGGATCTCTTTCTGCCGCAGGCGGACTTGCATCAATGAAAGCTGTAGAAGCGGGTATAGACGCATGTCTTGCCGGTAAAACATCAGCCATTGTCACAGCACCTATCTCGAAAGAAGCCATCACTCTTGCAGGTTATAATGTGCCCGGTCATACTGAATTTCTGGCCAAAAAAACATCGACTGAACAAGTGGTCATGATGCTTGTCAGCGGCGCATTTCGCGTTGCGCTTGCCACCATTCATATACCCGTCCGGGACATTGCCAGCAGGCTCACTGAAGATCTTCTGAAAACCCGGCTTTCAATTCTGAACAACGCTTTGGAAGAAGATTTTGGCATAGAAAACCCTTCAATATCAGTGCTGGGCCTTAATCCGCATGCAGGAGACGGAGGTGTTATCGGTCGTGAAGAGATCGAACTCATTCGACCGGTTATACAGGATATGAATGAGAATGGATTGAATCTTAAAGGTCCTTTTGCAGCGGATGCATTCTTTGGTAAATCACGTCAGAATGAATTTGATGCGGTCTTTGCTATGTATCACGATCAGGGACTAATTCCATTTAAAGCCCTTACATTCGGGAGGGGCGTTAATGTAACGGCCGGACTGCCTATCATCCGAACCTCACCAGACCACGGAACAGCATTTGATATTGCAGGTAAGAATCTTGCAGACGCAGGATCTTTCACAGCAGCCTATGAGCTTGCTGTTCATCTTGCAAGCCGTAAACATTCAGAGACCCCATCAAATTGAAAGAATCTGTTTCAGATACAAACCTCAGCCGCTCCTACTCTGTGCTTGCAGAGATCTATGATGCCGTGATGAAAGATGTTGATTATGAGGCGTGGACAGATCTCATTGATGAGTTAATCATGCTGCACCACCATGAGGCGCGCGATCTCCTGGAACTTGCCTGCGGTACCGGAACAATGGCGCTCTCGATGAACGAGATCGGCTACTACAACATCACGGCTACCGATCTGTCGCCTGAAATGATCAAAAAAGCCAGGCAGAAAGCGGCGCAAGCTGATTCTAATATCCATTTTCAAACGCTCGATTTTCTCAACATTGATCTGGACAGAACATTTGACGCCGTGTTTATGGTATTTGACAGCCTTAACTACCTGCACAGCAAAGAAGAGATCTTAACCCTGCATGAGCAGGTGTACAATGTTCTCAAACCCGGCGGCATATTTATCTACGATTTTACGACACCACGAAATTCAAAAAAGGCGATCAGATATCTGAATGACGAACAGGATACGGTAAATAATCAGTATACCTATCACCGATCGAGCCGATACGATGAAAAAAAACGAATTCACACCAATACATTCGAAATTGAGAAGTACAATAAGAATAAGGGTGCAGCACCGTCAATATTTCGCGAAGAGCATCAACAGAAAATTTATACCATGAATGAGATTATGCCCATTATAGAAGAGTCTCCCTTTCGCCTGCTTAAAGCCTATGATAGTTTTGATATGAAACCGGCACATAAACGAAGCCTCAGAATTACATTGGTGCTGCGATGACGGGCAACAGCGTAATTGAACTCCATAGTGTATCGGTTGGCTTTAACGGCACCACCATCCTGAATGAGGTTAACTTTTCATTGGATGTGGGTGAGTTTTGCTACGTGATTGGCAAAACCGGGGCCGGCAAAAGCTCATTCCTCAAACTTCTCTACAGAGATGTCCTTCCCGACAAGGGTGTCGTACAAGTTGCCGACTACAACGTTTCAACGCTATCTGATAAAAAAGTACCGTACTTACGCCGGCGGCTGGGCATCGTATTTCAGGATTTTCAGCTTCTCCCCGATCGCGACGTGTACGAAAATGTTGCATTTGCACTCAGGGTAACCGGGCAAAAAAAACGGTATATCAAAAAGAGAGTCCTGGAAGTTCTGGGTCTTGTTGGATTGAGCCATAAACGAAAATCGATGCCTCATGATCTCTCAGGCGGTGAGCAACAGCGAGTGGTCATTGCACGTGCTCTTGCCAACGAACCGCGGATTCTCCTCGCTGATGAGCCTACCGGTAACCTCGATCCGGATGTAAGTGCCGAAATAATGGAGCTCTTGAAAACAATCAATAACCGGGGAATGTCGGTTCTGATGGTCACTCATGACTACGATGTTGTACGCCGGTTTCCATTCCGAACGGTTCAGATTAAAGACGGGAAGCTCGAAGATATTAAAGTGATATAATCAGACAGGAGAGATAACGTCCGATTATACAACCCCCATTTTTGGTGTGTAAAAAGCAAGAGGCCTGGCTTTCAACCAGGCCTCTCTAACTACGTTGGCTTTCGGGGTACAACTCTTATCGAGTTATAACATTTGGTCTAACGAATGAAAGCTTTCTTTGTTCCAAGAAATTTAAATTAATAATCTTCTGCTCAGATTAGAGCAGATTACGGCCTCTTGAGTTCTCTGAATAGATAGTTGATCCTGATATCGGATCTAATTAGTCACTCGTACAGTTTTTTTTAAGGTCGAACCACCAGGACCGCTACACATCTCGTTCTTCGGTTTGATGGCAGAATTCAAAATTAATCCCTTCCCAATACGGCGCTTTATATTTGTTTATTCTTTGGATAAACGTCATATTTACAATTGATAATCACTCTACTTATTGAATAAAATTAGTCTGATTTTATGCCGGCAGATCAACAACATCTGGATCGATCCAAACTCCAGCAAACAATTCTTAAGTGGATCAAAAAACGATTGGATAGTAACAGTTATCAATCGCTGAAAAAAGCTTTTGAGAGCCTCAAAGACGACGCGGAAGACTGGGAGGTATTTTCATCATTCAGCCGTGCCTCGCGATATACGGGCAAAGAGCCGCTCGATTTAACACCGGATGAAATGGATGAGGCAGTCTCCCTTCGCACCGGATGGTTGCCCGGACACTGGACAACAGATCAGCTGGCTCGCACTCTCTTGCTGCTTGGACTCGCAGAACGCACCAAAGAAGAATTTCTGGATAAACTGGATAAGCTTTTTGTCTCAAGTGATTTGGGCGAAGGCGTAGCTTTATACCAGTCACTGCCGGTGCTGCCCTATCCTGAAGATCTCACAGATCGGGCCGCTGAAGGTATCCGAACAAATATCACATCCGTTTTTAATGCCGTTGCACTGCGCAACCCCTTCCCGGCGGATTTCTTTAATGAAGATGCATGGAATCAGGTGATACTCAAATCGCTGTTTGTGGGTAGCCCGATCTACCTGATTCAGGGAGTGGATAAACGGGTTAACGAACCTCTTGCCCGAATGCTGGTTGAGTATGCTCACGAGCGGTGGTCAGCCGGACGCGAAGTTTCACCTGAACTCTGGCGCTCGGTCGGCCCTTTTATTGATTATGATTCTGCAAATGACATTAAGAAAGAGCTGGATCACAAAAAACCTGTTCACCGGCACGCCGCAATACGTGCTGTGATGAGTTCATCATCAGATGCAGCTAAAAAACTAATAAGTAAGTACGATTCTCTTAAGAATGAGGTCGAATCAAAAGGAATTAGCTGGGATGATATCGGTAAGAGTGTCAGCGATTCTAATTAACAAACAAGCACGATGATCTATCTGATTCAGGCTGTCTGTTCACCAATATTTTACACCAATTTATAATCTTTACCCAAATTGATATGAGCTTTGAAGACATGATGTTTATTGATCCGCACATTCACATGATTTCCAGAACGACGGATGACTACAAGGCGATGTACAATGCCGGAGTTGTTGCTGTAATTGAGCCTGCTTTCTGGATTGGACAGCCCCGGACCAACGCTGGCGCGATGCTCGATTACTTCAGTATGATTGTTGGTTGGGAACGCTTCAGAGCAAGTCAGTTTGGCGTGCAGCACTACTGCACCATCGGCTTAAATTCCAAAGAGGCTAACAACGAGGCGCTTGCCGAAGAGACTATGGAGCTTCTCCCCCGCTATGCCAGCAAAGAGGGTGTGGTAGCCATTGGAGAGATCGGGTTTGATGACATGACCGACCTGGAAGAGAAATATTTCAACCTGCAGCTCGATCTTGCCAAAAAGCTCGACATGCTTGTACTCGTTCATACCCCCCACCGGAATAAGAAAGAGGGAACCCTGCGAAGCATAGATATTTGTGAAGAGCACGGCCTGGACCCTTCAAAAGTGATCATCGATCATAATAATGAGGAGACCGTGAAGGATGTTCTCGACCGCGGGTACTGGACGGCCTTTACCATCTACCCGGGTACAAAAATGGGGAATGAGCGGATGGTTGACATTGTGAAGCAATACGGCACGAAGCGAATCTTTATTGACAGCGCCGCCGACTGGGGACACAGTGATCCACTGGGCGTGCCCAAAACAGCCAAACTTATGCTACAGCGGGGAATTTCTGAGGATGACGTGAAAAAAGTGTGCTACCAAAATGCCCTTGACGCCTATAAGCAAAGCGGGCAGATAAAAGAGGAAGACTGGGTCAATCGCCCGCAGATCGATCAGCGGGAAACGTTTAGCGGAAATACTGTCCTGCGGGGCGGGCACAAACCGTTTGTTGAGGGTGAAGAGTCGACTGATGACGACATCATCATTGAGTAACATACAGCAAGCTACATCAACCTGAATTTTTTATCCATCCCGGATTGCAATCAACCCTGATCGTTAAATTACGAGCATCTCTTGAACTAATGCGGCCGGCCAATATCGTTACCGCACTGGCTGACATACTGGCTGGTGCCTCAGCCGCCGCGGGTATTATGATGGTGTCGGGCACTACCGGATTTTTAACGACCCCCTCCCTTCTCGTACTGCTCTTGTCTACCTTTGGCCTGTATGGCGGCGGTATCGTTTTTAATGATGTCTTTGATGCTGAGCTTGATGCCCTGGAACGGCCGGAGCGGGCAATTCCGAGTGGTCGAGTCTCAAAAAGTTATGCAGCACTGCTTGGCACTTTTCTGTTTACGATCGGGATTTTGTCCGCCTTTTGTGTCAATACAACGGCCGGACAGATCGCCGCCGGAATTACCATCTGTGCACTTATCTACGATTCAAAAGCAAAACACCATATCGTTTTAGGCCCTCTTGCCATGGGGAGCTGCCGCGGTGGAAATTTACTTTTGGGAGCCGCGCTTATGCCGGAATCTCTATCCTATCTCTGGCCATTAGCGATCATTCCTGTTTTTTATATCGGCTCCATTACGCTGATTAGTCAGGGTGAAGTACATGGCGGTTCCAAGCGTACCGGAATTCTGGCAACGGCCATAGTTACTGCTGTAACAGCTGTTCTACTGCTCCTGTCGTTTACAACTGGCTATGCTCTGCTGACCGCTGTGCCGTTTGCACTGCTGTTTGGTGGTGTTGTCATTCCGGCGTTTACAGCCGCTGCTATTGATCCATCGCCCGATTCGATAAAAAAAGCCGTTAAACGCGGAGTGATTTCACTCATTATATTGAACAGTGCACTTGCAGCCGGATTTGCCGGTTTCATTCCCGGCCTCCTTGTGCTTGCGCTGCTGCCCATCTCCTACTGGTTCTCTAAACTTTTTGCTGTCACCTGATGGGTTTAAAATTTGTAATTCCTTGCTCGAACAATTCAGGACCAAATTCAGTAACATATTCTTTATCATAGGATGAGACATGGTATGTTTACGCAATGCCCTTTAGCCATTCATACCTCAGAAAACATACCATGTCATGCACGACCGGAAGTTCAAGTGATTCAAGCACATTTTACTATATTGAGATGAACATATTATTCACCTAACCTCTAACTCACAACCCAAGAACCAGTCTATGACATCAATCAATTGGGGAATTATAAGCACTGCAAAAATCGGAATAAATCACGTCATACCAGCCATTCAGGAGAGTGAAACCGGCACCGTTTATGCCATCGCATCCCGTGATGGTGAGAAGGCGAAAAAAGCAGCGGATGATTTGAAAATCCCGGTTTCATACGGCAGCTACGAGGAACTGCTGGCCGATGATTCTATTGACGCTATTTATAATCCTCTGCCCAACCATATGCACGTGCCCTGGACGATCAAAGCCATGGAGGCAGGCAAACATGTACTATGTGAGAAGCCGATCGCCCTTGACGCTGAAGAAGCTGACGCACTTCTCAAGAAAACAGGGGAGTTTCCTGATCTCAAGGTTATGGAAGCGTTCATGTATCGGTTTCATCCCCAGTGGACAGAGGCACGGAAACTGGTAACAAACCGGGAAATCGGACCCATTCAGTCCATTCAGTCTGTTTTTTCATATTACAATGACAATCCGGATGATATCCGTAACCGGCCCAACATGGGAGGCGGTGGTTTGATGGATATCGGATGCTATTGCATCTCTATTTCACGATTCCTGTTTGGCGAAGAGCCGGACCGTGTCTATGGTGTGCTCGATATGGATCCCCATTTTGACGTGGATCGCAAAGCATCCGGAATCCTTTCGTTCGGTGACAAGACATCCACGTTTACCTGCTCAACCCAGATGCAGAACTACCAGCGTGTAACTGTATTTGGTACTGACGGGCTGATAGAGATTGAGATACCCTTTAATGCCCCCAGCGACCAGTCTACCCGGATTTACCTCACCAAAGGCGGTGAAAAAGATACCATTGAAATTCCGGCCGCCGCTCAATATACACTGCAGGCGGATGCCTTTGGCGAAGCTATCATCAACAATACCGCCGTCCCTACCCCACTTGAAGATGCCGTCGCCAATATGAGAGTTATCGATGCCATGTTTAAAAGTGGCAAAAAGCATTCGGCCATTTCAATGTAGATATGAATTTAACTCTTGATAGATAGGTAGTTCAATAAACGACACATAGAGTATGGAGCGATATTTAAAGCTGACCAACCGTTCAATGCCAAGTGTCGTTTTTTTCTGTTATCGGATATGAACACTGAAATTTGTGTCGCATAGCATACCGGGTAATCGTCCGTGTTTGCAAAAATAAAAGAAATCGGATATTCTGCGACGGACCAAGCGATAACCGGTTTGTAGTGTAATTATATGTTATGGTGATTTTTAACTTATCAAATACCTGATAAAAGTCATTAAAAAATGATTTTACTCTCAAAATGTGATGGAAAAAATAACTATAAAAACATGGTTTCTTTACAGTTTTGGAATTCTACTATTAGTGGTGGTATTGTACAGCTTTAATGCAAAATTGAATGGTATTGATACTCAAATTGAAATTCACAACAACAGTAGATCTTCATTTTTTAAACAAGATAAATTCAAATACATAGATATTCGGATTATTGTAAATGATGAAACTGTATTTAACGAGTCATTACCTGATGGAATGCATGAGCAAAGATTTTTGGACGTCACATTAAATTATGGATATAACAGAATTGAAGTGTACTCAGATTCCTCAAAACAATACGGTATTAGATCAGAATATGTTTTTTTCAAAAATCCTTATCTGGTAAATATTAGTCGGGCTGTTGATGGGATATCTCGTGGGGACGAATATTATAATCTCTCAATCGATAGAAAATAGTTTACAGTATTGTCAAAACTACAACCGGTTTGCATTATAAAATTTATTGGCCACGTACTGGCATAGAGGCCGTTTTTTAATCAACCCATAACAAAGTGGCTCAAGCGGACGATTTTTAAGGTCGGTTCCTTGGAAAATTGACCGCCTCGCCGCTCAGTCACCGAACCGTTATTTGTCTAAAACCAATTCTCTTTAGTGGTTTATATATCGATCAAAATCTTTTATCAGATATCTGTATTTTTGGTCATGAGAAAAAAAGAAGTTGATATTAAAATTAATCGTCTAACCAACTCTATCGAAAACAGTGTTACGGGAGAGGTTTTCGATACGCAAGTGGTTCAGCTTCGTAAGTCAGATAAAAAAGTTATTAATCCTGCAGAATGGCTTTTTGATTGGGAAGCAGAGCTGTATTTGTCAAATCGAAAAGTGTTTAAATTGGCTACTGTCAATAATCCTAAAATCATTCATGGCTTGTTATCTGTAGAAGACAAGTCCGATCATATTTTCATCCATCTTATAGAAAGTGCAAATTTCAATAAAGGCACGAACAAAATGTATTTTGGTGTAGCTGGAAACCTATTCGCCTTTGCTTGTAAATTGTCATTTGAGAAGGGATATGAAGGATATGTTGCCTTTGATTCAAAGTCTGCGTTAATTAAACATTACAAGAAAAAACTTGGTGCAACACATTTTAAAGGGCAACGAATGTTTATCGAAACCGTTAGTGCACTGAAGCTTGTTCAAAAATACTTTCAGGATTAAATCACCATGGCTATAGTAAAAGAACCCAAAGGAATCGATTTCGTGGTTAAGTCAGAACCTTGGTCTGAAAAGGAGTTAAAGGAGTTCAGAAAACTGATGAAAAAGCAGAAATCTGATCTTGGTGAAAAAAAGCGATCGAAAATAAAAGAGAAAGTAATAAAGGTTTCCAAGTCTAAACAACCGGCATAGTAGCAACTCTCCTGCTACGCCAAATAATCGAGTAGACGGCCGTGGGAAATAAGCCCACGGTGCGCCTCTCACACCACCGTACATACGGATCGCGTATACGGCGGTTCATTATCCATCATTCCAACCGCTCTTTTCACCGGCTGGAGCTATCTCCTACTTTCATACTGGGCTACATGGCTGCCGGAAAGCTATCCGTTTCGCCGCCTTGCTCCCAATTCAATTTCAAAGAGGACAATGTTCAGCCCTTCCTCCGGATTTAAACCGAAGTACTATGACCTTGGCTGACTTCCCGGCTCTACATGCTGCCAGGATCTCCCCGGGTAAGGATGCCTTCTTTCCTCCAATGCCTGCCGCATCTACTTAATGAACAGTCACCTCGCGGTGTTTCGGACGTCACAATGATGTGCTTGCTTGTCCAGTTCATCAAGCCTCTTATGCGGTTCCTGTTCGTCAGGACCGGAGTTTGCAGTCCCGCTTCCTTCAGACTTGCAGTTACCTGCAACGCCCTTGCGGCTTGCTAATGATTCAGGAGGCCAACCCTGCCCATAAGTGACTTTCCCCATAGGGACCACTTTGCGGCACCCTCAAGATTATTGACTTACATTCCTGTAAGCCAAGGCACCCATGCCGGGCACACACAACCGCATCAAGGCGGACATGCCTCGATCTCGCTATTTTGATATGATTAGTTTGTAATTACTCCCTCCTCTTTTAAATTGTTCTGAACTAATAAATCCGGCATGACCGCTTATGCGCTGGGCCGTTAGCGTCAAATATTTTTGACAGACAAGTTTATACCTAAAATTGCGCTACTAAATAATTTACGTCGGTCCGCCTGCACCTTAGCACTGAATCACTATACCAACTGCTTTCAAAACGACACCAAAACTAAGATTTCAGTATCGACGAATGGAGTTTGAATTTTGGCATATGATACCAAGAGTCGATGTCGTAACATACTATTTCATTGGTTCTATTTAGTAGCTATTGCTTTATAAGATGCAGTGATAGCCATCTCATTCATATCCAGCATCTGCTTACCTATAAGGAGCATAAGTATGAGAATATCCAAAGAAGATATAGCCGTTAAGATGGAAATTCCGGGAGCCACTATTCGTCAGCAAGTAGATTTTGGGGACGCTACCGGACTGGGCAAGATCAGTGGGGAATATTTTAGCCTCTCTGAGGGTGTTGATACAACTCCGCTTTTTGAGGGACTGGAAGGTGATTTATGTCAGTGCCCCCATTGGGGATTTGTCTTACGTGGTCAACTTACCACAACTGACGCTGAGGGTGCACAAGAGACGGTGGATAAAGATGATCTGTTTTACTGGCCTGCCGGACATAATGTAAAGGTTAATAAGGACGCAGATATTATCATGTTCAGCCCTCAGCATGAACATAGTCATGTTATTAATCACATGATTGAGAAAACAAAGAGTTAAGAACGACGCTATTAAAAAGCACTTTTAATTTAAGATCAGGACAAGGTGGAAGGGGTCGATAACATCCACCCGTTCCGTCCTACCTTTTTGTAACGACGCCCTCTGTATTGAACAAAATCTTATAAAAACGTACCATCAACCGGACATAAAAAACCCCGGTTACCGTTCAATAACCGGGGTTTTGTACTGCTAACACAAGCCACGAGGGCTATTTAGTCGGAAAGTGTAAATTCAGGTAGTTTTTTGATTTCACCACCGTTCATAGCTGATTCGTGTGCCAAAAGTCCAACACAGGTCCAGTTGGCAGACTGCACAGCATTGGGATAGGGATCACGGTCTTCAACAATACTTGCAACAAATTCATGTGCAAGATGCGGATGGGAACCACCATGTCCACCACCCTGAATAAATGAGAGGTGTGCAGAGTCTTCTGCGTCATAGACACCGGCCTGGGTGAACGCCTGGATCTCTTTGGGCAGGCGATGGCCATAATCAGGAACTTCAACTCGCTCGGGAATTTCAGGCTCCGGCTTTTTGGCGGTGTGAATAACAGGTTGTTCTCCTTCAACGAGCGGCCATTCAAATGACTTTTTGGTACCGTAGGCATCAAAACTTTCGCGGTACTGACGTGCTGTATCAAACAGCGACCGATAGATATGAGCCGATACGTTCGAATCTTTTAATTTGATGTGGGCCGTTTCAACCGCAAACGGGCAGCCTGACTTCTCAGCTAAATCATCGCTGATTTGTCCCGATCCAAAGCAGGAGACATATTCTGCCGATTTGTTCATCAGACCAAGTACAGGACTCACCACGTGAGTGGCATAGTGCATCGGTTTCATCCGTTCCCAATACTCCGGCCATCCTTCCATATCCTGCGGATGGCTCGCCTGCAGGTACTGAATATCGCCCAGCTCACCTTTGTCGTACATCTCCTTCACAAACAGAAATTCACGGCTGTAGACCACTGTTTCTGCCATTGTATATTTGAGGCCGGTCTCTTTTACCAGTTCAACAATTTCTTTACAGTCTTCAATAGTCGTTGCCATGGGAACCGTACAGGCCACGTGCTTACCGGCTCGCAGCGCCATCAGTGTATGCTCGGCATGCAGCTGTATCGGCGTGTTGATGTGAACCGCATCCACCTTCGGATCCTTCAGCATCTCTTCATACGACGTGTACCGAGTGTCAATATCGAACTGATCACCTATTTTCTTAAGCTCCTCTTCCGTACGCTGACAAATCGCGTACATATTCGCGTTTGGATGTTTTTGATAAATTGGAATGAACTCAGCTCCAAACCCCAAGCCTAACAGTGCCACATTTACTTTATCATTCGCCATATTCGCAATCTTTTATAGTTAGTAGTTTAATTATCGAAAATATTATGTCGTACGTTTGAACTCTGACCTGTAAAAGTCTGAAACCAAAAGCCTCCTACGCCAACAGCTTTTTCATAAATGCCAGGCCGTCTTCAGCCAGTTGATCAGGACTATCGGCCAGCGGGCGCCAGATAGCCGCTGCTTTCGCCAGCAGTTCGTTATCAGGAGTGAATGTCTCAATAATCACATGGCGATCGTACCCGATCTCATCAAGTGCGGAGGCAATACCATCCCAGTCGAACTGACCTGTTCCGGGTGTGCCGCGATCATTTTCAGCCACCTGAAAGTGGTAAAGATCTTTACCTGCCGTACGAATAGCGTCCCCGAGATCCTTCTCCTCAATCCCGGCATGGAACAGATCAATCATCACTTTACAAGATGGATGATCAACACGATCAATAATATCTTTAACCTGGCTGGTGAGATTTAAAAAACTGGTTTCAAATCTATTGAGCGCTTCCAGGCAGATGGTAATATTTTTGTTTGATGCATATTCAGCCACTTCCCGAAGCTGAGACACAAGAAGTTCTTCCTCCTTTTTACGCTGGTCCCTTTCCGATTTCCAAAGCCTTCCAACTTCCGAGGCCAAAGGCCCAACAAAAAGTTCAGATCCAAGTTTTTCAGCCGCATCCAGGGAGTCCTTCATATAGGCCATTCCCTCCTTTCGAACTGACGCATCGGGATGGATCAAATCTCTTCCCCCTCCCATAGCTGCGCATGTTGTTAAGGTTAACCCATTATCTTTAATCACACGGCGGGCCGCTTCACAGTCGAGTTCGTTCGGATCTTCGAGCGGAATTTCTACCGTATCAAATCCGAGCTCCGCAATTTTAGGGGCATAAGCCGCGATTACATCATTTGTTACCGGTGAAGTCCAAAGCCAGAGACTAACGCCAAATTTCATAGTGTATCGGTTTTGTAAAGATTCTGTTTTTTTATTCTTCTGAAATGAGGTCGCCTTGCATCATTGTAAAATGGCCGGGATAGGTACAGATGTACGGGTATGTTCCGGGATCAGGAACTGTAAGAGTCACATGCTCCGTATACCCGGGTTTGGCAAGTGGCGTATTTGCGAAAATCCGCGACTGGCTATCCGCGTCCTGAGGCACATATCCGCTATCGCGTGCCCTTATGCCTGCAACGCCAACCGGCTGAATATCCGCCCTGGTATTAACAAACACGATGTTATGCGGCATATCGCTGACGTTTTCATAGCGAACAGTAATCGTTGATCCCGCTTTTGCGCGTATTTCAGTGACGTCATAACTCAAATCAGTACCAAAAGACTTGATCACAACCGTATCACCATCGGCGACGAACACGGATCGCCGGTCTTCTGAGATTGTGTTTTCAACGGCATCAGTTTCACTTTCAAGTGAAGTCATCGGGTGGTGAGCTGCTGTATTACTATCGATATCACTGTTGTCATGTATGCTCAATAATCCAATTGTTGAAAAAGCGAACAGAATTATTGAAATACTTTTCAAAGTAAACCGGGAAAATAGTTTAGTATAAGTCATTTTATTTCGTTTGGTAAATCTTTAAGTGTGCAGACAAAACATGAAATAACGAGATTCTATCCCGCCTGAAATCGGCGGGATAGAATACCCGTAAATCGTTCTATATCTTACACTTATTTAAGAATTATGTTCCTTATGCATATATTTATCGGCTTCCGAAAAGTTCGGGTGAGCCCCACTTTTCTGAAAGTGTGTTCAGCGCCTCATCGTACTCTTCTGAAAGCTTGCTCCTCAGCTGATTCATTTGAGACGATATGCTGCTGCTGAATGATGGAGAGTGATCTTCCGGCCATTGTTCAGCAACTCCGGTGAGGAACCCAACGCCAATGACGGGGTCAGCATTTTCGAGTGCCATCAGGAAATCTGGCAGCTGATCTTCAGCCGATTCACCAAGAGCGTAATGACCCGCTACAGCTTGAACGGCTGAGCTAATGTTTGCCTTAAGCGTACTGTCTGCCCTTGGGCTTACTCTCATCTGCATCACATGCGTCAGAAAACTTTCACTGTTTTTAGCACCGGCGGCAGTGGCTGCATCGCGCATCCATCTGTCGTTGGCTGTACTTTCAAGAGTCATCATTTCTGCGACTGACCGGCCCACAACATCTGATTCCGGCATCTCTGCAACGGCAAGAAGGGCTGCAAGTCTAACGTGTGCATCAGCGGCAACGGTAACCTGTGTAGGCATGGCATAATCCATAGATCCCGGAATTTGCGGGTTCGGCAGGAAGTCCGCCTCAAGTACGTGAGAAAGCGATGTTTCATTCCTGGGAATTGTCATAAGAGCAGCTCGTCTAACCGATGAAGCAGGATGATACAGGGCTGCATAAGCTGCATTCAGCGCATCTGAATTACTTCCGTCCAGCGCCCCGATTCCATGAAGCGTCCAGAGTGCATGAAGTGCTCCGGGATTGAGTCCCATTTCGTCAACTGTTTCGTTCTCTACAAGATCAATCAGAGACGGAACCACATCTTGTTCGCCACGCTCAACAAGCAGACGCTGAGATGTAAGTCTCCAGAACATATTGTCATTCGTAAGAGCTGCCACCATTTCGTCAGGTGATGCTCCTCCCAAATTTAAATCTTGTGTATGATCGGCTCCTTTATGGACCACCCGGTAAATCCGTGCGTGCTGCGTATCGCGCAGATCGTTCAGATAAGCATTTCCTTCACCGGTTTCATATCCTTCTGGGGTTGGATTGTGCTGAATAATGAGGTTGTACCAGTCCAGAACCCAAAGTGCGCCATCCGGCCCTACTTTCGACTGAATAGGTGAAAACCACTCATCCTGGCTGGCCATCATATTCCGGTTATTGTGTGCCTTGTATGAGCTTCCATCTTTCTCAATAATAAACTCACCCAGCAAGTGGCCTGTTGGTGCAGCGACGAAAGCCCGCTTGTTCCAGTAGGTTTCAGGAAAGTCCCGAGCTGTATACATATGAAAACCGGAACCGGCAGTATATCGTCCATGCTGATCAACCTGGCGTACTTCATCAAGAAGTGGATAGATAAAGTTTGAATTTGCGATCATTCGGATTCGCGGATTTCGTCCGTTTCCGCGAACACTGTCATAAAAGCGGTTGGGAACAACGCTGTGCAGAGGCACATCACGGTTGGCGGTGGAGCCAAACACCTCGCCTTCTTCGTTAAACCCAAGACCCCATGTGTTATTTGTTGTGTTTGACATGTACTCCATGCTTGATCCATCCGGCTGAAAACGGTAGAAGCCACTGCTGAATCTAATCTGCTCACCATTCACTGTACCGTCGAATGCTGAGTAGCCAACCGTACCCCAGATCTGGTTATCAAAGCCGTAGCGGAAGTTGCTCGGGCCGGCGTGGGTATCAAACGTTCCCCATCCGGTAAACAATACGTCTCGCTGATCGGCAACGTCATCTCCGTCGGTATCGCTGATATAAATGAAATCAGGAGCCTGAGATATAATTACACCATCTTTATAGAGCACCAGGCTGGTGGGGATATTCAAGCCATCAGCAAAAATTGTAGTCTTGTCAGCCCTGCCGTCGCCGTCAGTATCCTCAAGAATCTTAATCCGGTCGTTTCCTACCCGGCCTTCAGTAAATTTATTCGGGTAGTCTACCGTTTCTGTTACCCAAAGTCTGCCCCGCTCATCCCAGTCGAGATCAATTGGGTTGATGACCTGATCTTCAGAGGCAAACAACTGCACTTCAAATTCGGGCGTTACTAAAATATGTTCGCGTGACTCTTCAGGAGAGAGTGGGTTTTGAATTTTTGTTATCGGGTCACCAACAGTACCCCAGGGTTCCCCTGCAGGATAATATGGCATTTCACCTTCACCAAATGTAAATGTCGGAGGCGTAAAGTCGGCGTCAAGGGCCCAGTCGCCTGATGCCCATCGGGATGCACGTTCAATAAGTTTTTTGAATCCCTCATTTTCCCAGGTTCGTTCATCATGGCCCCATGCGGTATAAAAAACACGGCCATTGCCCTGATCTCTAACCCAGGTCCAAGGCTCTTCATGATTTCCTTCAACACGTACTGACAGCACCTCTTTATCGGGATTGTGCTTCATGTGAACATATGTTTCATCCCAGCTCTCAAATTCAGGAACACCCTCCAATACAGGATGGGTTGAGCTTTGATGCTCTACGGAAAATGTGCCGGTTCCATGCGCCTTAAAAGCGCCGCCGATCAGACTGACGAATGCATCAGAATCATTGAACGTAGCCGATGCAGAGTGTATAGCCACAATGCCGCCGCCGTTATTTACATAGGATAAGAGATCCGTCTCCTGCTGCATCGGGAGTCCGGTTCTGTTTCCATAAATCATCAGAGCATCGTAGTTATTCAGATTCTCCAGATTCAGATCACTTTGCTGATCGGTGTAGTGTAAATAGATACCGCGTTCAGCCAGATATGGTGTGATATCATCTACGCGAAGATCCGGCCGGTGATGACCGCTGTCACCCAGAAACAGAATATCAAGCTGGCTTTTTGGCTCGTCCATTTCCATTTGCGAAGAGCTCTCACTGCTTTGCGTCGCTTGCTGAGGTTCACTCGTTGATTGTTGTGTTGCACATGAAACTGCAAACAGCAGCAAAAAAAGTAGTGCACCACCTGTTTGAAAAAGAGTAGATCTGGTCATGTTAATCATGGATAAATTGTGATGTTAATGAGTAATTCCTGAACTGTTCCGCTTGTAAGTTTCAGGGTTATGGCAGAATTGAAAACTGACCTTGTTTTTCAGGCTCAGCTCGTAACTTTCTATATAAACAATACACTCGGCATTAGACTAATATTTTTATTTTGAATGCATGACCTATCTTAAAGTAAATGTGCCACTGAAGGCTAATTCACCCATTAAAAGCGCTTGCAATTCGGCTAAAAAAAAGTCTAATGTCACCCTTAATGTACTTAAAATCGGGCTATTATAATAAAGTGTATTTGTAACACTTAGTAAATAATTAAATACCTGAAGAGATGCAACATTTACAGTACTAAAAAGTAAAACTCCGGGGCAGTGAGAATGTCACATTTTTACTGATATTTTTCGTATCCTTTCATGAGTAATCATCTGCTGAAAACCTTGTAAATTCAAGACATATGCCTGCACCTATCGGCGCTATTTTCGACATGGACGGAGTTATCGTCCACAGCAATCCGGCTCACGAAGAGACCATCAAAGAATTTTGTAAAAAATATAACCGCGATGTTTCCGATTCATTTCTGCGGGAAAAGATATTCGGGCGTACCAATAAAGAGTGGATTCCTGAACTATTCGGTGAGATATCTGACGCTTCACTAGCAGCTTATGCCGACGAAAAAGAGGCTATGTTCAGAGATCGGTTTAATCCTGGAAAATCCGTGATAGAGGGCGTTGAAACGTTCCTGAAGACATTAAAAGAGCGCTCTGTCCCCTGCGTATTAGCCACATCAGCTCCCGGAGAAAATGCAGATTATATTCTTGACGCACTCAATCTTCGCCCATATTTCAGTTCTATTCTGGATTCATCTGATGTGGAAAAAGGAAAACCTGAACCGGAGGTCTACCTAAAAGCAGCAATATCTCTGGATCTTCCCCCATCACGGTGCCTGGTCTTTGAGGACTCATTGGCGGGTGTAGAAGCGGGCCTCAGGGCAGGAGCCAATGTCATTGGTATAACATCCACGCATACCCCGGCTGAGCTTGGTAACTGCCCCAGAACGTTTGACAATTTCAGCAAGATTGACATTGATGAGTTGCTGCGTCTGATTGAGTAAAGGTGCAGGCGTACATCAGATAACCACCTCCTATTGATGTATAATCCAGGCTACTCAAGAATCATGACAAACCCGCCATTGGGTTGCATAACTACCGTATGGGTATCCCCGGGTGCTGTGTTTAGTTGACGGCTGTTGAATGAGAACCGATCCTCACCATCTTCCAAAAGAACACCCTGCGCCTGCTCTTGCAGGAATGGAAGTTGAAAATCTACAGATTTATCTGCCCCCTCCCCGTTGATACCGGCAACGAACCAGGAGTCTCCCGATCGCCTTGCGATGATCACAAATTCACCCGGAAATCCATCCACAAACTGTGTCTCATCCCAGGCTGCCGGAATGCCTTTTACACTCTCTTTTATATACTCAGGAACAGTAGTCATTCCGGCAGGTGTTTCAGCAAAATGCTGCACCCCCGAAAGAAATAGAATGGAGTGTGCAAGCTCCTGCATCGACGTCGTAACCCGCTCGATACCGGGAATTTCATCCAGACTCATCGGGGTGTAATCCATGGGGTCGAACACGTTTCTTGTAAACGGCAACACTGTGGCGTGCGATGGTGCTTCATTCTGATTGACCTGCTCAAACGTTTTGAATTCAAACCCCCTGACAGCTTCCATAGTCATCAGGTTTGGATAGGTTCGGTGCCACCCTCGCGGAATAGTTGATCCGTGAGTATTTACCATGAGCTGATGGTCGTGAGCATCGGTAAAAATATCGATGTAGTACTGAAGCGCAGACTGGCCATCTCCCGGGAAAAAATCAACCTTAATTCCACGAACCCCTATCTCCTGAAGCCTGCTGAATTCCGATATCCGATCGGCTGTTGTAAGGAGCGCACTTTTTGGCGTGTAAGGTGAGCTGTTCCAGTCGCCCGAGGAGTTATACCAAAGCCAGATACCCACGCCTTTTTCATCTGCGTAGTCCACAAGTTCTTCAATACGTTCGTAGCCAATGGTTTGATCCCAGTTCACATCAATAAGCGTGTACTCCCACCCCATATCGGCGGCGTAATCGATAAACTCTATCTGACGATCATAATTTACCGAGGCGTCTTTCAACTTGGCCCAGCTCCATGACGCCCGACCCGCTGCAATATAAGAGGTGTCGTCGTATGTCGATGGCGTCGCGAGATCAGTTCCGAGAGTTGATTCAACAATCGTCTCGAGGTCACCAACAGCAATCACGCGCCAGGGTGACCGCCATGGAGTTTCAAATTCGGGTCCCCGAATACCACCGGTGACCACCTCTTCTTCTGCCGGATATCCGACTCTGTAGACGCCATCTTCTGATTCAGTTCGCAACCGGGTTCCCGGGTAGGTTCCGTCCATACCAGATTCAGTAATGAGGAGCCAGTCATTTTCCGGTGTTTGAAACAGTGCGGGATACGACCACCCCACGCCAAGTGTGGAGGGCGTTCCCGCATCAACACCGATACTATAGTATTCCTCATAAGAGGGATTTGTCTCAGACCACCCCGTATTGACAACAGCCATGGGAGTCAGCCACGCTTTCGAATCTGCGGGCAGCGTAAAAAATGTCTCTTCTTCCTGCAATGTAACTGATGATGTATTTTGCCCGGGTAGTCTGTATTGTATTCCAGCGCCATCATTCGAAACACGGAATACGATCTCAAGTAACTCTCCAGATTCGGAAGCAAACCTGAAGACCTTCTGATTCGCCAGATAGCGGCGCTCCCGTTTTTTGCCCTGTATCATCTCATACGGCTCGTCCACCAACTCCGCCTCTCCCGCCGTAATAAGGGTGAGTGATGAAGACAAACCGACACGGTCTGAGACAAGTCCCAGCCGAGACTCTTTCAAGACAACACGATTTCCCCTGGATATTCTGTATGCCGGGGAACCAGCGTCATCAAGCCAAACCTCGGCGATAATTTCTCCATCCGGGCTACTAACTGCGTGATGCTGCTCAGCTGAGCATGCAGCAAGCGCCCCGATTACTATACCTATCAACACAAGCCGTTGTAAACCGATCATTTCAAATAAAATTTAATGTTGATTGAGATCAGAAAGAGATCTGATATTTGCAAAGGTTAGTGACTTTCAATCTCTTCCTCAGAATTGGTGTCTGACGGCCCATCGAGAGTTGTCAGGAACTCAACAAGATCCCGAAGTTCTCTGCGCGTTAACAAATCACCCATGGCCGGCATGGAGGACGGTGTGATGTCAACGGATTCAATCATCGATTTTTGAACCGTTTGCTCATTGTTGCCAACTGAAATCACATAGTGATCGTCAGTCTCTTCACGAAGAGCTCCCTGAATGGTCTCACCACTGGTGAGTGTCGCTGAAACAACACCATATCCGGGAGAAATTCGGGCCGAGGGAGCAACCAGCGATTCAAGAAGTGCTTCCCTTGAGAGCCTGTTGGCAACGGCCGTAATTTCAGGGCCAACATCGCCACCGCTTCCGTCAACCGCATGGCAGCGAATACACTGTGCCGCTGCGTTATTGTAAAACACACGGCCTCCTTCACCGGCATCGCCACCATACAGAACCTCGCTATATGAAGTAACTCCATCTTCCGACTCCTTCGATACCAGGTACTCATCAAGCCTTGATTTCAGTTCATCTGAGCCCAGGTTTTCAACTGTTTCCATCAACTCTACGTGAACGGCCGGGAGCAGATCACCATCAGATAAACGGGTAATCTGATCATTCAGGAACCGGTAGGATTCGTCAGTATCCAGATCGGCAAAAGCAAGAAGCACTGTCTGCTTTTGTTCAACAGACTCTTCCTGAAAGGCGGCCTCGAGAAGTGCCACTGCTGTTTCGTCATCAATATCCAGGTTCGGTATCATCAGTGTGGCGGTCATCCGGACAGACTCTTCACTATCATCCAGAGCCAGCTGGATCGCTTCATCGATCTCATCAAACCCAAGCTTTCTAAGCCCACGCAGCGCGGCGGCCCGAGCATCAGGCGAACCTCCGTCACTTACAAGAGTATAGATTTTGGCTGTAGAATCAGTAAACTCAAGTTCCGCGATCGTTTCAATAGCAGCGATCTGTATAGCCGGTGCTGGATCTGTTAAAAGCTGATCCGCGACAGAAGCAAGCGCATTTTGTGCATCATCAGCGCTATTTTGAACCTCTCCCCGGTGCCGGCCTGTTACCCGATCAAAGATAGATGGCTCCTCCCAGTATCTGAGTGTTCGGAGTGCTTCTATCCGCATCGATTCTGTATTATTTAAATCCGTGGCAAACCGCATAAGCCGTTGGGCATCCTCCGCGGTACCGCTATAAAGGTTTGCATTGATGATCCTGCGGATTAATGGTTCGTTGTCAAACCGCGAATCATCCAGCAGCCCGGCAAGGTTTGGCATCGCTTCATCCACAAATGCATCATCACTGATAGCACGAGCCGCATTCGTTACTACATATTCACTTTCGTCATTTAAGAAACGTGCAGACCCGGGATGCTGCAGGCGTTTAAGAGCTACAACCGCGGCAATCCGAACAGCTTCTGAGTTGTGGTCTGACAGATCTGCGAGTGCCTCTCCGTCTCCAAATCTGGCAAGAGCGATAGCACCGGCATGCCTCAAATATACATCCTCATCGTTGTTCTCATCAAGCATTTGAACAAGGTCATCAAACGCCTCGCAGTACTCCATTCGGCCAAGAGCCTCAGCAGCAAAAAACCGAACCCTGGGATGATCATCCTGAAGCAGATTCACAATCGGTTCAGCGGCCGGACTGTATCTGACATCGCCAAGCCATTTTGCAGCTTGTGCACGTATTTCATAGTCAGCATCATTCAGCAGGCCGATCAGAGGATCAACAGATTCAATAGATTCTCTTCCCATCTGTGCAAGTCCCCAGATACCGTGAATTCTGGCAAGCTGTACGTCACTCTCTTCAGCAGCACTTTGTAGTGATTCCGCGTCTCCGCGATCGGCAAGTTCAAACTGTGCCTTCTGCCTGACCCGCATATCGTCATGGCCCATGTAGTCTATCAGCATATCTGAACCAGACTCTTCAAATGAGTCTTCGAGCAGCTGCCGGGTTTCGAGGCGGGCTTCAGATCCGGCACTCTCCTCATCATCGAGTTTCCAAATACGGCCTTGATCTTTTTGCCCCCATCCACGAATCCAGTCCGTCATGTACAGTGCACCATCCGGGCCGAAATCAAGGCCAACCGCGAGCACACCTTTTAACGCTTCCTGTTCTGATGCCATCTCATAAGACGCGCCATTTTCCTGTAATGTAAATGCGTAAATAGGGGAATTGGCAACTGATCCGCGAAAAGACATTACAAAAAAGTGATCGTCCCAGCTGTCGTTTAACGCTGTACCGGGATTATAGACCATGCCTGCAGGTCCGGGATGAAACCCTTTTAAAGGCGGCAATATATGTGCAGCCTGGCCGTCCCATCGCGGTCTGAAATAATTTTCATCCATCCACACCTTATAATCATTGTTTTTATCATCCGTGTACTTGCCAAACTGCCAATTCGTACGCCACCCGCTGTCAGATCCGTTGACCAGATAGACGAGCCGCTCAAATTCGCCGGCGTGATCCCCATCATTATCAACTGTAATCAGATTGCCGTATTTATCGAAGACAAATTCGTGAGTGTTTCGGACACCGGCAGCATAAACCTCAAAATTACTCCCGTCCGGTTCTGACCTTAATATTGCTCCCTGATTTGGATAGTGCCACCTCTTTCCTTCTTTATCGGTTACACTGAATCCCATGTCGCCAATTCCCCAGTAAATTCGTCCGTCGGGCCCTACTGTTGCACCAGACATACCGTGCCCGCTGAAACCGATATGAACATTGTATCCATGGCTAATAGATTCTTTCCAATCGCTCATTCCATCACTATTGGTGTCTCGGGTTCGCCACATATCCGGTCCCACCCCAATAAACACGTCGCCATTGTGATTCAATACGGTTCCGGCAACATCAGTCACTTCAGAGTTAAAATCTCTGATAAACAGCTGCGATCGATCCGCCAGACCGTCACCTGATGCATCTTCCACTGTCCACACCTCTTCGCTAATGACGGCCAGATCAGTCCAGTCGTGTTTTCCATCATTATTGTGATCCCACAGCCATTCATTCTGGTCACTTTTTTCTGGTGCAAGCTCATCATGTAAAAAAGCTCGCCTGTCTTCCACCGTCTCCCATTTCATCGATTCGATAAGCCAGCTCCCATCTACATCGCGAATATCAAATTCAGAGTTTCGACTCCGCGAGGTGACCGTTACCCAGGCTTTACCGCTATCGTCCATGTCAATTCCGATCGGGTCTCCCAAGAGATCGGTTGTTCCCCAAAGTGAGACAGACAGATCGTCCGGTGTCTCGGTCGCGATTGATTCCGCCGTTTCACGCATATCGCTCCGGGCCTGTTCGTCAGAAACTGTTTTTATTTCAGGGTCCTGTTCTGTTTGAGTACACCCTGTAAAAGCAATAATCATGGAAATGAAGAGAAGTATGGTAGTTTTATAGCTCATCTGTAATCGTTTAGATATGACAAATTGTTTACGATAACATAAAGATTATTGAAATTATTAAAAGTTTATTTACACACTTTTAAATGCATCTAACTCATCTCTTTCAAACATAAAAAAAGACGGGAAATCACCCCGTCTCTTTTTTAGGTACGTATAGTAAAACAACATCTAATTATCATTGAGAAAACATTTTATAGTGATCTTCAATAACACCAGGAGTGGTGTGTTTGCAAAATATGCTTCCGATGAACAAACTGACTGAGGTACGGTGTACCTTCAGCCAGTTTTCGGTACATCACTCGTATCCAGTTACGAGCGCTGAGGAATATTAATACCCCGGGTTTTGCGTCAAGTTTGTATTCAGATCACGCTCGCCGGATGGAATTGGCCACAGGTAATCCCGCGGTGCCTCGAACGAGCGATCATGTTGGCCCGGCAGGGGTTCAAAATTTCCACCTGAGGTGCTTACATTAAGGCCGTGTGTATAGCCGTTTAATGCGTCATCGGCAACCCCCCATCGTCTGATGTCGGCAAGGTGTAATCCTTCCCAGGCAGTTTCGATTGTTCGTTCGTTACGGATAAAGTCAATTGCTTCCTGTTGTGACATGGTAGTCACATCATATGGGAAAGGAAGTGACACCCGGTCACGCACTGCCTGAAGAACATCATTTACTGATCCATCGAGTTCATTCAGTTCAGCTTTGGCTTCTGCATACATTAACATCACATCAGCAAGTCGCATTTTAATTAAGTTAAGGCCACTGTTCCCCGGCGAAGATTCATCTGCGGGATCAACATACTTCATGGCTACATATCCGGTATAGGTATTGTTATAATCGGAAATAAGCACCCTGTCAGGTGTTGGACTGCAATAACCTTCAGGCGCGCCGCTGCTGCACGATGGATAGGAATTATAGATGGTTCCATTGAACTCACCACCGGGAAATAGTACGGTTCCATAAAATCTGGGATCGCGATTATCGTACATGCCCAAAATTTCTACGGTTGGGTTGCCATTGCCATCGTATGTTATTCGTGGTGCTTCATCATCATATAGCGGGGAATCATCTATTGGAAGCCCGTCTGACATTGGGAACATGTCAACCAGTTCACGGGTTGGTTCTACATCGACATTACTATTCATAGAACTTGGTGCAAATCCAAGCCATGCCCACCAACCGTTTTGACCGGAAACCTTCTGGTAGTCGAAGATGATCTCGCTGCTCATTTCACCCGCGTAGGTAAACAGCTCCCTGAAATCTGGATGAAGCGAGTAAACGTCTGAATCAATCACAGCCATGGCCATATCAGCTGCATCGCTGTAGAGTGCATTTGCACGTGATGCGTTGCCTTCATGATTATCCTGCCAGCTTGCTTCATACAGGGCTGCCCGGGCGTGATAGGCCATCGCAGCTCCACTTGTAGCCCGGCCATATTCGCTCGTAGCAACTACCGGGTCTAACAAACTTGCAGCTTCTGAAAGATCGGTCTCGATTCTCGCAAATACCTCTTCACGTGGGGCACGAGTTGATTCCAGAGCCTCTTCAACTGTGGGTACACTGGTATACACAGGCACTTCGCCAAACATCCAGAGGAGCTCATGGTAGAAATACCCGCGAAGAAATAGTGCTTCTCCGCGAATTCTGTTAGCGGCACCCTCTGAAAGAACACCATCTTCAACATTATCAAGCTGAAAGAGGACTTCATTAGCCCGGCTAATTCCGGTAAATAACCGATCCCACATGCCTGCTGACCAGCCTGATTGGGCATTTGCGCGGCCCATCACGTACTCATGCTGTCGCATCCAATCGGCATGAGAATACCCGATTTCCGTTGCACCATCAAAGTACATCGGATCGAGGTTTACCCCCATTATTCGGTCGTAACTTCCGTTCAGGGCTGTATTAAAGTCCCGTTCATTTTGCCAAAAGGTTGCTGATGAGACCCGATCTGATGGAACCGTTGTCAAAAAATCGTTACATCCGGTAGCACCAATTGCGATACCGAGAACCAGTATGCCCGATAGCAATACTTTCATTGTCTTCGTCATGTTGTATATCGTTTTTTTCATAATCATAGTATTCCTGTATGGGTCATTTTAGAAGCTAATATTTGCACCAATGCTAATTACCCGAGTCTGCGGGTAGTAATCCGCTCTCACGGTTGGATACTCAGGATCTATATTGATACCCAGGTTGTTATTCGTCCACAGGTTTTTACCTGTTGCATAAATCCGGAAGTTTTGGATGCCCAGTTGACTTAGAATATTTTGTGGCAGAGTGTAGCCAATCTGAACATTTCGGAGCTTCATAAAACTGCCGTCAAGAATCCACCAGGAGTTAGTTGTGTAGTAATTCCGGTTGATGTTTGAATAATATGCCGGATGACGAGCATCAGGGTTGTCTGGCGTCCAGTAGTCTTTGTGCCACTGCGACGTATAGTTTTCCCAAACAGGTCCCTGTGCAAATCCAAGCTCGAGATACTGATCACGTTTTCCAACGCCCTGCAAAAATCCACTGAAATCGAAGTTTTTGTACCCAAGATTGATATTAAACCCGTAAATGTATCGCGGGTTTGGATCTCCAATCACAACACGATCATCCTCATTAATAAGACCGTCATTATTTTGATCTTTGTATATAATGTCGCCGAGCCGAGTTACCTGTCCTGCGGGTTGAGCATGAGAGTCGATCTGATCGTAAGAGTTGAATAACCCTTCTGCTTCGAGGCCATACCATGCGTTAATGGGCGATCCTTCCAAAACCACACTTGAACCTGACACATAGGGACCTGTCCCTACAAGATCAACCACTTCGTTTTTGTTATCCGACAGGTTAAAATCGATTCCATAGCTGAAATCGCCTGAAACATCCTGCCATCCAACCTGAATTTCCCAACCTTTATTTTCAACTACACCCGCGTTTTGAAATGGTGCATTTAGACCAACCATTTGGGGGATTGAAAGCGGGAGCAGAATATCCTCCGTTCGCCGTGTATACACTTCACCGGATACGCTCAGGCGATCATCCAGATACGCGGAGTCAAAACCGAGATTGAGAACTGTGGTAGTTTCCCATGAAAGTTCTTCATTAACAAGATCCGTTGCCCCACCACCAGTTGCCTGTGTGCCACCGGCATTACCCAGGTAATACGGTATACCCAGATCTATAGATGAATAATAGGAATACAGTGGAACATCCTGATTTCCTAACTGGCCCCAGGAACCTCTTAGTTTAAATTCATCTACGAAATCTATGTTAAAGAATGACTCTTCAGACATTCTCCATCCCAAAGAAAATGACGGAAAGAATCCATACCGGTGACCTTCGGAAAACCGGCTTGAACCATCTATCCGGGCATTAAATTCGAACAGGTATTTTTCAAGAAAATCGTAGTTTAACCTTGCGAATCCAGACCGTAGCGACCATTCATTACCAAAGCCTGAAGTGCCGTCATTAGCTGTATTTCCTAAATTAAGCTGACGCAGATCATTATTGTAGAACTGATCCCGCCATGCGCGAAATTCTTCAAAATTATAATGCACCTGCTCGTATCCCAACAGACCGGTAATACTATGGGTGTTATCAAAGTCATGCCCAAAATCTAAGATAGTCTGAAGCGTGGATTGGCGTGAGGTATTCGAACGATTTTCACCAAAACTAGGGCCCCAATAATGCCCGTTTGATGGGTAATTAGCAATGAGATTTGGATCGGTTCGGAATCGCTCCCAGTCCATACTGCCGAAATCAAAAGAGTAAAGTGTTCGCAATTCCGCCCAGCCGGGAAGGATATCGTAATTCAGGCGGCCGGTAGCCGTACCTTCCCAAAATACACGTTGCTCATCTCCACTTACTTCAGAATATGCCAATGGACTACGACCAAAGAGATTCAATCCGTAAGTACCGTCGCTGAATTTAGTACGTTTGGTAGGAGGTGTATCATGGATTATAAAGAATGTAGATTCCCAGTTTAGAGCAGGAATTATATCCCACTTGCGATTTGCAGTCAGATCCAACCCTCCTGATAGTTGATCCGTCATCTGAAAGTCAGTATTGAGTCTAACACCATAACGATCGGTGCCCGTATTGGACATCATTCCTTCTTCTTTCATATAGTTTAATGAGAGCGCATAGCGGGCATCCGCATTACCACCTGAGATATTTAGAGAGTGATTTTGCATGGGTGCCGGAGAGAACATAGCGTCTACCCATTCATTATCTGGGTACGCATCGGGATCCGTTCCTGCAATTGTATTCTGAATATAGTCTTCTGTGTATCTTGGTGCATAGCTTGGGTTGTTTCGACAAGATGCATCCGTTTGCGCATTTGGGTCTCGGCCGTCAAGGCACCAGTTCATGAGATTTGTACGAGCAACGTTTGCAAGCCGCATATGTGTTTCCGTATCAACTCGATCCGGCCATGCCGTAATGGTCTGCATACCGGCGTAACCATTGTAGGTAACCTGTAATCCCTGTGCATTCCCACGTTTTGTTGTTACCAGAATTACACCATTTGCGGCTCTTGAGCCATAAATAGCAGCTGAAGACGCATCTTTAAGTACAGAAATTCTCTCAACGTCATTTATGTCAACATTGGCCAGATTGCCTTCTACACCATCAATTAATATTAGTGGGCGGGAAGCACTGGCGTCGCCGGTATTGCCTCCACGTCCCAGGCTTCCTTGTCCGCGTATCAGTAAATTGAGCTGGTTACGACCTGGACGGTCTCCACCATCCAGTAGCTGAAGGCCGGGTGCCATCCCCTGGAGTGCGTGTGTAACCGTAGGAACAGGTTGTTGTGCCATTTGTTCGGCTGAGACAGATGCCACAGATCCCGTTAGGCTCTCTGACCTCTGAGTCCCATAACCAACGACAACAATGTCGTCTCCCATTAGAACACTTGGCTCAAGCTCTAAATTGATTTCGCTTCTGCCGTTAAGCTGAACTTCCTGCTGGGTATATCCTATATAAGAGAATACAAGAGTTACCTGATCATCAGGCGTTATAATTTCAAATGTACCATCAAGGTTTGAAGAAGTCCCCTGGTCGGTTCCCATAATAAGAATACTTACTCCGGGAAGCGGTTCCTGGGTATTTGCATCAATGACCGTTCCGGTCACCTCATGTTGTGCATAGGCAGTGTTCCACACCAGCATGAGTGGAATCAGGGCCAGAAGTTTGTAAAATATAGTGCGATGTACCTGTTTTTTCATAACTCTATAGTTGGGTTAATGTGGTTACGCGCTGGAATCGCTTCCAAGACCAAATTCAGTTCAAAGTGTGGAATCCCTGATCGGTCAGACTTGGTAGACAAAGCGCTTCCAACAGCTTTTTTTAAAGTGTCAATTCCACATTTATAATGCAATAGCTTTATAAATGTCATTTGTACACGAATTAATATGCTTACAGTTAATCCCAAATCACTCATTTTGATATTAATAAGGGAGTTTTGAACAAAAATTTTGTCCAAATTCAACATCGATTCAGCACATCATTAGTTGTAAATTTTTGTAAATCAAGGAACGGTGAACATTATTTTGTTCGCGGACTCCCTTCTGGTCTTTCAAATATTGCCATCAACCGAGCTAAACGGTTTGTCATTTGTGGTAGCAGATATGGTAAGTTACTGAATGATAACAGAATGGCTTCGATCATTGGAGAAACAGGGTAATCATCAAAACATAGTGAAGGCGTGACTAAACACAGGCGATACAAGTGCTGCAATTTCACTCTTGTTTATCCACCTTCTGGGGCTCAAAAATTGATTCCAGTGATAAAGAATCATATATAACATGCTCTTTCAACAACAGTCAAAGACAGTATGAGCCGTTTTTTATACACCCGTCGACGATATAAGAGCCTATTCATTTAATGCAAAGCTGCATGCGAAAATTACTGCTTTTGACGATCAGAATAAGAGAATAACTGATCCCTCTGTTTCTCCAGTTTTTATTACATATTTTCACTCGCTTAACTCAGCTTTTTTTTTCAATATAACAGACACTGCTTACGTCTCATTGTTCCAGTGTAATGCACGATTTCTTGATGTCATTACCAATCAAACTCAAATTAGACCTGATTTACTAATGCACACGCCTCAGGCTCCCGGTTATAAAAAACTGATTCTTACAGTTATGCGCATCAATGCCACGATTCTATTGTTTTTTGCAATGATATTTATTCTGTCAGGCTGTGTTACAACGCAGGTACCAATGGAGCCAGCCAACACCCGCGACAATCTGCATCTCAATATTAACGTGCACGATCCATCCATGATTAAGCACGATGATCGATACTATATGTTCCATACCGGACGGGGTATTGCCAACTGGGTGTCCCGAGACAAGGAAAACTGGATCCGGCAAGATCCCGTATTTCCGGTAGCTCCTGGATGGACCGAATCGGTAGTGCCCGGTTTCGGAAATCATATCTGGGCGCCAAGTATCTACCTCCATAACGGAACCTTTTATCTCTATTATTCTGTCTCCTCATTTGGTCGAAATAACTCCGCCATTGGCCTGGTAACCAATCAAACGCTGGACCCGCAGGATCCGGAGTTTGATTGGGTCGATCAGGGTATTGTTATTGAATCGGTTCCCGGCCGTGATATGTGGAATGCCATCGATGCCACGCTTTCGTTTGATGAAAACGGTACACCCTGGCTTACATTTGGATCACACTGGATGGGCATTAAGCTGGTTCAGCTCGAAGATGATCTGAAAACAATCGCCATTACGCCTGAAGGAGATGAATGGTACACGATCGCCGAGCGTGATCGCTACTGGAAACTGGACGAACGCGATGCCGGCGATTCTGCCAATCCGGAGCTGGACTACGAAGATCTCTACCCAGATTCCATTCTCCGCCTGAACAGGCAGTCAGAAAGCGGAGCGATTGAAGCTCCATTCATTTTCCGGAAAGGTGATTACTACTACCTGTTTGTGTCATGGGACCGCTGCTGCCGAGGTGAAGACAGTACATATAAAGTTGTTGTTGGCCGGTCTGAATCCATTACCGGTCCCTATCTCGATAAAACCGGTGAGCGGATGGACTACGGCGGGGGATCACTTGTCGTGAAAGGAAATGATGAATACGCCGCTGTCGGCCATAATTCGGTTTATACATTTGAGGGAACCGATTATCTGGTTGCCCATGCCTACGACCTGAGCGATGAGGGGCGATCAAAGCTGGTCATTCTTGAAGTTCTCTGGGATGATGAGGGCTGGCCGATTGTAGAACTGGACAAAAACTAAAAACAACAGCCTTTTACGCCCGATTACAAATCTGTCAACAAACGTATCCTACTATGAAATTTTGTAATTCTACTGATACATCGTTTATTCTGTTTTCCCGAAGTTTTAACATCAGGTACCTCCTGTTCATCTTTGCACTACATCTGTTCCTGCTTGTTGGCTTGATCTCAACTGCACAAAGCCAGCATCTTGAGGTGGGTGTTCACGATCCGGTCATGATTCAGCAGGACGATCAGTACTACCTGTTTGCTACCGGCCGCGGTATTGCGGTTTGGAAATCGCCGGACATGGAGAACTGGGAACGGCTTGACCCTATTTTCAGTGAAGCCCCCGAATGGACCGAAAACATCGTGGATGGCGGCCGGTATCATCTTTGGGCACCAGATATCGCCTATCACAACGAGATGTACTTTCTCTATTATTCTGTCTCTGATTTTGGGCGAAACACATCAGCGATTGGTGTTTTATCTACACGGTCACTCCATCCCGATGATCCAGACTACGGCTGGACCGACCACGGACAGGTTGTGCGCTCGGTTCCCGGCCGCGATCTCTGGAATGCAATTGATCCTAACATCGCGTTTGATGATGAGGGAACGCCCTGGATGTCATTTGGCTCATTCTGGAAAGGGATGAAGCTGTTTCGCCTGAATGATAATATGATAGAAATAGACACCGAGAATCAGGAGTGGCATACCATTGCCGCTCGGCACCGCTACTGGAAACTTGACGACCGGTCGGCTGGTAATCCTATGAACGGCGCCATTGAAGCCCCTTTTATATTCAAAAAAAACGGGTACTATTACAACTTTGTCTCCTGGGATGTGTGCTGCCGAGGCGAAGACAGCACCTACAAGATTGTCGTTGGCCGATCGCGTGATATCACCGGCCCCTACCTCGATAAAGAAGGTGAACAGATGGTGCACGGCGGCGGGTCGCTTGTGCTTGAAGGTGATGAAAACTATGCGGGAATCGGTCACCAGTCGGCCTACACATTCAACGGCACCGACTATCTTATCGCACACGGATATGATCTCTCTGATGACGGGCGTTCCAAACTGATCATCCTGGAAATGGAGTGGGATGACCACGACTGGCCGGTGGTTCAGCTTTCAGAGGAATAAGCTGACTGACTCACAAATTGATGATTGTATTTACTGAAGATGATAGTACGTTTGTCAGATTACAGGTAAATACAGGCTATGTGGATTAGTATGGGTGATATATTAAAGATCCAATAATTCATGTGGAAAACGGCAATCAATAACGGTACTCATCACACTTTTAATAGACCCTGAAAGGGTCACTTATTACAGCCTGAGGCAGCGCCTCAGGATTGCAGAATCGATCCTTCAAATCCCCGAGGCGATAGATATGATCAGCGCTCCATATTTTGTCGAGGGGTGGTGAATCTGAATCAATGTGGAGCCATAGTGCGTTGATTTGACAACGAGAAAACAACCATCGGAATTGGCATTGTGGTACTATTGGGTTGTGAGACCGATGGTGTATGGATGTATGCTCGTTTACGTGGGGCGCTGCCCCACGCTGTGTTCTATGACCCTTTCAGGGTCTGGATTCCTACTTATAACAATAAAAAGTTTACGTTTCTCTTTTATATCCATTCATAGGTGGTTATAAAACATACTCTTTATGTGTAAAACACCGTAAAAGAGAGAAACCCAGCACCCACACTAATCCATATATAGACCCTAAATACAATTTTGCTCTGAAAAAACTAAATTTTTAATACCAGGTCGGGTCATGCTACAACATTGACAAGTATTCCTATTGGCCCGATCGCGATTCGAATTTCATCTCCGGATTGAAGTGTGAATCCGTCGCCGGGAACTATTCCTGTTCCGGTCATCAGCAGACAGCCACTTGGAAAAGTCAATTCCCGAAAAAGCCAATCCGCAAGTTCAACAAGCTCACGTTTCATCTGCCCGATTTCTACTGTTCCGTGAAATTCCTGTTTTCCTGAGCGTAAAATCTCCATTTCAATTTCAGTCTTTTTAGAGAGTGGTTGTTTGGTAACAAATATTCCGGGTCCAACTGAAACACACCCGTCATACGTTTTAGCTTGTGGAAGATAAAGTGGATTTTCGCCCTCTATACTTCGCGAACTCATGTCGTTACCAATGGTATAGCCAACAATTTTCCCGGTAGATGTCAGCACAAGAGTCAGTTCTGGTTCGGGAACATCCCAGGTAGAATCTTTGCGAATGCGTACTTTTCCTTCTGAGCCTACTGCCCGGGCAGATGTAGCTTTAAAAAAAATTTCAGGCCGTTCAGCCGCGTAAACACGGGCATAAAATTCGCCCCCTCCTGTTTCTGCCGATTCAGCCTGTCTTGCAAGCTTACTGTTGGAATAGGTAACACCGCTTGCCCAGATCTCCTGGCTGCCGATCGGCGGCAGTAGCTCTTTCAAAAGTTCAACAGTTGAACCAGAAACAGGTTCAGTTGTTTGTATAATTTCCGACAGTTTATCGTACAGGTTGTCATCATTAATGAAGGAATCCCAGTCCCGGTCTTTCACCAAGTATGCCGATTTATCGTCTTTAATTAAAATGCCGTTTTTTAAATTATATACGTTCATTTTCACCCATGTTTTAGCTTATTGATACTACAATTCCAAGATTGTTAAAAAGTGCGTCAACCTGCACTTATACCGACATCTTTTAATGCAAATCCCTGGCTACCCCGGAACCTGACCCTCCCCTGAGGAGATCAAAATCAGCTCCTTTATCGGCTTGTTGTACATGATTGAGGTAGAGTTTCACATATCCTCTCTCCGTCGTTTGTTCCGGTGGAGACCATACGGCTCTTCTCTCTTCCAGTACATCATCCGGTACATCCAGTGTGAGTTTACGCGCAGGCACATTTAGCTCAATTATGTCACCATTCTGGACGAGTGCCAGCAGCCCACCGGTGGACGATTCCGGGGCGACGTGCAGAACCACGGTACCGTATGCCGTGCCACTCATTCGTCCGTCAGATATACGAACCATATCTTTCACACCTTTTTTGATCAGCTTTGCAGGCAGATCCACATTTCCTACTTCAGGCATTCCGGGATACCCCTTGGGGCCGACTCCTTTTAACACGATAACAGATGACGCGTCGATATCCAGTTCAGGGTCATCAATTCGTTGATGGTAATCTTCCATGGATTCGAAAACGACAGCTCTGCCTTTGTGCTGCATCAATTCATCCGTAGCAGCCGAGGGTTTGATCACTGCACCATCTTCACACAAATTTCCTTTCAAAACGGCAATTCCTGCCTCCTTTTTCAGAGGTTTATCAAACTCTTTGATCACATCGCGATTGTAGCATTTGGCCCCTTTGCTGTTTTCGATTATAGAATTTCCGTTGACAGTGATGGTTTCCTTTCGCAGTACTTTTCGAAGCTCATCAATCACAACAGGCAGCCCGCCGGCATAATAAAAATCTTCCATCAAGAACTCACCGGATGGCATCAGGTTCAGGAGCAACGGTATTTTACTGCCGATATCGTCGAAATCTTTCAAATCGAGATCTACTCCTATCCTGCCGGCAATGGCCAGCAAGTGCAGAATCAGATTTGTTGATCCACCAACAGCAGCGTTTACAATGATCGCGTTCTCAAAAGCCGGTCGCGTCAGAATATCAGAGAGTTTCAGATCCTCATTGACCATCTCCACAATTCTGCGGCCTGACAGCTGGGCCATCTTCTTCTTCCTGGAATCCACCGCCGGTATTGCGGATGCACCGGGAAGGGTCAGCCCTAAAGCTTCGCACATCGAGGCCATTGTTGACGCCGTTCCCATTGTATTACAGTGCCCGCTGCTGCGCGATGAGCAGGCTTCTGCTTCAAACAGATCCTGCTCGGTAAAATTCTCATTTTCCTGTTTTTCTTTGATCTTCCAGCTAAACGTACCCGATCCGATTGTTTCGCCCCGAAACCTGCCGTTGAGCATCGGTCCCCCTGGAACTACAATTGTTGGGAGATCCACACTGCAAGCTCCCATCACCGTTGAAGGCGTGGTTTTATCACACCCTGTCATCAAAACAACTCCGTCAATCGGGTTAGCACGAATCGTTTCTTCCGTATCCATACTGGCCAGGTTTCTGAACAGCATGGTGGTCGGACGCATCAGGGTTTCACCAAGAGAAGTTACCGGAAATTCAAACGGGACACCGCCCGCTTCCACAACACCCCGTTTTACAATTTCAGCAAAATCGCGAAGATGGGCGTTACAAGGCGTTAATTCAGACCAGGTATTGCAAATGCCAATAATCGGTTTGCCCGTAAAATAATCATCCGGATATCCTTGATTTCGAAGCCAGGACCGGTGAACAAAACCCATTTTATCCGATGAACCAAACCATTCCTGACTTCTTAGCTTTTTCTTATCGCCCATATTAAAATAGTTTTTTGGAGGTTACTTTTTTTGATTTGATGCGGGTTCCACACAATCCGAATTGTTAAAAGAATAATTATGCAATCAATTGGTAGATAATAAAAACGAAGATGCCGGCCGTACTTCCTAATATCAATGTTC
>Ga0307966_1000108_pt1 | contig 65203 bp, 54 predicted proteins | sample OrgLakmetagen646_FD_203141 | JGI IMG/M metagenome (GOLD analysis project Ga0307966, IMG submission 203141) | Saline water microbial communities from Organic Lake, Antarctica - #646 | ecosystem: Environmental > Aquatic > Non-marine Saline and Alkaline > Saline | place: Antarctica: Organic Lake... | reverse complement strand
ATGGGCGGAGAAGCGGTTTATCGCGGGAGTAGTGATTAATGAAGATACGTCTTCATCAACTAAATCCTACAATAGGTGATCTGAACGGGAATAAATCCCTGATTTTGGCAGCTCTAAAAGATGCAGGGAAAGATGGGGTTGATCTGCTGATTTTGCCCGAAATGTGTGTTACCGGCTATCCGGTTCAGGATCTGCTTGAGCGCCCATCATTCAGAGAAGCAGTCTATAAAGTTAATAAAGAACTGGTTTCCTCCTCAGGAAAAACAGCTCTGCTGTTTGGAAGCCTGACGCCAAATGATTCCGGAACAGGTCGTAAAATGTTCAATTCAGCACTTCTTGCAAAAGATGGCAATGAAATTGGCAGAGTTCATAAAACACTGTTGCCGACTTATGATGTGTTTGATGACCTGCGCTATTTTGAACCCAATAGTGTGTTCAATTGTCTGGAGCTGAATGGGGTAAAGCTTGGTGTTACCATTTGTGAAGATATTTGGTACAACGAAAATGAGGTTCAGTACCACCACTATGATATTGATCCTGCCAGAGTACTGGCGGAAAAAAATGCGGATATCATCATCAATATTTCGGCTTCTCCGTTTACGCATACGAAGCATGAAAATCGTGTGCATATGCTGGGGAAACATGCATCAGAGCTTAACCTACCCGTACTTTATTGCAATCAGGTAGGAGCTCATACAGAAATTGTTTTTGAAGGCGATTCCATGGCTGTCGACAACACCGGTAAGGTAGCTGGATCAACCCGGGCGTTTGAGTCCTCTTTCGCCGACATCCAGTTTACGCCTGAGGATGGATCGCTAAATAATCTATCTGATAGAGGCTGGTACCCGGGTTCAGGTAATGAACGATATTTTAATGCAATAAAGCTCGGACTAAAGGATTACATAGATAAGACCGGGGCAACCGATAACGTGATATTAGGCTTAAGTGGTGGTATTGATTCAGCACTTGTCGCGGCTTTGGCCGTTGAAACACTGGGGGCAGATAAAGTGCACGCTATCACAATGCCGAGTGAATTTTCCAGCAAGGGTAGCGTGACAGACTCGGAGAAACTCGCAAAAAATCTGGGATTCAAATTATCTGAAATACCGATAAAGACACTAGTTGATGAATTCAACTTATCACTGGACTCCTTGTTTAATGATCTGCCGTTCGGTGTAGCCGAGGAGAATCTGCAAAGCAGGATACGCGGCTCTTTGTTGATGGCAGTTGCAAATAAGTTTAATTCCTTTTTGCTCGCTACCGGTAATAAGTCGGAATATGCCGTTGGGTATGCCACACTTTACGGAGATATGAATGGCGCGATTGCTCCAATAGGCGATCTCTACAAAAGTGATGTCTTTAAGCTTGCAGAGTGGCTGAATAATGAATACTACAAAAAAGTGGTTATTCCGGAAGAAATTTTGAACAAAGAACCAAGTGCCGAACTCCGGCCCGATCAGAAAGACAGCGACAGTCTGCCTGATTATGACATTCTGGACTCAATTTTATATCAATATATTGAGCTCCAGAAACCCCTTAAAGAGATTGCCGCAGGTGGGATAGATATTGAAACCGTGCGTTCAGTTGTGGCGCTTACAGATAGGCAGGAATTTAAAAGATTTCAGGCAGCGCCGATAATTAAACTAACTTCTAAATCGTTCGGAACCGGAAGGCGCAACCCGCTGGTTCAAAACTGGACCTCACATGAGGTTTGAAATTCTGTGGATAAAACGAAAAGATATTTTGCGTTTTCCTTAGAATGTGTGGATAATATAACATAGTAAGATTTGACCCGTAACTCTCTATTATATCATTTTATGAAATCATTATACCTGTTCTTGTTGCTGTTTCTTATGGGTTCAGTAGCCAATGCTCAACAGCAATCAGATTCGGATAATCAGCATATGGAAGTCCAGAAAAAGCTGATTCCATACTCAAATCCTCTTCTGAATATTGGTGATTCACGAGTAGCAGAAGAGTCAACGCGTGAATTGGGTACTCTTGAGAAAGAAACGATGAGCCGGATATCAGATGTCTACCGGATCCATGTGCTTGCAATTGATGCTCAGATTCAGGACGATCTGGTTCAGGCAGAGATTCATATCAATGATGCTTTTGCTGCAATTCAGGGGCTTATGGATGACTATCCTGAAATCCAGAGCGATCAAAGATTTGCCGCCCTTTACCGCAGCGTTATGGCTGAGTACAGAGAGTTTTATGCTATATCTGAGCCCATTAATGATGTGGAGGGAGATATTTTTGAAATTCGTGATGAACTTTTCGCTGGAGAGGACGACTGGATCGCAGAGGGGTTTAATGTTCCGGATAATCTGACCTTTAACAGAACAGACGTACCGCTTGTTCAAAACCAGCACGTCAGCCGCCATCTTATGTATTATTCGATGAGGCGTCCGGAAGTTATGGAGCGATGGCTTCAGCGGTCGGAATATTACTTTCCTATGATGCTTGAAATTTTTGAAGAAGAGGGCGCTCCCAAAGAACTTATTCATCTGTCTATGATTGAAAGCGGGCTGGTGCCGACTGCGCGTAGCTGGGCTTCTGCTGTGGGCCTGTGGCAGTTTATTCGTGCAACAGGCGCCGTCTATGGACTTGAAGTAAACTGGTGGGTTGACGAACGCCGGGACCCGGTTAAATCAACCCGTGCCGCCGCACGACACTTAAATGATCTGTATGATATCTGGGGTGACTGGCACCTTGCTCTTGCTGGATATAATATCAGCCCAAGGGGCTTGAAACGCGCTATCAGATCGGCCGGAAACGTAGAAGATTACTGGGTAGCTTTTCCCTATCTGCCACGTGAAACCCGGGGGTATGTACCGGGCTTTATTGCAGCAACGATGGTTGCAAGTAATCCCGAAGAGTTTGGGTTTCAAAGGAACTATGGTGGTGAACGATACCGGTATGACGTGGCAAATGTAGACGGGCTCATGCCTCTCGACAGGCTTGCAGAAGCTGCCGGTATTACAACAAGTGAACTGAAAGATTTCAATCCGGAGTTACTGCGCTGGGCAACTCCTCCCGGCGACTCATATCCGCTCAAACTGCCAAAAGGCACGAAAGATCAGTTTTTACTGGCCTACCAGGATATTCCAAAAGACGAACGTGCCAGCGAAATTGCCATGCATACTGTAAGCAGTGGAGAAACGCTGGGTTATATCGCAAGGCGGTACGGAACTTCGGTACGTTCACTTTACGAAACGAATGAAGGTCTGAACAATATTATTCATCCCGGACAGCGCCTCGTCATTCCTATTGCCCCGGGGTCTGCCGGTCAACTCTCTGCAAGTCAGCCATCGAATCAGCAGCGCAGCAGCTCATCCCGATCATCCAGCAGAAGCCAGGTGCAGGCACCCTCAAACACCTCTCCGGTGTCCTATTCGGTAAAGAGCGGTGATACAGTTGGTCATATTGCTGAGTGGTATGACGTGAGAGCGTGGCAGCTTCGCGCCTGGAATGGAATATCAAACACTATTCGGGTAGGACAGCGCCTGACAGTTCACGTGCCTAATAACCGCTCAAGCTACTACCAGCAGGTTGAAGATCTTTCCTATTCTAAAAAGCAGGAGCTGGAGCGTCAGCAGCGATCAGGGCAAAATATCTTTTCTGAACAACTGGCAGACGGTTCATCCTCCGGCAGTTCTTACGCTTATACGGTAAGAAGAAATGAAACACTCGGAGGGATTGCCCGACGTCATAGCGTATCAGTAAGTGCTATTCAGAGAGCGAATAATCTGAGCGGTACAACTATTTATGCAGGACAAACCTTAACAATTCCTGCAGACTAAATTAGCATTTTTATGCTCTCAATTTCCAAGCGGAACACCACTCTAATCCTGCTGACAGCCGTGTTGGTGGGATCCTTAGCGTTTACCCAGGTAAATGATCTTTTTTTCCAGATAAAAAAGCAGCTTACAATCTTCAGTGATGCCTACAAAGAAGTTGCAACACTTTATGTAGAAGAGGTGAGCCCGGAACGGCTGATGACCATAGGCATGAACGCCATGTTGAAAGAGCTTGATCCCTACACGGTGTTTATCCCGGAAGGTGAGCAGCAGCAGATGGAGATCATCTCAACGGGTACGTATGGTGGCGTGGGTATTGATGCCGGATATCGTGGCGATGACATTGTTGTTATCGCTCCGCTTGAAGGATATCCCGCAGACCGAGCAGGGATTCGTCCGGGAGATATTATTCTTAAAATCAACGATGTTCCTGTAGCCAATATATCGCCGGAGGAAGTTCAGCAACTTACCATCGGAGATCCGGGAACTGAAATCAACCTGACAATCCAAAGAATAGGAATGGAAGATCTGCTCGAATTCAACCTCATCCGGGAGCAGATTGAGGTCAAGAATATCGAATACTCGGGCCGATTGGAGAACAGTGAAAATGTTGGGTATATAAAACTAACCCGGTTCGGGCAGCGGTCCGCGGAAGAGATTCGCGAAGAGCTCCTTAGTTTTCAGTCAAGCGGCGTTAACAGCCTGATTCTGGACCTGAGAAATAATCCCGGCGGATTACTAAATGAAGCTGTAGAAATTATAGATAAATTTATTGAACCCGGCGTAACGGTTGTAGAAACCAAGGGCAGGATTCAAAGCGAAAACAGCACGTATATAACGGACGAACCGCCTGTTTTTTCTGACATACCAATTATTGTGCTGATGAATGAGGGAAGCGCGAGTGCATCTGAAGTTGTTTCAGGAGCATTTCAGGATTTAGACAGAGCTGTTATTATGGGTGAAACCAGTTTTGGAAAAGGACTCGTACAAACGGTGAGACCGCTATCTTACAATACATCCCTGAAGATTACTATTGCTCAGTATTTTACACCGAGTGGCCGAAGTATACAGTCTGTCGACTACACGGGCGAAAATAGTGCAGTTGGCCGCCAGATTCCCGATTCACTTCGCAGAGCTTTTACAACAAAAAACGGCCGGACTGTTTACGATGGGTTTGGAATCGAACCGGACGTGAATGTATCTGAAGATCAGCTGACGAGACTGCAGCTGGCTCTGCTTCAGAACAATAGTTTCTTCTTTTTTGTAGCGGATTACATTGCCCGTGGCGGAGAGGAGAGACCGGATAACATGCACGACCTGTTTATGACCTACCTTGACGAGGAAAATTTTGATTACGAAACTCAGGCTGAAAGAAATATTGAGCAGCTCATGGCTGCCGGTGAAAGTTTTTACGATGAACAGGAGTCTAAGGAGTGGCTTGATCAGCTTCAGAACTCAGTTAATCGAAAAAAGGAACGTCTTCTTGAAGATAACAGGGAGTTTATAGAGCTCAACCTTATGGAAGAATGGGTTGCTCAAAATGGTACAAGTGAAGAAAAAGCGCAGTACAGCCTGGAAAATGATGTGATGATTCAGGAAGCAATTGAGCTTTTTGAAAACCGAGAAAGCTACGATTCGATTTTAAAGCCATAATTTTGGGTAAAGCAGATCTTCATATACATACAAATGCCTCCGATGGGGATTGTACTCCCCTTGAAATCCTTGAAAAAGCAATTGAGAAGGGGCTAGATACGATTTCAATTACTGACCACGACACTATAAAAGGATATAAGAAAGCCAGAAAATCTGATATCAGTAAGCAATTGGAACTTTTACCTGGCGTGGAAATGTCTGTTCGATGGGGTGAAAAAGAGGTTCATCTGCTCGCCTACTGTTTTGACCCTGACGATGAAGACGTGAATATTCTTCTGCTTCAGCAAAGTGGCGCAAGACGCCGCCGGATGGCGCGTATTGTTGAAAATTTGCAGAAACAGGGAATTGATATCGATCTGGACGAAGTGAAAGCCGAAGCCGGATTCAGCAATATCGGGAGACCTCATGCGGCCTCAGTATTGATAAGTAAAGGCGTCGTTTCATCGTTTAATGAAGCATTTATCCGATATTTGTCATCCGATAAACTTGATCATATCAATGCTGAATACTGCACACTTTCGGAAGCTATTCGTGTAATGAAAAATGCGGGCGGGGTGCTTTCACTGGCACATCCGGGCCCCTTGTACTCGTCTGACGAAATAGAGCAAATGATAGACCTCGGAGTTGACGGACTGGAGTGCATTCATCCAAGCCATCCATATCCAGTTCAAAAGAAATTTACGAAACTGGCTGAAAACAGGAATTTAATGATTACCGGCGGGAGCGACTATCACCGTCCGTCAAAATCAGGGTATGAACCCTATTTTGGAATTGTTACACTTGGGGAACAGTATGTAGAAGCACTGAAGCGTACATCAAGACAACGTAAAAAACTTAACAATCACGGTGACAACAGATGAATTGGGACAATAAACGAATTGCAGTTGTAGCGGCTAAGTGGAACTCGTTTGTGACAGACCCTATGCTCGAAGGGGCAGAGGCTGCGCTTTTAGGAAAAGGAATACCCGGCGATCAAATTCATATTTTCAGATGCCCAGGGTCCTATGAACTTCCGCTTGCTTGCAAAATGTGCATTGAAAAATTGAATGTGGACGGTGTTGTAGCTATCGGGGCCGTTATAAAAGGAGGAACACCCCATTTTCACTATGTGTGCGATGCGGTTAATAAGGGAATATCAGAACTTAATATACGATATGATATTCCCGTTTCGTTTGGTGTTCTGACGACAGACAATGTTGAACAAGCCATGGAGCGGGCATCGGTAGAAAAAGGGAACAAAGGTGCCGAAGCTGCACTGGCCGTTTGTGATATGCTTGAACTTGAAGAAACAATTTTAAAAACTGCTGATTAGCGTCCGTTTGAAATCCGGGAGCCTTTATAAAGAGTAAAACACGGGTTTAATAGAGTGAAGTGACGATTCCAAAATTGTAGAACATCCAGATTTAGTACACAAACAGCTCTGGATCGGTCTCTGACAATTCGTTCTTGATTAAGGGTTATATTAACTCTAATATATATGGCTGTAAACAATCACAAAAGATCTCTTTGAAACCATTTAAGCTTACAAATAACGAACAGACCGATGCAGATATTAAGCTGCAGAAAGAGATAAGTGAATCTGGTAAAATTCCCGGTCACATCGCTATTATTATGGATGGGAACGGCCGATGGGCTCAAACCAAAGGTAATGTTCGTATTTTTGGGCACAAGGCTGGTGTGGAATCAGTTCGTGATATTACAGAATCGTGCGCTCAGCTTGGTGTGAAACATCTGACTCTTTATGCGTTTTCCACTGAAAACTGGAACAGGCCAACTATTGAAGTTAACGGCTTGATGAAAATTCTGGTAAACAGTTTGAAGAAGGAAGCAGAGCGTCTGAATAAGAACAATATCAAATTTGTGACGATTGGTCAGATTGAGCGACTCCCTGAAAAATGCCAGAAACAAATTAGCGAAGTAACCGAACTCACTAAGGATAACGACAGCCTGCAGCTTTGTCTTGCATTAAGTTACTCGGGTCGATGGGATATTACCGAAGCAGTGAAAAAACTGGCAAAACAAGTAGAATCCGGTGATTTAAAACCTGATGATATTAACGATGAGCTGATAGGTGCTAATTTGTCAACAGCAGAAGTACCTGATCCGGATCTGATCATTCGCACAAGTGGTGAATTCAGAATCAGCAACTTTCTCCTATGGCAACTGGCCTACTCAGAACTTTATATTACTGAAACATTTTGGCCGGATTTCAGGAGAGATGAGCTTTACGAGGCAATAAAATCGTACCAAGACCGTGACCGTAGATACGGTGGAGTAAAAAATGGATACAACAAATCCATCTCTTCATCAGTTTTAAATAAAATCATTTCATAAAAAAGCTGAAAAGGTTCTCTCAAAAGGTGGCAAAAATTAAGCATTTCTTTTACTGTTTTGTAATCATTTGTATTTCACTCGGGTCTATTAACCATGCTTCAGCGCAGGATAGTACAGGCGTCGAGATTCAAAACCCGGAAAATATCATACCGCAACAGTATGAAATTCGTGAGGTAACAGTCACGGGTCTTGTAACCGGGCGAGAAAGTTATCTCATTAGCAGCAGCGGCTTGCAGGTGGGCGGAACCATTACTATTCCTGGAGAGGATGTATCTAACGCGATAAAACAGATCTATAGAACAAACCTCTTCTCAGATGTTCAGATTCTTTATGAACGACTGCCGGGGAGTATGGTTAATATTGAAATTGCAGTTGTTGAGCAGCCCCGTCTCCAGAGATATGAGATTAGCGGTGTGAAACGGTCACAGAGGCGGGATTTAAATGAGCGTTTAAATCTGATATCCGGTCTTGCCGTTACTGAGTCAGTTAAATCACAGGCTATAAATACTATCCAGCGATATTTTTCAGAGGAAGGGTATTGGGATACTACGATTGACGTTATAGAAGAACCCAGTTCAGCTAATTCTGACAGAGTAAATCTCACATTTGTGGTAACCAGTGGCGACAGGCTTAAAGTAAGGGAGATTAACTTTGATGGAAATGAGGAGTTTTCTGACCGCCGGCTTCGCAAAAGCTTTGATAGTATAAAGCATGATCGCTGGTGGAAAATATTTACCCGTCACGTCTATACAGAAGAAGCCTACAATGAAGGCATTGAAAATTTAAAGCTGTTTTACAGAGAAAATGGCTACAGGGATGTACGGGTTCTCGACGACTCAATTTATGTGGATACTTGGCGACACGGACGAGATGGAGTCTATTTTAATATCAATCTGGAACCCGGCCCACAGTATAAAGTGAGAAATATCACATGGGAAGGAAATACGGTTTACACCGACGAACAGCTTACTCAGTCACTGGGTTTTCAGGAAGGCGATGTATTTAATGAGACGAAGTTCGACCAGAATCTGAACTTTAATCAGGACGATTCTGATGTAACCAGTCTATATCAAAATATCGGATACTTGTTTTTTCAGGTAATGGAAAACATTGAAATTGTTGGCGAAGACTCGCTGGATATCAATTTTGAAATTATTGAGGATGAAATTGCGACGATTCGATCCGTATCGTTCACGGGAAATACCACCACACACGATGATGTCGTCCGCCGGACACTCCGAACGGTACCCGGAAATACCTACAGTCGTTCAGCAATTGTCCGTACAATTCGTGAACTCGGCCAACTGGGCTACTTTACGCCTGAAGGGATTACACCCGATCTCCAGCCGAATCGTGAAGAGCGCACGGTAGATATTGAATACGGACTTGATGAAACACAGGGATCAGACAACTTTGAATTTTCAGGTGGGTTTGGCGGACGCCAGATCGGTATCATCCTGGCAGCACGAGTAAACTTTAACAACTTCTCCGTCCAGCGAATGTTCGAAGAAGGTGGATGGAACCCTATTCCATCCGGCGACGGCCAAAAACTTTCTCTGGGTATTCAGGTTACAGGCAGCGGATTTCAAAGCTACAACTTTAGTTTTACAGAACCATGGTTACGCGGCCGGCCGACATCACTTGGAGTATCGCTCTCTTACGATTTATTGAACTATAGCAACGCTGGTGGATCGTTTTTCAATACGCAGACGAGCGCAACCAGCGAACGGAATGAGCTTATTTCAGCCAGTGTAAGTCTCGGACGCCGCCTTGACTGGCCGGATGACTTTTTTACACAGCGAACGGTTCTCACATACAATCACTACAATGTTGATGGAATTAATCAGTTCTTTGATGATGGCAATGCAGACCTGCTAACATTGCGGCAGGTGATCGAACGAAATTCTACAGACAGCCCGATCTCACCCTCTACAGGATCGAAGTTTAATGTCTCTGCCGAAGTTGCGCTGCCGGTACCTGGATTCTCACAGTTTTATAAGCTGAAGACAGGCTATCAGCACCACGCTACAATCGTTGATAAACTGGTACTTTCATCTACCGTGGACTATGGGTATATGGGGTATTTCAGTGATAATAACCGAAGTAACTTCCAGCGGTTTTTCCTTGGCGGTACAGAATTGCAGCAGCGGCAGAATTTCACAAATGATAACATCAATATGAGGGGGTTCCCCGGCGGTCGCGGTGGTGTTATATCTCCTGTAAACGAACAGCAAAACCTGATTGGCGGACGCGTATTCAGCAAGTACTCATTCGAGTTGCGATATCCTGCTGTACAGTCTGAACAGCTTCAGTTAATTCCATATGCTTTTGTTGATGCGGGCAACACCTATAACGAACTTTCTGATTTTGATCCCTTTGAACTGAAACGTGCTGCAGGATTTGGAGCCAGAATATTTCTGCCAATACTTGGTCTGGTCGATATCAGTTACGGATATCGTCTGGATGGCACAGAGTCAAGTCGCCAAAATACGACTGGGCTGAGACCCGGCGAATGGGAATTTCTATTCAATATTGGTGCACCATTTTAGAAAATGAAACGTTTACTATTCTGCATATTAACTTTATTAGCGTTGAGCATTACTGTTCATGCTCAGGAGCAAAAAACGGGTTTTATAGATTCTGAAATAATCATGCAGAATATGCCGGAATATTCAGGTATTGAGCAGCGTCTTAATTTGCTGAGTGAAGGATGGCGAGATGAAATTCAGGAACTTGAAGAACAAATTGCTGATCTGGAAGAGGAGTTTGAAGCCCGCGAAATATTGTTTACAGAGGATGTTCGTCAGCAGCGATTGAATGAAATTGAAAATATGAGACAGCAGCGCGATCAGCTTGTTGAGAATCGGTTTGGCCCTGATGGTGAGTATTTCACAATACAGGAAGAACTGCTTGAACCGATTCAGCGGCAGATATTTGAAGCAATTAACAGTGTGGCGGTTCGGCAAAATTTTGATTTTGTATTCGACCGATCTCAGGAAACACGTTTTCTTTTTGTGAGGGAAGAGTGGAACCTGACAGAAGATGTGATGTTAGAGATGGGTATGGACCCTGCATCAATAAGAAATTGAATTGAAAAAGCCGTAAGTTCGGCCCTTAATTTTAACTACGTAAAAACATGAAGAAACTACAGCTATTACTATTTGCTCTATTATTCCCGGCAGTTGCCTACTCCCAACTTAGTGTTGGAGTGATGAGTCCGGATCAGGTTTTGGACGCCCTGCCTGAAGCAGCTGAGATTGAAACTCAAATGCAGGAATTTGCCCAGGAGCGCGATCAGGAATTTCAGTCACGCTATCAAAACTGGATTGAACAGCTAACAGCCTATTCCGAAGCGGTTGAAGCGGGTGAGTACACCGAGCAGCAGCAACAGGCGGAAGAAGAACGGCTGGCAGAATTAGAAGAAGAGTTAACAAGCTTTCAGACTCGTGTTCAAAACCAGATGCGTCAGCGTCAAAATGAACTTTTCACTCCTTTACTTGCCCGTGTCGAACAGGCGATGCAAACCGTTTCTGAAGAAATGGGCCTGAGTTACGTAATCAACAAACAGTCAGGCACAGGCGACCCCATCGTTTACTATATGTCTGACAGGGGAGTGGATATTACAGAACGTGTCATTCAACATCTTACACAAAACTAATACAGAAGATTTCAGATTATGAAAACAGCTAAAATATTTTTATTCACAACCATAGTTGCTATCACCGGGTTCATGTTTGCTCCTGCATCTCAGGCACAAACACAGGATATGAAGATCGGTTTTGTCGACCCCCGGGCTGTTCTGGAACGTATGCCTGAAATGCGAGCTGTACAGCAGAGACTGCAAAATTTTGCAGAACGCAAACAACAGGAAATAAGTGAGAAAGAAGCGGAACTTCAGACAGAAATCGAACTCTATCAGCAAAAGGTAGGGGTTATTTCTGAAAGTGCACGTCAGTCAGAGGAAGAGCGGTTAAGCGAAATGGATACAGAATTTCGCCAGCTTCAATCACAGGCTGAACGGGATTTTCAGCAGCAGCGGGCAGATTTAATGTCACCTCTGCTGAATCAGATTCAGCAGTCGATAAATAATGTTGCTGAAACACGTGCCCTTGATTACGTGCTTAACACAACTACTTCAAACGGTGATGTTATTATTCTCTACGTCTCTGAAGAGATTCAGAGTGAATATGATATTACAGATGCCGTAATGCAGGATCTTGGTATTTAAAACCAAGTATCCCTGGCAATAGAATTTCAAAGGGCGTCCCGATTGGGGCGCCTTTTTTTATTGCACATTTTTACGCCGGTTTCGGATATAATCTTCAAAAATATATCCGCCCAGCTCATTCAGCGATGAGTAATATGCCCGTCCTTTATTTGCGTCGGTGAGCTCCCGTACAAAATTTTGGAGGTAGGGATCACGTGCAATCATAAATGTTGTGATATCAATTTTCTTTCTGCGGCAAATTACTGCCTCATCAAGCACGCGATTGATAATTTTTCTGTCAAGTCCGAAGCTGTTTTTATAGAGTTTCCCGTTCTCAAACATACAGGACGGTTTACCGTCTGTTATCATAAAGATCTGTTTATTTGAAAACTTCTTCCGTTGCAGTATACTGCGCGCCACTTCAAGGCCATGCTGTGTATTTGTGTGATAGGGGCCGACTTTCAGATAGGGAAGATCCTTTACCTCTATCTCCCAGGCTTCATTCCCAAAGGCTACAATATCAAGTGAATCATTGGAAAAGTTCCGCATAATCATCTCAGAGAGTGCCATGGCTACTTTCTTAGCTGGCGTGATGCGATCTTCTCCGTATAAAATCATAGAGTGGCTCAGGTCAACCAGTAACACGGTTGAGGCTGATGTATAATGATCAGTGTCGTGAACTTCAAGATCCGTCTCACGAAGCTGAAATTGATCGAGTGAGCTGTGCTGCAACATATTCATAAGCGTTCCGGTGCTGTCAATATGGCCTATGTCGTCCCCCGGCGCCCATCGGCGTGTCTCGGGCTGCCTTTCAAGTCCGCGGCCGGTATACTGCGTTTTATGCTCTCCCTTTCCGCCTTTCTTTAGCTGTCTGAATATTTCATGGAGTGATTTTTCCCGTATACTCCGATCCGTTTTGGATGTAGGAACCATCACGGACTGCTCATCATCAAACCGGATATATCCGCGGTTTTGCAGCTCCTCAATAAAATCCCCGACACCATAGGTATCGTCGAACTGATCTGTGATTTTATACTCCTTATCAATATCATTCAGCCACTTCAATGCCTGAGATACATCACCACCTGAAATTGTCAGAAGCTCCTGGAAGAGGTCCCAAAGAGTATCAAACGGGGATTTTCCATCATTTCTTCCAAATCGATCATTCCACTGTTGATAAAGAAATCTCATAGTACCTGCCTAATTTTCATTCTGTTTAGTTAAGTAACTAATCTTTGTATAATATCATTGCATGATGATTTTAAAAACCACTACGTTTAGCTGTTGTTAATCTTAAAAAAATGATCACTAAAAAGTGGATATGGATCGGTATACATTTGAAAAGCAGCTTTGGGGTGAAGGGTTCAGGCGTGTGATGGGCCTCGATGAAGTCGGGCGGGGCTGTCTTTGTGGTCCCGTTGTGGCGGCCGGCGTTATTTTAGACCCCGAAACTGAGGAGAATCTTGGATTAAAAGATAGTAAAACGATAAAAGAATCGACCCGGGAAGTTCTATCAGAGCGGATTAAAAGCGAATCGCTTTATTGGACGATCCAGTCCTGTTCATCAACTGAGATTGATGAATTGAACATCCTTCACGCTTCACTGAAGGCCATGACGAAATGCGCAGAAAACGATGGTGCTGCAGCAGATTACCTGCTCGTCGACGGAAATAAATCACCGGCCACGATGTTGCCGCACACGTGTCTGGTGAAAGGGGATAATCGGTCTGCATCCATTGCGGCTGCATCAATCCTGGCAAAAGTTTACCGGGATGAACTAATGGTGACTCTTCATAAAAAATATCCATTCTATGGCTGGAACAGTAATGTGGGATACCCGACAAAAGAGCATTTTGCAGGTCTTAAAGAACACGGCTACACCAAACATCACAGGATGAGCTTTAAGCTCCGAACGGATAAGAGAAATTGGGATTGACCGGACTTTTTCTGCATTGCAGATGACAAGAGATTCATTATATTTTCGGAACAGTATTAAACAACAGCTTTAAAACACATATTCAGATGGCTAACGATCAAAAGATTCCCCGCTTTCACCTTGCATTCCCGGTTAAAGAGCTTAAGCATACACTAATTTTTTACAGAGATGTATTGGGCTGTGAAACAGGACGTAGTTCAGAGAAGTGGATCGATTTCAATTTTTTTGGCCACCAGGTGGTTGCTCATGTCAGCCCTGAAGATGCAGGGAAATCTGCTTCAAATGAAGTGGATGGCCATAAAGTACCGGCTAAACATTTTGGAGTGATACTGGAATGGGATGAGTGGCACGATCTTGTGGATCGTCTGATTGAACATAATCAGGATTTTGTGATTGAGCCGTATATCAGATTTAAAGGTGAACCCGGCGAGCAGGCAACGATGTTTTTCCTGGATCCGAGCGGTAATGCCCTTGAGTTTAAAGCATTTCGGGACGAGAGTCAGATTTTTGCAGTGTAGTTAGCTGTTCAACAGGAAGACCGGAAATTGCAGTGTGTTGTGGGGGTTTCAGTGTGATAGGTTTGCGGATAATCGGGATCTTCCGACTCGAAACTGATGGGAAAAAGTGAGGCCGTTATTCAATTGTTACCTGAAAACTAATGGACAGGGTGTCGCGGAACAGTTTTAAGAACAGGGCCTGTTTGAAGCTAAACCAGACATGAAATATTCTTTGACACAACAGTGAGAAATAGCCCGTAGCAGAATCGTATGTTATTGGACTATATTATAGAATGAAGAGAAATACCTATGAGAAATCAATTCATTTCAAAAGCTATAATATCAATAATCGGTATTGCAGTACTGTTTACTTTTATCACTATTTCCTGTAGCACACCAACTGATCTTGATTGTGGGCCTTTTCCAGACAAATTTCGAGTAACTGATTTTTCTACATCGATTAAGAAAGTTACTCATTATGATTCATCAACGAGATCTATTCAACTTTCAGAAATAAGTAGCGATACAATCAAGTTTGACGAATTTGCCATTGATATGACTCCAGCTACAGAAGTTTTCTTTTCGAGTGTCCCGGATAAAATAAATTTTCAATTTATCCAAAGTGCTTACGCGTGTTCTCCAATTGATCCAGCATCGGATGACAAGATTTTAGATATTCAGATATATAGTGATAAAGATTTCAGTACTGAATATCCATCAGGAAAAAACCTTGCTGAACTATTTGAGGTTTATGCTCTTTATATGCGCGAAAGCCCGAGGCACGTCGATCTTATTGATTTTATCACTGAAGAACCTAAGGCACCAGATCAATTGATTCTCTTGTTAAAATCGGGCCCATCAGAAGCTTCTGAAATTCAATTCTCAGTTCGATACTTACAGGATGGGGAAAAGCTAAATGAATTTGAGTTTTCAACTCAACCAATAGCAATCAGTCCTTAAAAGCTTGGTCAATAACAAGGATTTCCTGCTGCAGTGGAAGTGGTTTTTGCTAATTTTGTTGCATGGTCGCCATGTAGCAGAATTGCCAAATCGTCATACTGCTTATAGTTTCAATGGTTGCCTCTTCTTCATAGTTCTGTTTTGTAACTAAATTAAATCATTCTTGATGTATGCAAATATTAAAGTCCAGGATATTCCCGACGACGTGTGTGCCAAGATTAAAATACAGACCGTTCTGTGTTTAATCCCCTCTCCGTTCTAATTATTTGACTCTGTGCCTTCGGATTCCGGTATCGATACCGAATCTGCTTCCGCCTCGCGATCGGCAAGGTATTGGACATAGCGGGGTGGGAATTCAAAAAACGGATATTCAGGAATGGCGGGCAGGCGGGGCATTTGTCGCCGGGGGCGCTGCGGTTTTCTTTCAGGATTCCACTGAAAATTATCGAGCTGACGATCTGATCCTCCCTCACTTTCTGGAACATAGGTTCCATTTATATTAGTAAGCGCCTTGAAGAAATCGAACTCTCCGTTTTCAAACAGCATAGTCGAGGAACCAGCCGCAATCATCTCCATTAATCCGTCAGGCTCACCAGCATCATTTTTTTGATGAAAAATAATTTCAGAGTTGTCAAATACAATCATGCTGTCGAGGTCGCCGGCTTCAAAGTATGCGTTGAGCGTATCGCCTGTCATCTGGTTCAGGCGTCCGGTTGTGGTATCTTCCTGAACAACTATTGGCCGGGGATGGGATTTAAGAAATTTAATATCGCCATCATTAAGTCTCGCTTCGATGTAAGGGCCGGTCAGCTGTAGATTTTGCTGCCAAACAATTGGTGATCCTTTAAGTAAAAATAGCTCATCGTTGTCACTGTAATTTGCAGTATCAGCAACAGCGGAAAACTTAGTCGACCAAATCCTGACTTGCTGGTATACATCCATTAAAGATGTGCTGTCAGTCTCCTGGATTTCTATTTTTTTTGCCAGCAGATGAGTTGTATCAGTTTCGGATTCACTCACTTCCATTAACCAGGCGTCATTGCCTGTCAGAAATCTGTAGCCCGAAGAGTCTGCAAAAAAATAGTCCCCGGTAAACGTCACTTTCTCTTCAAAATCATCAGCGAATACACGGCTGTACAGCTCGTACAGATCCTTCGAGCGATTCATAAACAATGAGTCTGCTTCCAGATATTGTGTGGTGTCTGAAAGTTGTACATTTCCCCTGAAAATAGCGCTGTCTGCCTCCTGGAAATAGATACCTGATTCGGCCAGCAAGGCACCGGTGTTGTCTTCAAAACGGACCGGCGACCGAAAGACTGCGAGGTCGAGAGAAGCTATAACATCCACACTGTCACTGAATACTGTATTTGTTGCAGATTCAATAATGACCCTGCCTCTGAACCGGCTAAAATCAGTTAGCGTATTGTAGAATAGTGTATCCGCCCAGATGGTTTCATCTTCTGTATCAATTTGTATGTTGAACGCCTGAATTCTGTTTCTGTCGATGAATTGGTAGGCACTGTCGGCCTGCATAGTCATATCTTCAGTTTTGAGACGGACACTTCCGAGGAGCTTGCGTACATTCTCCTCTTCGATGATGACACCTTCGGCACGGTCTGCATTCTCAATAAATACGCGGCTTTGGGCCACTGACTGCCCCGGATTATGTAATATCACTGCCAAAGTAATGATGAGGGCGCAGCAAATCTGATTATATGTCCTGAGATTAATTAACAAGAAAACGCCCCCGTGGTTCTTCAATAGTGTAAGATGAAAGATCGGTGAGGCCGTCGAATCCACGACCGGATATACTGTCTGTCGGGGTAATTATTGTAACAATCCGGTCGGATGTGATTCGGTCAGTTATATCAGACCATTTGAGAAAATCGGAGTAGAGTTCGCGGTCTGATTTGGTTACGACTTTTACAGAGTCAAAAAGCTCGAATTCACTTTTAGAATCGAAGTAAATTGCACGTTTACTCCACGCTTCAGTCTCCACGGTTCCTGTGGAATCAAAAAGCTGAACGTATACTGGGCCGTCAATATGAGTCTCTTTCCGTTCCGGCATCTGATAGCTGATAGCATAAGATCCCTCAATTAAGACGCGTGATTGTCCGTCTTTCATGAGCATCATCTCCACGTCCCAGCTCTCAGTAGTAGTGGTTAAAGAGTCGTTTAGAAATGATTGAATCTGTTGAGAATCGTATTCTGACAGTTCTGAACAGCTTGCAAAAAGGAAGAGTGTGCAAAACAGAACCGGGAAAACGCTACGAAGTACCAAAGAATCGATCTCCCGCGTCTCCGAGTCCGGGCACGATATACGCATCGTCATTAAGTTTTTCATCCACTGCTGCAGTAATAATCGAAACATCTGGATATTTTTCTGTGATTCTTTTCAGCCCCTCCGGCGCACTTATCAATGAGGTAAACCGGATGTTTTTGGCTCCCTGTTTAACGAGGTAGCCAATGGCATCATCCGCACTGCCACCGGTAGCAAGCATTGGGTCAACCAGAAGAACAAGGCCGTTTGATATTTCATCCGGAAGGTTTGAGTAGTAATCAACGGGTTCGTGCGTGCTTTCGTCTCTGTACATTCCAAGATGGCCAACTTTGGCATCCGGAATAAAGTTTATTATCGCATCAACGAGCGTAAGTCCGGCCCTTAGAATTGGAACCACAACCACTTCAGTGTTGATGTGGTAGCCACTCGTCGCCTCTATCGGCGTATGGATTGTGGTTTTCCGAAGCGGAAGTTCCTTCAATGATTCATATGCAAGAATAGTTGCAATCCTGCTCATGGCAGACCGGAACTCTACAATGTCGGTTGTTTCGTCCCGAAGGATTGAAAGATCCCGTGCTACCACGGGATGATCAAGAATCGTTACGTTTGGATGTACGTTCATAATGGAATAACGGCCATTTTCTTTTCAGAATTATATTTCTGTGTTTTCGAAATATTTCCGGGTGATTTTTACAATCACACCTGAAAGTGCGAACAGTGCAATGATATTGAAAAACGCCATCAGACCGAGCATCACATCTCCAAAGGCCCATACTGTGGTAAGTGCTGTGATTGCCCCTAAAAAGTGCATTCCAACGAATGTGAGCCGGTACCAGAAGATAGACTTAAAGCCAAAGAGGTATTGTGCGGCACGGTCGCCATAATAGCTCCAGCTGATGGATGTTGACACTGCAAATAGAAGAACAGCAATAGTCACGATAAAACCGCCGCCACCAGCCAGGGGAGAAAGTCCGATTTCAAATGCACGGGACGTTAAGGGAGCGCCATTTTCAACAACGCCGCCATATAGTGATACGAGGGCAGCATCATTGTCTTCGAAAATCACGGGATCGGTTCCAATTCCTTCAATTCTGCCGCTGAAGAGCATACCGTCTTCGCTGTTGGTAAACATAGTGTCGACCGGTACACTGTAGCGGAGCATCTCTCCGTTTACAGGCATTCCATCTTCAAAGTAGAGAATGGAGGGATCATCGCCTTCATCAACAGTGTAAGTGATCGGATCCTCACCCGGGAAAACTGTTCCCGGATGGTACATATCCCATGCACCTGTGGCTACAATTACGAGACCGGTAATTGTACATACAATCAGTGTGTCGATAAATGGTTCAAGAAGTGCCACTACACCTTCACGTACGGGCTGGTCCGTTTTTGCCGCAGAGTGGGCGATTGGTGCTGAACCCTGGCCTGCCTCGTTGGAGAAAAGCCCGCGCTGAACGCCGTAGCTGAGTGTGAATATAAACGCACCTGAACCGACGCCAAGCAATCCGGCCTGCGGATTGAATGCACTGGTAACAATTTCTATAAATGATGGTATTACCGCATCGTAGTTTATCACTAAAATGATGAGACCGCCCAGCACATAGAGTGTTGCCATGAATGGGACGAGGCGTGAGGTAACGTATCCGATTCTCTTAATTCCGCCTAAAATAACGGCTCCTACAAGTCCGGCGGTTATCAATCCGGTGAGAGCTTTTGGAATTTGAAAGTCTGTGAGCATCACGTCGGCAACTGTATTGGCCTGTACAGCATTACCGGTTAGGAAAGCACAAATAGCAGCAGCGGTTGAAAAAGCGATGGCAAGCCATTTCCAGTTAGGCCCTAACCCTTTTTCAATGTAGTACATTGGCCCGCCGGATACCGATCCGTCTTCGTTTGTGATTCTGAATTCCTGGGCAAGTGTTACTTCAGTAAATTTGATTGCCATACCCAGAACGGCAGTGATCCACATCCAAAAAAGTGCCCCCGGCCCCCCAAAGTGAATTGCAAGGGCTACACCGGCAATGTTACCAATTCCCACCGTTGCGGACAGTGCGGTGCTTAGAGCCTGGAAGTGATTTATATCCCCTTCATCATTGGGATCGTCATAGTGGCCGCTCACAACTTTCAGGCCGTGTGTAAACCGGGTAATCTGAATGAAGCCAAGCCTGATTGTTATGAAAATGCCGAAGGAAAGAAGTACGACAACCATAAATGGCAGTGACTCCGGCGTATTCCAAATCAAATCTAAAAGTTCATTAATTACCCATTCGAAAGTTTCCATCTATTAAAAAAATGTGGTTGTGATTTCCTAAGCATCGAATGTATAAATAAATAGAGTCACTTTTTAATAAAAATTATGTATTAATGAACGATTTGAGTTTGAAATTTCTTAAAGTTCAAAAGATTGTGATGTACGGTAACTTGCCTGCACTCAATTAACTACCAGTAAAATAATTTGAAAAAATCATATTTTTGCTATGACGAAAGCAGATATTGTTGATGTAATTTCATCATCTACAGGTCTTACAAAAGTTGAAACTGAAGCCGTTGTGAATGGTTTCATGGATACTGTTATTGACTCCATGAAGCGGGGAGAAACCATTGAGCTGAGAGGTTTTGGAAGCTTTAAGGTTGTTAAACGGGCACAACGGGTGGCGCGTAACCCGAAAACTAATGAAGAGGTCATTGTTCCGGAACAGTATGTTCCAACACTGAAAATTTCAAAGGACTTTAAGAAACAAGTGAATAACTCTAACCCGTGAAAATTTCTCAGACCTAAGCGGAGATTTTCCTGAAAAAGATCATTCTTAACTCTCTTTATCCTGCAGTCAAAACCTCTTATCTTAATTCGTTTAGTTGGTTAATTGCAGGATGACGCACAACATGATCAGTAAAAAGCGCGCCACATTTGTGAGGTATAACACTGCTTCAAAGAGGGCGCATGAGTAGATATTTACTTTGTTCTGTGCTGATCACTGTCTTCATTTCTATTGGATTATCGGGCTGTGCGGACATACCGGCATCTGATTTTTATGAGGTCGATGGCCTGATTTCCGGTGCGTTAGATGATTCAACATTAGCGCCGGGGTGGAAACCTATCTATTACATCAACAGCACAGGTCTGGCTTTTAGTCCTGTGGACTTCGCAAACGCATCTCCATTATCATTCTCAGTTTATATATCAAATCCCGGAAACTACTCTTTTTGGTTGTTAGCCTCTGCGGGTGACGTTTCAGATTCTCTCAACATTCAAGTTACAGACTCTGAGCGAATGCTACTATCTCAGGCAACAGCTGAATTGACAGACGATAGTCTGCTCCAGTGGGTAAGAGCCGGCACTGAAACCAACACTGATTTTATACGCTTCAATGAGCCGGGACAGTTTTACTTTTCAATCAGGCCGCGCACTCCCGGAAATGTGCAGATTCACAAATTTCAAATGTCACGCGAAAATGCTGAACAACCGTTTGGGTTGGGGCTGCCTTCATCAATCCGAACAGATCTTAGTGCAGCAGACCTGTTCCGTGAAATTCCTATTATGCTTCCTCCCGCCTGGGTGTTCAACCCAATTATTGGTTTTGAAAACAACAAAAAATATCTGCCGGGACGTATTGCTGATACCACTGGTCAGCTTTATGAAGCAGGAGGGGTCTGGACAGAATCTGATTCAGAGGTTGGTCTGAATGATGCATCTGAAGAGACAGGAGTGCGGGGCATTCAACTGAATCTTAATGATGATTGTGCATCTTATGATGGGTCTGCTTTTTCATCCGGTTACAGCTTCATTGTTGTTGAGGGAAGTCCGGGACTTGATTGTCTTGATCGCTTGCATCATTTATACCAGCAGAACTATGGATCAGACCATCGTTCAGTTCTATTTCATGGCATAAATGATGCGTACAATCCAGATTCAAAACGCTACCCGGCACCGATGACTCCCGGATATACGTTTCAATGGACCGCTGAGGCCACAACATCGAACGGCAGATTTCAGCCGGGCGGATATAAAGAGCTAGTCAACGACGTATCGAATCCCGCCGGTAGCATATATAACATGCCGTTCTTGTCATTGCCGGTGGTTTTTCAGTCTGGATCACGTACAAATTCCAGCTGGGATTCGGAGCTGTTTATACGAGCTATTCAATTGTCGCCTTTTTTACCGGTGATGCACCTCATATTTTCCGGCAGTAATGGTGATGAGAGCGGGTTTTTGGATCAGCTCAATCAACTTGAGGAAGAGTTGCTATTTGACGCTCTTAAACTCCGCACGTCACTTTTTCCCTACCACTACACTCATGCACACTATACTCGTCAGACTAATGAGAGCGTGATTTCTGGATTCAGACAGTATCCACATCAGTTTATGTACGGGGATGCTTTTCTGGTAGCGCCTGTTATATACCCCGATGAAGAGGGGCGTATTGTTTACTTCCCTGACGGCAGGCAGTGGTATAACTACTATAGCGGGCAGGCTTATGAAGCGGGTCGGTCATGGTTTGTTGAAACACGTCTGGATCAGCTTCCACTATTTGTTAAGGCGGGTTCCGTGATTCCTTATCACGTGAAGGATAGTTCAGATCATATGAAAATAGAGATATATACGGGTGATGCCGGAGCGCTTCGGCTGGTAGAAGATGACGGAGTAACGAGAGCTTACAGAAGGACAGAGGCAGCACGTACGATGTTTCGTTACAATGAAGTTGAAGGAATGCTGAAGCTCACCATCGGTGCGGTTCAGGCCGGGTTTGAAGGAATGTCGGATCAGCGATCCTATGATTTACATTTTAAATTTGTGGGGTCGCCGGAAAGCGTTGAAATAAACGGAGAAGCGTTAAATCAAATGGCAAGTGAGGCGTTAGGAAATAGCTGGCGGTTTAACGAGATAGAAAGAGAAGTAATCATTGAACTGAACAATGTATCCAGACATGAGAAACTGGATATAGTAATTCAGCCCTAAGCTCGTCAATGATTTATGGATTTGGGATAAGTTTTTACACGCTCGATTTCTGATGCACAAGCCACCAGTTAAACTTTTAAACATAAAAAAACCCGAAAGAAAATATCCCGGGTTTTTTCAAATATGTTTGGTTTATACTTCTAAAAATCAATTCCGATTGAGAAGTAGTGGATAGGAGAACTATCAAATCCATCCCGGTAGTAGGGCCAGCCTATATCGTAACGGAAAGGCAGGCCAAGCAGGATTGTTCGAAGTCCGAAGCCGGCGCCAATAAGGATGTCACCATCAATAATTGTAGACGGTATATCACCTTCCTGAGCAGGCCCCTCACGCAGAAATCCCGTTTCAGGATTTAAAAACAACTGCTCTTTGCTTGCAACTTTTCTATTGAATTTAGGACCTTGTTCAGCAAATACAATGGGCTGGCCATTTTGACTTGTAAAACGTGAGTAGGGAATGTTAAATCCCCATGCGGCACCTGCATCAACAAACGCAACGCCGGTAATGTTGTAAAGCGGTATCAATGGAATTGGGCCGGGAAGCACAGCTGCAAAAAGCGGAAATCTGAACTCCGCATTTATCAATGTAAACCTGTCCCCGAATGTTGTATTAAATTCGTGCCCGCGCAAGGGTGTTGCAGGAAGCGTAAAGAACGTGTCTGCGAGGCGATCAAACGGGATTTCCGCATCACTCCATCGCTGGTTGATCCACCCAAGCATACCCCCCATAAAGAAAGTTTGTGAATCGCGTCCCACACTCACGGCACCCGACCCCCGGAATGCAAACGATGTGCGATTTCCCAGATTAAAATATTTCCTGTAGTCGCCGAGGATTGTGGCAAATTGTGGTGTCTCGTTTGTTATATACGGACTACCTGACAAGCGGATAGAATACCTTGACCCACCACCTGGTGTTATACTTCCGGGCTGTGGAATGGTATAGTCTCCGGTAAAAGAAACAGCCGGATTAATGAAAAAACTGTTATCGTTTTGCGCATTTCGTGATCCAAGGCTCCTAACAGAGCTAAAATCTCTGTAAATACCAACGGCCGAGATGCCGTAGTCAAATCGTTGAAAGCGATTCAGCGGATACTGAAAATCGGTGTTCAGGCTGAATGTTCTGAACCGAATTAACTCCCCAAAGAAGGTCTGATAGTTGCGCGATTGATGATTAAACGACGCAAAAAAGTTGGTTCGATTTCTCAGAAACCCATACTGTATCAGGTAGTCGCTGTTTCTCAGGTCAAAAGTCAGATCAGTACCAAGCGTTAGCTGGTGGTCGCCAAATAGATCGCTCAACGTAACAAAAGCAATGGCAGAAGATCCGGAATAAGTATTTACCTGACCTGCGGCGTAGCTGATGTCAGGTGAAAACTGAAGCCGGTATTTTTGCGGAAGATACAAACCGGTGTCGGTTGCATTATCTTCCGGCTCAAAATTTCGCGGATCATCTCTGAGTTCAAGTGTAGAATCGCGTACAACTTGTTCACCAAACTGGTAGTTACGGAAATCTATCCTATTGTTCTGTTGCTGATTTGTGGTATCTGTTTGCGCCTGTCCGGCGGTTTGAGAAGGCTGTACTTCAGCAAGGACTTGTCGTGCATTCAGAACATTACCTTGTGATCTGTTCGAAATAAGTTCTCGTACAAACCCTATGGAAGGAACTCGCTGTGTGTTGGTCCACTCTTCCCGCTGCTCTGCCCATCTGTTTGGCTTAAGCCGCGATTCCATCCGTCTTGAAAATGGAGATCGTATGACGTAGATGTCAGGTGCCCCTTCGTTCAGGGAGTTGAAGGCGAGCCGTGTTCCGTCGTAGGAGACAGAAATTTGCATTACACCCGATTGAAGATCCGTTAATGGGTAGACCGTCCGGCTGTTTAAATCGTATTCATAGATATTTGGGATTCCGTTTTCATCAGACACAAACAGCAATCGTCCGTCTCTTGTAGCAGTAGGCTGTGTTTCAGACCAGTTGATCGTATTGGTAAGCCTGGTAATCCGGGACGTATTAATATTGACAGAATAGATATCGGTCTCGAAAAATGAGTCGTTCACAACGGGCGTTGAACCGGCAAGATATGTATGAGGTTCAAGTGCATCGCCACGGTTTGAGATAAAATAGACGGTCTCGCTATCACTTGCCCATGCGGGCTCTTTATCCGTAAAGACATCACCGGTCAGATTTATAAATTCATCCGTCTCAAGATTGTATACAAAAATACTTTGTAGAGGTCCCATATTTCCGTCAAATGCTATTTTTGAGCCATCTGGCGACCATGCAACGGAATTGATGGCATCAACACTTGGAAACCGGGTGGTCGTAGACTCTTTCGTATCGTAGTCAACAATAGCAAGATTGTATTTGCCCTGTGATTTACTCGACAAGGCAATGCTGCGACCATCGGGCGACCATGCAAGATTGGGATTGAGTATATTCAGTTCTTCAAACATCGGACTGTCGGATCCGCTAATAATAGTTTTCAGCCTCTCCCCGGTGTTTGCATCCACAATGATTACATCAAATACGCCGCGCTGGTTCGAAATCAAAGCAATTCGATCTCCATTCGGAGATATTGCGGGACTTGTGTTGTAGGCTCGTCTGTTGTTTTTCCCGGTAATTTGTGTAGCTGTGCTGCTTAGTGTTTGCCGTTCAGCTACTTCAGGAAAATATCGCTGACGATAAAATTCACTCCATCGTTCAGAAAGCTCCTCTACATTTAAACCGACGGACTGCTCAATTGCTTGTTGTACATTCCGGGTTAGTTTTACCCGTTCGAGTATTTCAGTAATTTTGGGGCGCCCATATTCAGTTTCGATATAGTACCAAAAAGACTGTCCGCCGCGATAAGCAAAGTAACCACCCAGTCGCTGAAGAGGGGGCAGGTAGTCATTCAAAACCGCATCCCTCATAAACATGTCGGTTTGAGTATCCCAACCAAGAGCCAAGTACTCTGCAAGGCCCTCTTCAAACCAGAGAGGGAACTGAAGCTGAATGTTATTTTGGACGATGGACTGCACGCTTCCGCCATAGTACACATCGTTAATAAATGCGTGAGTCAGCTCATGCTGAACAGTTCGTCTGAAATCAGCATAATCACCCATAAAAGGCTGTGTCATGCGATTTTTGTATTTATCGGTTACCCCACCGATTCCCTGAGCGTCAACGGGGAGCCGGACCACATTAGTTTGCGAAAAATCACTATGAGAGTCGTAGATGATAACCGGTATACGGTCTGTCAGCTGTGCGTCGAAATCATTTTCGAACTGCTCGAGAGAAGATTCAACTGTCTCCGCCGTAAATTGAGCGAGATGATAATTCTTCGAATCATAGTAGTAGATATCGAAATGGGAAGTCTCGATAAACCTCCAGTCGAATCTCTCATACTGGACTCTGTTTTTCCCAAAGAAAAAATACTGGGCATAGAGTTTCTCAGTTACGAATGTACCTATGAAGAGCCCCAGAAGAGATACAAGAGCCAGTTTTTTGAGTAGAGACATAGTGTAATAGCAATATATTAATGATCAACCAAGTGTTAAATCAATTTGGCGTTTGTCCATATCTGTGCGCGTTACTTTAGCCTGAATAGAATCGCCCAACCGATACTTCTTGCCTTTAGAACGACCCGTAAGGCAATGTAATTGTGGATTAAAAATATAATAATCATCTTTTAAATCACTCACCCGAATCATCCCTTCGCAGTAGCTATCGTCGAGTACTACATAAAGACCGTTTTCGGTTACACCGCTGATGGTACCTCTAAAAGTTTGGCCGATTTTGTCGGATAGATATTCAACCTGTTTCAGTTTCACGGAGTCGCGCTCAGCTTCAACTGCGTAACGTTCACGTTCGCTGGAGTGTTCCCCTCTCTCAACAAGTTCATCGAAGGTATACTCTTTACCACCCGAGTTGTATCGCTTAAGAAGACGGTGAACAATTACATCAGGATATCGTCTGATAGGACTCGTGAAATGGGAATAATCTTTAAACCCAAGACCGAAGTGCCCGATATTTTTAGGGCTGTATTCAGCTTTCGCCATGGACCGAAGCATTAAGCCGTTGATAATATTTTCGAGAGAGGTATCCTCAACTTTTTTGAGGAATTCATTAATCTTCTGAGCTGATATTTTACCGTTGATCTCAAGTTTTATCCCCAGAGGTTTTGCGGTCTCTTTAATATTGTTAAGTTTTTCGATGTCGGGTTCGCCATGAACTCTGTAAAGAAACGGATGGTCGTTTTTAGATTTTTTGCTGGATCGCAGGTTATCTACATGTTTGGCAACGGTCTTGTTTGCCAGCAGCATACACTCTTCAATAAGCTTGTGGGCAAATTTTCGTTGCTTTACAATCACGTCGAGAGGTTTCCCTGAATCATCAAGAATAAACCGTGGTTCAGGTGTCTCAAAATTTATGGATCCTTCCCTGAAACGCTTATCGAGGAGGACATTGGCGAGTGCCTGTAGTGATTTAAGCTGATTTTCGTAGGGATGCGATTTCTCACCATCCAGCACCTGCTGAACTTCATCATAAGTAAATCGCTGGCGGGAGTGAATCACTGTCTCTTCTACTGAATGATCGACAACCTTCCCATTTGGCGCGATCTCCATGAAACAGCTATATGCAAGTTTATCCTCAAAAGGACGCAGGCTGCAGAGCCCGTTACTTAATCGTTCGGGGAGCATTGGGATCACTCTGTCAACGAGGTATACGCTTGTTCCACGCTCATAAGCCTCATCATCAAGTACGGAGCCGCGCGGCATATAGTGTGTAACATCCGCGATATGCACTCCCAGGTAATAATTCCCGTTGTTGAGAATTTTGATGCTCAGTCCGTCATCGAAATCCTGCGCGTCCGGCGGATCAATCGTCATAACGACTTCATCTCTCATATCCCGGCGCTTGGCAATCTCTTCCTGAGGAATTTCTTCCGGGATCTTATCTGAAAAATTTTCTACTTCCGGCGGAAAAGTGGCATCAAACTGTTTTTCAGCAAGAATTGACAGAATATTAGCTTCATTACTTCCCGCATCTCCTAAAATACTTTCGATGGACGCCTGTGGATATCCACGGACATCGTCCCAGCTAACAAGGTTAAATGTAACTTTCTGGCCGGGTTCAGCGCCATTAAGATCTTCGGATGAAACAAAGAAATCTACCCGCGATGATTTTTGGTCGGGTTCTATGATATAGGTATTGTGCGCTTCTTTTCTAAGTGTACCGACAAATTTCGATCTTGCGCGTTTTTCAATGGATACAATTTTACCAATCGCTTTGTTGCTTTTCTTATGATACCCGGTGATGCTCACCTTCACTATATCACCATCAAGACCGATGCTCATTTGCCGGCTGGGTATCTTTATATCCTGATCACGTCCCTCAACGATCACGTAGCCATCTCCGTGACTGGTTACGTCGAGTTTCCCCGTAAGTGTATTGTCCTCTTTAACGGCGGGCTCATTCAGACGAACGAGATTGCCTTTGCTGATTCTGAGAATTCCCTTCTGCTTAAGCTTGTTGACGGAATTTTTTAATTTCCGGGAATCTTTTTTTGATGTAAGGCTCAGTGCATCTAATAAGATAGGAATAGGAATAGATGCATCCGGGTATGATTCTAAAATCTTGATTATTTCTTTGTCTAATGACGTCAGGTTGTCTTTACTCATGTAGTGTTATTTGACTATTAATTTAATTTTTTCCGGTAACACAGAATCTTAACTAACCTCTGGCTCTTTTTCTTTCAATCCAAACAACTTACGGATGGATGAAATAATTCTGTTTTTTAAGTTCTGCCAGGTATTAAACTGGAACTGAGCTTCAACGCCCATTCCGTTCATCTCCTGAGTTTGGCGGGATTCAGTTTCAGACCGGTTCGATAATGTAATGTCCTGCCTGTGAAAAGCGGTAATTGAAAATATTTGATTAATTCTATAAGTGGCTCCGAGATCACCAATCTCACTTTCACCAGTGATCTGACCTTCACGACGCAGTACAATGCGGTCGTTAAAAAGCCTGAGCGCAACGCCCAAATCCACTTCGTTAAATGCGTTAAGGTTAAAATCCACATCAAATGTGATGTCGCTTCGCAAAAGAGAATTGATCTGATTTGACAACAGCGGACTTATGATCTGACTGGATACCAATGGATTAACGAGTGTATTCGTTCCGGTAACATTTCCGAACTCCGGATTCTGTAGCTCGTCGGAAGGTACAAAATTTCCAGTTAACAAGATTCCAAAAGCCTGCAATACTTTTTCTTCCTCATTTTGATTCAGCCTGTTGATCTGAGCCGCTATCGTCGGATCCTGGGTCCCTTCAATACCGCTTGGCAGCTGGAAGAAGAAGTCATTTTCAATCTGGGTGATGGTTCCCCCAATTCGAAGAATCAGTTCTATTGGAATACGCTGAAAACTGGCTCCGGTTGGTATGAGTGTGGAAATATCGGGTCGGGCACGATAGGATGCAGTAACATCAAGGTTCGCTTCGGTCAGATCACCCTGCCAGCTGATGATTCCGCCGTCTTGAATATCGAACCGGCGGGTGAAAATATCGCCGCCTACGAACTGATATTCACCCCCTGAAATATTGAAGCGGCCATACATGCTTAAATCCTGATCTTCTAAGATGAGCCTGACCTGTCCCGTACCCGTTGCACTTAGAATATCGTTTGTGACCGGGTCAAATATAAGCTGAACCTGTATGGGGTCATTTGCTATAAACTGGAGGTTCATGCTGAACAATTCCAGAAACGAGAGATCCACTTCCTCCTCCTCATTTTCTGAGGTTGATCCGTTTTGAGTAGTGCCAATACGCATCGGCCGAAGCTGGTCAAATGAGTCAACAAACTGGATAAACCGTCGGTCTTGTTCAAGTTCGGTCTCTTCCAGGAGGGGAATTGAAATGTCTGAATTACTCGATAAAATGATGGGAGTCACAGAGCGAAGGCTTGGTGATTGACTTGTACCATCAAGAACAGCGACGCCGCTGCCGGTGAGGTCAGCATAAAAAGGTACGTTGGGGTCCTGTATATTATTCATGAATCGCAGATCGTCAAGCTCCATCCGCAGATCGAGATAGTTCATGGGCCCGAAATCATCAAGATCCACCTGGCCAGAAAATATACCCGATCCTCCGCGGCCATCATCCATTCGAATCTCTTCAAAAAGAAGCCCGTCCGCTCTGTTGAACGTCAGCTCACCGCCGAGTGTGTATGGAACGTTTGTGAATGTCGGAACCCCATAGACTTCCTCAACGTCAAAATTTGCCTCAAAATCATACCCTGTACTGTCCACCAAAAAGTAGCCGGTACCCTCGGCGCTCCCCTCCATTTGTGAAATGATATTGGGCACGATAAAGGTGACAATCCACATATCAATTTCTCTCAGATCTGCGTCGAAGTAGACTAAACTACCGTCACCTGCTCCGGTTTCTTCGTCAGGGGTTTTAAAATAACCTTCGAAATAGAGATCGTTTCCGATTCCGTTGTTGCTTGCCAGGTAGTCGCTATATTTATCCGGATCGGTATACAAACGGAGCTCTGTGTCGAACCGGTTCTCTTCCGAATTAAACCGGCTTTGAAGAAACACATCACCAACGACCCTGTCATTGATGCGTCCATTTTCGACTGAGAGATCTCCCTGAATGGAAGGCACCTGGCTCAGGGTCCGCGTTGTGAATTCTCCATTCACGAGACCTTCAAACTGGATGCGGCCCCCAATCAGGTCAGATACGCGACCGAGGTTGAAGTTGCGGATATTATACACAACAGAATCTTCATAGCTCTTGCTAAATGTCCCGTCCACTTCGAAGTAATCTTCGTTACTCTCGATAACAAGCTTATCAAGAGTGAGAGAGCCGTTGCGTCTGTATATGACTCCAGGAGATCCAATAGAGTGCCAGGCGTACTGACTGGATCCGACAGACAGAGTATCAATAGTTGTGTTTAGCTGGTTCTGATTCCAGACGGTTGTTGTCTCCCCGAAGTAGAAGAGATTTTCAAGAGCACCATCAATTTGCTGTCTTACTGTGATCAGGCTGTCTCTCAGACTCATGTTCACTGATGCTCCGGTCACATCATATTGATCATTTATTGTCATGTTTGGACTGTTGATCTGAAAATCAACGGTGCTGCTGTTTTTCAAATCCTGACCATACTGAAAATTGCTGGTCAGCGTCAATCCTACATCATTAAATCTGGATCTGTCAACGGTGAGTGAATCATCAAAAATAGAGCCATTAATGCTCAATCTTTCCCGGGAGGCGTTGATGCTCAGATTTATTTCAGCAGACGATTCTATTGATGGCATTTCAGGGAAATAGACGTTTAAAAGTCTCAAATCACGTGATGTCAGTTCAATTGACAGATCTGCCGTCTCCTCAAAAATAGTATTTGCGAACCGCTCCGGAAGCGTCATTTTGTTTAGCTGATGATCAAAAAAGAGTTCATCATTAACGCGATCAGCTAAATAGTTGTACCAATAGCGGGCGGCTCCGGTCAGTTGATCAAGATAGAGAGTACCCGAGGCATTTAAATTCAGAAATGAGCTCGTCAAACGCAGTTCTCGGGGCTGATCTGGAGCCGGATTGTTTATGTCTGCGTAAAACTGATGAAAGCGGAGTGTGTCACTGTTTATGACCGAATTATTAATTTCGACCGTGACCTTGCCGGCAAAGTCATCAAAATTAGTTCCTTCTCCGTTGGCGGAAAGCCTTCCATTAAACGTAGCAGTGTCGTACGGCAGGTTCTGGAAATATTCAGTAATGTCCAGTTCCTGTGCAATAGCTTCTATTGAAAACTGATTCACATCACCTATTGCGAATGTTCCGGATGCTGAACCTTCCGTTTGATTATTGATCACACTAAGTGTGTATTCGCCGGCGCTGTTTAGATATGTGAAATTGGCATTCAATGCCTGAAAATTGTGTGTTTTTATTTTACTTCCGGCCAGCTGAAGCGTTGTTTCAGCGGATGCGGCTCTGTCGTATCCCTGTCCGTTAGCGGTAATCCTGCCCATTAAGACTGATGTGCCGGTACTGTCTTTAAGGATAGGTGAGATATCGAGTGAATCAAGTTCGGCAATCAGACTGAAATTTTGCTCCCCCTGAAATTCAATTTTAGTTTCAATTGTCGCATTTCCAAGGTCTGTCTCCAGGTCAAACTGAGCCTGCAGGGAGCCAAGAGTACCGGATAGATTTCCCTGAATAATGGATGATCCGTATCGATCTATTTGAAATGTGTTCTGTTGAATGTCTGAAAGAAACGGACGCAAATCATCTGGATTCACGACAAGATTGCTAAAAGTGAAATCGTATGCCATCTGATCATTTCTGATATTAGTAAGTATCCCGTCAGCAATCAGGTAAGAGTCCCCGTTGATCAGTTGAAGGTTGTCGGCGTAAAGTGAGTCCAGATCGCCATTAATATTACCGCTAAACTCCAGCGCCTTATTTGTCTGAAAATAAGGGCTTTGGAATCGGTCGAGTATACCCGCTTCCAGGCGGACACGTTCAAAATCGAGCAGATAGGATGCGTTCAGCAGCTGTTCTTCAATATCAGTTTCAAACAAGTCGACAGGAGATGCCTCGGCAGAGAGCTGAAGAACACTACTTTCAGACCTGAAGTCCAATCCATTCACTTCAAGGGAAACACCGTTTGTGAATAGCTGTGCATTTAGGCTGAGATCGTTAAAGTCATCAATGTTAGTAGTGGCAGTAAATGAGTTTATCTCAATAAACTGCTGCCGTTCAAGAGATTCTACAAATAAAGACGCATTCAGGTTAGTGAAAAGCAGGGGGTCGGGCAGGGTGAGTGCAGCCCTGTTGCTGATGGAGCTGTCCACTTCGACGCTGCCGTCAAAAATTGCAATTTGCGGAGCAAAGATGGAGAAATCATTAATGAAATTACCAGCCTGTCCGCGGTTTTCCGACGGTGATGTCCTCCTGAACAAACGTTCAACATTTATACCCGATGCGTCCTTTTCCAAAAACAGGGTAGGAGATCGTAAGTCAAGTTCGGTTATTGTAATATTTCCTCTTATGAGCTGCCAAACGTCGAGTGACAGGAAGAGTTCATCTACAGAGAGGGGTTTCTCAGGGACAGTGCTGAGGCTGTCGGAACTGTCGGGGAGGAAGAAGTTTACGTTATTAAGCTGTGTCCGGAAGGGTATGAATCCTTCGAGTGACCCAATAGTAACGTCCCCTGTATACTGATCGTTGAAAGCGTTGACAAACTGACCGCTTATATAACTTTTACTTACGGGCAGCTGTAACACACCAATAGTAATGGCACTGATCAGCAGACCCGTGAGCAGCAGATAGCTCAAAAACTTGAGCAGAAAATTCCAAATGTTATAAATCCAGCGTAGGAGCAATGCAGTTTAATTATTATTGAAGTTCATGGTATACGGTGAGCCAGGCTTTATGAATGAGCTCTTTCTCATTAACTGACATAACCTCAGGTTGTTGCCAACTTTTTAACAATACAAACCTAAATGTATCATCAATTACTTTTTTGTCGCTTTTCATGGCTGTTAGTAACGCATCTTCGGGCAGCATCTGTTCCGTTACTTTAAAAGAATAGAGGGAACGGAATTTTCGGATCGGCTCATCATCAAGTGGGGCTCCTGTTTCTCCGGATAACGTGATGGCGGCCAGCATCCCCAGGTAAACAGCTTCCCCGTGATTCAGTAAATCAAAGTCGGATACCTTTTCAAGTGCGTGTGCAAATGTATGGCCAAAATTAAGAAATGCACGTGTGCCTGACTCAAATTCATCAGCAGCCACAATATCAGCCTTTATTTTCGCACATTTTAAGATTAATTTCTTTAATTCAAAGGCGGAGGAGTCAAGGACATTGCTTTCCCGAAATATCTCAGACTCTTCAAAAATTTCGTGATCATGTATTGCCCCGTATTTGAGAATTTCACTCAGTCCATTGGTCCAGTCACGATGAGGCAGCGTATCCAGAAAATCTACATCAGCTATCACTTCCTGTGGCTGGTAAAATGAGCCTATAAGGTTTTTACCGGTGGCGTGATTAACGCCCGTCTTGCCGCCAATTGAACTATCGACCATAGCAAGAAGGGTTGTGGGCACATGAACAAGCGGAATGCCACGAAGGGTAGATGCGGCCACAAAACCTGCAAGGTCACCTGTAACCCCTCCGCCGATGGCAAAGAGCGGAGTGTTTCTGCGAACACCGGACCGCAACAGGAAATCGACCAGTTCATCCCACTTCTGAACCGTTTTACTCTGTTCACCTGATGGAATAACGCGATGGGTGTACTTAACATCAATTGCATCAAATGCACGTGTAATGCGTTCACTGTGAAACTTCCATACATTTTCATCTACCAGAATAAAACAGGTATCAAATCCGGTACTCTGTTTCACTGCTGTAATCTTCTCTTCAAAAACAGAGCTTCCCACCGTGTAAGAGTAAATTCCTGATGATGATTTAACGTCTATTGAAGCCGTCATAAAGCGTCAGTTTTTTAATAAGTTCACGGGCAATATCGTCAGTTGCCCTGTCGCCTGCGTCAATTGTAATTTCAGACTGTTGGTAAAACGGGAGCCGTTCTTTAAGCAGTGATTCAATTTTTGAGTTTTCCGCCTGACCAGCATTCAGTATGGGTCGGTTCACATCTCCGGAAATACGATCCGAAATTACGGATTGCGGAACATCAAGAAAAACAAGCCAGCCATAAATTTTTAGATGGTCAACAATGTGCTGATTCTGGAGTGATCCGCCGCCAAGCGCCATTACCCCTTCAAAATACTGGGATTTACGAACTAACAAAGAACGTTCCAGTTTCCGGAATTCCGGCTCGCCATATTTCTCGAATATGTCCGGAATAGACATTCCCGCTTGTTGAACAATCAAGTCATCCAGGTCACTAAACGGAACATCCAGCTGTGCGGCAAGTTCCCGCCCGACTGTTGATTTGCCGGACCCCATCATGCCGCACAAAAAAATAGGTTTCTTTAATTTCAGTTTGTCCATTCAGATAGTTTTTTGGGCTCTACCATCTCCACCTCTTCACGGTGAACGCGTACCGTACCCGCGGGCGCACCCTTGGGATTCGAGACATACTTCCGTTTGGTTACTATGACCGGAGCCAGTTTCGTGCCTTTGGCTTTAGAATTCCAGGCCGCTACGGATGCCGTTTTCAGCAATACATGACGAGGCGGATACTCTTTGTTATTATTCATCCGGATTACAACGTGCGAGCCGCCAACTCCCCGGGCATGCAGCCATATATCCTCTTTGTGAGCGCGAGCTGTTAATTTATCATTGCTCTTTGCATTTTTTCCAATCCATATTTCATAACTATCAATTTCTGCTCTGCGAAAGGGCAGTGTTTCTGTCTGCTGATTTTGCGACAAAACACCCAGACGGTTTAGCTGTTCTTTATGATCACTCAGCCAGTCATCAAACTCGTAAATCTTATCAAGACCGCTGAATGACTCCTTTATCTCCTGTAGTTCAAGAAGCTCCTTTTGTAGCTGCTTCATTCTTTTTTGGGACTGGACCACCCGCTTTTTTGCTTTCGATGCTTTTTCATAATACCGCTGGGCATTTTCAGCAATCGACTTTTCTGGTTTGATGGAGATTGTTACAGGCTGATTATCATTATAAAAATCTGGAAGAGAAACCGACTCCTTTCCATTCTGGACCTTTTCATGAGCGTGCGCCATCAGGATGTGCCCGTAATTTTCATATTTGTCAGCGCGTTCGAGAGCTTTATCGGCCTTTTCAAGCTGTGATATCGTTCGTTTAGCTTTATCAATAGCACTATGAAGTCTCGGTTTGATACTTTCGATACGTTTTGAGAGCCGCCGCTCGCGGGATGTCTTGTAGTAGGCAAATCGAACGGCTTCGTTGCAGTTATCAAATACTTTTATCTCCTCAAGCGGAAGATTGTCACGAGACATGAGGCAGAGGTTTCCGTTACTGAGCACTCTGAATTCGGGGTTGTTTTTCATCTGACTGGCCAGTTTCAGAGTTAATTCCCGGATAGTATCCTGAGATTGTGAAGTAAGGTCGTAGTGTTCGATAATAGGATTTATAAGATGTCGCGGAAACTTGGGGTCAGTTTTGGTGATTACCGTTTTGGGTTTCCATGAAGAGTTAAGTTCCGGCATGGGGCGGCTTTCTCTCGGTGTAGGCTTCTCTTCTCCCTCATGGCGCTCGGGAGCTTTGAAAGACTCTGCAATCGTATTATTTCTTATATGATATATGTTAGGTGAATTGCCAAACAGTTGAAAAAGTAGTTCTTCACCATTCTTAAACACAATTGTCAGCCATCGGTCACCGTCAGCAAGGCGGACATCATCAATTAAATTTTCTTTAAGAACGTCGAAGAAAGTGGTGACATTTGCCTTCTTTGGATTTCTGTAATCGTCCGTGAAAATTGAAGTTTCACGGCTATCAGTACTGAATATGAGCCGAAATTCATCGTGTCCTTTTTCGAAAAATCCTTCCCAAACATTTTTATGAGGAGAATACCCGTAAGTATAATTTGCTCCAACACATTTGTTTTTGATGTGCTTGCTTAAATATATTAATGAGTAATAATTATTCATTACGAGTTTTCACAGGATATTGAAACAAAATAAAATGGTGTATGGATTACCCAATTTTTCAATCAATTGTGAACAAAATAAATGGTTCACTGCTCAAGAGAAAAATTAATGTTACAAAATTCAAAACTTGGGAAGAGTCGAAAATAAATGCGACCGGACTCGAATTTTTTATCGATCTCAGTCAGTCAACGAATCATCTCAAATCTCTGTCGATCAATTTTGACTGGGATCGATTTCGTGAAGCGTCACTGGCTCGTCAGCTAAACGGAACTGATAACCATCCCATTCTCCAATCTGAAAAATTCTCCGAATCAACAATAAAGCCTGTTATCGATATTGAAGTGACCTGGCACTTTCGTGAAGATCGCTGTCAGCCGCATACAACTAATGGAGACGCCAATTTCAGAATTCAAAAAGCCGGCGAGTGGATGAATGATGCAAGTGAACGGGTAAATGAATTGCTTATTAGTGATGACATCATCACACGATGGCACATAGAAGTTGATGGTGACAAGGATGGAAAATACCTGAGTGCAATTAATTTGATATCTTATTTTCAATATTCATTTACAGACATTAAGAGCCTCACAGAGGCTCATAAGTTTATCGACCGCAAGCTGATTCATCTGCTCTACAAAGCAAAACAAGTTGTGGAAATAGTGGACGAGACCGTACAGGAACATGCGGCTTAAAATAAAAAAGGCACGCCAAGCGTGCCTTTTAAAGTCAAATGAGTAGTGAGTTACTTTTTCTTCTTGTGACGATTTTTACGTAATCTTTTCTTTCGCTTATGCTTCGCAATTTTAGCGCGTTTTCTTTTCTTTCCGCTGGGCATAAATAGTCACCTTATCAGGTTTATAATTGGTGTTAAATTTTTTGTATAGTCTTCAAAGATACAAATCTATTTGTAAATACAATAATTCAGATTTAATCATCTTGAAGGATTTCTGATAGGTTTCCTAAAGTTACGGTTGGCTGAAAATTGGGTAGAATATGCAATTTGATTAAATAGGGGCAATTCCTGTCTGAATCCTACAACGCTTTTCTGTATATTGTAAAGCTGTAATAAATTAATAAATCCGATGCCAACTCTTACTAAAGTAGCAAAATTCGGCGGAACAAGCATGGCGGACGCAGAAGCGATGAAGCGATCCGCTGCTATAGTTGCCCGTGATAACGACAAACGCCTTATCGTGGTTAGTGCCACCTCTGGGACCACCAACCTCTTAACAGCGCTCTGCGGCAGACTGCCCCGCGAGGAAAAGCGTGCAATTGCAGATCAAATTGAAGAGAAACACCGCACGATCTGTTCTGAACTTAAACAGCCGGAAGCTACCCAGCCGGGGCTTGATGACATCATAAAAGAACTGCGTCTGCATTGTGAGCAGGATATTGTCGGGCCTAAACAGAAAGATGAGATACTGGCATGTGGTGAACGAATGTCATCGTTGCTATTCGCAGCATTCCTGAATGAGTTGGAACCGGGTACGATCTGGTTTGACGCCCGTGAAGTTATTGCTACAGATGATGCCTATGGCGGTGCAGAGCCCGATATTGAAGCAATTGAACGCAATGCAAACAAGAAACTGCGTCCGTTGGCAGCCGCACATAAGGTGGTATCGCAGGGATTTATTGGCTCTGATTCCAACGGTGTAACAACAACGCTTGGTAGAGGAGGCAGTGATTACTCCGCTGCACTACTTGCAGAAGCTCTGAATGCGGACGTTCTTGAAATCTGGACAGATGTAACGGCTATATATACGACGGACCCGCGCATCGAACCTGATGCAAAACCACTTACAGAGCTTAGTTTTGATGAAGCTGCCGAGCTGTCTGTTTTCGGAGCAAAAGTGCTTCATCCGGCTACACTCAAACCTGCGATGCGAAAATCGATTAAAGTATATGTGGGGTCGAGTTTTTATCCGGATAAGCCCGGCACCTGGATCGTAAAGAAGACGAAGAACCAACCTGTAATACGGGCAATCAGCTTGCGTAGAAATCAAACGCTGCTTACAGTTCACAGCCTTGATATGCTCCACCGTCATGGATTTCTGGCGAAACTTTTTGATGTGCTTTCGAAATATGAAATTAGCGTCGACCTGGTAACGACCAGCGAGGTGTCGGTATCTATGACGCTTGATACAGACGTTCAGGCGTCCGACAAAAACAGGCTGTCTGATGAAGTTCTGAAGGAACTTGAAACCTTTTGTGATGTTGAAATTGAAGAGAATCTTGCATTGATTGCTCTTGTTGGAAATAATCTGCACGCTACTGCCGGGCTCAGTGGTCCTGTGTTCGGATCTCTTCAGGACGTGAACATACGTTTAATCTGTCATGGGGCTAGTTCTCATAATCTCTGTTTCTTAGTTGACAGCAAACATGCAGAACACACGATACGCAAGATTCATAAAGAATTTATATCAAAAGAAAACAGTACGTTTAATTCATGAAAATTTCTGTAATCGGAACGGGAAAAACGGGTAGTTCTATAGCTGAACTTCTGGGTGATGACGCTGTAACATTCAACAGCTCGAATAAGCCCACGGCAGCTGAGGTTGCGAAAACTGACGCAGCTATCATATTTGTACCCGGCGATGCCGCTCAGGCTGTTGTTGACGTAATGCTTGAAGCCAGAGTCCCGGCCGTTTGGGGCACAACAGGATTTGACTGGCCTGATGATCTTGAGGAGCGTGTGAAGTCGATCCAAAGTAAATGGGTTATCGGGTCAAATTTCAGCCTTGGAATGAACCTGATTCGCAAAGCGCTTAACCTGCTTGGCGATGGAAGTGATATGCTCAAATCCCCTCAGTTCCATATTCATGAAACACATCATACGGGGAAAAAAGACGCGCCAAGCGGTACTGCTCTGTCATGGGAGCAGTGGCTGAACAGAGACGCTGAAATTTCCTCAAGCCGTATTGGTGATGTGAAAGGGATACACGAACTGCATATCAAGACTGCAAATGAATCGATCCATCTCAAACATGAGGCGCACGATCGAAAGCTTTTCGCTGAAGGTGCCATTTGGGCCGCAAAGAAATTATTGAGCGATGAAGATATTGTTCCCGGAGTCTATCCTTTTTCTGAACTTTTTGACAAAGCATTTTCAAATAGATGATAAAAGATAAAACACTTTGGACAGCACTCATTACTCCGATGAAGGAGGATGGGAGTATTGATTTCAAAACACTTGAACGCCTTATCCGCATACAGGAGAATTCAGGCAACGGGATTTTGCTGATTGGAAGCACTGGTGAAGGTCTTGCGCTGACAGATAAAGAGAAGCGGGATGTTGTTGAGTATGCATCATCTCTGAATCCTGATGTGCCTCTTATGGTCGGTGTGGGCGGGATGAATACAGAGACCCAGATATCATGGATTCAATACTGCAACTCCTTACAAATTGGCGCATTTTTACTGGTAACGCCGCTCTATGCAAAGCCGGGTCCAAAAGGTCAGACCATGTGGTTTCAGCAGCTTTTGGATGCATCTGATAAACCCTGCATGATCTACAATATTCCGTCCCGAACGGGAACAGATTTGACAACGGATGTTGTTATTTCTTTAAAAGATCATCCAAATTTTTGGTCTCTGAAAGAGGCAAGCGGTAGTCTTAAAGTGTATACCCGGTTTAGACGAACGGCTCCCGAAATTCCTCTTTTCAGTGGCGATGATGCACTTTTAGCATTTTTTAAACCGGCAGGTTGTGCAGGGCTTGTGTCGGTAGCTGCCAACGTTTGGCCAGACGCTACGGTGCTTTATGTTAATAAATGTTTGTCCGGTGATACTGAATCACTATTTCCACTTTGGAATCGTGCGGTTGAAGCTCTCTTTTCGGCATCCAACCCGATACCGGCTAAACTGCTTCTGCACCATAAAGGGGTGATAGCAACCCCGGAATTACGTTTACCGCTGATGAAAGATGAACTCGATGATCTTTCAGAAATCATAGCGATCGACAAAGAAATTGAAACCTGGTACAAAAACAACAAATAAGGAATGAGCTGGAAAAAAATCTTAGATCAACTTGAAGAAGGATCAGTCCGGGCTGCCTATTCGGACGGAAAGTCCTGGGTCGCCAACGTTAAAGTAAAAGAAGCGATACTTGATGCTTTTAAAGCGGGTGAAAATGTTGGGTATGGCGGTATTTATGAAGGGTTTGTGGATAAAGACAATCTTCCGCCACGTCTGATGCTGCCAGAAGATGGCGTTCGCCTCGTACCCGGTGGATCGTCAATCCGGCGCGGTGCATTTGTGGCCAAAGGAGTAATTTTAATGCCGCCATCTTATGTAAATATCGGAGCTTATGTGGACGAAGGGACGATGGTTGACAGCCACGCTCTTGTCGGGTCCTGTGCCCAGATTGGTAAGAATGTTCATTTATCGGCTGGTGTGCAGATTGGTGGCGTTCTGGAACCAGTAGGGCTGAGTCCTGTAGTGGTAGAGGATGATTGCTTCATTGGAGCAGGAAGTGTTATTGTTGAAGGTATTCTTGTAAAAAAAGGAGCAGTAATCGCTCCGGGGGTTACGCTCTCAAAATCAGTCCCCGTTTATGATTGTGTGAAAGAGAAAATGCTCGGAAAAGGCGCCCCGATTCCTGAGAGAGCCGTTGTGGTTCCGGGTACACGGCCGATTTCCAACGAGTGGGGAAAATCTCAGGGTTTAAGCGTATCTTGTCCTATCATAATCAAATACAGAGATGAAGGAAGTGATGCTTCTCTGGAGCTTGAAGATGCACTCAGGTAAAAAAAGTGTAAGGGATTGGTCGAATTACGTTCATACTATCAGAACAATTGTTAATTAAATAAAGGAGTCAGTTATGAGTTCATTAAATAAAGCGATGGTAATCGGAAGACTTGGTGCCGATCCCGAAGTTCGTTACACTCAGTCTAATACCGCAGTAGCAACCTTAAGTGTTGCTACTACCGAACGATATAAAGACCGAAACGGCGAACAGCAAGAAAATACGGAATGGCACCGGATTGTTGCATGGGGACGGCTGGCTGAAATTTGCCAGGAGTACCTCAAAAAGGGATCCTTAGCCTATTTTGAAGGTCCGATTCAGACACGCCAGTGGGAAGATAAAGACGGTCAAAAGCGATACACAACAGAAATTAAGGCGCTTAATATGCAAATGCTTGATAGCCGCGGTGACATGGGATCCGGCGGAGGAGCTCCTGCATCACAAAACAAAAGCGCACAGAATGAACCTGTCGGAAGTTCAGTAGATCTAGACAGTTTTGATGATATGGATGATGATCTTCCATTTTAAGCAAACAAGCTTACTCAATATTCTGTAAATTACGCGTGTTATAAGGTGACAGATACACTTGACTGTCACCTTTTTTTATTAAACTTTATGTGTTGGTAAAGTCAGGTTTTACTTTACCAGACGTAGTGATTTATTTATTTCATGAACATCAAAATTGATTTCACTTATTGATATCAAATTTAGTCATGCATTCATTAATCATGCTTTTTAAGGCATACTTTAGTTACTAACATCTATTTGGATACATTGGATCAACCTCCAAGCAACCCTGCATTTTTTCTTTTTCAACAGTTCTTTTTTGCCGTAGCTGAATACGGTCAGGCCCTTAATTGGGGTGTAATTTCTATAGAGATACTAATCCTGTTGCTGGGCCTTCTGCTCAGTGCATTTTATTCCGGTTCAGAGGTGGCTTTCTTTTCACTCGTCAATAACCTTGATCAGCTAAATAGGACTCCCAAGTATAGCAGTGCCGATACCCGGACCTTGAAAATGCTTGAGAAACCCCGGCGGCTGCTGGCTACAATATTGATTGGAAATACGTTTGCAAACATCATGAGCTCGGTTCTTGCGGCGGTAATTACCGGCAAGATCGCTGCTTCTTACGGTTTGCCATCAACGTTAGTATATGCATTTCAGATATTCGTGCTAACGTTTATGATTTTAATATTGAGTGAAATCACTCCTAAGGTCATCGCCATAAATAATCCGTTAAAAGTGTCGCGGCGAATGAATTCATTTATCTACTCAAATTTTGTTGCGCTTACGCCCATATCGAAGCTAATTGCAGATTCAACCATGAGCCTTGAAAAAGCACTTCCGACCCCATCAAACCGCATGACATCGGAAGATATTAAAACGATGGCTGAGGTGAGTGAACAGGAGGGATCTATTCACGGAGATGAACGCGAAATCATTGAAAACGTGATTGAATTTGGCACAATATCCGTCCGTGAAATAATGACTTCACGGGTTAACATTGTTGCCGTTTCAGTTGATTCTACTCTGCCTGAAGTGATCGCGCTCATTAAAGAAAAGGGATTGTCGCGAATGCCTCTCTATGAGAATGATCTTGATACGATTATCGGCGTCATATATGCTAAAGATGTTTTACCGTATATAAACAGTGAGATGGAAGACACCATCATAAACTGGAAAACCATTGCGAGAAAGGCTCTGTTCATCCCGGCTACCAAAAAACTGGATGATCTGCTCAGGGATTTTCAGCACGAGAAAACTCACATTGCCACTGTAGTTGATGAGTATGGCGGCACGGAAGGTATTGTCACACTTGATGATATCCTTGAAGAGATTGTAGGAGATATTGTTGATGAATATGGAGATATTGAAGAAAAGCTCTACACAAAGTTCAAAAGCGGTGTGTATGTATTTGACGCAAAAATTGACCTCGACGATCTGGATGAAATACTTAATGTTAAAGTCGCATCCCAGGAAGATGAATTTGAAACGCTTGGTGGCCTGGTTTATCACCTGACTGAAAGAATTCCGAATGTGGGTGAACGGATGACCTACAAAAAACTTGAACTCACTGTCCACTCTCTTGAAAATAACCGCGTAAAAAAGGTGCGCGTTAAAGTTCAAAACAGGGCGTCTTCAGAGAAAGGGGCAGTATGATGGTCAAAGCTCACATCAAATCTGCCCGGGATATGCCGGCCATACGCAAAGATGTGAATCTCGGACCAATGAATACTCTGGGAGTCGAAACACGAGCCGGTCAATTTGTCGAGATTCGCAATTCCGAACAGCTGCGGTTATTATTTGAAGATGGGTTTTTCAGGCGTCAATCACCCGTTGTTTTGGGCGAAGGGAGCAATATTCTGTTCATTAGCGAGCCAGACCGTCCTGTAGTGAAACTATCGGTTAAGGGAAGGGAGATAAAATCTGAGGACGATGGAACTGTGCTGTTAAAAGCCGGCGCCGGTGAAAACTGGCATCAACTTGTTAAACATTCTGTTGAAAAAGGGCTCGGTGGCATAGAGAATTTAGCGCTGATTCCCGGAACAGTTGGAGCAGCACCCATTCAGAATATCGGGGCATACGGTATTGAGATGAAAGATGTGTTTCATAGCCTGACTGCATTTGATATTAAAACCGGCAAATTTCAAACATTTTCAGCAGCTGATTGCGGGTTTGGGTATCGCGACAGCGTATTTAAAAATGAACTGAAAGGCCGGGTGATTGTTTGTGACGTGACGCTTCGGCTTACAAAAGATTCCCACAATCTGAATCTATCTTATAGTGGACTAAACGACTATCTGGAGTCTAAAAAAATAGTTTCTCCAACGATTAATGATGTTTTTAAGGCTGTTGTGAATATCCGTCGCTCAAAGCTGCCTGATCCTTCGGATATCGGGAACGCCGGCAGTTTTTTTAAAAACCCGATTGTGACAGCAGATCGCTATCAAAAGCTGAAAAAGGCTTACCCGATGATTCCGTCATATAATCTGAATGACGATGGATATAAGATTCCGGCCGCGTGGCTTATAGAGAAGGCGGGCTGGAAAGGGAAGCGGGTTGGAAATGTGGGGACTTATAAAAATCAGGCGCTTGTGATTGTAAATCATGGCGGAGCAACTGGTCAAGAGATTTATAACCATGCTCTTAACATCCAGAAGTCCGTGCTTGATAAATTTGACATAGACCTTTTGCCAGAGGTAAATATTGTCGGAAGGGAATTGTGAAAAGTCAGAGTGATTTCATAATACGTGACTATACCTTTCGAGAAACGGTATCCTGCCCTTTGAAACTTCTGTTTCTGCAAAAAGAGAACTATAACGATCAGCGTGACGACCTTTTCAGGCGAAGAACAAAACGTGTTCTGAGAGAGTCAATCGCGCGGCAATTTAACAATATTCGGTTCACTTCTAATTCAACAGACCTTGCAGCAACTGAGACGGCCGAATGGCTGAAAGACGACATCGTATCAATCTGTGGTGCCGTGCTAAAGCATGGAAACGTCCGTGCCCGACTTCCAATTCTCCTTAAGAGCGGTGATAAGTTTACAATTTTACAAATTCACGGAAAGGTGCTGAAGGGCGACTCCTCTGCAATTTTCAACCGTTCGCCCATCGGGAAATCGCTTCAGCGATATTTGCTTAAAGCGGCATATCGATACAATGTTGTGACATCGATATTTCCGGAAGCCTCTGTTGAATGCCGGTTTATGTTCCCTATAAAGTCTTTTAAAGCACGGAGCGACCATCTCTTTCAAAAAACACAGGGGGTAAGTTACATTGATGACGATGCCCTTGCCGAACTGAAAGAGTTATTTGTAGAGGTTGATGGAACTGATCGCGTGCTCGATGTGATGGCTTCCATCCCGCCGGATGTTTCGCATCCCCGGTTTACCCGTCTATCCATTAAAGAAGCCCTTGATAAAATGGTATTGCTCCAACAAAACGGTGCAAGAGGTTTTGTAGAAAATGTGCACATGGGATGCAGGAATTGCAGGTTCCGTAAACCTGTAAGTCAGCATGAGGACGGCTGTTGGGATATCCATTTTCCTGATTCTAACATTAAAAACCGTGACAAACATCTCTTCGAATTGATCGGTCATCATGTTCAGGAAGATCATCTTATTGAAGAAAAATATCTGGAGAATGTGACCCACACCCGAAATTTCTCAGATGCAGAGAAAGTCATTCGGCATACGGATCAAAAAATTGCAATTTACCATCGGAAGGCGATGCAGCTGCTTGATGCTAAAAACCGTAAGCTGCCACTGGTATTCGCTAAAAAACTGCTGTCTGAAGTCGCAGATTTAAAACATCCGCTTCATTTTATTGATTTTGAAGCTGCCACACATCCTGTCCCTATCGAGAAGGGAAAACGGGCTTACGATCCCGTCCTGTTTCAGTTTTCTTGTCATACGCTTAGAGCAAATGGAGATCTAATCCATACCCAATGGCTGGATCAAAATAAACTGTCATCTCCGCATGTTGAAATCACCGATGCTCTGGCAACAATACCGGACCTTGAAAAGGGGACAATAGTCCAGTTTTCTCCTTTTGAACGCCAGGCTTTTTTTAAGCTCTACAGCGATATGAAACACCATCGGGAGTCGAACGAGGAGCAGTACCAGTTTCTTCACAATGTATTGAAAATTGGTCGAAAGGATCAGGGCAGCCGTTTTATAGATATCAGTGTGTTGCTCAAAGATGGCTATTACAATAGATTTATGAACAGCGGGCTCTCACTTAAAGATATTTTATATTCAGTGCTGCAGGTTGAGGATAAGCTGAAGTCATTCGACAAGAGTACATATCTAATAGAAGGTGCAGAGGTAAATTTATTTGAAAAATCAGATGGCCGGATCATCGACCCTTACTACCAATTGTCGGATAAGCGGTCACGAATCAGAGACGGGATAACAGCGATGCACGCTTATCTTTGCATGAAGGCGGGAGTTTTAAATGAGACTCAGCAAGAACTTGTTCCTGTTCTGATGAAAAGATACTGTTCTATGGACTCTCTGAGTCTTTTTCTGATATATCAGCACATCCTTCACCTGATGAAGATGGACAGCTCAGGTGGCGACCTTGTGATTCAGGGGTGAAATATTAAATAATAGTGAGAGCTATCCCTTATCTTAAGAAGTTCAATTAAACAGATCCGAAGTACCATGCGAAATTATCTCAGATACACAATTTTATACCTGTCAATATTCATTCTGGCAAGTGCGTGCACCATTCAGAAAAATCCGGTGTCCGGCAATAAGCGACTTATGGCCTATAGCTGGGAAGAAGAGATTAAAATCGGGCAGGATGCAGATCCGCAAATTGTAGCTCAGTACGGAATTTATGATGATCCTGAAATTACAGAGTATGTGAATAATCTTAGCAATTCTGTGCTTGCAAATAGCCACATGCGCCGTGAAGGTACCGATCGTAAATTTCGCGAAACAGAATTTTATTTCAAAGTCCTGGACAGCCCGGTTGTTAACGCATTTGCACTACCGGGTGGTTATGTCTATTTCACACGCGGTCTGATGGCTCACCTGAATAACGAAGCACAACTATCGGTGGTCATCGGTCATGAAATCGGTCACGTTGCTGCACGACACGCATCTCAGCGTGCACTTCAGCAACAGCTTGGGCAAATTGCAGTTATCGGCGGTGCCGTTATAGGACAGGAATTATTAGGCCTGCCAGGGGCGAGTATTTTAGATATGAGCAGTCAGGCTGCACAGCTACTTTTCCTGAGCTACAGCCGGGATGCCGAGAGAGAGTCTGATGAACTTGGCGTGGAATATTCCGCCATTACAGGATTTACGGCAGCTGAAGGCGCTCAGTTTTTCACAAGTTTGAAACGTATTTCAGCACAATCAGGTCAAAGTATACCCTCAATGCTTTCAACACACCCTGACCCGGGGGAACGGGAAGCCAGAATTCCGGAGCTCGCCGAGCAATGGAAAGAGCGCGGATATGAACAGACGATCATTAACAAAGACAGCTATCTTGAGATGATTGATGGAATGGTATTTGGCGAAAATCCTCGAAATGGGTTTGTTGATGACGGCAATTTCGTGCATCCAGACCTGGAGCTTCAGTTTCCCGTACCTGACGGATGGCAGGCAATTAATCAGCAGCAACAGGTAGTGCTTTTAAGTTCGGCTGAAGATGCAGTTTTAATTTTCAGAATCGACAGTGAATCGGAAACTGCTCAAAGTTCAGTGCAGCAATTCATTGAACAGGAAGGTATTACTGTAAACAGCCAGTCAGAGACACAAAGCAGCGGCAGCATTCCGGCATATCGTGCCAGTGTTACCATTTCTCAGCAGGAAGGAAATCTAAAAGCAGTGATTTATGCCATTGAGTTTGGGGGACAGATATATCGGTTTATCGGCTATACATCAGAAAGTCAGTTTGCAAACTATCAGGACGTTCTCTCCGGTGTACCGTCAGAATTTAGCAGACTTACCGATGAAACTATCCTGAATATACAGCCGGTTCGGATTCAGCTTGTTCAGGCGGATCGGTCGGGTACATTTAGTAGCTTTTTACCAGCTCAGCTTCCGATGGAAATAAAACCGGAAGATGTGGCGATAATCAATCAGGTACAGCTTGATGATACGATTGAATCGGGCCGTTTTCTGAAAATTCCGGTTCAGTAAATAAGAGCCTCTTATAACGCACAATTAACAACTAACGAATAAACAGAACTGTTTCTAAACATTATGATTGAACGATACGCCAGGGAAGAGATGTCAGCAATATGGTCAGAGGAAAATCAATTTCAGGCGTGGCTTGATGTAGAGCTTGCAGCCTGTTGGGCCTGGAGCCAGATTGGTAAGATACCGGCTGAGGATGTAGATAAGCTTTATCAAAATGCAACGTTTGATGTTGACCGAATCCATGAAATTGAAAAGAAGACACGCCATGACGTGGTCGCTTTTACACGGTCAGTTTCAGAAAGTCTTGGGGATGAAAAAAAGTGGGTTCATTACGGCCTCACCTCAACTGATGTGGTAGATACCGCCAACGGATATCGACTGAAACAGGCGAATGCAATACTAAGAAATGGTCTCCAGCGATTTCTGGACGCGCTGCGTGAAAAGGCAAACGAACATAAATTTACTGTTATGATGGGGCGAACACACGGGGTTCATGCCGAGCCTACAACATTTGGACTCAAATGTGCCCTGTGGTATGCCGAAATGAAACGGAATATTGAACGATTTGAAGCAGCAGCGAAGGATGTAGAATTCGGCAAGCTCTCTGGCGCTGTGGGTACATTTGCAAATATCCCGACCGATGTGGAAAAATTCACCTGTGAAAAGCTCGGCATTTCAGCGGCGCCTATTTCAACGCAAACGCTTCAGCGCGACCGGCACGCCTATTACATGGCAACGTTAGCCATAATTGGTGGTACCATGGAGAAAATTGCGGTGGAGATCCGGCATCTGCAGCGTACAGAGCTACGCGAAGCTGAGGAGTTCTTCCGGAAGGGGCAAAAGGGATCATCAGCCATGCCGCATAAGCGTAATCCAATAAGTTCGGAGAATATTACGGGCTGCTCACGGGTGCTTCGAGGGTATATGATGTCAGCCTATGAAAATATTCCGCTCTGGCACGAACGCGATATTTCGCACTCTTCGGTTGAGCGAATTATTTTGCCTGATGCAACCATTCTTCTCGACTATATGCTCAACCGATTTTCGGGCGTCATTGAAAAACTGATGGTTTACCCGGATAATATGAAGAAGAATATGGATAAGACTCACGGCCTTGTTTTCTCACAACGGCTTTTACTGATGCTGATTGATAAAGGCATATCCCGGGAACTTGCCTATGACACCGTCCAGCCACTTGCCATGGAAGCATGGGAAAATCATAAACCATTTCGTCCGCTCGTTGAGTCTGACGAAACCATCAAAGGTAACCTGACCCTTGAGGAGATCGAGAGTGCATTTGATCTTGATCATCATACCAAACGGGTTGATGAGATTTTTAAGAGGGTTGGGATTTAAATAGCAGAGGAGTGAAATTATTTGCTCAAATCCCGGAAATCACATCAACCTTCAAATCCAAAGCTGCATCAAGCAGAACAGAGTCTGTTGAAAAGAGAGTCAGCCGGTTTGTGATGGAAAACGCGAGATGGAGGCTGTCGAGTGTTCGAAGTGGAGCTTCAGTCTTTGACAGAACCCAGCGCGCTGTATGAAAAACAGTATCAGATAGCGGAAGCATTTCGAAAAGCTGTGCACGCAAGTGTCCATTAAATGTGTCAATAATCCTTTTTTGCTGATCTCCGCTTATTTGTTTCATTCTGAGCTTTTTATTCAGCATCGAGTGAAACTCAACTTCAGTAAGTGAACTTATCACCGGAAAATCATCAGACAAAAGAATAGACTGCACCTTTTTGGAATGAATTTCATCAATGTAATAAGAACCTAAGCAGCTTGTGTCTATATACATATGAGCTACCGATCGCTATTTCTCATATCTCTTAAAAGGTCTCCGGCTGGCTTTTCCGATGTTACGCCGAGTGATTTTCTGAAATCTGAAAGATCCGGAAGTCGCTCACGCGGTGTCTCTTCATAGGGAATAATTTTAGCGATTTTTGTTGAGTATCGCCTAATGATGGTCTCCTCACCACGCTCAGCTCTGGTCAGATATTCGGCTATCTTTTCTCTGACCTCATTTACATTTACCTCTTTTTTGCTCATAATGATGTAATTAAATTTGTGTACAACTTTAATCTAAATAATTTTCAGGGATTTAAAAAAGGGTGACATTAAGTTGTCACCCCTCCGATGTATCATATAAGTGAACATTAAACAAACCACTCACTACTATGAATGCAGCACTTAAATTGAACCGCACGTTTCAGGCAGAACCTGTTCTCAGATCTATATTTAAAGAAGCTGAACTTGAGCATCGATCCATCATCCAAATGTATAATCTTCTGGGATGGGGAGAACTTCCGGATGAGCTGAAGTTTACCATAAAAGAAGATGTGAAAGGATATATTGACGAGCTGAACGGCGAGTACTCCACGAGCTGTCCTTTGGTTCAGCACAGGAGAGAGAGCGTTGATTTTTGGGTCAATAGCTATTTAGATGAGATATGTACTTTAGATACGGCTGTGAAGGCTCTAAAGACAACCCGGCTGTAGAAAAAACGGGAGTGAATGATTAAACAAGTTGGATTGGTTTTCTTATCTTTACCAAAATGTAAACGAAAAGAATAATTTCCATGAGCTCCCACTCCCCATTCGACAAGATCACCCGCCAGGGATTGACTTACGATGATGTTTTATTGGTCCCTAACCACTCCAGTGTTCTGCCCAGAGATGTAGATTTATCGGTAAAACTGACGCCCACGCTTGAACTGAAAACCCCTATTATCAGTGCGGCAATGGATACGGTGTCGGAATATCGGATGGCGATTGCACTTGCGCGTGAGGGAGGAATTGCGATGCTCCATAAAAACATGTCGATTGAAGATCAGGCTGAGCACGTGAGGCTCGTGAAACGCAGTGAGAGCGGAATGATTGTGGATCCGGTAACTCTTCCTCCGGGCGCTACTGTGAAAGATGCACGTTCTTTGATGAAAAAACATAAAATCGGCGGCATTCCAATTGTTGAGGGCGGAAACAAGCTGATTGGTATCGTTACTAACAGAGATCTTCGCTTTGAGCATTACGTCGATAAAAAGCTCAGTGAAATTATGACCAAAGAGAATCTTATTACAGCCAAACAGGGCACTAACCTGGAGCAGGCTGAAAAGATACTTCAGGAGTATAAGGTTGAAAAGCTTCCGATTGTAGATTCGAATAATATTCTCGTGGGGCTGATCACCTTCAAGGATATTGAAAAGAAGATGAATTTCCCTAACGCCTGTAAAGATGGTATGGGACGCCTGAGGGTGGGCGCAGCTGTCGGCGTAACGCCTGATACTCTCGAAAGGGTATCGGCACTGGTAGATTCAGGTGTTGATATCATTACTGTTGACACTGCGCATGGTCATTCTCAGGGTGTGTTAAAAATGATTAGCCAGATCAAGGCGGAATATAAAGACCTTAATATTATCGGTGGGAATATTGCGACCCGTTCCGCGGCAGAAGCACTTGTTGAAGCCGGCGCGGATGTTGTAAAAGTAGGAGTGGGACCGGGATCGATCTGTACCACGCGTGTTGTAACCGGAGTGGGTGTTCCTCAGCTTTCCGCTGTTATGGAAGTCGCTGAATATACGCGCGATAATAACATTGGCCTCATAGCTGATGGCGGAATTAAACAGACAGGAGATATTCCTAAGGCTATCGCCGGCGGTGCACAGGCGGTAATGATGGGGTCTATGTTTGCAGGAGTGGATGAAGCTCCCGGTGAAACGATAATCTACGAATCCAGAAAATATAAGTCTTACCGTGGCATGGGAAGTCTCAGCGCAATGGATAAGGGCTCAAAAGATCGCTACTTCCAGGATGTGGAAGACGATCTTAGGAAATTGGTCCCTGAAGGAATTGAAGGGCGTGTGCCTTATAAGGGTTTTCTCGGAGAAGTTGTACACCAGATGAACGGAGGAATTCGTGCAGCCATGGGGTATGTAGGAGCGCCAACAATTAAAGAGCTCCAAAAAGCTGAATTTGTTCAGATCTCAGCAGCAAGCTACAGGGAGAGCCACCCTCATTCCGTACAGATCACAAAAGAAGCTCCCAACTACTCGGTCTCATAGCATTGCGGAAAAAAGTTCTGATCATCGCGTATTATTTTCCGCCCATGGGTGGGAGCGGTGTGCAACGTCCCGTAAAATTTGCAAAATATTTACAGCGATTTGGCTGGGATCCAATCGTTGTAGCTCCCGACCCTGATATCTATCATACATTTGATGATTCACTTTTGCAGGAGCTCAACGACTCTTCTATCCGGGTTGAACGGGTACAAAACAGTCCGCTTATCAGGGCCGGCAAGAAGAGTATCAATCCATCGCCCCGTAAACCGTGGAAAGCATCTCTTCTGAAGTGGATCACATCATGGTTTTTTCTGCCCGATAACAAAAAAGGATGGATTAACGATGCTGTAAACCGGTGTTTAGAACTAATAGAGGCAGAACCAATATCTGCAGTTTTTGCAACCGCCCCCCCTTACAGTAATCTTATTGTGGCTCAAAAGATTAAAAAAAGGACGGGAATTCCAGTAATTATGGATTTACGCGATGACTGGCTAGAAAGCCATCTGATACGCTATCCAACGCGCTGGCACTTTAATAAGATGAAAAAAATTGAAGCATATACGCTTCATGCAGCAGATCACATTACTGTAGTGAACAGCTTTTACAAGTCCAAAATCAATGACAGGCTTGGCAAACAGTGCCCTGAAATTACAGTTATTCCCAATGGGTTTGACCGGGAAAATTTTGACCAAACTGTTTCTGTAGCTGATCACGGTAAGTTTTCAATCCTTTACAGCGGAATGTTTTACGAGAGCCGTAAACCCGACTGGTTTTTACAGGCCGTGAAACAAGTATTGGAGAGAAACCCGGAAATCAAAGAACATATTCAGTTACAGTTTCAGGGCGGACTCAATGAATCACATTGGAAAACAATCAACCGGTTAGGGCTCTCAAAATATGTTTTGGATTTTGGATATTTAAGGCACCAGGAAGCAGTTCAGAACGTTATAAATGCCGATATTCTGTTTTTAACCCTGGGTGACAGGAAATATAACAGCGCTGTAACGCCAGGCAAAGTGTTCGAATATATGGGGAGTTTGAAACCCATTCTGGCTTTTATACCCGAAGGCATCACCCGATCTCTCTTGAATAATTATGGTGCTGCAGTGTCTGTTGGCATAAAAGATGTAAATGCCGGAGCCAATGCAGTAGAAGAATTTTACACAAAATGGAAGCAGCAGAAACTTCCGCAGGGTGATCCGGATTTTGTGAAAACATTTGAAAGGTCAAATTTAACAGCTCAGCTTTCGGGTATTTTGGAGGTTATGACTGAAGAGAATGTGTCGAAAGCCGATAAGTAACACATAAAGTAGATTCTGAACTGCTAATTAAGATTTAGGACTGAAGCACATTCCAAATACATGTGGGAATTCATAAAAAAAATATTTTCAGAACGGGAAGGTGACGTAACAGTTGTTGTTCTGGACGATCAAAATCCGGATGGATCGAGTTCTTTCAAACTTGCTGCCCAGGATATCGTTAAAGTGACCATTTTTGTTGTAATCCTATCAGTTCTGATAACAACGATCATATTTTTTGCGACTCCATTGGGTTCTCTTTACCAGCAGCAACAAGATGCATCTATTCGTAATGAAGCGATTGCTATTAGTCAGCGGCTCATGGTATTAGAGGATTCTTTAGATGCGCGTGACCGTCAGCTTACAGATCTGCAGGAGGTGCTGCAAACTGTTCCTGATACCACCTTTAATGTTAATTCGCAAATGAATCAAAACCAGGGTGGAGGTGCAGATTTTGATAATGACTTCCCTTTTTTAAATGCGTTTGAGATGCTTTCCCAGGATCAAATAATATTTTCTGAATCATTGGAAAGGGCCCCTGATTTTCCGGCAGATCTTCCGGTGGACGGAACATTGAGTCAAATGTTTGATACGGAAAAGGGACACTTTGGTATAGATATTGCAGCGCCTACTAACACAAGCTTTATATCGATTGCCGATGGCGTTGTTGCATATGCCGAATGGACGATTAATTATGGACATGTTATTCACTTGCAGCATAGTGGTGGTGTAACGTCGGTTTATAAGCATGGATCAAGTTTATTAAAACAACAGGGTGATTATGTTCTAAAAGGGGATGTTCTCGGAACCGTAGCAGATACTGGTGTATTAAGCAGCGGCTCTCACTTACATCTTGAAATCTGGAAGAATGGAATTCCCCAAAACCCCGTAATGTATCTAAACAACTAAGAAAAATGTTTAAAAAAGAGGAAAATAACACCGTGTCAAATTCAAAAAATCAAACACCTTCACTCACAATGATAAGTGAGGGAACCAACGTAAATGGAACAATCAAAACCGAAAATGATATCCGAATTGCGGGTACCACAGATGGCGAGTTGAATACAAAAGGGAAACTGATTGTAACCTCAACCGGTGTCGTCGAAGGCGACATTCATGTGAAAGACGCTGACATAGCGGGAAAAATTGATGGTGAACTTCGTGTTAGCAATAAATTAACTCTTCGGCAGTCTGCAATTGTTGTTGGAGATATTTATACTAAGACACTGATAGTTGAAGAAGGTGCGGAAATGGTCGGTGCCTGCAGAATGGGAGCAGAAGCGTCGAAAGCCCCGTCGACAGATTTTTCAAAGAAGTTATCTGAAGAAACATCTTCTTCGAAATCTAAGAGCGATAGTAAAGACAATAGCTCAACATACGATTCAAAAAAGAAGCCAAAAACGGCCTTGAAGAACGGTAAATATGTTAAAGCCTGATAGTTGACGAATTCCGGTGGAGGTAATAATCTTAAATATTTATCACTCGGTATTGAAATAGCCTCCGGTTTAGGTATTCCCATAGCCATTGGATTCTGGATCGATAAAACCTGGCAGACAATGCCTTGGTTTACATTTTCCGGAATTATTCTTGGTGTTACCGTCACCATCCTGGTGATGGTTCGGCTGGCAAACAATCAGGAGTAAGTTGGCTATGGGTAAAATTGTACCGGAAAAAAACGGCCGAATATTTTTAATGATTGCCACCGGCTTTTTGACACTCATTGGTTTTCTTCTTTTTGTTCCTGAGGTAGATGCCGCTGCAGTGCTTACTGGTTACGGAATTGGCTTTCTCGCAATAGGACTGCACTATGTAATGTCAGCGCTGTCAACGACATGGAAGAATGAAACATTCTTAGCTCTCTATACACCACTCTCTTTGCTGCGATTGCTGACGGTTTTGGGAGTCTTTATCCTGTTAATCTTTTTGGGAAAATTTGACCAATTTAGCTTTACTGTTAGTTTTTTAATTTCTTATATTTACCATTCTGTGATAAATATATTTCTACTGAATAAAAAGAGCTAACAACCGACCCGGGTTGAATCAGACCTAAAAATGAAACAAGTTTTGCGCGGTATACTTATTTCAATTCTCTTACTGACGCTATTTCATCCGGCAGCTATTGCTCAGGACAATTCCTCTGAAGCAGAAGAAGAGCCCGTAATTGATGTAATGGGGAAGATCGTGGATCACGATTATCTTACGCTTGTTGGCGTAAAAATATATCTGCCACGTATATTAGTCGTCGATGGAGAACTCTATCTGTATGGAAGTACAAAATCAGCTATTGCTTCCAATGACTTTCAGGAAGTAGACGGGGCGCTTGTACGTTCCGACGGAGCTCCGGTATCATTGGATATGTCTATAACATCCCATCTGATGTACGTCTGGTTTGGCATCATTCTGACTCTCATTTTTACCATTTGGGCAGCACGCCGATATAAAAGAGGAATCGGGAAGTCCGTTGAACCACAGGGTGTCACTCAAAATATTTTTGAAGTATTATTTCTTTTTGTTCGGGATGACATCGCGAAAGAATATATTCCGGCGGATAAATATAAAAAATACATTACATATCTCTTTTCTGTGTTCATGGCAATTGCATTCATGAACATGTTTGGGCTTCTGCCATGGGGCGTCTCGGCCACTGCAGACCTCACTGTAACGGCGACACTTGCGGGTATAACATTTTTCATCACTCAGTTCAGCGGCTCTAAAGATCACTGGAGGCACGTATTTATGTTTCCTGGTGTGCATCCGCTTATCCGCATCATCTTAACACCCGTTGAAATATTGGGACTCTTTACAAAGCCATTTGCTCTGGCGATACGACTCTTTGCAAATATGCTGTCTGGGAAAATACTTATTGTTTGTATTCTTGGATTAATATTCATCTTCACTAACATCTTTGGACCGTATGTTGGCGTTGGATCCAGTGTGATTTGGGTGTCCCTGACAGCTGCACTTTACATATTAAAAGCTTTTATTGCGCTCTTGCAGGCTTACATCTTTACGCTGCTCTCGGCAGTGTTTATTGGAATGGCGGCTGAAGAGCATGATCACGATCACGAACATGAAAAAAACGTTGCAGTAGCAACAGATGTAACTACTTAATAACAACGATTAATAAATAACTAAAAGGTATACACTATGGGTTTCTTAGCAGCAGGAATTGGAGCTGGAATTATTACACTCGGTGCAGGAATTGGAATTGGACTTATTGGTAAAGGTGCTGTAGAAAGTATCGCGCGTCAGCCGGAAGCATCAGGCGACATTCGCGGAGCGATGATTTTGACTGCAGCCTTTATTGAAGGTGTTGCACTGTTTGCCGCTGTTGTTACAGCTATTTTGGCCCTTGGAATCTCCGTCTAAAAATTAACATTTATGTTTTTTATAGCAGCCGGAGGAGGTATCCTCTCTTTTAATACTGGCTTTGCGATTTGGGTGTTGATATCAATGCTCGTGTTTCTCTTTATAATGGGGAAATACGCTGTTCCGCCGATTTTACAGGCGCTGAACGAAAGAGAGCAAAATATCAAGGACTCTTTGGAATCGGCCGAAAAGGCGATTGCTAAAGCTGAACGTATTTCTGAAGACAATAAGAAAGCTTTGAAAGAAGCTGAATTGAAAGCTCAGAAAATTCGGAAAGAAGCTATTGAAGAGGCAGAATTGCTGCGAGCTGAAAAGATCGACAAAGCAAAAAAAGACGCCTCCAAACTTCTTGAAGACGCCAGAAAAGCAATAGAGCAGGAGAAACAACAAGCACTGTCCGAACTCAGAGATGAAGTCGCACATCTTGCTGTTAAATCAGCTTCAATGATACTTGGGGAAGAACTTGACGAGAAAAAAAATAAAAAACTTGTCGATGAATTTATTGGCGATCTGTCAAAAAATTAAAGGAAACGAATGATTTCTAAAGCAGCCCGGCGATATTCTAAAGCTCTTTTACAGTCTGCACTTGAGCAGAATATCCTTGATGATGTTGAAAAAGATATACGTTTCATTTTGAATACCGTTCAGGATTCCCGGGATCTTGTAGTCTTTTTGAAAAGCCCGATCATCAAACAAGAAGATAAAAAAACAGTGTTGTCTAAAATCTTCGATGATCACATTTTACGCGAAACCAAGGGTTTGCTACGGCTTCTCTCAGAAAAAAAGAGAGAAATGTTGCTGGAAGATATTTGTGAAGGATTTATTGAGCTCTACAACAAGCACAATGGAATAATCCAAGTAGATGTCACCACTGCATATGAACTTAGTGAGTCTCAGCGTAAAGATCTTCAAAAAGCACTTGCCTCTTCAACAGGTAAAAAAGTTGAGATGCATGTCGCACTCGATCCGAGTATTATGGGTGGAATTATCGTTCGAATAGATGACACTGTATTGGACGGATCAGTAAAACACAAAATTAGAAAGCTCAAAAATCAGTTTGCAGCCAATGCTGCAGTATAAAATTTAGGTACGAATATGAGTCAAGTAAGACCTGACGAAGTCTCAGATATTTTAAGAAAACAACTGGCCGGTTTCGATAACGAAGCTGAATCATATGATGTGGGAACCGTACTTGAAGTTGGTGACGGTATTGCCAGAGTCTATGGATTGTCGAAGGTACAGGCCGGTGAGCTTGTAGAACTGCCTGATTCAATTGGTGAGGACGGGAATGCTATTCGTGGCATGGTTCTGAACCTTGAGGAAGACAATGTCGGTATTGTGCTCTTTGGTAATTCAACATCTGTTGAAGAAGGCCACACCGTAAAACGGACAAAAAATATCGCATCACTTCCGGTGGGAGACGGCATTCTTGGCCGCGTGATTGATCCGCTGGGTCGTCCGCTTGATGGAAAAGGTGCAATCTCAGGCGACCTTATAAACGTGCCTCTGGAGCGAAAAGCTCCCGGTGTGATTTATCGTCAACCGGTTGCAGAGCCAGTTCAGACAGGTATCAAAGCTATTGACTCACTGATACCAATCGGTCGCGGCCAGCGAGAACTTATTATTGGTGACAGGCAGACAGGTAAAACAGCTGTTGCGATTGATACCATAATCAACCAGAAATACACGCAGGATTCTGATAAGCCAATCGTTTGTATTTATGTTGCGGTTGGTCAGAAAGGATCTACTGTTGCCAACATTGTTAAGACTTTAAATGAAAATGACGCGATTGACTACACGTGTGTCGTTTCCGCACCTGCCAGTTCATCGGCTCCTATGCGTTATGTAGCTCCATTTGCAGGCGCCGCTATCGGGGAGTACTTCCGCGATACAGGTCGTCATGCACTGGTTATTTATGATGATCTTTCGAAACAGGCAGTTGCATACCGTGAGCTTTCACTGTTGCTTAAGCGTCCTCCGGGCCGTGAAGCATATCCTGGCGATGTTTTCTATCTGCACAGCCGTTTGTTGGAACGGTCAGCTAAAATTATTGAAAGTGATGAAGTTGCTCAGATGATGAACAACATTCCAGAGGAGCTCAAACCCATGGTAAAAGGGGGCGGATCACTTACAGCACTCCCTATTATTGAAACCCAGGCCGGTGATGTATCAGCATACATTCCAACAAACGTAATTTCGATTACTGACGGGCAGATATTCCTGGATACGGATCTGTTTAATTCCGGGATTCGTCCGGCCATCGACGTTGGTATTTCAGTATCACGAGTGGGTGGATCTGCTCAGGTAAAATCGATGAAGAAATTATCCGGTACCCTAAAACTTGATTTGGCTCAGTATCGTGAACTTGAAGCATTTGCTAAGTTTGGTTCTGACCTTGACGCATCCACGCAGCGACAGCTTAAGCGTGGAGAACGTACAGTTGAACTAATGAAGCAGGGTGAATACAAACCACTGCCTGTTGAACAGCAGATTGCCTTGCTTAAAATAAACAATGTTGGTCTGCTTGATGAGCTTCCAGTAACCAAGATTCGTGAATTTGAAGACACGTATCTTGAAACAATAGGAGCTAAGTTCAGCAAAAAAATGCAGGAACTCTCTAAATCCGGTGTGTTGAGTGATTCATTTGGTGAAGAACTCGTTGAAGCCGGACAGACTGTAGTTGATCAAATTCTGGCAGCAGAAGAGGTAGAATAAATGGCAAACCTTCGGGACATTCGCAATCGGATATCGTCTGTAAACAACACCCAGCAGATTACCAAAGCTATGAAGATGGTAGCTGCTGCAAAGCTCCGTAAAGCTCAGAACCGCATGACATCCATGCGACCATATGCCACGAAGTTAAAGGAAGTGGTGTCGCGTCTTGGTTCATCTTCTGACGGTAGCAATGCATTGTTGAGAAAGCCGGAAGAAATCAATCGTGTTTTGATAGTGGTAGTCGGGTCAGATAAAGGACTCTGCGGAGGGTTTAATAACAACCTGTTTAAAGTTGTAGAGAAAACGGTTGCTAACGAGTATCAGAATTTTTTCAAGAATGATACTCTCGACCTGATCACAATTGGTCGTAAATCTACTCAATATTTTAAGAAAAGAAGCTATAATATTGTAAACGAACATCCCGGATTTTTTGATAATCTGAGCTACGATATTACAGCAGATATTATGGAAGGTGTAATCGAGAAATATACATCTGAGTACTATGACAAGGTGCTGATCAGTTTTAATGAGTTTAAAACTGTTATCGCCCAAAACAGGCGTGTTACACAAGTTTTGCCGGTTGATCCGTCATCACTAAAAAAAGATGAAAATGAAGATGATTCTTTGAAAACAAGCGATTATCTTTACGAGCCTGATTCAGAGTCAATACTGGAAGAAATTTTACCGGTGTATGTAATCATGCAGCTTTGGAGAGCTGTTCTTGAATCAAATGCTTCTGAGCAGGGTGCGAGGATGGCTGCTATGGACAACGCCACCGAAAACGCCAAAGAGCTTGAAGAAGAGTTGACACTGAAATATAATCAGGCACGACAGAGCGCAATTACAACCGAGATATCAGAAATTGTATCCGGTGCACAGGCTCTTGAAGAATCATAAATCTTTAATTTATTGACGCCCAATGCCGCTAATCTATTATTGATTATTGGCAGTTTAAACTTATTCCATTTTACAATGGAGGGATGGCAGAGTGGTCGAATGCGGCGGTCTTGAAAACCGTTGAGGCGCAAGTCTCCGGGGGTTCGAATCCCTCTCCCTCCGCATTATTTTTTATGCATACATTCTGAAAAGTGAATCGCATGGTACATATTATTATGGAAGTACCGATAATATTTTTGAGCGATTAAAAGAACATAATGCTGGTCGCCAAAGATACACAAAAGGTAGGCGCCCCTGGATTATTCATTACGTTGAGGAGTTTAAAACACGAAGTGAAGCCAGACAGCGTGAAGTGTTTTTCAAAAGTATTGATGGATACCGTTACTTGAAATCAAACGGTATAATTTGATTTGATGGAGAATGAGGCGCAAGTCTCCGGAGGGTTCCCCCGCAGGGACTCCTTCGGAGGAATCCCTCTCCCTCCGCATTATTTTTTATATTTTAAAGCCCCAAAGATTTTTTGGGGCTTTTTTTTTAAATATTATGCTTCTTTTTACGTTTGTGGCGGTAACTCTTTTTATAATTCTGAAAAAATAGAATGAAGTCACGTTTTATCTCTGCTATACTGCTTGCTGTACTATCCGTTCTTTTTCCACTTACGGCATCAGCTCAGGACACTTTAAGTGTCTCTCTACAGGACTTTATTGAAAAAGGTCTTGAACGCTCGGGGCAGGTCGACTATTTATCAAATGCCGTTGATATGGCGGAAAATACTGTTGAGCAGGCCAAAGACCAGCGAATTCTCCCCAGAATAAACCTGAGTACCCAGCACGGTCTTATTCCCGGAGTTCTCAGTCAGCGCGATGATTTGACTGAAAACGAGTTTTATCTGGATCCAAATCTTTCGAATAACTGGGAAGACTGGGCAATATTTACACGTGCTGAAATAAGTGCCGTACAGCCTGTGTACACCTGGGGTGCAATAAAAAATGCTATAAATGCCACTGAGTCTGCGGCCAGTGCCGCCCGGTTTCGGTTTGAGGCTGAGCAATCAGAAATTGAACTTCAGCTGTTTGATCTTTATTACAGCTATCAGCTGGCACTCGAACTGGAGCGGATTTTAAAAGAGGCAGATGATCAGCTGCGAAAAGTTGGAAATCAACTCGATGATATGCAGGAGGAGGGAGACTCTGATCTGGACCAATCTGATATATTTAAGTTCGACATTTTCAAAGCTGAGTTCGAAGTTCAGCGCGAAGAAGTTCGGCAAAGCATTAATACAGTTCAGCGAATCTGGGCCTATATACTTGATCCATCACAGCAAGCAGTTTATGAACCAGAAAGTCTATTTCTTGATGCGGTTCCTTTTGAGCTTGAGTCTTATGGTTATTACGAATCAATAGCTATGAATGAACGACCGGAATTACTGGGTGTGGATGCCGGTATTAATGCCGCTACAAGTCAGGTTGATGCTGTTAAATCTCAATTCTTTCCATCCTTGTTCTTAGGTCTGACAGGTAGCTATGCAAATACTCCTAACCGACCCCGTCAATCGAACCCATTCATTATAAACAGTACGAACTATTCATCAGCGGCTGTTGGGCTTAGCTTTCGCCAAAATTTAAATTTTTTCACAACACAAAAAAAAGTTGATCGTGCCCGGATTGAACGCAAACGGGTTCAGAATCTAAAAACTGCATTGACTGATGGAATCGTACTTGAATTAAATGAGTCCTATCGCAAAGCTGCTGTAGCTGAACGGCGTGTGACACAGCTTGAAGAAGTTCTTTCTATCTCAAAGAATTGGGTACGCCAAGAACAGCTGGATTACGATTTTGGTTTTGGAGATGTAAAAGATCTTCTTGATGCTGTCCAGAAAGAATTAGAAACCAGGGTTGAATTGAAACAAAATACCTTTGAACTGAATAGAAGTATAGCAGAGCTTTATAAAGCGGCAGGTATTCCCGTGCAACAGCTTAGTATAAATTAAACTTTATGATTATGTATTTAAAAACAGTTGGCTCAATATTTCTCTTATTACTCTTTGCCGGATCAGTTATTGCACAGGATGGGGAGCAGCAGATCCGTCAGATGCTGAATGAAAGGGATGCTGAAATTAAAGAACTTATCGGTCCCGAAGGATCCACTTATACTCAGGAGCAGCGGGATGAGCTTAAAGAGATTATAAACGGAGTTATAGATTTTCGTTCAATGGCTGAATTTGCACTGGAGGATACATTCAGTGAAATATCAGAAGAGCGAAGAGAGCGATTTGTGGAACTTTTCGCAACGATAGTCAGGGATCAATCCCTGAATCGTCTTGAAATTTACCGTGCGGAAGTGGAGTATGAAGAGGTTATCGTAAATGGTAACCAGGCAACGATACGTACAGTGGCCCAGCTTGAAAATGTGAGAACCCCGGTAGGGTACGAAATGGAGAAAAGAGACGGGGAATGGGTTGTTACAGATTTTTTAATTGACGGTGTATCAACTGCCGGTTCGTACAACACCCAGTTCCAGAACATTATTCGTCAGCGTGGTTTTGATGCATTGTTTGATAGCCTGGAACGTAGGGCTGCACGCTCATCTACATGATTGAATACCACGTCATTAAATAGGGTTAGGATTGACGGTATGACGTTTCCGAAAGTGTATTTCAACCTAATTGCCTGCGAGGAAATCCTGTCTGCTCTGATCACGATCATAAAACCTAATCGGCGTTTTAGTTCTGATTGCTGATGACTACCTTTCGTCCATGAAAACGGTACTGATGATTGCCCCATATTTTGTTCCAAGACGACGAGTAGGGTCACTGAGGCCCTACAAGTTTGTGAGTCATCTTGCATCATTTGGCTGGAATCCCGTTGTTATAACAATTGGCTCGGCTAATGATGAACTGACAGAAAAAGAGAAATGTGCTCTCCGTGGTGTTACGGTAAAGACGATTAATCCCCCGTTTGACCGGACAACCGGAAAAAAACAGGATAAAGCGTATGGAAATGTCGAGCCCGATCACAGGGCATGGGCTGAATGGTCTGATTGGTTCGCTGAGTGGTTTGACCGTCAGGTGCCTATGGATACGTGGGTTTTTCTCTTTTGGAGCGCCTACTCCAAAATTCTTGAGGAGGCGAAGAATCTGAAACCTGACCTGATCTGGAGTACAGGTGATCCCTGGTCGGGTCTCTGGCTTGGCCACAAACTTTCGAAAGATTTGAAAAAGCCGTGGATCGCCGATTTCCGGGATCCCTGGACGCTATCCGGTTTGAGTTTGAGGAAACGATCGTTTCTATCAAACCTGGCTGACAAAAAGCTTGAAAAAAAGTTTATTGCTGCTGCAGATAAAATAGTCTTTACCGCGCAGGCAACAGAGAATCTTTATAGAGAATACTATTCTCTGGACAGTAATAAGACAGATACAATCTACAACTCATTTGAAGATTCTGCTTTCACCGGGCAAATAGCACCGGGCTTGAAATGGGAAGCTGACATCGACGATTCGAAGCTAAACATTATTTTCTTCGGGACATTTAGGAGATTGAGTCCGATCAAACCGATCGCGGAAGCCGTAGCAGAACTCCCGGATGACATTCGCCAGCAGCTTCGTGTCCACTCATTTGGAAACCTTAACAGAGATGACAAAGAAACACTGAAAAGGCTGGGTATGTCTGATCTGTTTGTGACTCATGAAAAAGTTGTTCCCGAGCAGGCTCAAGCGGTGTTTCAGCGAGCTGATATTTTACTTGTCAGTACCAGTGGTGAACGCAGCTCTATTATTCCCGCCAAGCTGTGGGAATATATGATCACTGATAAACCAATATTGTCAATTACACCAAATCCCGAAATTGGTGAAATTCTGGATGAAACGGGAGCAGGAGTGCATTATCAAAACGGGAAAAAAAGGGAAATCGCCTCTATTTTGAAGCAAGCGGCAGAGAGAAAATTACGAGGTGAACCGGTTCTCCTTACTGAGCGTAAACCGCACGTTATTAATCAGTATTCAGCGAAAAACAATACCCGAAAACTTGCTCAAATAATGGATACCTTAACCGGCAATGAGCAGTAAAAAAGATAATTTAACAGAAAAAGCGGGTGTTGTGGTCTTTGCCCGGATCATCACAACAGTGATTGATCTGGCGATTGTAATTGCGACAATTCAGATTCTCTCAAAGACTGACTTTGCTATTATTGGGTATCTGCTGATGGTCCATGAAGTGGCGAGGAACCTTGCCACGCTGGGTTTTCCCGAAAGCATCTTCTACTTTTTTGAACGCGTAAGCGGAAGTGCTAAACGCGGATTTACTGCACAAACCACATCAATTCTTTTGGTTACCGGTTTTGTAGCCGGTGCATTCGTATTAATTATAAGTTATTTTGCACCTCAGTTACTTTCGGAGTGGGATCCGCTAAATGTTCAAACAGTCAGTGATCTTCTTCCCTGGATGGGGCTTCTGGCTATTTTGGAGATCCCAACCTGGCCGGTAACCAATGTACTGCTTGCTCTTGATCGACAGAGGGATTCAGCCTGGTACGAAATGACAACCAGTCTGCTCTCTTTTGGCTGTCTGGTTGTTCCGCTTGCACTGGGTTACGGCCTCGAAATTGCCGTTTACGGTCTTGTAATTTATGGTGTCATACGATTTGTCGGGTCGTTTATCTGGCTGCATTTAGTGCTTCCGGAAGGACGACTATCCGACACAGATATCCCTCTAAAAAAACAGTTCAACTTCGCACTGCCTCTTGGGTTTTCATCACTTACAAACAAGCTAAATCGCTATGTAGATAAGTTTGTTGTATCAATTCTGCTGCCGGCTACGGCTTATGCTGAATATACAATTGGTGCTCAGGAGGTTCCAATTATTCGTGTGATTCCGTTTGCGGTGGGCTCCGTATTAATCAGCCGATATGTGAGTCTGCAGCTTGAATCTAAAAAGGAAGAACTGCTGGAGCTCTGGTATAAGGGAGTTGAAAAAGTAAGTCTTCTGGTGGTTCCTCTCACAATCCTCTCTATCATTATTGCGCCGGATTTAATTTCTTTGATTGCTGAATCGGAGGGAACCGACTATTCTAATGCCGTGCTTCCGTTTCAGATTTATAACCTGATTGTGTTGGTTCGTGTAACCCATTACGGAAGTATTTTGCAGGCGTTCGGGGATACCAAAGGGGTTTTTTACATGAGCCTGAACCTTGTAGCTGCAAACATTATTTTGAGCGTCCCTTTTACGATATGGTTCGGGATTGTTGGGACCGCCTTGTCCACTT